>Ga0180217_1000030_pt1 | contig 310275 bp, 103 predicted proteins | sample eDN3rd37CBELigOP_FD_128521 | JGI IMG/M metagenome (GOLD analysis project Ga0180217, IMG submission 128521) | Enriched Organic Plus compost microbial communities from Emeryville, California, USA - eDNA 3rd pass 37_C BE-Lig OP (version 2) (version 2) ...
GAAAGGAAAGGAAAGGAAAGGAAAGGAAAGGAAAGGAAAGGAAAGGAAAGGAAAGGAAAGGAAAGGAAAGGAAAGGAAAGGAAAGGAAAGGAAAGGAAAGGAAAGGTCAAAGAAGATGGGACGTGAAAGATGATGGAAATGAAGAGGGGACGGAGACAGAGTGAAGGAGGGGACGTAGGGGAAGATGCGGACGCAAGGGAATAGGCGGACGCAGGGGAAGAGGAGGACGCGGGGGAAGTGGCGGACGTAGTTGATTGGGGATGACAAGGACCAGAAGAACTGGAAGCGGGAGATGGAGGAGAATGAGGAAGCATGCATCAGAAAAACTGGAAGAAGGGGGGCGGGGGAGAAGGAAGAATGCAAAGGACAAGGAGAGTTGGAAGAAGGGGACGGAGTGCAAGAGGAGATGGATGGAGAGCCAGGAAAACGAAGGGATAGATTAGGAGAAGTAAGTACATAAAAGAAAATACAAACGAAATGTGTTCATCCGCCAAGCACGTTTGGTGTTGACTGCAGGTGTTGGATAGGCAGAACTTCGCAGAGGCTGGACCTAAGCTTTGACACGGGATGCTGGAATCGCCGCGGGCCTACGGGACGTTCTCATAAGCGGGCACAACACGAACAGCAGGAGGGCCGTGACGCCTCTCCGATGAGCTGTGCGATCAGTGACCAATGTCGTCCAGGCCAACCTCTACCATCACAGCGAAATGTACCAAACAGACCCTTGACCTGGCAATACACATCATTCATTGCTGAGGTATTTTGAAAGAGCACACACCGTTAATAAGGATATCCTAACAAGTCTGTAGCAGTATTATATCCAAGGGGCTCGATACCTGTCATGCCAAGATGCAGCGAAACTCACTGCGCACTTTTGCCGCCCAGCGGGCCCACAAGTGAGCGATTGCTGAGTTCACTGGATTCTGCCCAGAGTCCTGCTCGAATCACGCAATACGAAATCGCATGAAGCTAGACAGTCTCACAACGCGCAGAAAGATGCATCTCATGAAGTCGTAGGCGGATGAAGCTTGATGATACGGGCGAAAATGACTCATGGAACTTGTGAGGGGGGAAAAAACGGACGGGGACTGAACAAGTTACGAGTAGGTGATGATCTCGGGATATTCGATGTCAGGCAGAGCTAAGCGAAGTGGAGATGACGTGTATGCCTCAGCCAGTCATATTAAACGTGGCGGGCTATCATGACATCGGCTATGTGAGGCGTAGAGACCTGCACAAGCACATACCAACTTCTGAGCTTCTGCGGACCTGACTCGGACTGGATTCCGATATCAAAATCACAGTGAAGGAGCAGCTGCAGACGATTAACAACGAGTTTATCATGGTTACACACGCAGTGACTACTATAACATGATGTTTAATTATGACGCAACCTGCGGGTATGCACAGATTCTAGTTGTTTAGTCATCCGCGCCAGCTCCTTAACTTGTGCGGTGGCACAAAAATTTGAAGAAATTAGCCGGTGACGTGTTTGTCCGGAACGGTTGGTTGTGCGACGCCCCGCTGCGGGATCTGCACTGGGATCGTCATGAAAACGCTGCGGATGATAGATCAAGTGACGATCAACTGAATGCTAGCACATTCAGCGACATCTGCCGGCTACTCCTCGCTTCAGGCTAATGCCGAAGTAGCGCCGCCTGTCGATCAGTCGTTTCAAGACTGACTGGATTGCTGTACAAGTGAGACAGGCCCAAGAGGAGCAGGAACTTTGCGTGCAAAGAGGACGGCGACTGCAGTGAGACAATGCGGGTGCTAAGTATACCCCATAATCAAACTATTTATGCGCGTCACATCCAATCTGACCATCGCAGTGAGTGTTGTCCAGGCCGACTTTCGAATCGCAAGTCCTCGGGCTCCACTGAAACTAACCATCGGTGTGAGCTGCTGCAGTGGTTGCGTAAGCATGAATACAGCGTACCATACTTGCGCTTTCTGGGGAACGCCGGGTGCAGATCGCGCATGTCTCAGCGGTGGCTGAGGGACGCGCTCGAAATGACCTTCGCAGGGTGGATAGGATCTCAGGCCAGATATTATGTACGCCACAAACGTTGCACCAAAGTCGGGTCACTGGAGCAGCCTTGGAATATTGTGTATATAATATAACATAATAATCATGGATCTATTGGAAAAGTTCCGAAAACTCATCTCAAGCGGCGAGCGCGGTGAGTTAAACGACGGCAAAGTGGTCTTCAGGTACGTTTGAACTCCGTTTGGTGCGTTGTTGCGGCATGGCCGGCGCATTCAGAGCTCTCACCCAATAATAGCTCGCTTTTCTCATTTATATCAATCCGAACCTGGCGTCCCCATCCGAAATCTAGCTCTGAGACCTTCGGTGCGTCCGCAGAATCACCCATTGTAGTCAAGAATGAACCCGTCTCGTTTGGTACGCTGTGGCACGTTGTGTATGCGGCGGATCGCGCACTGCCTGCGGGTACCTACCTCGTCAGCACGAAGGAATTCAAGGTCAAGAATCTGCCCCAACCCGTCCGCGCCGAGTTATTCGAGTACTTAACAGGTTCTCGAAGCACCACGCAGTACCTCAGCAGTGGCATCGTGCCGGGCATCTCTGCAGTGGGATCGGTTGGAGAGGTCGGTGTACCAGCGACCGGTGTTGGTGCAGCGTCTGGTATTGCTGCTGTGGGTGCAAGTTCCCAGCAAAATGAGCTCGCTCGAGCGATCAATGCAGCGACACAAGCGCTTGAAGTTGCGGCAGAGACACCTATCGAAGTGAATACTATGGAAGATGTTGTGGCAAACGAGATTTGCACAGCAACGCGCGAGAGCGTAATTCGAGCGCCTGGCAAGCAGTTCACATACGCCAAGACATTAGCACAGCGTATTGAGGGACTGGAGCTCAAGTACCGTGAAGGCGCAGACAGCAAACAGTCCGGTAGCAGTGGGTCCGCCACTGCCTCTGCAGCACAACCTGGGGTAAAGCGCAGCAGTGGTGGCGCTGGAGACGGCAAGCGTGGCAACGAAGTCAAGCTGAATCCTGAAGACCGAATCCCAATCATTATTGTACCATCTTCACGAACGTCGTTGATCAACCTTCGTAATGCTGCGGCATTCTTTCAACACGGTGCATTCGTGGACAGCTCAACGGTTCAGCAAGTTCCCGAGGGTCACTGCGTGGTGATCCAGAAGCCGTCTGCTGTTGATCCCAACCACAAAGTGCTCTATCATATCATTGATAATCCATCTCAACTCCCCGCCAGTGCGTGGAGGCGAGTTGTTGCTATGTTCGTCACAGGTCAGACATGGCAGCTTGAAGATATTCCCATCGGCAAGACACCTGCCGAGATCTTTGCACAAGTCCCAGGCTATTATCTCCAGTACGAAGGTGAGGCTATCAACGAGAATGTCAAGAACTGGCTTGTAAAGAAAATATTCATCTCACGCTCGAAACGCCACCTCGACTCGATGGTGGTCACAACGTGGTGGGCTGAGGTCACAAAGTGGATCGCAGCACACAACGCGAACCGCCGCCTCATTTACTAAGCTGCTCCCGATACTTGCTGAGTACACTCTCGGCTTGAGCTAGATCAGTGTTCATTCATGAATTTGTAAGCACCTGAATACAACCGAATACAGCTAGAGACTTGTCATCTTATCCCCCTCTATATCTGGGTTCAGAAGCCTACTGTTTGTAGAGTAACAAAGTTTGTAATACACAGGGCATATTCAACAATTCGTTTATTGTCGCGAAGCGACTGCTAGTGGGTATGATTCGAATGGACATGAAGCTATGGTAACGTTATTTACAGAGATAATAACGACTAGAAAGTTTGACGAGAGTATGTCGATTCGCTTATTCCTTTTCAGATTTCTTCTGCTCGCGTGCCTTCATACCAACGACACCCATAATGGGTGCATCTAGGTCTGAGGCTCTTGCTGCAGCGTATGTTGCTTCAAGCTTGGCCTTGAGCTCCTCCGAGAGCTCGCCTTCATCGGCCTTGCCCTTTGTGACGCTCTCACCCTTCTCTCGCATGATGTCCTCAATGGTAATGCGCTGATCATCGAACCAGCCGAGATGATCCGCGATTAGGTGCATGGCGCGGCAATGATCGCACCGGATGATGACGACTCCTTTTGTGTACGACTTCTTGGACATGGATTTCACTAGACGTGTGCCGCACGGCTTACAGGTCATGGCGAGCATGACGCGTGGCTCCGCTGCTGCCATCTGAACTCGTGTTACGGGATCCTCGGGCACGTCCTCGTTGCTATGCCATACATTACTGTCCTTCTCGTCCTGGTGGAGGTTGATTTTGGGCGCTCGGGTGGGCTCTGTCTTGAGCGCCTCGCTGAAGTCGTGTGCCTTGGTGGTCATCAATCGATGTAGGTGAGCATAGTGATGGTTGTGGTGTGCTGAAGAACTCGAGCATTCGCGCCCGGTCCAGTTCGAGAGGGCACTGGTACAACTATGTAATGCTCGAAAGCCCGAAGGGAAAGGGACGATTTTTGACGTTTTGCAGAAGGATCCAAAGGGCTGTGCATGCCTGCTCAGGCTTGAAGCAATTCTAGCTGCTACACCTGTAAGTAATCTTCGACAGCTGTACATGTCTCGGAGCGGATACTAGCGTTTTAGAACAAGTTGAAAAGGAAACAAAAACACCGAAGCCGGCTGTCTGGATTCGAAGTGTGACCATGGTCACAACTGCACCAAGTAGAAATTTGAAAAACGGCTGAGAAAGTAGCTCGAACTTGATTGAGTGTTGTGTGAAATGACGGGGTTGTGTGGGTGTGGCATGAGATTGTGTAGTACATGTTCGTATAGCGTCCTGTATAGCGCCTGTTTATAGGCTTTTATATCGAGCTTGACAGGCGCATCCTGATATATTTGCATGCTTTATCCTCAGTCGTTATTTCTCTTGTTCCGATCTCTAGAGGGCACTGTGACGACGCCACCCATGTCTCACACACTGCCCCACTCGTCACTAGTATATGAGGCGAAGCAAAATACCCTCATCTCCCCACGCGGCCTGCGTTCAGCGCTCGTGATTGTGGATGTACAAAACGATTTCCTCCCTGGAGGCGCAGTGCCTCACTACAAGGCAGAGGAGATTATCCCCCTGATCAACCGGATTCGAAATGCCTTCAGATTCGATCTCGTTGTGGTGACGCAGGATTGGCACCCGGAGCAGCACGTCAGCTTTGCCTCTACACATCTACCGTACAAGAACGTAGAAGTGTTCCAAACCATCACAGTGGACTCGTCGGCTGGACCTGTCAAACAGAAGCTTTGGCCTGTGCATTGTGTACGTGACACACCAGGTGCGGAGTTGGCAAAGACTCTGCAGGTATATCCCTCGGACGTCATCATTCAGAAAGGATCTATGGTGGCTGAAGACTCACCGTCTGTTTTCTATGAGACCCACTCAATTGAGACCAAGTTGGGTCAACTGCTCGTAACGAACAACATTGCGGATGTTTACTTCTGTGGTATCGGACTGGATCATGCGATTTACAAGTCGGCAATGGACTGCGCAAAGCTGAAGAATAAGAACAAGTCACTGAGCAACCTGAGCACATTCATCATCAAGGACGCGTGCTCCACGCTGCGAAACACAGCATCAGATCCGGCTGGTAGTGTCATTTTGGAAGCGCAGGGTCACTCTCTTGAGCGCGAGGGCGTACAGATCCTCAGCGGATCCGTGATGCTCTCACAGAACGAAGACAAACGTCGCGACACAGCTAAGTACCTTAGCAAACATAACATCATCCCCATCTTTGAAGAGCTTTGTGCGGCACTGGTATACGAGAAACCTGAGAATCCTCGCGAGTTCCTCATCCAAGCGCTCGAAAAGCTGCAAGCGCCAGGTGGTTCACTCTCGTCCCTGTCAGTTTTCAAGGACGAGGATATTGAGACCTACTTCAATATGGTAGATGTATCACGTCGAGGTGTATTGGATGCTACTCAAGCACGCAACGCACTTGCCAGGATGGGTGCTGCAGTGGGGTCATTGCAAATTAGCCCGGATGATACTTTCACTCGGGCAGAGTTCAAGGTGCTGGCAAAGCGAGCCATCGACCGAAGGGTGAATATGGAGTAATGAGGGATTGTACTGTTCACATGTATCAGAAATAAATAAGCAAGCAAGACAAGATATGTAATAAGCTCAAAGGAGAAAGGGAGAGAAATGTAGAGAAGAGCAGCATCGCAATGCTTAACAGATGTCACGAATCTCACGTACACTATCACAATTCATGTGAGTTCGTAGAATAAAACGAATAGGTGCGCTAAAGACTGCACTCTGTGTCGTCTTTCGCTGTATCATTCGATCGGGGAGTGGTTTCACTTCCTAGTGGATATTCGAGTCTCAAGCCATGGAGACAAACTCGGGACAAACATACTCACTCGCTGAAGTAACTCGTTGAAGTAACTCGCTCAAATAACTCGCTCGCTCACTCATTCATTCATTCGTTCATTCACTCAAGCACTCATTCGCTCCTCCCGATGACTAAACCCACAGATCAGACGTTGGGTCGGTTCGATGAAATGATGACATTACGAAAAAACAGCGGAAATCAAGAGGTGAGAATGTCCTTTTGTGCCCACCGTCATGTTGATGTGGGTGAGCTTGCAGGAAAGACTTGATCTACTTCTTGCGTAAATGAATAGCTATTTCACAATGTAGGTTGTGCCCATGAACCCTTGTCCTCTGACTTGGGCTTGGTCTTCTCTGCTCGAGGAGTCGAACCCTGAATGGACACTTTGTCAAGAGGCTTGTTCAGTACATCGCTGGGCAAGGACGTCTGTGGCGGCGCAACGCCTGTCTCGCGTGCCTTCTGGATCGAATCAAGCGGGACAATTCTTGCCCTGAGGGGTTGCCGACTCGGATCGGGGAACCGAACACCGTTCATTCCAGAAACGCATGATGAAGCACTGTGCGTCGAGTTGAAGGCTACCACGACGAATGACTTGTTGACGCTCATAAAGTAATCGGTGACTCCACCGAAGTTGTAAATCAGTCCCTTGAAGTTCTCGCACTGTGCATCGCTCAGTGGACGCACAAGACCCTCGATGCAGACGCACCGAACTGCTGGAGCCTCGCCCGAGTGGTCTGACTTATCGCCGGATGCAGCAGCGTCGGGGGCTACAGATGGGGAGGTGACTTCTGTCGCCTCTTGCTGAACACGCTTGGGTGATCGCGGTTCGTCCTGAGCAGCAGGAGCTGCTCCTCGCTTTTCTCCAATGTCTGCAGATGGAGCTTCCTCAGCAGCAGATACATCTGCTTTCCCACCCTTGATTTCCTCCTGTGCATCGTCAGTAGCTGAGGCAGCACCCTCACCCTCATCGCTGTTGAGCGCGAGGATGCGCTCGATCAGCTCCGCCTTCTTACCGGCGGTGGGTTGGTTCGCGTTCTTCAGCAGCTGCTGAAGTTCTTTCACTGTCAGTTTCTCGAGTTCCTCGCGAGAGCTCATAAGCACACACGCGGCACACTAAAGAGGCGTGATAGAGCAGAGTAAGCAGAGTAAGAATATGATGCACAAGTGAAAACTCTAGGTGCATACGTGTCGCTAGCCGCATGCCCCATTGTTGATTGCTTGTAACTTAGCGATTTACATGGTTTTTGCAAAGATTTCAGCGCACACAAGTTAGCCTGATTGATTCAGGAACACGCATAGGACTCAGCAGCGACTCGACAAGAGTTATGCATCGGTTTCACACCAAGATCTCCCCAGATCCTCAGTCATTTCCAACACGTTTCAACTCTGGAGATCCCTTTTCAAAAACTCCAGCTTGGAAGGCGGGCGCTTGGAAAACGAGGCATATATCTGGCATGGCGGCTCCACGCTAAGTGCGCAGCATCCAGTGCATCTATATGCGTTCTTCTAACGTTGCATCCGTTTTTACTAATTTTTATGCGCCTCTGGGCAAGCCCGATTTTCGCGCAGAATATACTCCACTAGCGTCAACATAAACCAAGTGCGCATACTAGCGACATACCTTGAATAGGCCCAGAAGAGTACTGCACAGGCGAAGCAAGATCACCAATAGCATCACCATTGTGCGCTATCATTACTGTAGCGACCTGGGCTTGAGGGAGTGAGGGCGTGGTCCTCAAATCAAATGCAAAGGCCTTTCTCACGCAGAGGAGCCTCATCCCTTGCACCTCCACCGCCGCCACCTCCACCTCCACCTCCACCGCTGCCCCTGCCTGGGGCGGGCATCGCGGCTACAGCCACGGTAGCACCCACAAGTGTAATACCAGAGCTCTCGCAGCGCTCGGCCCACCGACCCTCGGACCGAACCGAGCAGCACCATGAGGAGAAGTCAGATTTCGACGTGGTGAAGGCTCGTACATCAGCACCGAGATCGGGTCGAGTGGCTCTTCCGCCCCCACCACCACCACCACCTCCATTGCTTGGCGCATCGACGACCGCTGTGCTCCTTCGCCCGCAGCCCAGTTTGAACAATCAGAGCAAGAGGGTGGTCGCAAGCGACGATCGACAGGCACCAGCACCCGCATCAACACCTGCGCTGCCACAACCACAAAAGACACGGCAACCCCTACAACTCCACTATACCGCTGATGAACGCAAAGACGCTGTCCTATTCGGTAAGAGACCGGCTCCTAGTCCAAGTATGACCATTGGCAGGCCACAGACGAAGGTTAAGTGGGCGGAGTCTAGCAGTGATACCGATGAAGAAAGCAAATTTGGGCGAAGTTCAAGCAAATCAACTGAGAGTGGGACTGATAGCGAAGAGGATACAGCGCTTGAGAGCGCGAGCAGCGGCAAGAGTGCGAGGACAAGAGAGGACGAGAAAGAGTTTGCGAGGGCGACGCAGACCGAGAAGGATGATCCGCGCAAAAGTGAAAGCGAAAGTGAAAGCGAAAGTGGGAGCGAAAGTGAAAGCGAAGACGAAAGTGAGGATGAGAGCGAGAATGAAAGTGGAAGTTCCCATGATTCAACTATTAAGAGCGCGAAACGGCCAAGCCTTACCGGTAGTATCAATCTTGGGGACACCTCAAGCGATTCTAGTGATACAGATACGGACTCCGAGCCAACCCCTCAAAGTCGCTCGCTGACAGCACATCCTAAGAAGCAGACGACATCAACTGCGTCCAGTCACGTCGAAAGGACAAGCGCAGGCGTCTCCGGATCAAAGGTTGCAGCGCTGTTCATTCCACCTCGGCCGCGACGTGGGCAGAGTCTCCCTCAGACCCCCATCAGGAGTAACCAAGATGCTCTCGGATGCGGGACCGAGGCCAATGCCGCGGCCGATTCTACCCAACAACAGAGCGGAGATCTCAACACAAATATCTCAGATGAATCGCATCAGGGCGCTACTGGGATGCCCAACGCTGAGACGAACCGTATCGAAGAGCAGCACGATTCCCCGCCCCCGAACGGCCTCTTCGACATGACCGATCCGCGCATAAGGCTTGGCTTGTGCCCAAACGCTCGTGATTACAATGCACTGGTCCAGGCAGCAAAAGATGCAGCACAATATCGCGACCGTGCGCTCAATAACCCGTTGGAGGCCTTAATTCAACAGTTTGGCTTTTGCTGGCGACGTCCGGATGCAGCTAGGTCAAGATATGGGTCGACCTTACACCGTGACCAAAACATTTTCCAGTACCTACGGCCTAAGCACCCTGCACAGTTCCCATATTCAAAGGCAGTCGCTGAGCGACTGTACTGGGCCTATGTGAAGCAGCCCAAGCGCTTCATTCCAAATGGGGAGACAGTGCCGCACGAACTAATCAGTGATAGGCCGCCTGTGTGGGATCTTCCAGCATACGCGGAGCAAGAGCATACGTGGAACTTCACTTATCCACTGCAAGACAACGACCAGCGCACGGATAAGTTAGATAGGAAGCTAGACGACAAGTTGCGCAGATTCTCGAAGCGGGCTAAGTGATCGAAAGTCGATGTATATGTAGTAACTCTATTTGATGTACATGTAGTAGTCCTATTTTACATGGTCCGGCATTGTTGCGTTAATGTCCAATAAGCATATTTGTATACTAGCCATACAGTAGGGAAATAACGGCATCCTAGCAACTGCTGGGCTGGCGGAAAAACTTATATCCACTACCAGGTACCAAAGTCGAACTCGTCTGCAGAGTTCGCAACGCTTGTCAAATTGGGGGTTGCTATTGTAGGGGCGAGCGCTGCAGCCGACACGGTTGACGAAGATGAGGCTGTAGGCTTCGGACCGAGCAATGACCCGATAGATGCCACACCGGATTTACCCTTCGCAGTAGACAATGCCGAAAGTTGTGGATTCGTCGGAACAGGCTGAACCGATCCTAACCGAAGAATAGGTTGGGATGGACCAGCCGCGGCTGCGGCAGGCAGGGTTGATGCCGAAGCCGCTGGTAGTTGGATAGTTGGCGCTTGGCTGGAAAGCGAAAGAAGCGCAGGATCGATCAGAACGGGTGCACCCAGCTTGGAGGCCGGGAGTGCACCAGCTGTAACCTTAGTGGATGGTGCTGAGGCAGAAGGTGGTACGGGCGCATGACTTGTGACAACTCCTGCTGTAGCCTGTGGTGTATCCTGCGGTGTAACCGCAGCCGTAGAACTTGCTGCCATTTGGTCAGCTGATGCACTGCTGGTAAGGCTGATGATTTCGGCAACCCGCGGCACGAGTTGCACCATTTTGTCAAGCATCGCGGCTTGACCCTCCGCGACATCGTGCTTCAATTGCTGTCGATACATTTTGGCAGCAGCGTCTGTGTACTTACCTGCGTGACCAGTAGAAGGGACCTCACCAATTCCAGAGCCTCCGTTGGCTTTCAGGAAAGCGGATGCCTTTCTGTTACCCCCTAACAGCATCAGAAGAAGTTGTTCCACACGCCAACAGTCATAGTTGATTGAGCGAACGAACGTGATGTGGGTTCCCATCTGACGGTGGTGAGCAGCGCACTCTAGGCAGATCCGAACTCCGAACTCAAGCGACGCCCACGACGGATTTCTCGACTGGCAGTCAAAACAGAACTGGTTGAGTGGGTCGACGCCGAGGTTCTTGAAGATGACCGCGCTCTCCTCCGGCGTGAGGGTCTTGGACGACTTGGCAGCTGTGGAGGACTGCATTTACACAACTGATATAGCGATGGAGACAGAAGCAAGGCGCTTAAGGTACTTGAAGCAGAGTGGCCGGGCGCACAGGAGGGCGATCACTGCAACGTCTGTAGAGCGTCAAGGACAGCACCCGTAAACCTGAGCGGGCTGGTACGGTATTTTTAGCACGATGGTGCGTTGGCATGCGACATACAGCGAAGGCAAGTGTAGTGAGGTTCAGAGAAATGAGTTGGGGGAAAGCAATCGCGCTGTGAGGATTGAGAGCAATAAAGTACGTCATGAAAAGCAGCGTCAGCTGGGTATTGAGAGAGTCGTCATGGCTTCCAGTTGACTAGTTCAACATCCTCCACGTGGACAAGCTGTTCCTAGCCTTATCGCTCTTGCCAACCTCCAGCCAACCATCCCCAGTATCATAGTTACTAGTGGAATCACTGACTTTCGGTTTCAGGCGGGGCGTCTGTGTGCTGGTTCGCAGGTCCAGTTAGTTCTGGAGAGGAATTCTGGGATTTCTTACTATGATCTTACTCCCAGAGTGGTTTCCAATCCTATCACATACTCCCACCCCAACTTGAGTATCTGATCAAGTATGCTGCTGACGAACGCATTGCGGCTAAGTGTCCTGGCCTGGATTTCAACTGGGGCGGCTGCCAGCTCGGTACTAGGTAATTTTTTCGTGGGCGTAAGTCGGAGCAGTGAGTGAGTTCAATGATTCGATGGATAAAACGGCAGGTATGGAGGATCTGCACTGACCTGATACATAAATATTCTGCCTATACACACTGTATCTAGGCCACCTATTTCTATCTTAGAGCCGAAACACTCCCTCGAGGCACCTACATTATGACGTCCCGGTGCTAAACACGTTCCACTTCGAGTGACGAAACTTGGACAGTCTCGTTCGCGGTCAGCAGAAGGCGTTGATCAGCGCGGAGAAAGCTCTAGATTGGGGGTCGTTGTATACTGAAATCCGCAGGTAATACTTGCTTGCAAAGGCGCAGCTGGTGCGAGTCAGCCTCACGATTGACAAGTCTAGAATCAGAATCACTTCAGGAGTACGTGGTGTGTGCTACCGGGCTGGCGCAGGTGCTTTGAGTATATTACCATACTAGATAGTACACGCTAGTGGGACTGTAATTGCTCGCTACCCCCGGTCATCATGTCGCTTGATACTTTAAGTCTGGACGTCGGTGCAAGCGTGAGACTGGCTAGCGAAAACCAGGAAGATTACGATCCTCGCGCCTCGCCCCAGGGTTCTCCGACTATTCCAGTGCTCGCTTCACCGAGCAGCGTTTATTCTTCACTCCTCAGCTTTATTAAGCTTGGTCCGCTCTCACCGACCGCTGATTCCGGTCTAGCGAGTCCGAATGGGAGTCCACATTCTTCTCCCCGAGCCTCAGGGCACAGTCCAAGCAAGGACTATACTGATGGCAGTGGCAACAATAGCGCGGATGTCGATTTTGGTGGACCTACACTAGGGCTCTGGTCATCCCTTGTGCTTCTGGTGAATAATATCACTGGACCAGGTATGCTGGCGCTGCCGATCGCGTTTTGTAAAGGTGGTATCATACTTTCGCTTGTGATGCTTTGTTTCTTTGGGATAGTTGGAACTATGGCCTCGCTGTTTATCTGTGCGGCCATTAGCAGAGTTCCGCAGATCCACCCCGATACCGGGGCACCAACACCACGAATGGAATATTGCCCGCTTGTGGCCTACTACTTTAGAGGAAAGTATCATTACTTGGTTCAGTTTTTGTACAACTTCTCGCTTCAAACCAAGACCATCTCGTCAATCATTATTTCAGCTCAGGTCATGGACAAGTTCTGTGTGTGGATCTCTGGAAATGCACGAGGCCTCATGGTGTTCCCTCGGGTTGAGTTTGTGAGCGCATTGCCGGACGAAGTCATTCCTTTCTCACACCTTGGAGACCATTCCTTGATCGTTTCGACCGGATACATGATCTCGGTTATGCTGCTCTTGCCGCTGGGACTGCTGAACTTAGACGAGAACATTGCATACCAGTGGATCAGTGGTATCATTATGATGGCAATCTTGGGCCAATTTGGAAACTACTTCGCGACGAGTCCAGCCTATCCAGATCAGGTACCATGGGTTGTTGGACCCTCAGTCATGCTGGCACTGGGTGTAATTATGTTTTGTTTCACGTTCATTGATACAGTGCCGAGTTGGTACAACGAAAAACAGAGATCTCTAGGTGCTTCCTCTACCCTTGCACTCTCAGTGGGGGTTTCTACCGGCATTTATGTATTCCTCGGTGTGTTGGGCGCTTTGGCCTTCCCACACATCTCGCATGGAAATGTTCTAGAGCATATTGCTGATGGGTCTTCCGTGTTTACTCAAATATCGGTTTACGTCTTCTCGTTATCTACGATAGGACTGGGTATTCCCATTTTCTGCATTATCATGAGATACAACCTCTACGTCGGCAACGTTACATCCGCATGGGGAAGCAAATTCTGGGGTGCAATCTTCCCCTGGCTTGTCTCGTTCTTCTTGTATCAAGGCACTGGGTTTATCCGCTTCGTCAACTGGACCTCGCTCATCTTCACGAACTTCACCAATTTCATTCTCCCGTCATATGTGTATATCCTAGCCCTAGACGAAGAGGATGAGCGAGGGCTGAGGAAATCCTACTATTTTGCTAGTGTGGAGGCGAAGAATTTTGAGTCTGGGAAGTTTACAGTTCCCGATCCCTCCAAGCCCATTGATTGGAAGAAGGTCAAGAAGGGCGCTCACCGAGAAGCGCCTGTGCTCGACTTGTCTTCTATAGATAATTTATCTGACGCCGATTCTGAATATGAATCCACTGACGGGGATCCAGCGAGCCCACGAGTCATGCCAAAGGCGAACGAAAGGTTCTCGCTCAGAACCTCAGTTACGAGTTGCAATGGGGGAGCTACGAATGGTGATGATGGTGTCCAAAGTTCGGAAGCAGTAGACGACGATGACACCGAAGACGATGATGATGACGCTTCGCTGTCGCTCACCTCGATTGAAGAGGATGCTGCTCGCAAGCTACTAGCGAATCCGAAATTGCTCCAGTCGGGTAAGGGCATTCGTCCCAACTGGTCAAGCGCAGACGAACCGAAATACCCTGAGGATATTATTTATCCGGTACCGATGTGGTTGCACAAGAGATACCCAAGATTAGTACCATGGGCAACCATCGTAATAATGTCTCTTCTTTCTATTGTGGCATTAGGTGTGGATCTTTATTATTTGATTGTCTATGGTATAGATCTAACAGACATTTAGCACGTGAAAGTGATCTGATAATCATAGAGCCATTACATGTAGCAAATTTCACACGTTAGAGCTCGCTGACGCTACTTTTTATTTACAGTGTCGTATAACTACTATAACAATGAGCGAAATAGCGCTGATTTGCATAAAAATGTAATGAGCGCCTTTTTCCAGCCAGTTAAATCCTTTGCCTTGGGATCCGCCTCGGGAAAGCGTTCATCGACCTTTTCGGGTGCTTTGAAGCTTGCAAACAAACCTTCAACCGGTGGAGGTCTAGGCTTGGAATGCTCCATTGATCTCTGGAGATCAGCATCCATTTTCTTTATCAAGTCTGGGTTCGTAGTGATCATGCAGAATTGCATCTCTTGATCCCTGTCGATACTACGATCGCCGAAGTTGCTGCTGCCCATAAAGTGGATCAGCGGAACGTTGGGGTCTAGGCTGGTCGCGTTCGTGCATCTCCCTTCATTGGCTTTGTCATCGGCCGCAGAGTCAAACTCCTGAATCCACATGCCCTTCGCATGGTAGCTCCAACCCTTCCGCCAATACTCCCTCAGGGTAACGCGTTCTCCAAAGCGCTTGAAACGGCGTAGGAAACGTTCAGCAATCGCAGTGTAAAAGTCAGGTACGTACTTCTGAATACCCTTGGCATCAAACCACCCGTTAGCCTGCTTTGATGCGACAACAATGTTGAGCGAATTTCTATCGTTCACCTCCAGGATAGGCTCCAGCAGAGACGCATAGGTGTCCGCAAGATTGAAATAGCCAGTGCAGAGGTTAATGTTAACCTTCCGAGTATTCTCCTCGAACTTGAAGAGCGATTTGTTCGGATCCACAAGCTTGGGGTCGAGGAGAGGGAAGGGCTTTCGCACGTTCCGGTCCTCGTGCAAGGGGAGATTCATACCAACCTCTGGGTTAAGAGCTGCATAGCCGGTATTTGGTGCAAGGCAGCGCATACGAATGGTCTTTAGCACAATTGAAGTCGCAAGCTCATCTTGCATTACACCGCGGTTTGCAATCTGTAGCAAAGGGAAGATGACCGTATCAGGCTGCTTTGATTTGTTTGGATATGGTTCGCCTTCTCTCTTCGGTAAAGCCGCATGGTCGACAGGGTTCGGAAACATGCTATTCTTCGATTTGAACCAATTCTCGTATTGTGTTTGAATCAGTCGATAGTTGCTCGCTAAGATTGATGCAAGGACAGCGTATTGGAAGTTTTCAGTTCTGAAGTTCAGCCGGCCTTCAGTACGCATGAAGAACCTCAGTGCAGGCTCATCGTCTGAGAAGCGAGCCTGGATGCCGGGACGAACGACATGCTTATCATCAGGGTCTTCCCAGTAAGGTCGAGAACCCGAGTAATCGATTGCGCCTGTCTGTTTCCTCTCATCGGAGTTGATGAAGAAGGTTGCGTTGTCAATAGGAGTAAGGGGATCAAATTCATCGTAGTGCAGGACATTGGCCTTGCTCGCGTACATCTTATGAACTCCCGGCTGACGGTATTCTACTGTACCTGAGCATCCAAAATCGGGATTAAATAACCAGTACCGCGGGACACCAATCTGCCAGCGATCGTACAACGGTTCCACGAGTGGCAGGCGCACACGTGCCTTCACAAAAGGACGAGGATCCTTTGGGGGATCTTTGATCAGCTCTGGAGGGCATGTCGTTGTGGGAGCTGAGGGAACCATCCAGAAGTTGGCGTCGTCAAGATGAGTGTGGCTTGTTGGGTTAGGCTTGGAGGTATGCTTGTAGTTCTCAAGAATCTCCTTCGGAATCGACGTGAGCGGATAGGCCGGGTTGATCTCGAACTCGCTCGAGTTGGGGCGGTTATGTGGGATGGCCGCAACAGGTACATTCACAGCATCGGGTTCTAGTTTCTGTGTAACCATAGCGTTGCGAACGACGGACGCTGGCAGCTTTTGTCGCTCACTCTCGGGAAGCGAAGCTATCTTGGACTTTTCTAAGAATTTGTCCACCACATCTGAGGCTTCAGGCGGCTTCGCGTCATCACCCTGGGTCTTGTTCGCTTGTCCCCTGGCTTCGACTAACTTGGCACGCGCAGCTGCCTGGGCTCTTGCAAACGCAGGCGTAGGCTGAGTTTCGGGCACATATTTCACTTCGACTGTCGAGTATTCATCGATTGCCTTGCCGTCGAGCAATGCGGCCTCTTCAGGTCCTACAGGCTGTGGACCAGTGTACGTGGGCCGGCATTCTTGATAATACGGCATCTCCTTCTTGGAGGGGCTTGTGTCTTCGGGACGAGCTCGCATTTCATGATCAAGCGAAAGAACGGAGCTGTTAGGACCTAGTGAGAGTACCTGAGTAGTCTGTACGATGGCATCGCACAACGCTGGGTGACGGACCTTGATGTAGCGATCTTCACGGTTAGTAAAGTAAATTTCCGATAGGTTGGCGCCTGAAATAATGACGGTGTCATCGACGATATAGTACTTCATGTGATGTACGCCGCCGAGCTCCACCATCTTTGGACTCTGAAAGTACATAAGCAGGCGTTCAAACAAACGCTTTTTGATGCTATAAGGTCGCGATCCCGAGAATCCAGAGTGGATTGCAATCCTTGATCGGAACACGCGGGGAGCGTGGATCAGCGCAGCGGAGCAGTGAGTAGGGTGTTGTGCAATGAGTTCTCGGATAGGCTGAATCACGGTACGGCCATCCTTATCCTTTCTGTGACTTCGAGCATAATCAAACAGGAAGTGCGTACATAGTGAGGGCTTCTCGTACATCCGCTTGTTGATTGCATCGAGAAGCCGCTTTTCCATCGGACCAGTGCCCAAATACAGTGCTGAGAAGCAAATGCGTTTCTCAGCCTTGCTCACCATGTTGAGCAGCTCCTCGTAGAATTCTTTCGGTGAGTTCAACGGAGTGATATCCTCCGCATGACAGAAAAACGGTGGACTATGTCCTGCCAGCAGTGAGTATACGTCCTGCGTTATGTTAGGCCTACCAAACTTATGATCTGTCCATGGGAACTCAATCTCACCAGGCTCGAAGGAGTCCAGCGTCTCTGTTCCTCGTTCGAATAAATGCCTCCACTTGTCTTTCCACTGTTTGTACTTTTCATCCGCCTCGAGCGCAGCACGATTTGGGTTCTGATAAGATGACTTCTCAAACTCTCTTGCTGTTGAATGAGCGGCCTCATGCGACGGACGCTGGCCCGTAGGTTCAGTTGTCTCTACCTTCGTTGTCTCCGCGGCGGCGGGATTGACGCCATCTGGTGCAGGGATGCGAGCCGCAGCTGTGTCAGGTGAGGCGGGGAGGCGAATAGACTCGTAGTACTCCTCAGGATTAGCGAAGCCATCGGAAGTGTGCGGTGCGCTCATGCGAAAGCCCTTTCGTCTCAAAGGCCGAGTGTCGGTTCCGGGTGGCGCATCTGCAAAGGAGGACTCGTTTGACCCTCGCGTGGAGTGATTTCTTCGCGCTGTCCATGATACCAGCAAGGGATCACGTAGGATCTGCCCCCTCGAAGTGCTCAGACTGGCAAGCGCACGCCGGACCGAGAGTTTGCTCAGTGCAAACATCTTGGTTGAGGCGAATATGGAGTGCTTTGTGATTAGCTGCTGATTAAACTAGCTAAACACGGATTTTCCGCGGTGATGAATCCGTCCGTGTCTGAAGAAATGCTGTGCACGAGCGGGAACCCTTTCAAACGGCGTATTCCTAAGGGTGAGATTTCCGTTTTTCATTTCCTCTGTCAGTCTTGTTGAAGCGTGTATGTCGCGTGGGTGTTGTGATAAGAAATTAAGCAAGAACGAATGCAATTCAAATGTATAACATGAAATCATATTTATTTTATGCGTGTACTCACGCCTATTCTGCCATTAATACCCCACTACAGGACCCCTAGACCTGGACGCGTGCTGCGTTTCGCGCCGAGTAGAGAGCAAGCCACAAGTATGCTCGGCAGCAAGGTCCTTAACCTCGCCAGGACCAACGCGCTTGCGCGCTGGCACCAGTACTACTCTCCCGACGATGACCCTACGAGGTACAAGCTCGTTGACATTCGAGACTTGCTCGAAGGTCATTCCTGGGTAGTGATCCCTGAGAAGGTGCTGCGGCCATCAAATAAGACTGTAGACGTCTACGTGTGCGGTCTTGTGAGATGGGTGGGCATTGTACACCATCAACAGCTAGTTGGTGTCGAGATTGCTACTCGTAAGTATGGAGCGAATAACGGCTTCTTCGAGGGAGTTCAATACTTTACAATACCCAACTTCGAGAAGTCAGGACACAGCGCCGTATTCCTTGATCCCAAGCATCTGCGATGGCCCACATCGCGAGATCTTACCCCACGCCTAGCCAGAATTGCGATGGACCTGACAGCCCAGCCACGACCCGGATGGATTTACCTGAGCTGGAAGTATCGAGTCCAAATGGTTATGCATATGTTGCGTATCCAGCGTCGTTTACAGTATCTGCAGCGTCCATGTGTTTTTGTATGGGGTCAAAATAACGATTCCGAGCTGTCGCTTGACACACAAAACTCAATTGTGCGTTTCCCAGAGCTTCTCCAAGACCCCAAGAGTGTTGCTCGGCGTGTTGCACTCATTTGCCCCTCGCACCAACACACAGTTGTTCTGACCACGGGTGGTCGCGTTTATACATGTGGTGCCTCGTTGACAAATCTGTTGGGTCATTCGTCCAAGGGTAAGTTCTATCGCCTCGTTACTCCATTGGATCCCCATGCCTCACACCGAGATCTTTATGAAGACGTTGCTGCGCTTCGAGCGTCACTTCAAGGTATGAGTGGAAATGGTGATGATTCGGGTGCAGCTCAAGCAGAAGATCTACTGCAAAGTAGAGACGGCCAAGAGCTTCCCCGTTTTGATACATGGAAGAGCGTGTCTCCAATGAAGACTCCTCAGTCGCGCTCTGCTGTTCCGGTCGATGCTCAGGCGGCATCAGCTAGTTCCTTCAAGTTCCCTAATCAGGAAAATCAGCCAGAGTCCCAGCCACCACGCCTATACAAAGTTGGTTCTATTCGACAGAGTCAGAGCAGCAAAATCCAGTCTCCTGCTGGAAGCAAAACTCCCCGGCTCTCGACGGGTTCTACGACTCAAACACCTGGTCGAGCCTCTAATCCATCACCGGCAACAGCAACCCTGGACAGCACCTTACGCCTCACAGATGGTACAGGATTTACTCTTCCTCGCATCAAATTCAAGTCAGACAGAGTGCTCACTGTTGCAGCAGGTGGCATGCACACTGTCGCAATGCTTGAATCAGGACGAGTCGTTACATGGGGTGGAAGTCTCTATGGAAAATTGGGTACGAACGATGCGAGTGCAGCGTATGAGGCCGAGGATATGGCTACATCCGGAGAGGGGTCGCTTGAGGACAGAGCTGTGGTGGGTACCCCAGAAGCTGGAGTGCCACACACCGTATGGGCAGGAGTGCCAGGTGTGAGGGCGAAGCGAACAACCGCAACTGAAGCCCTCCTAGCGCTGCTATCAGATGATCCAGATGGTCGTACAGCCGGTGTGCTAGAACACGTCGCAGCTGGATCAGGGGAGGATAAGAAGGAGGCTGACCACGCAGCGAAGTTTCAATTACGCTACGCTCTACCGGGACTCGATGGAAGAGCTGGGATCCCTCAGGGATTCAACGTTGTGTCTTTGCGAGCAGGGAAACAGGCCTGTAGTGTTGCCTGTGGTCAGACCTTCACGGTTATATGTACTACGGATGGCGATGTGTACACATTTGGCGGTTCTAAAGACCATGTCTACGTACTAGGCCATGGCCAAGGCAGCTCGCCGGTTTCAACTCCAACGCCTGTCAACACGCAAGGTCACAAGATTGTGCACGTCGTTTGCGGTGCTTACCACACACTAGCATTGACGTCAGATCGAAGGGTTATGGCCTGGGGTAAGAACGACTATGGGCAACTTGGATTGGGGAAGTATACCAATGTCTATACTCCTGAGCTTTTGACAGCCCTCTACGAAGATGCTGATCGGAATGGACTTGTTCATCCTGGGACCGGAAGTCTTCACACCCGAGAAGTGCTGCAAATCGCTGCTGGTGGTTATCACTCCCTGATGATTCTGCTTCCACCAGGAGAGAAGTACAATCCCGATGTTGATATCGGCCTTGAGCGTCAGCTGAATCGCCGCCGAAGTCTGGAAGAGTTGCTCGATCAACGTCAGTCAGGCAGTCTATATTCTTTTGGCTGCGATGTCAATGGTCAGCTCGGTCATGGCCACACCGGTGGATTAATGCTGCCAGGCCTCACGAACGATGAACTCTACCAGCCACAGGCCAGCGTTCCTGACACACCCCTTTCGCTTTCGGGTGCCTTGCGGGCAAGTGCATGCCCACGGCAGGTTGTCAATCTTTACGAGCCTATTGTTCAGGCTGCAGCCGGTCTGCGACACTCATTGGCGTTAACAATATCTGGCAAAGTATATTCCTGGGGCTCAGCTGCTTACGGTCAGCTCGGTGATGGCCAATTCAAGTCGGTAAGCACACCCGTCTGGGTGTCCGCCTTGCGCCACTTCCGTATTGCACATATCGCTGCTGGCGGAAACCACTCTACCGCATCAACTCGTCCATTCCGAAACCTCATGCAGATGCGTGAATCGTACCGCATTGCTGAAAAGAGACGTGCACGTCGACTTTCGCAGGACTTGGGTATTGCCGACGTCCTGTTGAGCGATTCTGAGTTGAGACGCATGACCAAGCATCAGCGTGATCTCGATGAAGCCCGAGCAAGGCGCCGGGGATCTATACCTGATTTGCCCGCATTTGACGACCTCAGCGACTATTCTGACGAAGAAGTCGAGGACTACTATGATGCTGTGGCTTATGGCAGTGTGGACGTCGATGCAGATGAGGAGAACGATTCTGATGCGGAAGGAGATGCAGTGAGTGTGGCTGATTCAAAAGTTACCACTGCGACGTCTCATCCAGACCAGTCAATCTCCGAAGCGCTGCTTAACGCAGAAGAATTGCTGCTGAAGCACAATGACACCTTAGATGGTGTATACTCACTTCTATCGCGAGTCCCCAACCGTGGTACCGCAATTGACTTCGACTCCCACGATGATGCAACATCAAAGATTTTCGCAGACGGTCAAGCTCTACCTCCAACCCTACCTCCTTCAGTCTTATTCAAAGTTCCACGCGACATTATAAGCTTTGTGCGTGATGTGTTACGATTAGACATCCATGTCACGCATACCCAAGTCAGTTCATCGATCCAACGAATGGTGACCTTCCAAACTTTCCAGCCCGTAGAGAAGCTGCAGCGTTCGTTGAATCGTTTTAGTCGAGACTTCTTAAAGAGATTCGATGCGCGAGCCGAGAATGTAACGTTCCGAGCTGGATGTGTGACTGCTACTATTGGTGCTGCTAGGGCCGGTGGTAAGCCACTAGGTGCTCTGGCGACGCTGAAGGCAGGCTCCGGGGGATCTGTTCTCAATGGGATCCGAGGCATTAATGCTGGGTCTCCTTCTGAGCAAACTACGGTTGTTCGTCAGAGTGACATCGCAAGGCTTGGTTTGTCTGAACAGGATCTCGCTCGGCTCCGCGCCCTCAAAGTTGTAGACGGAGGTGAAAGTGGCTCTTCGAGCGAATTCTCTCGTGAGCCGATCTCAAGTCAGGGTTTGACCCAATGCACCTACCTAAGCACACATGGCATTGGAGCTGCGACCCGAAGCACTATCCAAGCGATCAATGAGTTACAACGCCGAAGCCGAGACGGTAGTGAGTCGTTCGACGACGCAGCAACCGTAGAATCGGTTCGGTCTCACATCGTGTCTCTGAATGAGGAGACTGCAGCATGGGCATACGAATTCGTCCGAACGGTTGTGTATGTGGCTCGGAATTCCGACGAGGATCGATCTAAGATGAATCCCTTGCTCGCCGGCATGAGACCTCCTGTTTGGCAACGGGTGTCAATCTGTGAGATTCGTCCGACCCCACTGAGCGTGTATGCCAAGCGCCCAGGAGAGACGGCAAACTCTGCTGCGGCCAGCGTTGGTGGTTCTGAATCGCCGATTATCGACCCAAGTATCATACCTTCGATTGAAACTAGACAGAGACTCCCCTCATCAGTGATCGTTGACGAAGAGTTGGCTGACTGCTTGTATCTCTCTCCAACTGCGCAGCGTGCTAGGCAGTAGATGAGGCGGACTGAACTCCTCTCGATCTATGGAGACGTTCGATCAACAAGTACAGGGAAAGTTGAAAGCTACGAGGGGTGTGTGCTCCCCTTGAGTTTATGTTCGTGCTTTGATAATAAAAGTCCTCATATAACATTACATACAAATAGAACTAGTCTAGGTACTAGCTGGACGCGCAACTCGACTTGCGCTATAAAGTTCGCTGACTGTGAGACATAGGTTCGCGCCGCTCCACGGTGATCCGACGGTGGGACAATACTGCATAGGTGGATGGGCCGATAGGCGTCGTAGTTTAACGGTAGGGAGCATCTGCCATAATGTTGCGTTGAAGCTCGGGTTCCCAACGGTCACCGTTGGCAAGGAGCTTGGCCTTGTCGTACAGCAACTCTTCGTGTGTTTCGGTCGTGAACTCGAAGTTAGGACCAAGGACAATAGCATCGACGGGGCAGGCCTCCTGGCAGAAACCGCAGTAGATGCACTTGGTCATGTCAATATCGTAACGAGTGGTTCGTCGCGAACCATCGGCACGGGGCTCAGCCTCGATAGTAATCGCAAGCGCAGGGCAGACGGCCTCACAGAGCTTGCACGCGATGCATCGCTCTTCACCCGAGGGGTAACGGCGGAGCGCGTGCTCACCACGGAAGCGGGGCGAGATCAAACCCTTCTCGAACGGGTAGTTCAGTGTGACCTTGGGTGCGAAGATGTTTTCAAAGAGGAGGAGAGTACCTCGGATCAGCTCGGTCATGAACATGTAGCGACCGAGACGTTCAAACTGGTCATACACGGAGTATGTCTCCCAGTAAGGGGCCGGCTTGGGAGCTAGAGGTAAGGGTCAGCGTGAGAGATACAGGCACAACGCGATTAGCATGGGCCATGCCCGAAGTGCGGTGATTTGTGGAGCGTTTCCGCGACGCTGTGTTCACAGCAGATGAATAGCAGCAAGTAAAAGCAACCGTAATAGCCACCCCATTCGATTTGCAACTTTGGTTTTGGCAAACATCCACGTATCGCCGAGCTTCGGGCTCCACAAGCTGAGTAACTTCCTTCTCTTCGCCTGACATGGCAGACATTTCGAAGGTTTCTCTCGGAACTGTGGATTATATCCTGACACGGGGGCGCTAGGACGTAGCCAGGAAGGCACTTCACACGCGAACGTGGTGACAGGGGCTAGAAACTTCATTCATGCATACAAAGTCGAGACAAAATGCATCGGAATCGATGTCAAACTCAACGTACCAGGCTCTTTTTGTACAACTTCCGTGATAATTCCACGCTGTTGCACATACTTGTTGAGATTTTTCGTGGCTTGTTGGATACCATTCAATCCACGGGATTGAACGATCTGCTTTAAACCGTGTACGAATGACATGCTCGCTCGTATTTTACACGCGAAAACCCATTCAGAGTGGCTCTAAAGTGCGTATATTCCATCACCCCCGAATGCGCTCGAGCCGCTTCTGGCTTGCTTCGTATTCCGACACCCCCGAACGCGGTCAGAGTGGGGAGCGGAAGAAGGGTCGCTGAGTACACTACTAGTGGGTCTGAAGCTCAAGTTGGGTACATTGCCTCACACTGGAAACACTTTCATTAAGACTTAAACTTTGTTTAGCGTAGGATTGCACCAGTTTTGTACCTGGTAATACCCGAACACCTCGGTGTTTGCATTCGATTCAATTCAAGCCCAAGTTCCGCACTCTGTGTCGTGTGGCTTACACCCGCAAATCGGACCATCTTGGCACCCGTTGACCGTGGTGTGGAGTAATTCTAATCAACCTACACTGACTAACTAATCCCCCCATCTCATCCCATCACCTGCGCCATTGTCACGTCCAGGGCCAGACCCACTCTCTGGCCACCACCACACTCTCAGTCCGGTCTTGATTCGGCTTAGTGAAGCCGCATAGCTGCGAAGCCGACAGGGAACGACGGCTGAAGTCACCAGGCAGACTGGAGCCGTCACACGCACTTGACAAGCAGCCCAGGGAAGCTTTGTTACACCCACTCAGCCAATCAGGCAAGTGCGCAAGACCGGTGTAGTCCATTCTGCTTTGCGAGGACAAAGCTCTGTCTAAAGACTTACACACATGATGAAAGAATATCAAGAGTTCTGCCTGGCCATTATCGAGCAGCATTTTGGTGAGCTTGGGCGCACACTGGCCGAGGCGCTCATCCGCAAAAATGGGCAGACCATCCCAGAACTCGTCCAAGCAACCAGCATTGATCCCGAGCGGATTATTCTGGGGTTGACCACTATGATCAAGTTCGACGTCATTCGATGTGGACCACAACGTATCATCCAGAAGCCCCAGCTTAAAGATGTCACGGCTGCAAAGAAGGCCAAGTTGCGGCGTCCACGAACGAAACGTCAAAGCGCAGACGACGAGACAGAGAGTGAGGAAGAGGAGTTGAATGATGACTATGATTATGACGGATACATTGGTGCAAATGCCGTACCCTATGGTACCAACGTGTTTGGCTCTAACGAGGAGAATCTACTAACCCCTCAGGCTGCCCTCGCCAACAGCCGCAGGATTAACATTCCTCATCCAGTCATCACGAGACGACCTCCAGGTACAATTCCAGAAGGAGCGATCGCACACCCGCCTCCAAACAGCGGACCGGCTGGCCTAAAGCGTTTTTCCTATTATTTGGACCTGAACATCGTTCGTGGCGTTACTAGATTTCCTCGATATCTCACTATGATGTACAAAGCCTACGGAGATGAAGGCCTCGCAATCATGCAGGAATTTGTGACTCGTGGTAAGCTGACGCTAGAGCAGGCTATCGCTGCGAGTGTGTGCAACTTGGAGCTGAAAGAACAAAAGCAACGCGAGAAGCAGGCACAGAAGGAAGCCGAGACAGCGAGTGCTGAGGACGAGAAGGAGATGAGTGCAGACTCTCAGCCCGCACTCTCAGATCTAGTAGGTAGTTTCGCGAGCGTGCAACAGCGCGTTGTGTCCGTTTTCAATGCGATGCTAAAGGAGCGGTACTTCATCTACTCGAATGGTTATTTCGATGAAAGCCTGTCTCTCCCTCAGAGCAAAAGCACACGTCGTCGTAAAACTAGCTTAAGCGTCGATGACGGTGAGGACGAAGACGCACCGCCGATTCTAGGCACTGCAAGTGCTCCCCGCGCAAGTAAGCCTTTTGTCATCAATCATGAGCGTTTCTCTGCAGACATGCGTGCAGATCTCATCCAAAGTTATGTTGCGCGACGCATCTCACCAGCAGCCGGTGTTGTCGTACGATGCTTGTTGCAGGAGTACTGCACGAGTGTCAGGGCCTCTGCTCCGCTTGACCCCAACTCGGGCCTTCCATCGGCACAACAGACAACCAAGTTCCCGTACTTAACTCCCAATGAGATCTGTGGTGCGGTGAACAAGTTTATCAGCTTCGCAGCGGGAGCTCATGCTAGCGCTTTCTTGGGGCACTCCCCGGCATCTATCACCGCATTGGGTTCCCCACCAACTGAGCTGTCGCAACGCCAAATTCTGGCGATTATCGAAGAGCTCTCTGATCCTAACATCGGTATTGTTCAAGCGCGCGCAAATCGCTTCAACGCAAGCGCAGAGTATGCCTTGCTACCCGAGCGTATCCTGCAACAGATTCGACTGGAGCAAGCCCAGCTAATCGTCAAGGAGCGTTGCGGCCCTCATGCGGCGCGTATCTTCCGCCTACTAAATGAGCGTGTCCGATTAGAAGAAAAGCAGGTGAGCGATTTCGCCCTACTTCCCAAAAAGGAGACCAAGTGTGCGCTCTATTCGATGTTCGAGGCACAGCTGGTTGAGCTCCAGGAGGTCCCACGGACAAGTGATCGTCAGCCCTCAAAGGCCTTCTTCCTGTGGTCGCTACCTCATGATCGACTGTGCTCAACCATACTCCGATACTTGTATTCCGGTTTTCGGAATGCCCAACTTCGCCTTGCCGCAGAAACTTCAGCCGTGCAGTCTGTTCTTGACAAGAACTCTGCTGGCCTAGAGCTCACAGAAGAAGAATCGAGGCTTGGAAGCCAGTGGGCACAAGCCTTTACTCGACTTGACAGCTCTCTTCGTGGATACGCAATGCTCATTTTTCTATTCCGCGATTTGACTCCGTAAAGTGCACAGCAACTTGTCCCGACAATTCTTTCTTGTGCAGAGCCTTCGGTTCGCAATCAATTTTGGCTATTTTATTAGCGGCAGCGAAATATACCACAACCTATGGTATATGATCTTGTACATGTATTCACAGCTAACAGACAATTTGTATCTAACTCGGTATTTATCAAAATCCATGGCAGAACGCGGCCAAATAATGAACAGTACATAGTTGAGAATGCAATAAACACACATCTGAAGTGAAATCAGACGCCTATCTGCATGTAAGCACGACTACTGTTGTACACATCCCACAGACTTTTCCTTCTTCTCCCTTGGCCTGTTGTCTCGCTCTCGCTGTGATTCATGATCGGGTTGCACACGAGCGCTTCCAGGTTCCGATCTATCGGCCGAAGTAATGCGGTAAAGCGTAGGCTTTGTTGTCGTTAGGTCTTCATCCAATTGAAGATCTAGTATGGGCTTCGGTGGGGGGACTGCAGATATGGCCTGACTGAGCTCGTTGATGGCTTGGGAAGGCAAATCCGATGGTACTGTCGGCCGTTCTGCAGGGAACCACTGGCCGCCAACACTTGAGCGCGCAACTGGCTCTGGAAGCGGAATGACCAGCATCTGGTTCAGAGTTCCTCCAATGACATAAAGCCGTCCGTTGTATATCGTCAAACTGTGTCCCATGCGAGGCGGTACAAGTTTACCATTCGTGTAGTACACGTCAATTGATCGCCAAGCCATGGACATTAGATCTAGGCATCGGATGAATGGTAGATAAGCATATGCGTGTGTCGCGTCCTTGTAGAAACCGCCTACCACGTACATGAACCCATCATGAATAATTGCGCGAGCACCACGTACCGCACCGACCGGCGTATGTGGTACTTTTGGCGCGGCAATCGCAACGTAAGTTTCAGGCTGAGGTATCACGACCTCATGAAGCTTAGACTCGGGGTTCTCGTGTTGATACGTGCTGTCCTGCGTTGTGGTCAAACGAGCAAATGAGAGATGGTTGTCTGGTCTAGAAACGGAGTCATAATCGTTAAGACCGAACTGGTTGTACGTGCGATGGCAGCGCCATGTTGCTGAGTCACCAACGTAGCCAGTGTTGCCGTCGATGTCGATCGTGAGCTCATACACTATGGGAGGGGTTGCTGTCGAACTTGTGGGTCTACTCGGGACGACGTAAATTGACTGATTAGTCGATGCCAATAGTGCGTCATCACGCAACAAGTCTGACTGAGGAGCCGGCCCTTGGACTGTGGAGATCTTTCTCCACTTGGGAAGTGCGGCAGGAATGATTCCAAGTCCGGCAACAGGAATGCCGTCCGGGGCCAAAAAGCCATTAGGCTCACGATACGTGTGCGTCGGGAGGTCAAGAACCCATACCCCGTCGAATTGTCCACTGGCTGAAACGACGGAGTTACCGATCTTGAACGACCAGTGCTCAAACCTCGCAGGAGGAATCAACTCTGATCCTTTCTGTTGGGCTTTGTAATGGCAACTGCGAAAGCCGTCGCTTGCTCGAGCTCGCCAACGCTGCAGGCGTTCGACATGACGAGACCGCGCTGTAGTAGCGGGCTCTGAGTCAGAGGGGGGACTTGGCTCGACGTGTGGAAGAAGCCTCCAGAGCCCACTACGGTGGCCGAGCCTAGGCCTTGACTGAGAGTCAGTCAGACCTATTCTATTCTTCTGTGCTTCCTCGATCTTCGCCAGCGTCGTTCCTGGCGCTGGAATTCTAGCTTCCTGAGGACTAAACGCAGCTATCACATTTGATGGAATGCTGGGATCGGGATTGATGCCACCTTCTAAGTAGACGACGCCCTGGTGAACGATCATAGATGGAGTGCGTCGATCCTCGTAGCGGATGTCTTTGGTGTCTCTGGCGGAAGCAACATCCTTGGGTGCTGGCAAGACTTCGAAGGGAACAGTAAATGCATTGGAGAGGTCTGAAAGTGCGGTTTCTCTGCCATCTCCGCTCAGTGATAATACCAACACTCCTCCGTCTTGACCTGGAGTCTTGTCTTCTCGGACAGGCACATAGAGTTTGTCTCCCAAGGGTGGGATAATATGCGCACGATCCAGAACAAGGCGATCTGGCAAAACCCCTCCGCAATATGCTACAAGTGCATCCATCCGCATTGGGCGGAGGAGATCCTCAAGCTCCTGTTGCTTAAGCAGACGATTAAATACGCTGAAGCGCTTGAGCATGAAGTGCGTTCCTTCTTTAACCGATCCTGGCAACAGCGTGACCGCAGTGCCTCCTGGCTGGTGATGTTTGTTCCAATCCACATTCTCACGTACATTCTCATTCGTCGCCATGAAGGAACGCAGCAATTCCTTCATGTCATCATTGCTGAATCCATGATGGACGTTGACTCGGTTTCCATCCAAGAACGCCTTTACGCTGAGATCGGGCTCGAATCGGTTGGCCGTACCACTAAATAGTAGCACCAGTCTGTGCCATGCATTCACATGAACTCTTCTGTTACGCAGGGCATAGAAATCTGTGGAGTAATGAGGATCCGGCTCGGGCGACGGGTTGGGATGAGAACCCAACAACAACTCACCGTACTGGCCAACATGAAGCAAGCAAGTCGAGTCCAAATCAGCATGTCGTCGACGTGGGTCGACGAGCTTTCGTCGTGATATGCTGATCAAACCGAACTTCGTCTTTCGATTGTAAATAAAGGGCTGACCGTTGGACTCTTGAACTTCATATGAGGTGGGTAAGATCTTGAATTCCAAGACAATGGAAACATGCTTCGTCCCTAATCCAACGGGCTGTTGGTTTAGTTGACTCGGGCCGAAGTTCAGAGGAAGTGGTTTCTCGGGTACTCCAACTCCTGACCACCATGGAGGAAGGCGAAGCGTAATAAACTGGCGTAGGCTCTCTCCGGGGACGATCGTTGTTTCAGCCTGTTTTGTTCCAGGGGCCTTCACAGTTAGGAAGAGCCCTGGCAACGTTGGTCGCGCGGTTGAGTCCAAACCGAATGCTTGGGGGAGGGAAACGCTTGCTGCGGCAACGACTAGACCATACGAAGAAGGTTGCTTGTGTTCCACCACGTCCCGCGACAATTCCTGACTAGAACCGAATGAAGTCGGGTCACTTAGGCTGGTTTCGTAGTTGATTTCTGGCAGTACGAATGGTGTCAACGACGTGTGAGCCACCTGTGCTGCAGGTACAAGTTCCTGCACGGCTGCAAGCATGCTGGCAAGGCGATTATTATCACGAACTGCGGGAGAATCCAGTCTGAAGCTGGCGCGCTCGGGCTTAACCGTCGGGTCGAAACGTAACGGCTCGGATTGCGTAGGTGCGATTGACACGCCCATTCGTGCCTCCTGACGCAACTCGATGCAACGAAGCGCATTCTCTCCCTTGAGACTTGATCTGAGCGCTTGGGCAGTCTGGCTGGCCCGCACTAGATCGTGATTCAGCTGGTACGCAACGAAGGGCAGCTCGTGTACAAGCTCTGACTGAAGATACTTCTGCTTATCAGGCCGTGCTCCTGCGCAGATTGCGCATTTTGATTCCGAACTGGGATTCCCCGCATAGGTGCAGCTGCCACAAACCCATTTTGGCACTAGTTTGAAAAAGGTCTCATCAGATTGCATTGTAATCGACTGGACCGTGTGGAAAGGATACGGCAGTGGCTCGTAATCGGAGCGGATTTGTGCAAATCTGGTTTGCTTGATATAGTGCTCAGCGTGGCGGAAGTCGCAAGGAAGAGATGTACGTGCGGGTACCAAATAGTCAAAACAGTACGTCGCCGGTTCGAGCTCTCTTAAGTAGTCCACTGACTCGCCTGAAGCCTTTGTTATGCAACTACCCTTTGCAGGCTGGCTTGAGAATATTGGCGCGTTTAACAGCATTGCAGATGGAGTGAGTGTTTGGGGTGCAAGTTGGATGCCTCCTATGTAAAGCCGATTGAGTCGCTCCATGCCTGCATTGAAGACGAACATTTCCATGGTTTGATATGGTGTTAGCAAATGGTGTGCCGATGCACTTAGAGGTGCAGAGTCATCCAGCCATGCTGCCGCAGCGGTCTTTACCACTTCACAATCGTCCCTGATGCGCAATACATCATCGGGACTGACGTTCGCAGCGAGCAAAGCCAGAATACTGCGGAACTCCGGAACGTGCACATCGGCGCATGGTTTGTCCCATCCAACCCATGCCAACTGTGCGAAAGCAGAAGCGACAGTGAGAGCATTTTGCCGCTGAATAAGTGCTGTCTTGTAGGTCTTTGGTGCATAAGTGAGTCTGTGGTGGGCGAATGAAGCCATCATACCGAGCTCGTGCCGAATGAGAGAAAGCGCTGTCTGACCGACATAGTGCTGCAAATATGAGTGAGGATCCGTGGGCATTAGCACATTCAAGACGTACGAGTGTAGTTGTTGCAACTCAGCCAAGACGTTCAGCGCGCTCGAGCTTGCGAGTACCCGAGGGAATATAGTGCATTCTAAGTCTCGAAGGATGTCCAACCTTGATCTCGTGCTGTGCTTCTTGTGTAAGATGTGAGCATATTTTTCGACGAGGTGCGTCACATCGTTCAGCAAGATGAATGAACGCTCTGTTCGAGCATCAACCCGTGCCGTTGTGTCCTCGTCGGCGCATAAACGGAGAGCAAACTCCCCCCTAGGAGCGGTAGGAATGCTTGTTACAGCCTCCTTTAGAAGAGCCATACGCTCGTTAGTGCTCGCTAGGAACTGCTCAAGTTCTCCAATCAACTCTTGAAAAGCTTGTTTCGCGCACTCAACTGTCCGCTTCGTTGTGAACTCAATGTAGCGGAATTGTAGTCCCTGACTAGCTCCGCCGTCAGAGGAATAGATCAAGCCGTGCACACGAGATCTCAGGTCTGGAGGATAGGCAAATTTCAATATTTCAAGGGCGACACTACGAGGTAAACACGGGCGCTCCATTAAGCCTTTGGCAAACATCGAGTCCGGACCGTTCAAGCCCTCAGCACCCTGCTGAGGAAGAGCCAGGGTGTGCTTCAATTCCTCGAGAGTGCAACCCTTCGCGAGTTTGGATTCGGTGGCAGCAACTTGCAGGACGAAATCGAGGTCAGCTCGAGAAAGCAAGCCGTATTCGAATGGAGTTAGTAGGCTTCCAAAAGCGTATGGTGACTTGTACACATTCTGATCAGATGTATAGTCAATTCGTTCAGGCATATATGCTCGGAAGAAGCGTGTGGCTGCTTCAACGTCGAAGATATGGTTCTCAGGAATCTTCCATACAAAGGGTGCCAAATATCGAGGAGTAATTTGGACGATGCCTACGTCATCATCTTCCATATCTACGATCTCCAGGGGTGAGAGACCTGCCAAATATCTGGAATGATTGTAAGCGGTGCCATCGGGTTCGCTTGTAAGCTTAGACTTTGCTAGCTCGCGAGCGAGCGCTCGAGAAGATGGAGTGCGGTGGTACGCAATAGCTGGCCGCAGATTGGATGAAAGGATGAAATTGTGAGTTCGTGCTAGCTGCACACAGACACCATTCACTGTTACAAAGATACACGATGTGGCGTAGTTAATACCAATTCCCACGACAAGTTCGTCGAGACGTGTTTGAGAGTCAAATTGAAAAGGGCGGGTTGTCGCGTTATTAAACTTGGCCTCCTTCTCTTGCTCTTGTCGATATATTTCGGCAGACTCTGCGTTACGTTCAGCTCTGCGGCGGTCTGTCTTCATCTCTTTCTCTACCTCATCCTGTGCATCATAAATACGGGCCATGGCCGGAGCTGTGCGACGCACAGCAGTTCCTCTTAGAATACCATCAAGTGAGAAACTCACCTCAGCGACCTCCCCAAGTGGGGCATTCAGGGGCGCCATAGAGCTTACCAGCCCTATTTGGATGCATGATGGTCGAATTCCAACGGGCTTGCGATCGGAAGAAACCTTGGAGTCATTGACAAGAAGCGGTTTGTACGTCAGAACAAATTCCATGTAGCCAATGCCCTGCCGGATGAGCGGAGGAACAACACCATTGGCGAACGATGCTTTCGCTTCGTCTACAGGAAGCTTATCTGCCCTCGTTTTGCATCCCTCCGTTGGTACTGACAGAGGATGCGAGGCAAAAGTGCCTGGAATTGGAACAAGGGGATATGGGGATCGGGCGTATCCCTTGCAATAAGAGGATAAACTAGATCCACCGTCGACGATGTACTCAGGGTGTAAAGTGTGATGCATCGAGATGTGATCAGGGAGAGATGGAAGTGACTTGCTAACTAGTTTCATCCCCATCTCTACATAGCGCTCAAACTCAATTCTATCGAGGGAACTTTGTCGCTCAGCCAGACTCGCCGCATCACGTTTTGATACCGCCCCGAGGTCGGCCTCCGACGCTACAAATATGGGAGTTAAGGGGACATCATAACCAATGGCATTCACTGGATGGAAGAAGCCGTCGGCCGCGTGCAATACGGCACCTGCCCGAATGATGGATTCAAACGCTGTCACCACAGTGATCGCGGCCAGAATGGGATGGCATTTGTTCGCGGCCAAAACATATGCGTGTTCATACTTGCCAAAATGACCGCCTTGGGGTAGCAGCACCTCCTGTGCCTGACCAAGATGGTAAATCTCTCTTAAGTTCGTGATTCCCGGCTCGACAATCAGAGGCGGTTCAGTCACCAGGAGCATTGTCCTGGCATCAGTCTCATCCCATGCTGCGTGTGGGTCTAGTGGGTCACCAACCACTCTCCTGCGCTCCATGACGTCGCGGCAATACACCATACCGCCAAGATACAAGTTCTTAGTCGCATTTTGGACGGAAAGTCTTGTCTCGACGTCTGGCATACACTTAAGATAGCTATTCTCATACATATGCGCCACATCCGTAATGGGTGTCAGTAGCACATCTAGACTGGCATGCGGAGTCAGCGTTCGAGCGACTAAATGTCGATTATACGAGCTTTCAAAGTGTTCAGGGTTCAATATCTGAACACGTGGCACGGGGATGTCACTCTCTTCAACCAACTGCTTGAAGAATAGATTGTTGTCTAGGTCTGAGATCGTCTCAAGAACGCCTCCAGAGCACGAAAGTGCATCTCGAATGCAGTAAGGATTATGACGGATACCAACATGTGGCCAGAGACTGTTGAATAGAGTCGGAGTCGAGCCATCCAAGGACAGAGCGTGCACAAGACCAGGAACTCGACGCAATGCCACGTCTGCTCGGAAAATCTTACCGACACCACAGGCTTGGTGATCAAATGTCAGCAGCGCATTCGTGACTGCCCTCGCGACGTTACGCCAGTGTGCTTGCTTGAGTCCCTGTGTAGAAAGCACTGACACCTCTTCAGTGTTCGGGGCTTGCTTGGACACATATTCGGCTATCTCAGGAATCGTAACATTCAGCTTTTCCAGAGCGGAAAGGTATTGCTCGCGAAACCTGACAGGAAGTTGTTTGCCGAGCGCCTTCAAATGGCCCACCAATACGTGCTTACCCTTGCTTAATTCTTGAGAGAGGGCTTCGTGAATATGCCGAAACGCTGGGCCGCGGACCGGCAGTAGTCTACAAAGAAGTTCGAAGAGCAGGCCAACCTCATCTGAGCAGTGATTAAAGAGCATTGGTGGCATGGTTAAAGAGTCAAGCTTGCTTCTAATATCCAGCGGAATCGAATGCTTGAACTCCAACGAAATTTTACGGGAATCGGCATCATTCGGTTCGCCAGCTTCCTTGGATTCTTTCGCCTCTTTCGCCTCTTTCGCCTCCTTGGATTCTTTAGCCTCAGCCGCTCTCCCGCGATCCTTTCTGCCGAATTTCTGCGGCAGCTTGACGTCGTCCACTCTGTGGAGCTCCGGCTGGAATCCATAAACGGCCTCAAACTTCTTTTCGACGACGAGAGGATAACTGCGGATCCGGTTGGATACAAGAGCGAGCTCTTGAGCGTAACCATGGGCTTCATATTGGAGAGCCACTGACACAGGTACGCTGTCCTGATCCCAGCGAACTCCGTCGAATGCTGTGCATGTCAATCTACGAGTCGTGGCTGTATCAGGGTGGAACCCAAATCTTAGGCCAGCCTGTACCTTAGCCCTTACTGCCTGTTTGAATGACACTACATCGCCCTCCTGACGAGTGTTCTGCAGTAGGACCGAGCCCGCAAGTATAGCATACTGATCCCACTGGGGACTTTGGTTATTCTTCTGGCTGGGCGACGCTGTAGCTGCAACAGCTGCAACGCGTTGATCTTGGAACATATCGGTCAGCAGTGCCCATATGTTCCTGGGAAGCAATGGGTGTGCCTCCTGATCTGAGGGAAGCCAGCTTCGACGGGCCGAAGCTAGAGCATCGACAGCCTTTTGCTCCTCCTCCTGCGCACGAGTAAGTAGAGCCGCCATGGTGGATTGTAGCTCTGAGGCCCGTTTCGTCTGCTCATTGGCGTCAGACGCCAATTTCATTTGTTGCTCAAACTGAGCAAAGAGTTTCGTAAAGGCTCCAGAGAGTCCGCTTCGAATGCATTGCAAACGTGCAAGGTGATCCACTACGACCTTACGCGCCTGCGCAACCGATTGGAAGTAGTTCATTGTGGCACGATGCTGCGTAGGTACGCGGAGCACACTGGCCTGTCCCCCGAGCTGGACTCGTCCCTCACCCAGTCGTTTGACTTTCGAACCTGTTCCGGTAACCTGAATAAGAGCTTCGTTGCTACCATGTGAGCCTGCCAAAGCGCCAATAGATTCAGCCACCCCTGTGGCCGGTGCACCGGCTCGGAAGTTCAGAGACATTTCGTCGATGGTCGTAGTGTCTGGATAGGTTACCACCTCAAGAGGACGAGCTAATGCAGATAACCCGACAACTAGGAACATAGGCTGCGACTGTACGGCTAAGTATGTAAATGCCGCAAGCGGATGGCCTTGTCGGAGCAGCATCACAGACCCTTCGGTGCAATTCACTACGACATAGAGCAGATCATCTTCTGTGAACACAAGCTGAGGGAAGTGACCTAGATGGGAACCGTCGCAATATACGTCACCACTTGAGAAGAAGATCAGTCCTTTTTGTGCGATTAGCGACATTGATGGAATCGACTCGCCTTTGTTCGAGGGAGTTTTGGATGAATTGTGAACTCTGAAGTGACAAGGGGCAAGAAGCTCAGGGGCACGGGGGATCAATCCAATCGCTAGATGCGAAGAATGAGTCGCACGCACCCATGGGGACACAATGTCAGTGACCTTAACGTTGCTATCAGGCCCTGATTTGGCCTTTGCTGCCTGGATGAGATCAGGGAAGATTTGCTCTACAGGGTATGACATGCCGTTGCTTACAAGATAGCGAGCACGGAACTTCGAGGCATTCTCTGGAGGCTCATGCTGTGGCGCGAAACAATAGAAGCCTCGACTCGTGTCAACATCTCCTTTCATTACGTCGGAGGGGTCATCTGCTGCCAGGAGGCTACCTGAGAGACAGCCTTCCGGGACCGAACTCTGACAATCCATAGTTGCACAGTCGGCTTCGGTCAGATCCTGATTGATTCGGACCTGCGTCAGTAGAGGCATGGAGCCCAGTCTGAACCGCTGCTGTTGATATACTGCCAAAAAGAGTGCGTCAACATCGTCTGAGTCAAGCAATCGGACGCGCAATTTGATCATGTGGGATGGGTTGATATACCATAGGGGTTGTTGTGCCGAGAACCAGAACCAGGAAACGCCGAAGCCTGCGGAAGTTTGAGATGCGTCCTTGGATTCAGCCTGCTTCGCAAGTTGCCTCATTTTGTTCTCCCTATCCTCGGCGTCTTTGGCTGCCATAAGGGCAGCTGCACTCAATCTAAGTGCAAGGCTTGCTGCTCTGGGAGTCAGATGACTAAAGTGACGCGCATAGCTGCCATCTAGCACCGAGCCAAGCTGGTTCGCGAGTTCACCTGCGTTCTCGCCCACTGCCTTGGTGTGGTCGATGATCGTCATATCTGCTTGTGTTTTAATCAACCAAGTTCGAGCCATACGCTTCAGCAGGATTGATCCCACGTCTAACCTATCGTCACTGATTGGTGCGTCTCTTGGTTTATCAGTTGCGTTCTTGCGCAGAATCTCCTCTCTACAAAGACTGCATCCAAGTAGGAACTCAACACCATTTGGCGGATGCGCAATTTTCAGGGGACACGTTCCAGGATCGCAGCGCAGCTTTGCTAATGCTTCCTTCTCTTCCTCCTTAGGAAGGTTTCGATTCTTCACTTCACGAATCTTATCGCGCAAGTCACCGCATTGCGGCAGGTCTTCAAATGCAGTCTTTGTTTCTTTGTTGTTATCGATGTGCTCGTAGGGGCGAGAGTGGCATCGTGTGCAATAATGCACCTTGCTAAAGCAGAAGAACGTTGCAATCGAACAGCAGAAGCGACATTTATACATCATATCCATGTTGTCATGTTTGTTACAGCGTGGAACGTTCTGGCACTGAGGGCAGATGAGCGCATCTGGCTCGAGATTAGCTGCTTCCTCCGCGGGACCGCAAGCACGGGCACCTCCGAAATATGGTTTGTCGCAGCGGCTGCATTGATAAAAGACGTAGTAGTCCAAAGCGTATGAGATTAAGTCACGCCTCGATGACGTGTCAGTCGCTGCTGCCTCCGCTCCTCGAACCAACACCATGGTTGATGGGTCTCTATTGAGACCTGGAGGGTCAGACTTCTCTTCAAATTCCTCCATTCGAAGCGCCAAGGCTCCATCACGATGATGGAACTCTTTCATTAGCGCTGAATCGTTGAGCGCAATAAAGAGCGCTAGACTCTGTGTCGCAGACTCAAGTCGCTGATATGGTGCGATGATGTCCATCAAGCTAGGGTGCGACATCCTCATATTGCAAAGGGGACAGCGCAGGAACTTAAAGGATAGAGAGTGGCCTCGTTTGGCGTTGAGCTTCTTCTTTACACATGAGAAATGGAAGACATGCCCACAATCCAACACAATGATTGGCATTCTTCCTAGCTCTTCCGTTTGGCAGAGGCTGCAGGTATCCTCAAGTGTGGTGGCTAGCGTTCTGTGTCTAACACCACTCACAGTCAAGTGGCTAGTCTGCTTGTCCCGCGTGCCTGCGCTCAATTGAAGCATATTCACCTCGGAATCACTTCGCAACAAACCACCACCCTCACCTACTGCGGGGTAAATGTCGAGATAGTCACTCGAATATGACTGGACAAGCTTGGACTCTTCCTCGGCAATGCTTGACAACGCTTTCGTCTCATGCTCTGTCTCCTCCTCCAAACGCTTATCAACACAATCGGGATGCAAGCATGGCGGGCAAAACGGCTCATTGGCAAAACCTGCACAATAATGTCCACAAGGCAATCGACGTGGGCATGATTCAGTAGATCTAGCTATGCATTCGAGGTCGTCGCAGACACCCTGCGCGGCGGACTGTCGAGAAGATGAATTCGGGATGCTCTCAACAGCGTTAATCGCACACACCGCGTTACAGAAGCGGCACCTTTCAGAGATCTTAACAAAGCGCTGATACTCGTCACAATCGAAGCCTCGGTGGTACCCAAGTGGCTTACCAGTTGCCGGTACAACGGTATCCCAACCTTGACGGCATGCGCGGCAGAACTCGGTCTGGCACCAAGGGCAACGAACTGCGTACGCCAGGTAATGTAGGACATGCATGTTTGTCATCTCGCGCTTGAGAAGGGGTGATTTCACGGCAGTTAAAGCAGACAACGTCAAACGACCAAGATCGACGGCAAAAGTTTGGCCACAACCATCCTTAGGGCACTTGGTAAGCATTTGGCTTGATGAGAAAATGTGGCGAGACGCTTGCTCCTCATACTGCTTAACTTCTTCACGCGTTAAGAGGTCGTGAAGGTCACGGACGCCGTAAATCTGATCAAGTGCGTGTGCCAAACCGGATTGCATGAGCTGGTGCATATGTTGTGTGATGCAATGGCGACACACCGCAGGCTCAGCTTCATCTTCCATCTTCGAGTCTATGTCTTCTTCATACGCCCAGTAATCTTCTAGCTTGGCATCATCATCAGGCTCGCCTCGCTTCGCCGGGCGTGTGGGAATTCGGAAATTGCTACGAACCACAGCGAGCTCATAAATTGGACGTACACGTGTGATGCGTAAAAACGCGTTCGCAAGAATTCGGAGCTCTGGAAGATTCGCTGGATGATCGAGTAGCACCAGCTCTTCCGCCCAAAGAGCGCGGATCCAGGTACCATAGACTGGATGTACTAGACGCCGGAATAGACGTTGGTCGTACAGTTTTTCGAGGATGGGCGTGATTGATGAGAGTGCAGTTTTCAATCGCGCCGGCGCCCGCGACGTATCTTCAACCGCGAATGACCAATTAGACTTGTTTGCGGATCTCTGGGACCGCACCAGTCCTTGTAGTTTCGAGATCGCTAGGGTCATGCTCGCGTGTAGGTTGCGCACTCGAGCGATTGTTGCTTCTTCTCCCTCGGATTCGAGCACACTCACATAGGCGTCCTTCATTGCAGTGACCCACCAGCGAAGCTCCTGTAGCGCGCTTTGATTTATCAGGAACCGGCGTTCGTGTGCCGGAGAAATACCAAGTACAGCCATGAGATGCTGGGTACTAGCCGTCTGTTCCGCAAGTGTCGCATTTCTCCAGCGGCGAATCTCTGCTTCCAACAGAGGGTCGTATAGGGCGGCTGAGTCTCCTGTGGGGATCCATGTCACTTCGGCTCCGGGGGTAGTCGCCATAGCACGGTAGTGCTCTAGTTCAGCTGAGATGAACCGGAAAAACGTCTGAGTTCCTGCAATATCTGGTTTGAAGAACCGATCACCGAGCTCTGGGCAGGCTTCCTCGGATAATACCTTCCGGGCTAGCTCCTCACCCAGGTACTTCTTGAGCTCAAGTGAATTAGGAGGCACAGGAGCAGGTTCTTGTTCAAAGCGCGCGATTGGTCTGCGGCATCCATCCTGCGGTGACTCAGTGTATAAAGGTGCATACAGTTGGTGCGCAGCTCGATAATGCTCGTTAGATTGCACACTAGCGATATGCAAAGATCCAAAGAGAAAGGGAAGTGCGGAAACGAACTCTCCTACGACTTGGAAAGCGTTTCCACGCTCAAGGCTGAATGGAGGTGTCTCATTAATGAGCATGTAAAGGGCGCGCAGCAGCCGCACCGGGCTAACCACTGCAAGAACTGGAGGGCGCCGGCTGAGGCTGAAACCTTTGAGAATTCGACCAGGTGGGGGCGGTTGGAAGGTTTCAAACGAGCCGAATTTCGTATTTTTCAATCGTGACAGGTTACTCAGCACCATCACTTCTTCGTCCTTACTCTCTTCGTCCTTACTCTCTTCGTCTTTCTTTGACTCCTTCTCACCCGACTTGCCGAAAATTTTCGCACGAAGTTGTCTCACACTCTCCTCGCGAAGACGACGAATGTTCCTAGTAATTTCCGCTGCACGCTGTGAAGCCTCTTTACGGATACGGGAGATAATGCTCTTATCCCCGTTCTTTTCTTCGCTGTTTTCTTCGCTCTTCTCTTCGGGGATTTCGTCCATAGCCAGCGCTGGCTCAGGCACAAGCCTGCTTCTAACAGCGTCAATTAGGTCTCCTCCAGGTGGAATCCGCCCGAATTTGATTCGTGGCTGAATTGGTACGGCTGTTGGAGGCGCTGGTGGGGGGTCTAAGATGGTCATGTCAGTATAGCTGCGGCCTTTCTGGCAGGATTCGCACACTCGCCCCGTGCGAACCATATATAGGCCGACTCCTTTCGTAAGCACAAGCTTGTAAATGGGGTCATCTTGATTCTGGGTGATCTCATCAAATACTTGCTTGTCTGTTTTCCGGCCAAACAATGCCTCTTGTGCGAAGAGTGAAGAAGACTCTTGCCGAATAATGTTTTGCGATGGTGTCGGGACCGAGGATGCGTTATTCTCCGGAGAAAGATCGAGCTCAACACCATCATGGGTTGCCACATCGGTTACCTTGGAGGGATTACGTCCATTCGTGGAGTTGTGGAGCAGGAACGAGACACGTGCAGCACGGAGGGCCTTGTACCAGCTGATGCGTGCATGCTGAATGCTTTGGGCGTATGTCGCCGCAGGACCAAGGTGGATATCAGTAGGAAGCTTGCATTCATCTGCGAGCTTTCGACAGTAAGCACGAACTTTCGTGCACTGATCATCGAATGAAGGATTCTGCGCGAAGTATGGCTCCATGAAGTATGAGACATTGCGTTTCAAATCAATGATCTGCAACAAGTTTGCATCCGGATGATCAATGATCTGGCAAGTGGATGGTGAGAGTGGCAGGATGAACGAGGGTTGGAATTGCGAGCACCGCCGATGAAACGCAATAGAAGGAAGGTTACCAATCGTGGGGTCAGCGAGAGAAACATTTGTGAAGTATGTGACCCAGAACGGGCGGATTACAGGCTGAGATTGAGATACATTCGATTTCTCAGGATGGACCGATTGCGGCCTGGGCGATTTGGAAGCGTCCTCAGTATCGGGTTGAACGGGTAAGAGCGAGAAAAAGCTACGCTCCTTGTCTTGAAGCGAAAGGGCAGCTTCATACGGGTTCATTGGTTCATTGCGCTCTTTTTTGCTGACAGCAAGCGCTAGCTTATGCTCCTCATCGACAAAATTCGAAACCTGAGCCATTGACTGTTCTCGAACCACAGGAGGAATTTTGAAGACATCGGTTGGCATGCGTGTAAATGCGGGTACAGTCTTAGATTCCTGCGCAGGCGCACTATAACTCTCTGCGTCTTCTGTTAGTATGGCCTGATTAAGACCACGCCTAGCCCAATTGAGTGCACTCATGCCCTCGCCAAGTGATGCAGGATCAAGACCAGGATATGTTCCGGCTGCCGCAAGCTTATTTGCGGCCCTTGCCAGGGATACCGCGTTGGGATTTGCTGGGAAAGGTCCGATTATGCGAACAAATCCTGAGTATAACGAGTGCTGAATCAGATGGGATTTTCGACTAATAGGTGTACCGAAAGTGCACACAGCGGCAGGACCCAATATCCTAGGGATTTCGATTAACAGGCGGATTGCATTCTCCGGACTTGAAACGGTAACGAACGCAGTGTTAAGGTGCATCGGACACAGGATGGAGCGAACAAACCCCCGCTCTCCTCCGGTTGCGCGCATAATGAGCTCATATACCAGAGTCGGCGACATTTGTCCCGAGAAGCCTGAGACCCAAAGAGATCGTGTTGGAACGTCTGGTGTGACTAGTCTGCCTTGAGTAAGCAGCATATACGCAGCCTTAAGCGAGGTCAGTTCTGTAAATCTCATAGATGGGCTCGCTACTACCTGGTACAGCGTCTGCAAGGCAGGGTTGACAAGCTTTCCTCCAGCCATAGCCTTGCGCAGATTCTCAAGGAACTTGGTGTGGATCGACCCCCGGAGCTGCTTACGAAGGGTGTCTTGCATAAACTTCGCAGAAGTTACGGCCTGGTCATTCTTGTACAAAATCTCAGTGTGTACTTTGGTGCAAGTTTTGGACCAGTCATTCAGTACTGTCTTTGCCTCCTCAGTGAGTTTGAACGGTTCAAGACCAAACAGCGCCTGCAGTGAAGTCGGATAACGCTTGGAGAAGGTTTCTGGCACGACACGCTCGCGCATACGCGAAATGTCGCTCACAAGCACTTGCATGCTGAATGATGTAATCGGTGCACGACGGAGCAGTAGTCGTACAGAGCCTGCTTTTTCACCTGCTGAACCGTTAAGTACAATGGTCGTATCGACGAGGGCCCGTCGAGGAACTGAAGTCAGCGGGATGGTGGCAGTGCCAATTACTGTGTCGCTGGTGAATGTAGAATGATCGAAGCACGTTAGTGTAAGGGTCTGTGCATCGACTGGGCAAGTGTCCGCTTCGGCATACAAGATGTAAAATTCGTTCCATAGAGGGCTTGAACCCTTACCGCGCGAAGACTCGCAGTATTCATCACCAATTGTGAGTGTCACGTAAGGGCTTAGTCCAAAGAACGACTTCTTCGACAGACGAACCGCATAGGCAATTTGCACCAAGATGACATCACCGAACCTCAGTTCCGGTTGGGTGTCACGGCGTTCAATTGTGATTTGGCCCCAGTCTTCGTCATCCCATTCAGTGGACACCGTGAGGTCTTCGATTCCATCACGTGCCCAGCCTGAGGAGGCTTCTGTACCCGGCACGACAACTGTCTTGTGTTCTGCGAGCACTTCGTCGAGACCACGTTCAGGGTCATCACTTCGCTGGTGTTGCGGATCCTGCGATGCTGCTGCTGCTGCCCCTACTGCTCTATGCAAAGCGCGAGCAGGCAAGTGCTGCCGTACCGCAGCCTCAAGGTCTTCAGGAGTTGGACTCCTTTTGGCTTGGATCAACAGGGTCGATTCCTTGTCTACATCATAGGCACCAAGCTGACGTTCAGGAGATAGCACTTTGCCGCTGAACAGGATGCGTGTGATGATAATTTTGTGCTCACGCATCAGCCGCACATAGATATCACGTACATACGTCTCGGGTTCGACGGTGAGCGAGATGAGAGGGATGTTTCCGGCGCCGGTAACGCGAGCAAACACACGCATCTTGCCCGTCGCCGCCTACGCGTGTTAATCAGGCCAGACTACACCACGGTGGAGTAAGAATAAGGGAAAGACAATGCCAGTGCTGAGTAAGGATGACGTAACTGTGAAGGACTGTGTCTCGGTGACAGCAATTGGTGAAGTCCGCCGGTGAACAGCAAACGACACTCGGGGAGAGAGCTGGATATCCCATAAAACGCATCGCGAGACAGCGATCCACACTACTCAATCATGTCGAAGTGCTCCACGTGATTCATATCCGAAGTGAGTGTAAGAGTACATATCTCACGAAATTCATACTTTGCTTTAACAACAGCTTGACACTCAAAAGATGACCTTATTCCAAGTACTTTTAAGTGGAGATCATTGGGTTCTATGTATGTATAGAATTCCCATCGCAATCCACACGCAACTTCAGCATGTACGTAAGTATCGACATTCACTCCAAATCCGTCATTCTTTAACCGCATGCGGCTAAACTCAGTGGAGTTGTGGTTCTCTGACGTCCAGTCCGTGGGCCAGGTCGAGGCGCGACTGCGTGAGGTACGTGTACCCATGTCAGCGGTTGCAGTTTATTTGATCACCTATGGGAAGCCTGTACATGTGATACTGAGTCATATGCGTTGTGGTGTATTGAGTTTATGACGAGGCATGTGCACAACTCGAGTTTTGTGGGCTCTCAGAGGTGGCTTGTCATGCAGTCTGGGAAACCGACATATGGTGAAGTTCAATAAGGGTACAAACAAGGCTTGTTTATTCGTTTAAGCTCGTGGTGCGGGAGCTTTTCGCTTGGCACCAAGTTTCACGGGCTTTGAATTCTTTGCTACGGGCTTAGATGGCTTGCCGTTCTTGCTCGCAACAGTCTTCGTAATCTTTGTGGACGCACCCTTCTTGACAGGTACCTGGATCTCCGACTCTTCGTCAGATTCCTCGCCGGACGGTTCAGCCGAGTCGCTGCCATCATCGCTCTCCCAGTTCGTTTCGAACATGGCAGCATCAAAACCTGCAGGGATCTCGGAATCAGACCCGTCACTTGACTCATTCGCTGGTACCAGAATTCGTGAGCCATCTTTCGGCAGACGGGTCTCGATTCGCTTTAGTGCTGCTTGAATCTCATCCTCACTAGGTTCCATTCGAATGCGCTTTGTGGAACCCTTCTGCTGTGCCGTAGCGAGGCTCTCAGACTCACTTTCTTCTCCGGCGTCACCGTCATCTTCGGGCTGCGCGGCGAAAATGCTCATGTCGGCTTCTTCAGGCTCATCCTCGAGTTCTGCGAGCTTCGTCTCCACCTCAATTTCGTCATCAGAGAGTTCATCCTGTGCCAACTCATCGTCTTCGGTCTCGGAGATAATCTCATCCTCGAGATCACTGCCATCGACCGCAAGGCTGAGAGCATTGAGCATGCGCTCGGCACGAGTACGACCACGAACAATTTGAGATGCCTTGGAATCGGTCTGCTTGGCTTCTGACATGTCCGAGGTAGCGTCCATGATTGGAAGCACAAAGGTTGAGCTCTGGAGAGTGTAGTCAATCATGTACGATTTGCGGAGGAGGTTGTCAACACGGACGAAATGTCGCTGTGAATATGCAACAATCGCCGAGATAATCTCTTTAATTCCCTTGACCTGTTTCAGCACCTCCGGAGAAAGGTTCGTAAGAATTGCATTTAGCATGCGTTGTGCAATGTGTGCGTACCTTGAGTTAGCGTTCCAGTCTTGAATATACTTCAAGACCTTGGTTAAATCCTCGATCGACATCGACTTGGCCAGCGCTTCCATTGTTGTTGAAGGCTTAGGGACAATCATGAGGAGCTCTTCTCGCGCCTCAATGGACAGGAAGGGCTCGTCATCCTCAGAGTCTGACGAATCGTGAGCATCATCGCCAGCGTTTGCCTTACCCAACTTTGCAGCGCGTTCTCTAGCAGCCTTGCGTCGTGCAACACGTTCTTCATGGAGCTTAGCTCGGACACGATCGAGGTGGCGCCATCGTTTGTATCTCGTCTCGGCATCGTTCAAATCACTCAACACTGCGTATACTCGACGTGGTTGATTGAGCGCGAGCGCAAGTGTGAACGATTCCTTGAAATCCTTCTTGCGTAGCGCATTTGCGAGCGCTTGCTCCTTCAAACTACGAAGGTAGTCTTCACGCTCCTTCGAAGCGTCCTCTTCCAGCGTTACATCGCGCCAGACAGCAATGGTTGAGTCGGTACCACCGGTTACAATGTGCAGTGGGGGAGTAACATTATACCCTCGCTTTCGCAACTTGCGGGCGATTGGCCCATCGGGTTCAGGGAGGCTCATTGTCGAAAGTGCCCAAACGCGATTGGTGTGAACATCGGTGAAGGTTTTCACACATTCGCTGTCTGCAATGTTCCAGAGCTTGATCGCACCTTCAGCATCCGAGGTAAACAGTTGTAAACCAGCTGATATAAAAGTCGCCTTAACCACTGCAGTCGTGTGGCCTTCCAAAGTCTTTACGCAGCTAAAGTCATTTAGCGACCAGAGCTTGATCGTCTTATCACTCGATGTCGATGCCAACAGCTTTTCAATGGGCGAGAAGGCTACTGTCCAGACGGAACGCTTGTGTCCACGCATCACCGCGATGAGTTTGAGCGAATCTGGCGACCAAATCTTAATGCTACGGTCCTGCGATGCCGATGCCAGGTATCGGTCATCACGTGAGATAGTGAGACAGTTAATGTCCTTCTCATGACCGAGGACCGTGTGTAACGAACGAATCATTACCGGGGTGCTGATCGCATTGAAAATCTTGTGAAGAGAAGGGTTACCCATCTCAGCATACTGCAGCTTGACTTCGCGAGGCAGATGACCTGTGTTGTTCGCGCTATCGAAGAACTCATAGCCCGCAAGAGGCAGTAGTGGCATTAGATTCCAGTGCTTGATTGTACGATCCGAGCTACCCGTAACAATGTAAAAGTGAGAAATGCCACCGGCGGGGCAAGGCTCGTCGGCTTGTGGAAGCTGTTTACGCGAGAATACAATCGATGTGACGGCTTCTGTGTGACCCGTTCCCATTGCGACAAGGACAGGCTCAGTGATAGTAAATGCGAGATGAGGTGTGGTCTTCTCAGCTTTTGCCTTCGCCACCATTTGGTCTGCAGCCCGCTTCGTTGGGACTGAGTAGTGGGGTGGCAGCAACCATACGCACACGGTTCGGTCTTTACCGCAGGAAGCAAGCCATCGGCCGCAAGGCGAAACATCCAGGGCGACAACGATATCAGTGTGCGCGGACAGCAAGACTGCGGACATGTCCTGAGTGTTGAAGATGCGAATCTGTGATGAGTTGGTCGCCACGACGATATATGTTGAATGGGGAATAGGCTTAATATCCACGACATCGTCGTTGAAGCCGACCAGCAGCTTGCGCTGCTCAAGTGTCTTCAGTTCAAAACAAACGATGTTTTGTTCACCAGTGAGAGCAATAACATAGGGTGCGTCGAAGGGAGCCTTCGGAACAAACACCTGTTGCTCGCTTTCGGCGTCCTCTTCTGTGGCTGCATCATCCTCGTCGTCATTATCGCTGCTCTCATCGTCCATTTCCTCATCCTCATCCATCTCATGTAGTGTTGCCAACTTTGCTTTCACCCTTGCTTCACGTTCAGCCTGGCGGGCAGCTTTCTTTTCCTGACGAAGTCGCATTGCCCTCGCCTTCTTATCCTGGTCCTTAACCTCTTCCGGAACGATAATGCCGAGCTCTTCGTAGCGATCACGGTCAACACCAGTATATACAGCTTCTGAGAGGTGGGCGGTCGGATCAGTTTGCTTGCCATAGATAGACGTGCTATGATCGTTGCCATCATCGCCATCGCCCTCGTCATTGCTTGGGACTTCGGAGGCTGCGGAGGGGGCGAAGAAGAAGAGACTCAAGAGCGCAAACTGTGCTGGGGCCGGCTCTGTGGGCAGTGGGAAATTCGAAGCGTCGGCTGCCTCCTTTGCTTCCGCCTCCGCTTGGACCTTCGCTTTGCGCTCTCTCTTGCTCAGAGTTGCATCTGGGGACTGAACGAGACTTGCATCAACAGACAGCAGGTTTGTCACGTCTTTGCTCGTCTGTGTGGTCTCTTCCTTTGGCTTCTGGGTGCGGTCTGCAAGCTTGCGTGCGATTGCACCAAAGATGAGGGTGGAAATGGGCCGACGGTTGACAAGACTCCAGACACGAATCATACCCTTGTCGCCTGCAATGAGAACCCACAAGTCGCTGTTTGAGGGAGGAACCTTCATCGACTTGGAGTCAGGACGCACTACACCTCGAACCGAAGCAACATCGAAGCCTGGTTTCAAGCCGACAATGCCTTCGATAGCTTCAAACACGGGAATTGCTGTTTGAAGCAGCTTACCCGTGTATTTCGGATGTCGCACAGTATTGGGGTATGCCTCGGAGAGCTCTTCAGGGGTCAAGACTGTGTTCGATTTGGTGCAGTTGATTACATCCAGGTTCCATGCCGAGACAACGCTATCGCGACCAGCAGTCACAAGAGTAAACCCATCGTCCATGAGCACCGCCGATGTGACTGTCGAGAGATGGTTCTTGAGGTCCATTGAGGTGTTGGGTCGACTGGGGCCTGAACCCAGAGTCCAAAGTTTGACTTCACCTCCCTCGCTGCAAGCAAGGACTTGGTGAACTTTGATCGTCTGCCATTCCTTTAACACCTTCTTGCCCTGCTTGTCCGATTTGCCTGACTTGGCACGAGGTGCTTCAACTTCGACCGGCACGCGGACCTCTCGGAAGAAGACATATACCTTGGTGACCATGGCAGCATGGTCGGTCAGGTTATGTGTACAGAAACCACCTCTGGTGTCCCAGACTCGCACGGAACGATCCACGGATGCAGATGCTAGGAAATTACCCGTGGGATCCGTGGCCAAGTCGAGCACAGGCATATCGTGTGCGCGCCACTGTCGAATCATCTCACCGGTGGCAATGTTCCACTGTTTGATCATGAACGACCGGGTGTGGGCCGTATAGAGGATCTTTTGATTGGGTGAGAGGGTGAAAGACGAGATGAGATCGTCCTCGCCAGTTTCAATCGACTTGATAATCTGACCCGAACCCATATCCAAAAACTTAATCTGGTCCGCATCCCAGCACGCGAGGAAGCGTCCATCCGCGGAGAGGATCGCCTTACCGCCTCGGTAGCTGCTCTGGTGTGAGCGAACGACACGCCAGGAGCGCGTCAGGACAAGTTTGTTTTCAGTGGGCACCACGACGGACGCATTCATCAGCGTACCTACGCCCGCCTGCGCCTGAGCCACAGTATTCACTGACATGCCGTAACAGCTTCGCAGGCTTGTGCTAGATGAGTGCGCAGGAGGGTATTTTGTAAGGTAAGCGTGGGTTCTGCGGAATAATTCAGCCGGAATATACTGTTTTAAAGTATTATAAATATACTATATACATTTAATTTATCACACACTATTTCCACATCGTGTATTTAACTCACGCATCATTACGGTTTTTCCGCTCTTCGAGCCCCGGGAAGGGGAATCCGTATGCGGGTGGATGGCTTCTCGCTTCTCTCGCCTCTCTCTGCTTTTATTATCCTCAAAGTCGCTTGAACGAAAAAATTTCGGGTCGATGAGGTGGCGGGGTTTCGGGGCGGGATGATGCGGGACGATGCGGACGAAGACGAAGGCGAAGGCGAAGGCGATGGGGACGACTGATGATGTTCACATTGCGATTAGACGCAGGAGGAAGGACGAGAAAATTGTGAGTCAATGCAGAATTAAAAAGTACCTAAGAAGCAGATGTTCCTTCGATGGAACACCTGAGGAAACATACGTAGTGGGTCTCTGATGAACAAAGAGGCGAGTGAGAACACAAACAATTGGATGAATCAGTAAACGAAAATGGCCCGGTTGATGTCACGTCCACATGGGAAACATATAGATACATTTTGGAGGAGGCGGCGGCATTTTTTACGGCCACCGCTGATGGTGAATGGTAGGGCCCAATGATTTCGAGAAATCACAATATTGAACACGACTACGACATTGTTCAGTGTCGTAGGTGAAGGCAAATTTGCTAGACAGGAGTGAAACCGAGACAATTGATGAATGAAAGACGGCCAACCAACATCGATAACAAACATCGGAATTGCCTGCTACACCGAGCAGTATGGTAGCCTGCACGGGAGACTTCGGTACCTCTAGCTAGTGATCAGTTTGAGTGACGACGCGTCTAGTTGCCCTTGGTGGCAGCTGCGACAAACAGATAGATGCAGCAGGCCAGACACGCACACATTCTCTCGCAATCTTCTCTTTCGAGTCGCTCCTTTTCGATATCTGCCAAACGGCGCATCTCGGCGTGGCACTCATGACAACCGCACGTTCCGGGCTTGCCAGCAGGTACGAAGCGGTGCCCATGCACCTGATGAGAGCGAACATGCCCATGGTGAATCAGTGGCTCTTTCATGCTTGGAACGGGTGGTTCCTTCGGCTGAGGATGGAAGGTTGTCATCGCGATGCTTGCGCCAGGTTGGGGCCCCATGGTTGGAGGATGATAAGCGTCGGCTGAGTCCAAACGATACGAGGGTGGCAACTCTTTGTTGGGTTCGGAGTGGACATAACCATATCCGGCCACGGCCTGCACACCTGGCTGCTCGCGTGCGTCGACAACGTAGGGGGCTGGCGCGGTTGGTGGGAATGGCTCTGTGCCCTTGAGATATCAAGGGTCGTGAGAGGTTAGGGAAACAGTGATGAGAGATGTTATTGGCATGGACACTTAGGGGTTTGCAAGATCTATCAATTTGCATGTAACACTCTTCGGTGCACAGGAGCAAGACGCAGCACTCCAAGCAAGTAAGCAAGTCGAGATGACCTAGATCAGTCTTTCGAGATAAAAGCCGTACCTGTCTGTTGGCAAACGAGTAACTGGGTGGGAGGTCACTCATTGAAGCAAGTACTGGATCTTATGAAGAGTCTAAAACGGTGCCTAACTGTCTCGGACAGAGAAGCGACGGCTCGCTACAAAGCGTCTGTCTTTCACCAAAATTGAAGTCAACGACGAAATAAATTTTAGCCGGATGAGGTTATAAAAACATCTCTTTGAATTCAGATCACGCATCGATTTCGGCTCAGGAAGAGCCACTTTTTGGTACATCCGACAATCGAAGCAGCACGGCGCGATGCAAGTGGAGGAGATCGGCTGCTGGGAGCTCTCAGAACGCATTGGGATCAACAAATGAGGTGCAAGAAAGGATGTATTTCATTGAGAATAGGCGGTTTTCTAGCTCCTAAGCGGAGGGAGATTGCAAAGAGGCCTTGGCTTGGTTGTCAGAGACAAGGTTCGTGAGATATGAAGCAAAGTGAACGCTAGAACGAGTTGGGAGGGTGGAAGGACGTTGCATGTCAACTTACCACCTCTTGTAGTTGAGTAGTAGTATAGTGTGGCGAATGCAGGCGAGGCCCACGAATGGGGCCAACCACGAGCATCTGTCAGGAGTGAGATCTATCAAGTTTTCAAGCTTGTGGGAGATATGAGTGGCCGTATATAACGTGCCACGAGCATTTGGGGGACAGCGAACACTATGATCGTATCCAAAGCGCAGTGAGGAGGAGTTCACGTCACTGATCAGAGGACTTTAGCGATCATTGTTATTGTTCATGACTCTGCTCGCAAATAGTGCTAGGCAGCACGCAAATAAGCAGCAATCACCAAGTCTGCGCGATTCCCGGCTTCTTGAACCACGATTATACCTGCGATCTAACATAAGGTCGCGAATCAGTTGGTTCTCATGTCGGGTGATTCCTCTACGGGGCTTTTCTTCGCCAATGTAAATTACAGGAGCTGTCCCTCCAACGTCCATCTTGGTTCCAATCGTCCCAGTTCCGGATGGGGTCTGAATAGTGTTAGTGCGAGCATCGAGCAGCACGTATTGGTTGGTCTGGGGTGTCACGTTACCCTGTACGTAAATCGGTCCTGGAGCCGACGCTGGGTCCAAAGGAACTGGTGCTGGGGAACCCGGAGGTGGTGGTGAGCCAGGTACCTGCGCGGGGGGCACGCTATAGTTATACGGTGCATATCCTGGCTGCGGTTGTGGCGGGTATCCTGGCTGAGGTGTCAGTGGGCATAAACCTGAGGAGGAGCGTAGCCGTAGGTGGGTGTTCCCACGGGTTGGATGGGTTGGGGCGCTCCATAAGTAAAGTGATATGAGTCAGGGGCGTCAGGAGTAGGGGGATATCCGTAGTATCCCGGCGACTGTGGTGTGGGAGGTGCTTGGCCAGCGGGCTGGACCTAGATATGGGGAGGGGCGGGGGGATGAGGACTGAGTGAGTAAGAAGCTAAGAAGCGGAGGGGGCATACCAATGAGGGGCCGATGGAAGACACGCACTTGATGCTTCGGTATAGTTGAATAGCGCATGTGGTGTCATGCAAACTGCCAAAATCTCACGTGGAAACGGCGTACGGACGTACCTCTTGGGGCTGCACAGGTGGGACTTGGTTAAGATCCGCCATGACAGGAATGACCTAGTTCGCGCAATGTGCGTGAAGGACTAGGCGCACTGCAGTGTCAGAACTGAAATACGTCACACACCGGGTGTCTGGTGCTAAGTGAAGGAAATTTGTCCAAAGCACCACTCGGCGAGCCGCGATTTTGCCTCGAGAAACAAACCCAGTTGGAGTCTCATCTGACAGATTTTTTTGTGTGAGCTCTCGAAGACAGGACACAATTTGTTCCATCTAGGTTTGTCGCAGCTGCTGGTCGGTTGGGTTGGGTTGGTATCGCAGAAGTGCAGAAGTGCAGAAGTGCAGAAGCGCAGAAGCGAACGCCTTCTTACACAATGATATATCTACAGACACTAGCACGAATACAAAATCGACTGAAAGACTCAAGCGCGGCGTATATCATTCTATGATGTTTCAAACTCATGAACGCGATCAGCTGTGTTTGGCACAGTACTGACCAAGACAGATACCCAGACAAGCCATGAAGGAGAGTCTTGCGCAGTCATCACACTGGTCGGGGGGCTGACCTTGCTGCTGCTGTTGTTGCAGCATTTGCTGTCGACGCAGCTCAAACTCTTGCTGCTGCTGACGTTGTAGCATTAGCATTTCTCTGCGACTTAAAGCTGGGTATGGATAGTCGTATTGAATTGGCATATATTCTGCCATGGGGTAGCTCGTCCTGGCTCCACCTCCTGCCACCGCTCCAGCCGTGTAGCCTGTGTATGGCTGCTCAAAGATCGGTGGTGGCAGGAATGGTGCTTGGTCTACCCCCTCGTACGAATAATATTCCGTGGAACCATTCCTTCGTGACTTGGCCGGTCGTCTCTGCTTCCTTTCCTCGTTTGTGTACGAATCTCGTTCAGAGGCCGACTGGCTTTTACTTGCAGAAGATGACTTGGACTTGGACTTGGGTTGGGTGGATTGTGAGTCGGTCTGACTCTGACTTGCTTTCTTTGTTGGCGGTTGTGTTTCATTTCTTTTTTGCGTTTGGCCCTGTGTTTGTTGTTGCTGTGATGGTGGTGGCGGCGGTGGCGGTGGCGGTGCTTGCGATTGTGCTTGTGATGCATTGAGAACCCGGTCGCGGTCTTTAGCATCCTCCTCAGTGTAAGCAGGAGGCTTCTCTTTTTCTTGTCCCTATATGAGTTAGAACAGCAGGATATCATATGGGATAGCGCAGCTTAGTAATGGTGTACACTAATAGACGCATCCGCAACTCGGAATTAGCTGGACTACCTTGGCAATGTGGGATCTTGGACCAAAGAAGGACTCATCGCAACCGCATTCTTGTATCGACCAACGGAAAACGTACCTCATCTGCCATAAGGGCGAGGGAGTAACTTGGTGGCGGCCGATAGCTCATCAGTCCTAAAGCGTACTGTCTGTTCGCGCGCAGATTACTGTCTAGGCTGTGTCTTTCCTGCTAGAGAGAGGCTGCCGGAGCAAATGAGTCATGAACCAGAGAGAAACGGTGAGATTCTTGAGGGTGTTTAGGGGGATAGGGCCCATAGGTGGGGCAATCAATAAGACATATCGGAGGGACGCCTACATCTGCAGCATATACGCTGCTCCAGGCGCATATCAATACGCAATTGGTCTGATAAACGTACTCTGTTTTAGTACGAAACCAAAGTCCAATAGTCTCTGAACAGACGTAATATTCCGTGGAATGACCCGCGATCGAGACGGGATTTCCTCGATAAACACATAGCCAAGCCACTGAAGAGTTAGATTCCTGCACAACCTCTCCGTAACCGGGATGCCGTGCGGAGAAATCGACCCTGAAAGCCCGCTCGGAGCGATTTCTGGAACGCCCTTAGTCACGTGTTCTTGGCGCGAAATTGAGCCAAAAGTGTGTTCAGGAGGGGTATTTTCACTTGGAACCCCGACAGGCCTTGATTCGAAAGTATAAAATTCCCGCAAAAATTAATCCCAGTCGTATGTAGGGCCAGTTCTCCATAATTTCTATGCACCCACGACGTGTCCTAGGCGCGTAATGCCAGTGCAAAGTGCTGCTGCAGGCTTGAATTTGAAGGGATGTGCTGGGTTGGCTGGGTGGTCGATTTTGAAAATCCGGGCCAGGACGGCTAGGCACCTCAGAGTAACGGCTCTTGAAAAGAGAGGAATAGGGTAGATTGTAATGCGAAATTAGGCGAATTGGAGGATGTCTCACGCATATTACAATGGTCTATGGCAAAAGGCCATGGAAGAACTCTCAGAATTAATTGAAACTGAGAATCCTACCCAACAGTTTGATGCAGCAGTACGTTGTTGATCCTTCGAACTCCCCGGATACAGACCCATGACATGTATTTACACCCACGTTTCGTGCCTGCATGACCATATGATGCCTTACCAATGATATGCGATTCATTGTGGTTCCCCGCTGCATTCAACGCTCATCGAGTCTGTCTCTGAAATCATCCCCCTTGACCAAAACGACACAGGGCCGACCAGTACCTGAGCGGCTCATGACCTGGAACGAAGCAGCGCAGCACTACGCTCTGCTGTATATTAAGTACATCCAGGTAGCGCGCAAACTCGAGATGGCCTATGATCAGATCATTCACCCGCAGAAGCGCCGCGATATTCGCGTCACGCTAGACGCCACACTCGCGCGAATTTCTCAACTCCGACAGTCATTGTATATGTACGGTCCTGGTGGACGACAGTCCGACTTCCCTAACCTTGACAGCTACCTCCGCGACCTAAAACTGCTTCCACGTGATATTGAGGTGCCAATTCCGCGCTACTTCCGAGAGCGTGTGGTGGAGACCGAAGAGCTGCTCCAGAAACGAAGCCTTGTGGTAAAGGCAATCCAGGATCATCGCGCGACGGATCCCGAGGCAGGAATGGGCGGAATGGGTGGACGCGTGGATGAGGATATGGCGCTCTACGGCTCGACCTTCACCATGTCGCGCAAGCGTGCCATTGAGATTCTGCGAAAATGCGAGCGAGGACGACAGGCCGTTGCACTAGTTCGAGAGCTGATGCGCCAGGACATTGAGCAGAGGCGTATTCGTAGCGCTGAGGCACCGCGTCCACCGGATGCGGCAACCAAGCAAGCTGCATTGAATCTATTCCAGACGTATCTTACTCGAAAGCGAACTAAAGCCGAGGCTGCAGAAGAACTTGTGTTTATTGGGATGGAACCACCGCTTCCTCCCGTGGCCTCGGTGTATGATCCCATTGCGAAGGATGATGAGCTCAAGCAGCTACGGAAGGCGCGACAGGCTGATAACGAGTTGCGTTACATCGAAGCGCTCGCAAGTCTAGAGCAACAGGTTTCGGCTGCGGTTGGACCCGCGCTTCGTGACGAGCTGTGGGAAGAGCGTTTCCAGTGGTGGACCAACGAATACCAAAAGACTGGCAAGCCTCCGAAGAACCTTGATGGCTTCTACAAAATGCTCGAGGAGAAGAACAAGAAGCCAGAGGACGAGGCACCAGCCGCAGCAGCCGCTGCGGAGCGTGAAGCAGCTGAAAAGAAGTCCTCGACGCGACGGACAACGACGACGACGAGGGGTGGCAAGGGGAAGGCCGAAGAGGAAGAAGATACAGGTCTGCTCACCTTGCCTCCTTCCACCGTGCTAAATCCGCTCGTTGAAACCGTCGTTAAGTACAAAGAGGTGTGGGCAAATCTTGATGAGTCCAAGAATCTCGCGCAGGTTCATGATGAAGCCATCGCTCGCAGTAAGTTGCTGCCAGGTGTTCGAGAGCAAATCAAACAAGACGTAGATGCCCAGTTGCTGGTTTACCTTGCGAGTCTGCAGGCCAAAACAACGGGGAAGGCTCCCAAGAAAAAGAAGAAGAAAGTTGACAAGGACAACACCAAGCCCAAGGCCACCGGTTCCAAACCCAAGGCCAAGAGCGAGAAGAAGGACAAAACTGGAAAGAAAAAGAAGAAGCTTCTTGAGGGTGAAAAGGCATGTGCCAACATGACGCTCGAGGGCATGATTAAGGAGCTTGTGGCAATGAACATTTTGCAGGATCCACCGACTCAACGACCACTCAACGACTTCATTGGTGACATCCACATTCTTGGCAGCGCGTACGAGGCCGCTGGGGTTCAGATGGATCCAAGTATGGCACAGCTTCGACAGGTTATCACAGATGCATATATTCTCCCCCTTGGATGTCCTCTTGTAAAGGAGCACGCACCAAAGCTTAACAAGCTGCTCCTCTATGGGCCTCGAGGTACCGGCAAGACGATGCTCGCTCGAGCAATCGCATACGAAACTAGCGCAGTATGGTTTAATATTTCGCCTGATAATCTGGACAAGGAGCGGCTAAAGACAAAAGCTGACGTTGCGAAGCTGATGTATATGGTCTTCAAGGTCGCAAAGGAGGTGCAGCCTTCAGTTATTTGCATGGAGGATGTTGAGAAGGTCTGGATTAGCTCCAAGAAGACGGTTTCTCACTTGGTTCGATTGCGAAAGAGCCTTGAAGTTCAGACCGATGCACTTGGCGCGCAGGACCGTGTGCTGATTGTTGGCACTTCTCGCCAGCCCTTCCATGAGAAGGTCGATCTGTCTGAGCTCCAGCGCTACTGGGGTCACCTGCATGGAGGCAAGATGTTGTACACCCCTTGTCCAGATCACCACACAAGACTGCAGCTTTGGCGTCACTTTATTAAGGAGCAGGGTATTCCCCCGTACTACTTGTCGCAATCGCCCAACTTCAACTTAAGCACACTTGCGTTTGTGACAGAGGGTTACTCAGCTGGTGGTATCAAGCTTGCAGTTCAACACACTCTGTCGCCGTTGCGAGTTCAGCGCATCCTCGAAGGTCGACCCTTGGACATCAACGACTTCCTATATGCCCTGTCCAGGACAGGTTACTTATATCAGGAGGAGTACGCAGCCTTTGCAAACTTCACGTTTGTTGTGTCGGGCGAAAAGGATCGTCGCATGCTGCTTGCGCAGGCCATGGCCAAGGAGATGGAAGCCAAGGCCAACAAGAAGACCACCTCCAGACCGAAGGTAGTCAAAGCTTAACTCATCAGGCACAGTTCTAGTCAAAGCTGCACGAATAAACTCACTGACCATCAACGCATATGGCCGCGTTATGCATCATTCAATGAATTTGTCTAGAGCCGCAGAGTCGATTGTTAAACTAGATCATCAAGTGTGAAGAATTTTATGCGCCAGCATGATCAGGAGCTTACTAACTTAGATCACACTGCTTATTCCTCTGCGAAGGGGTTTTCCATAGGGAGGGCCTTGCAGAAGGGCTTGCCCGAAAGATCCTTAAGAGTGGAGCACATGACGTGGGAGGGGCAGGGCTTGATCCACTCGCGTGCACCGTAGATCTCGTACTTGTAGCAACCCTCGAAGAGCCAGTAACGAACGTTGTTACCGTTGAGGGAGAGTGCATTGAGGACATGGTGGCAGGTGCCGTAGCTGTCGGGGTACTTCATGTAGACCTCAGAGCAGATGGCAGGGAGGAGCATGTTGGTACCCTTCTTGATGCGCTCCAAGACGAAGACGCAGGTCTTGCAGGGCGTGAATTCGCCTTCCTCACCCTCAGCAGTTTGAATGAGGCTGGGCACCGAGTTGGCGTTGAACTGAGCATCGCTGGGCTCAGCAGCACCCGGTGCGCCGTAAGCGGGAGAGGACTCCGTAGCGAAAGCGCAGGCGACGAGGGCCACCAGGACGAATGCCAGGAATGCCAAGCGTGAAACTAGAGGTGAGAAATGAGGCAATGACGTGGAAGAGTGAGACGTGATAGTATGGCATGGCTCCGCTCGATGTATAGAAGCGGCTGTGGTCGTTAATAACATCGTATCACTACCCCAGCTGCCAACATTCAGTGAGCAATGCTCGGTGTGCCAAGCGCCGTCTGGGAATGACGACAGACGCAGGTTGCTGGAGAAAAATTGGATCTTAGGAAGCTTGCCAAGGCCATTCCCATCGCTGCGCTGAGGATTATGCCATGAAGTCAGTCATAAACCTGCGCGGTCTACCATGCGACAGGCCATTTTACGGCACCAGTCCGTCACACGCCAGTCAAACCTGACCAAACTCGCTCAGACTGAGGGCGAGTCCCAGAGGGCCAGATTTGTGTGGCTCCTAGCGTCGGGCCCAGCGGCTCAAGCACGATACAAATCAGTTTGATCAATGCCTATCATCATCATTTACATAGTGCATGCACGAGCATAAACGTACCCTTCATGTTTCGCGTGATTTTAACCGCCAAACTTCCGTTTACACAAGGTCGATTTTTCCACGATTTTTCTCTATTTTCCGGGATTTTTCCGAATTTCTCCCTGCGAGGATTTTCTTGGATTTTCTTGGATTTTCCGGATATTTTTGGACATTTTTGGACTCGCACTATCCTGCAGGTCGGGCTCTCTTTCGCAACATATTGTGAGTTGGCATCGCGCCTGCAAGCGTGATGAAACAACACTGTGATGAGCAGAAATAGGGGGTGGAGTGTAGTTTATTCTCCAATAGTTGGTGATTTTGCTTCAGCTCACGATGGCCTCGCACAAGACGCGTTTCTGCTCGCAATCCTGTCCACTGCACGCCCGGTTTGAGAGGACCTAGCAAAGATTCGTGCCTTCGACCTTGCATCGTCCGGCACCTTAGGACGTGTTTCTGCGCGATCCATGCAGTGCACACCTCTACCGGAGAGTGGTTCCGGTAGCATCCTATCTAAGCACTCATGACGTCCTGAGCGGATTCAGCGCTCTCACTCAGTGCCATTTACTCGCACCTTTCTCAATTCTCCTTCACACCTGATTCTCTCACTTGGCTCTAATCCGAACGATCTAGGAGGGGAGGACACATTTGACACGGAAGTGCATACTCAGCCTAGCTTCACGATGTCGAGCCAACCCAGTAAGGACTTTTTTGAGCTCGTCAAGAGCATCGGCGAGAGCCGATCGAAGCTTGAAGAAGACAAGATCATTTTCAATGAGGTTCGCACGCTCAAGACGAACATGAATGCGAAGAATGTGGAGTCTAAGTTGATGCGTGAGTATCTTATCCGAATGATTTACGTTGAGATGCTCGGTCATGACGCGTCTTTCGGTCACATCCATGCTGTGAACATGCTCAGTTCAAAGAACTTGCTTGAGAAGCGAGTCGCTTACCTTGCGGTTTCACTCGTTCTGACGAAGACGTCACCCTTACTACTGCTTGTCGTGAACTCGCTCCGCAACGACCTGGCATCCTCGAACTATCTGGAGGTTGCGATGGCACTTGGCGTCCTCACCAAGCTTGTCAATTCGGACATCCTCCCGGCCGTCTTCCCTCATGTCATTACGCTACTGGAGCACGAGCAGCCCTTGGTTAGGAAGAAAGCTGTCGCATGCTTGCACAGCATCTACAAGCTCGACCCCAAGCATCTTGACCCACATGACAACGTTGTTCGCCGCGCGTTGTGTGATCGAGACCCAGCCGTAATGGGTGCTAGTCTGCCGCTTCTACGTGATCTTGCGCAAGCAAATCCGAGCAATTACAAGGATCTCGTCCCATCGTTCTTGTCCATCCTCAAGCAGGTCATTGAGCACAAGCTCCCCAACGACTACGACTACCATCGCATCCCAGCACCCTGGATCCAACTCCACCTGCTGAAGCTTCTCGCAATCCTGGGTGCAGCCGATCAGAAAGTTTCTTCCCAAATGTACGAGATTCTCGGTGAGTGCATGAAACGTGCAGCCATCGGTACTAACATCGGATATGCTATCGTCTACGAATGCGTCCGTACGATTACTACCATTTACCCCTCAAGTGCGTTGATCGAGGCCGCTGCCCAGGCTGTTTCTCACTTCTTGACATCGGAGAACCACAACCTGAAGTACCTCGGTGTCACCTCACTTGCAGCTATCGTCACCATTGATCCCGCTTATGCCTATGATCATCATCTTGTCGTTTTGGACTGCCTCGAGGATCCCGATGACACGCTCCGCCGCAAAACTGTCGAACTGCTCTACTCAATGACCAATTCGCAAAACGTTGTTGCGATTGTGAACAAGCTTCTTGCCTTCCTAGCCACCGCCACCGACGTTTTCCTCCGAACCGAGCTTGTTACGCGTCTTTCCCAACTAGCTGAGAAATTCGCACCCAGTTGCGAGTGGTATATTGCAACTATGAATCAGATCTTCGAGCTTGGTGGTGAACTTGTTCGACCCGAGCTCGCGAATGGCCTTTTGCGCCTTCTTGCGACCGCTGGTGAGACTCGAGATGAGGACCTAGCCGAACTTGGTATTGATGGTTTTGCGGGCGCGCTTGGAGATTTGACTGCAGCCCGACAAAGCGCAGTTGACATGTATATTGCGTTACTTCAGTCCAACAAGGTGCTCCCTGATGTGATGGTCAAGACGATTGCATGGGTTCTAGGTGAGTATGGTCACTTGTCCTCAACCCACACCATGCCCCAAATTATCGAGTTGCTGACACAGGCCGCGGATCGCGTTTATGTCGACCGTGGTGTTCTTCCACGCATTTGCAATGCCATTCAGATGCTTTTGGCGCACAGCAATGTTGAGCCTTCGTCCAGCACAATGAACTTACTTCGCCGTTTCCAGAACTCTCGCTCCTGCGAGCTACTTCAGCGTTCCCAGGAATGTCTCGCTCTGCTCCAGAATCGCAAGTTGATGGCATCGGTCCTCCCCACCGACGCTCACAGTCTTGCCGTCCGCGTTGACGAGAACCTCTCTTTCCTCGATGGTTTTGTCATGGAACAACTCAAGGCTGGTGCCAAGCCGTATCAATCACGTGCTGAGTTAGATGCAAGCCGTGCAGAATCCGAGCGAGTACGACAAGAAATGCGCGCCTCCTTGAAATACCAAGCATATGAGCGACCTGCTCAGCCCGAGCCCCAACAGTTCACCCTTCCGGCGACTGCTCCTGGTGTCCCAGCGGCTCCTGCAGCCACAGCGGGTACGGTGTTCGCAGACACCAACCTCAAGTTGGAGGAGGTTACCGCAGTTGGCGCCTCAACGGGTATCCAGGGTGCTCGTATTAGGCCCACTGGTGCGCGTGTGTGGGGTCCCAAGGGTTTTAATGCGGCTGAAAAGGAGAGGCAAGAGCAAGAGGCAGCAGAGGCGGCAGCTCGTGCTGCAGCTGAAGCGAAGGCAGCCGCCACTGCAGCAGCTGCAGCTCCTGTGGCTGCCACCCCCGCTGCAAGCACACCCGCACCTGGCATCGCGCCAGCCGTCCCTGCTACTGCTTCGACTCAGGCAGCCCCTGCAAAACCACGCCAGTTAACTGAGCGTGAGTTGCAAGCTAAATCGTTGTTTGCAGGCATTGGTCCTCAGTCGACGACCCCCAAACCTGCCGTGCTCAAGCCATTTGCAAGTGGCTCGGTCCCAGCTGGCCCCGCACAGCCCCAACCAACACAGCCCACGCCTGCAGCACAACCAGCACAGCCAGCTCAGCCAGCTCAGCCAGCCTCGACTCCTTCACCGGTCAATGTTTTAGCGGACTTGCTTGGAGGTGTTACCGTTTCGACCCCTGCCACTTCTCCAACCGCAGCCTCTCCATCCTCTTCCATGGATGTCTTCGGTATGTTCTCAGGAATGACGACAGTGTCACCCCCAGCTGCCACCTCTGCGCCCGCAGCCCCTGCTGCCGCCGCTAGCCCATCGCAGAATCAGTCTTCTGTATTCGACTTCTTTGGTTCCACTCCTTCGGCGCCTGCCGCGTCTCCCGCAGCCACAGGGTCTCTGTCTGTGTTCAGCCAAGGCACGGGCGACCGACCTATTGGTGCGGCAGCGAGCTTCCCATCGCTTCAAGCACTTTTCGGTTCGGACACGCCAGATGCGCTCTCTGAAACCGTGGTTCTTGAGAACACAAACTTGCGTATCTCGGCCGCGGTTGTCACGCGTCCCGATCAAACCGGCTTGATTATTTATGTTGCCAATCCGAGCTCGTCCGTTGTGATCCAGAATGCATCCATCGACATTATTTTCCCTCCACGCGCTTTGCCTTCAGCACTTGTTCCTACTCTTCACCGTGATAGTTTCATTGCTAGCCCAACGGATGTGAACCGTGGTCGAACAAATGGTCAGGGTATGCTCCTCGCTGCACTAGGGGTTCTCCCTGCCCGGGGTACGTGTGCAGTTCTGATTAGCATTACAGGGGAGTGCCAACCAGAGCTCTTGACGGCGACTCCTCAAATCAACGTTGAGTTGCCCGGTGTTGGCAAGTTGACGGTCAATTTGACCAACATCCTCCCTTTTGCTTCGTTGATTCGTCCGTTCGTCATTCAAACCAAGGCATATGGTGAGCTTTGGAAGTCAATTGGCCCCGCAACCGAGACGAAGACGGGTGCAGTTCGCACCAGCGCAACTTCTCCAAGCGATGTTGAGGCTCGACTCTCCTCCGTCTCCTTCGGAGTCGTCCAGACCATCCGCAATGAAACGATTGCAGCAGCCACTCTTGTCGGTGGCCAGAATCAGCCAGTGCTTTGCCATGTCCGACTCGGCGCAGACGGTACTTTGACCCTGCAGATCCGCTCTCGTGACTCAGTTTACTCATCCTTCATCGCTGAGAAGCTTAAGCTTGTGATGCAGTAAGTACGACCCGACATCCGTTCATCCCTCCATGCGGAGCAAACTTGGAACTACGCCGGCTCGTTTGCTGTCCATCCCGTCATCGATATGACGTCGTCACCTTTGTCACCATTCGATTGCGACCCTTTATACTACACTGCCGAACCCCTGCGAACTCCGATCAATTCTCATAAACCTACTTATCAGCGCCTTTTGTCCGACTCTAGTCTTCATGTAAGTTATTTCAGGTCTTCTAATGGGATAAGCTGATCTCTTGTATCATGCTATCAAGCACCGGCCCGAAGCTCGCTGGTCTTGACCACAACCGGGGCCTGAACACAGGCTGAGGATTTTCTTCATCATCCAATCTAGAATCCGTCAACTTGATTTGCTCAACACCTGGATCTCGCAGATGCGGTATGTTCCCGCAGTGCAAACAGTGTGTTCCAGTTTTATGCAAGTGTGAGAGTCTACCAAATCACATCCAATTACGGCGAAGCCACGGGATGTGCACCGGATGCGGGAGATTCTAATTGATGCCTTGGACCATCGGCACAGACTGATGGGTTGGAGGCTCGACGGCTGACTAATGCGATTTTAGGCGTGGATCTGACCATTGGTATTGAATTACCGCCAGGTATCTCGCTCTTCCTCACATTTCCCAAGCATGTGCACGCAGTCTATTCACTCCGACCGAGTCATCCCAATTCATTCTCACTCTAGTTTAGTGAACTCTCGGGTGGAGGGGGCCTGACAACGGTGCAGACCTCACACGTGAGCTTAATTTCCCGCCGTACACACGGCATTGGACCTATATCTGTGCCGTATATACTTGAACGTCGTCCCACTCTCGTCACAACATCATGTCGTCCATCGCTAGTAATGCTCTGATGATGGCCGAGGCCGCTACGGTCCAGATGCTCGAGGCACAGCACGCAAAGGATAGACATTATTCCGCGTTTGCGTCCGACTTGGATACTGCCTTGCAGGGCTTCGAGAAAGCAAGGGACTGGACCGATCTCATCACCTCTCTTCAGCATGTACAAAAGGTATTGGACAGTGCCAAGTATCGCAAGTTCCCATTGATTCCTGCATCCAAGGTTCCTTCCCTCACAGGAGCGCTTGCCCAGTGCATGAACCCTGGCTTGCCCTCTGGTGTGTACATACTTGCTCTTGCGGTCTTCAAACTGATCTTCGATCGGCTAGCCACAGAGTTCTTACTCAAGGATTTGGCTCTCTATTCTCAGTCTTGGCTCTCGGCCATGCCTCACGTTGCTGAGAGTGTCAAGCCGGCTATCGTGGCACTTATCGAGCGGTATCTTCTCCCCCTGGAGAGTCGCTTACGTCCCACATTACCAGGTTTGATAAGCGCCTTGCTCTCGGGAATTGGGGACGCGGCCCTGATGGGTCGAAAGGTGTATGTTCATCGAAGACAACTCGAGAGAGCCGGAGCAAATGAGAGCAAAATGGATGGTATGATGGTAGGGACTGAAGCTGGGTTAGGGGATGTTCCTTCGCCGACCTCATCACATGCATCGCCCGTGGCGGGTTCAGTCGTCTCGTCAGTGGGGACTAGCACGACTACATCATCAACGGGTGCCTCCTCGGCGGCCATGTCTCAGGCGCCATTCAGAAACGCTGAGGGCTCCGTCCTTTCACGAGAGGGTGACATTCCAGCTGCGTGTGCCTCTCTACTTACCGCCCTACGGATCGCCACAGACGAAACACTATTCCGTCATACGCTCTGGCAAGTCTTATGTTTTAACCCTAAGCTACGCAGGCCTGCTTTTACATTCATCCATTTTGCGGCTCTAAACAATGCATTCTGGACACCATCATCACAATCACTTGGCGACTGTGGACCCCAGATGCTTGACCCTGCGGAGGAGCTCTTAGCTGTTCGAGCACTAACAGCGTGTTTGAGCGGTAGTGGCGGAAATAACAGCAATAGCGCAAGGGTTCTAGAAGCCGACATTGAAGGACCTGTCCAGATGCCATCCGGGCCTACCGCTGGGGCTCCACACATGGGGGTCACTGATCCAGCAATCACGCCATGCGCAGAGGAAGATGCTAACACCAATGAATTTCCATGCACGTCGCTCGATGCCACTCTGCAAGCGACGGTAAGCCTTGGGAAGCCGGCAGAACTTGCAGTGATACGTTCCGCCCTTGATGTTATTCTCATCCTCTTTCCGCTAGTCCAGACCACGCGGCAGCCGGACGCCGGGGAGACCGCAGTGCCCGAAGAGGATGTGGGAGATGAAGAGACATTCACAGCTTATGACGTGATCTCGAAGAGTGCGGTCCAAACGCTAGTAAGCGGAGCCCTCTTGACTCTTCTGCGAGGTGAAGTCTCAATCTCACGCCGCGTCTTCAATTGGATCCCACCTGCACTGTTGTTAGTTCGCGCAAAGTTGCATGGACCAGAATCGCCAAGTGGCCTAGAGTATCGACTTGCCCCTCTGGGTGTACTCGTTGTTCGCGCCCTGGCAATAATCGTTGAGACGGGCATCGATGCGCTCCATGAGTTGCTACGAGGAAGCCAAGAACGTCTGCCTGATGACCATCTAAGTCACTTCCTGGAGGATGACTCTGAATTACCCGATTTGTGGCGAGATTATCTGTGGAGCAAGGTGCTGCGTATGTTGGTCGGAAGATGGCATCATGGGATACATGGCGAAATGAAACCTATGAATGTTGAAGAGCCAGCACCGCTGTCGCTGTGCAACGTTTCAAGTGACAATCGACTTCTGCTCCAGCTTTTGCAAATATCCCGAGCGCTCACTGCGCCGTTCGAGATTATTCAAGTCATCACCGAGGCCATGCGTACTGCCTTTGTCGACGAACCTTCGAAGGCGCGGCCACCATCCCTTTTGAATGCTCGCTTGGTGCGAAGCTTCATCACCGATTTGTTCCATGTTTGCTGCAAGTTCAGCAGGTTTTGTGGAGATATTCATGGTCGTGCCCAAGATTTGACAACGCAGCCCCACTCACTTCAGCAAGCGCTTCGCTCTATAAGCGAGACACCGCATCGGACAGCTTCGGCAGTTTTGGAGCTATATAGTGCACTTCCTCTGATTTTCACACTTCTGGAAGAGCGGATGCGTACCCTTTCCGAAATGACGGACGATGAAAAGGCGGCCTCAAGGCGAAGAGGTGGGTATGATATCGTCGCAGTATACGATGCTGCCATGATGCTTCTGAGATTCTTCCCTGACCCTTTAAGGCCGATGATGTCTCGCTCGTCTACTCGACCGATTGGGGATTCATTCGTCCTGACAGTGATTAATCACATACTCACTGATATTTCAAATGCCCAGGAACAGTTGACATCTCGATTGGAGCGGCTGCACCGAGGCATTACGTTACTCGCAGCACTTCTTCAGAGCATTCAGCAGAATGTACATCGAACACGCCTGCGCACTACATCGGCGCTTCTTCACCTCCAAGCTCACAGTGATTGCGATGCAGGCCAGAGTGAATCTCAAGTACAGTGCCGAGCTCTCATTGCGCTAATCCTGCGGCTTCTAGAAGCGGTGCGCAGATCGACGTGGTCTTGGACGGACCGATCTGCCTTATTTCTGCGCACTTCTGAGTTAGCACTATTTGCTGCCCAATGGGGCAGCTACATTTCAGTGGAGGTATGGGTTGACACTGCACTGTCATTACTTCTCATCAATGACCCACTTGATCGCTCAATGTCTGAACTTATTGTCCCGGGGAGCGATCTGTTCGCTTGGAATATGTTTGTGAGCGGCTTCTCCCTCTTGCTTTCGGAAGCAACAGAAACCACGGTTTCACCTGAGCACATGGCAGGTGCAATCCAAGCGTTGGACCGGCTCGTTGTTCAGTGCGCGATGGACGCAAGTTGGTCCCCGCTAGATCTCAGCGAAAGCGAGATCGTGTACCCTGCGTGCCAGCATGACACAAACAGAACTCCGGCTAGCATCGCTCTATCCAGATTCATATGGAATCAGCCTCGTTTGGTTGCGACGTATTGCCGGGCGCGCTACAACTCTATTATGAAGAGTAACCACTCTAGCAAGGTTGTCCATTTGCGTATGCTGTTAGCGCTTGTGGGAAAATCGCTACAAATCCTTGACTATTCTTCGCGTCAGGAGACCACCTCTCAGCTTGCCACCGTCAAGTTGCAATCTGCACTCGACTCTGTCGCAAATGGCAGTTTTGCAGCGTCCGGACTAGCTGTTGAGATGCTTTCAGCGTTAAACGCCCTCCCACGTCTGGATTCTGATTCTGTATTGCTGATGAAGGAGCTTCAGCTCATCCGGCGACACTGCGTAATAAGTATACTGGAGGCGGGTCTGAACTCAGAAGACGCTAAGGAGAGCGAAAGTATGAGGCAATGGCTTCGCGAAGAGCTTTCGGCAACGGCAACTCCTTCAGGATACGATAATACGCTTAACGTTGCTTGTGCGCTTGACATTCTTATATCCCGGATACTCAAACCCCTCCGCACCCTTCCACGCACCCTGTTTATGCCCGATGCATTAGCGAGATCCCCGGTGGACGGCTATGAAGACGAGCCATACGGCATGCCAGAGAGGCAGTGTAAGAGGATACTAAGGACGTCTAGGTGTCGTACAGCTGCTGCATCAGAGGCAGTTCCGATCACATGGACGGTCTGGGATCGACCAACTGTTGTCGTGGATAAACAATCGAGCGATTACCATTCAATGCCGAAGGAGTTTGCCGATGAGCTCGCTGATGCTCGTAATGCCCTAGATATGATCACCGCTCTGATGAATCAAGTACCGGGACTCGTCGAGTATTCATTTCGTCTACGCTTACCTCCTGCGAGCATCGATTCGTCCACTGAATCAAGCTCGTGGGTTTCAGCCATTTCGATGTTCCAACAAGTCCTGGAAGGGGGCTCTACTGCCGTACCCTGTGTTCCATGGAACGAGTACTTTACAAGCAACACCGAACTCGCTGCTTTCGATATTGCGGAAGCCGCAAAAGCGTCAGCCGAACTATTACATCCCGCGGCACGAGAGATGTTATTTCATCGATTGCCCTCGTGTGCCCGTACGATTCTGAAAACCTGCGGTCAAGCAATTGTACTGGCTGCATTGGAGTGGTTGAATTCTCTTGCCCCCGGTGGATCATTCTGTGTACTTGACAGTCTGAGAGTTTCAGCATTTAAACTCCTCAGTCATATTCTGCTAACGTTGTCTACTCAAGCGGCACATCCCCTAATATCTGTAATAGTCCCACATTCTGATATTTCGAGCTACATTGTTCGCTCTACCCGCGACGCTGTCAAGACGCTGCGAAGCTATCAATGCGAACACTATCGCGGTGAGTATGATGCATTGGCAGATGTAAACAGCGCATCGTCCTCTGTTGAAGATGAAATTCCCGCATTGTCCGAGGGAGAACAATACTCTACGTGTGGAAAAGTCTGGTGTTCCTTGAGCTTGGATGCATTAGGTGTTTCAAATTCTCGGTTAGGGCAGGTTTCTGATGCTCTCGAAGGAGGGATCACCCAGGACACGGACCAGATGTATACGCTTCCAGCACCTGAAGTACGTTTGCTGCGTGTGAAGGACTGTGCCCGAGGCGTCGCTGAGTTGCATATGCCATTGGTTCCTCCTCTGACATTAATTCAGATACGACTTGTCGACCTCATTGCACCGACCGTCTTCAATCTCCTATTCACGGAGATATCGTTGCTGAGGGAGTCCACAGATTTACCAGAGGGCGATCTATTCGCCTTAGTCTCGATTGTGCTGTCGATGAACGTTCATAACCCGACGTATGCCTTTCTGAGCGCCTCCTTTGACTCAAATTGCGGTAGTGTTCTACCTCGCTTCAACATGAAGGCAATCTACGAGGACGATGCACTTATCCGATCTGGATTCACCGAGCCCTGTAGCCGGTTCAGCGATAAAGGCCATGCACAAGACGAACAGTTTTCTGCTACGGCACTTGAGGGACTTGACTATCGGGTCTCATTTAACTTGTATCTTCCGGAGTGCATAGCACGCGAGGTACCATGGTCCGATGGAGCAAACACCTTCGATGACAACCATACGTCCGAAGACTCGGTCTTAGAGGAGCCAAACACATCGCCAGCTCCTTGGGCAGAGGTCTCTACGTCCACAGGTTTCATTGATTGGGAGCCCGCTCAAACACAGCTCCTAAGAGGTATTCATATCGCGCTCGCCAAGCTTGTGGATGCTATCACTGATTCGATTTCCACACCTGAAGTAACTCGCGGAACCGGTGCTATTCATCCTGACCTCAATAAGCGCGCTACCAACTTTACTCGATGGCAGATTCTTGCATTGGACGCTCTAAGGCTAGCCCGAGCGTCAATTTCAAACCTCCTAACCAAGATTGTAGGTGTAACGCTTGGAGCTGCCCAATGGCTGTGGTGCTTCGCATTGAGTCAAGCGCCACAACACTCTAAAGCTCGTCGTGCAGGTGAAACTGTCCTCCTACGGCTGCCGCTTCCAGCATACTTCCGGCAAATCACATTTGCAAACTCACAATCTCGCTCGCTCAATTCATCGATGACAGAACAACAGAGTGCCACCCCGCACATGTTTATGTTTGATACTTCAGTCTTGTCGGACTATGCAGGTGTCTGCGACTATTATCTGCACGCTGGAGCCGAATTGCCTTCGAAAGCAGAAGGTTCCTCTACAATATTAGGGGATGTCAATTTGAGCCTCCTCACCACGGCCCGGCTTCTGGCAGTTTGGCAACAACTAGTAGAGACAGCGGAGATTGCGTTGAGTTTCTGTGCCATACCTTCTCGCATCACTTCAGCACCTGAAGCCATCCCAGCAACTGCATTAACTCCTGCCATGCTCGCAGCTGCGAAAAATGTTGCCAAAGATGTCAGTGCAAGTGCTGCGTCACCGCTGTATCCGTTGGGTGCCACGCTGATCAAAACAACAGGAGCACCTGAGCAGTCTCCGAATAAGGTTGCAAGACCCAAGTCGCCGGTTCAGAAACCACAGCCAAAGCCACGCCCGTCCGACTCTCCACCGATTCACATGCTGAATGTTCCTACTGCGCACGCTGCAAGTATTATCGGACATATTTCAGGCCAATCGTATGTCGAGTCGAAAGCCAAAACAGGACCTTCAGATTCGCTGAAATCTTCCAGCGGCCAAACTTCTGAAGGGACTGCCTCTCAGAAGCAGAGATCAGAGCCACAAAAGCCGACGTATTCGCATGCGTCTTCAGCATATCTTGGCTTGGGTGTTCCGAATTCACTGTCTGGCGCAGCTTTTGGGCCACCAACATCAGTCACCGGCCAGAACTCGAATACTTCACATCCGCTTCCGCCGCCGCTGCCGTCGTTCAACTCGGTTCAGGGCTCCCCACAGGCCTTAGCGCTGACGGCACACTACCTAGCCCTATCAGGGATCCCTGTGATACCCCTTACCAAATCCCACAAGCACTCGTTGCTTAGAGAAGGTGAGGAAGTGTTCGATCATCATTTCCGCCACTCGGACCATTGGTCCACAGCTTCACCTGGCCTTACGCTCCAACAACTTGAATTGTTGGAGTCTACGTTGGTTGTGATTCACACGCCGAGCGTTTCGACAGCCTTCGATTTAATTGGCAGAAATTCAACACCCCCATCCACCCCGCCCAAGTTCCAATGGGAGCACAGACAACCAGCCGGTGAGGCCAAGGGCTATGTTCGTTCGTCCTCAGCTGGAGCGAGTCGCACCACTATCGATGCGGTGCCTCCATGCACTACGTCATCCACAACCAAGCAGTCTTCAACCCCACCTTCCCAGGTTGAGGAAGGTGGTAGTTCGCGTGGATTCTTCTCATGGATTCTTGGCTTGGGCAGTGGTAACAAGCCCAGCGGTGAGACTGCTTCAGTCGAGCGTCCGGACCCAGTTCCTCATTTATCCGCCCTGTTGAGAGCTGCACTGGAGCACTCTTCGACCGGCATTGGCACGACTCCTCGTACTCCCTGCGTCTTCTTACCACAAATGGCAGCACATCTTCTTGTGCGAGCTGGGGTGAACCCTAAGTGCCTTGGGCTCGGATCAAGCGAGTACGCAAAGCCTATTGAAATGGTAAGGTTCACTGCCTTGCAGCTGTTGCCTGCCTTGCTTGATGTCCTCGTAATGGGGTGTATCCTTCCATCAGAGCCCTTCTTCATCTTTCCGTCCAGCGCCGCCGATCGGCCGGACCCTCACCTACGAGAGTTGGCCTCATATTTCAAACGGCTCGCTGAGTACTTCCGATTCAGAGCAGTCGAAGCTTTACTGCCATTTGGCGGGATATATCCGCGCCGCCTCCTCGCGACATTGATTCTTCTTTGGAGCAAACAGCTCTGTCGTCCGCATCATGAGCTTGCAACCTTTGAGGTACATGCGCATCAAGGCCGGGTACCATTATCCACAATTCGAATTAAGCGAGCACACAACGCGAAATGCGAGTTTAAGGATCCCTTTGATGACCTGGCTCGATTGGTGAACACAAACCTTGAGAACACACACGACCTCCAATTCACCAGAGCTGTCGGGTTGACACCCGCCAACCTCGCTGCTACCGGAGCCTTCTCCTCAATCAGTGGCGGAAACCCGCAGTGCGATTGCACGACCGTAGCCTCCGGATGCAATGAGTGCGATAAAGTCGCCCAAGCGACAGCATCGCTGACTGCAGAAGCATTGATTCGAGGTGGCGCCAGCTGTGAGATACCCCTTGAGAACCATATATCCTCGCAACTTCCTTCCATGTCTGCATCTGAAAATCTATTCACCCGTGAGAGCTGCACTTTGCTAGCCTGGAACACCCCACCTTCTATCAATGAATTGACACCAGGTCTCATCATCCCCGTTGGTAAGTCATCCGAGCAACTTCCCAAAGTACCTAATTCGCCTCAGCCTGGATCGGAGGCATTGGGTGACGTGAACGTTTCCTCTCTCCAATCATGCCATGGCGCACCTCTTTCATATACGCTTGACAAGGAGGCAAGCGTGGTACAGGGTTGCGGTCATTCTCACTCGATTCCGTCTCGCGTGAAATTCCCGAAAGGCCTACAACCAGGTGGTGACGATGCAGCCTTAGTTGCCGCACTACCTAAGGCTCCTCGACGAAGTCTCATCCGAGCCGTAGTCCTTGACCTTGCCTTCGCCTTAGGAAGTATATTTGTGCCATCACTTGTTGCGCAGACTGTTGTGCATCTATACTCCTGCCTGAGCGATCTGGAGTCTCTATCTCATCAAGAGCCTACTGAGATTGAGCCCTGTGAGCCTGATGACGCACGATTAAAGATCAGAATTCCTAATTCCGACTCAGACCAAGAGTCTGACCTTCCGGCTACTCTGGATGCATTCGTTGAAGTTCGACCGACAGCTTTGTCCCGAGGCCTTTGTGCTATCAAATTGGTTCGAGGACAAAGAGCCTTCTCCTCGGGAGTGAACTTCGTCGGTGACTTGGGAACCGTCATTGATAAGGCAACCTTGCCTTGCCTGCCGAATGCTGACGGCTCAATTCTGCAGTTCCTTGAGTCCTACCTTGCATATTACCATCCGCCGTGCCTTGGCTCTGCGTCATATCTGTGCAATCCCCCTGTTCTGCCATCTACCACTCTGTCAGACTCGACACTTGACACACTGCTTAACTCACCGATGTGCTCACCCATGTGGATGGTATCAAATCGTCGCTTTGTATCTCCCTGTCCAGCACTTAAAATTCCAATTCCTGATTCCATTCTTACACCTTATGTCGACGCAATCGAGCGACTGATCTTCTCGGTTTCAGAACCATTCTTGATTCTCTCTACCACGGGTTTCAATGGCTCTCATCAGCTTAGTCTCGATCTACAGGATCTACTGAAACACATGCGATCTCCATTTACTGCATCTATCTTGTTTTCGGCGTTCCGGCCACTTTCAGTTGCGATACACGAGCTTGCCAACGTCCGTGACAGTGCGAACAATAGGCCGACTCAAGATCCATCGCGGGCATTAGCTCCTTCCCACCAAACACATTCTGCGTTTGCCGGTACAGTTCCTGCTGCGAATGCTCCAGCAGTAGCGGCAGCAGCAGCTCACTCCGCGGCAACCTCAGCGTCAACCTCAGCTGCAGGAGTCGCCGCGGCCACCGCGAATGCGGCAGCTATGGCGGCTGCCGCTACAGTCCAAAATGTAGGGTTCTATGCTGGTGCTGCAAGCTCCCATCCTGAGGCACTCATTTGGCTGTTTTCGATTTTACGAATCTTTATGCATCGACTTGTACGAGGGCATATCACTGTTCCCGGCTTCCAGTTCCGTGCCTTACTGACGGCACCTCCACCTTCTCCTGCGCTTGCGCTTGCGCTGGCTCTTCTTGGCCGCACCTTAGACAAGTGGCAGAAGGGCACCGAGAAGATCGACCCACTGCCGATCTCATCCAGAGAGTCACCACTCCGAGAGTCAGCTTATCCCCTACCTCGGGTTCATATTGATACTTCGGCTCTTCTTCAGAACATGTTGGGAGCATCAACCACGGATCCGCCCATGGAAATTGATGATGCGCACTTCGATTCGCTGATCCCGTATTTGACGAGCCAACTTGCGTCTGGTGCAGTGGACATTCCGGACAAGGTTAGTGAACCCACCAAACCTAAAGAGCAGCAGCAATCTATCTTTGTGCTTGCTGCGCGCCTCGCTCGCAATGCGCGTCTGGTATCCAAGCTCCTTCAAACCACCCGAGCCTCGAGACCAAATCAAGACACTGTTGCGACCGGCAATTCAGATCCACCTCGACGAGCTCGATCCATCTTCGCTGCTAATCCCCTCTTTTGCTACGCGATTGAAGAACCTGTCATGTTCTGGTCATGGGAGCTTAAATCTCGCTTGGAAAGAGATCACCAGGCCTGGCATTTGACACCGCCACGATTCTCAATGCCAGCGTCTACCCACACTTCTACGCACGTGGCAGGCGACCTTCCGATGCGTAATGTCGCAGCAAATAGTGGATGGGGACCACTTCAGGTCTATTCTGCCAAATTCGGTATCCGCCAATTGCTCCTCCCGCCCCCACCGCCACCACCCCCAGTTATGCCATCACCGCCGACTTTACCAAAGGAGGATGCCAAGAGTGCGATGTCGATGCTAAATCGAGGAACATCAGGTGATGCACAGGATGCAGTTGAAAGAGTATGGAGGCTTGCTTCGGCACACGAACGCACGAACTGGTTACTAGCTCCACCCATAGATTTGCTTACGCTGACTTCAAGTACACGTGCTCATCAAATCGAAAATGCGTGCACACGAGCACGCCAATTCCTGCCCATATTGACTCAAACTGACCTGTTTGAGCTACAACGCCTTGTGTTAACGCTAAGCCAAGCACTGGCGGGTATTCTTATTGCACACGGACCGAATGCAACGAGTGCGCTCCCAATTTCTAGTACAGCACCGAGCGCATTGATTAGCATTCGAGAGGAACCGAGAAATCCTACCGAGAATCCATCAACGTCCGCGTCTGCGGCTGCTGCCAAGTCAGCTACAGTTCTGGGGTCCGGGTCCTCTGCACTAAGTAGCTCGCTCCCTAATCCAACAGAAATTTCCTCAGAATTTCTCGCGAGTGCGGCCGCCAATTCCAATTTAGCAGTATCTGCATTGGTTGCCGCGGGTCTGCCTGCGAGGCCACCCCATTCATCCGGTGAAGCAAACAGCGCCAGCTCAATCGCTGGGACCTTCATTACGACCGCTTACGCTTCAGCTGATCCAATCATTGGATCCGCGCACGGTGACATGCCATTGCTCTCAGAAATGTTCCCGATGCTGAAAGCACCATTTGCCAAGTTTGGCGCAGAGAATGGCGTCGTGCTCGATAACCCGAGTTTATACGCCTCGCTGAGCAGTCATCGCATGGCATTGCCTTCCGAAACATCTAACACAGTTGACGTGAAGATTCTCTATCCTCCGTACCAGCCATGCGATTCGACAACCAGCTACCTTACACGCGCACATCCAAGGCTCGTACGCAATGCGATGACCCATGCCTTCATTGAGCATCCATGGCTGAAAGGCTCGTGCTCCTTAACTACCCCACGAAATGAAATCGCTGCTGTAATTCATGAGGGCAGGTCGAAACTGAACGCATCTGGAATCCCAGTTCAAGAGCAGTGGTCACTTATTCCAAGCCTACTAACAACTGCACGGAGGTCAAATGGTGCAAGCCTGAATATTCCTTCGAGTGAAGTCGAGATTCTGCCATGCAATGGATATGATGGCTTCGCTACTATCGCAGCTCTCGTTGATGTTGTCTCCAAGTCTTGGCTGTGTAACAGCAGAGTATTGGATCGTTTAGTCCAGCCAGGTGAGCAAAAGCAGTCATCAGATAGCCCCCAGGATTTCACCGAGACTCTCAATTTATCTCGAGCGTCCAGCACAGACACAGTTCCTAACAAACCGGGGCAAATTGAGGCTATAGTAGCTCTTCGTAGAGTCCGACAACCAACTCCTCACCTGGCATGGCGAGTAGCATCTGTGCTCACTTCATGCCGCCCAACGGGGTCGAACTTTGAAACAAACCGCACGATTCTCGCACAGAAGCTGCGAATGGCTTTGGAACCTGTCATCTCTGAAAACAAGCCTACAGATCCTGAAGTTGTACCAGGCGGTGTCTCACTGGCTTGGCTCGGACTTGGGGTCGGGGATTCTTTGTATAGCGATGAACCGTTATTGGCCGGTGGGGTATACGACGGTGATTCAGATGACTGGGATACCTCTGTACAATCTGACGAGAGTTTGGGTGCATCTACGAGCGAGTTCCCGCATGATGAGCGCCAGGCCACTGTAGTTGATCCGGTATCACTATTCAAATCGAAGTTGATTCATGAGACGTTGCTTTACGGTGCCCATTTGAATAATATTGCAGAAAGTAGAGCAAACAATGATTTGCAGGAAGGGTTTGAAGTCGTACCCAAGCTAAACACTACTGAACAGTTCGCTTGGGCTGGAAGGGCAATGTGCTCAATACTCTCGCTCCCACGAGTACCGGCACATCACATCTTGCGCGCAAGCCTGGGATGTGACTTGCCCAACCAGCGGGTCTTAGCTCGCGGCCCAAGCAGAGCCTCTCAGGGCGCACTGACCCAGCGTGACCGTATTTTTGCAGAATTGTCTCGAACAGTCAGAGTCTTGGGGAGTCAACAAGAACCTATCCCAACTCAGACCTCAACTGACCTCAGTCCACGCAACGAAAGTGAATCAGAGCCATCGGGAACTGGTCTGACATGGGGATTGATTAATATTTTCAACGATTACAAGTCGCATTTGCTTTCGGCTCTATTAGCCTCTGAGGTGATTCCACCCGCATTACGGAAGGACGATCCACTCTCGCATATCCTGAAGCATCTTTCTAAGGACGCGTCGTCGAAAGATGTCAGCTTGCTCGTCGAGTCAGGAGACTCACTCAAGTCACAAGTTGGCCCGAACGGCAACATGAACGTCTTCTCCCAACTGTCATTCGCGACGAATAGTCTTAGCTTTGGCCTCGCAGCGCTGACGCTCTACCGCAAACGCCTTGCGACTCTTGCCGCACGGGCGATTAGTGCAGGCGTAATGCATCTCATAGATCTAGCGTATCTACCAACTATTTCCCCTCTCGGAGCACTCGTTGACTCATCAATCATCCGATGTCCGCTGGTTCCATCGCCGGCGCCTGTCTTGGTCCGTGATCAAGTGTTGGGCGAGCCCACTCGTGCCTCCGGCTTAAAGTCACCCTCACTTGTCCCAAGGAACCAAGGTGAACCGACGACTACAAACGCAAGCAGGTCAGTTAGTTTGGGCTCGCCTTCGCTTTCTAGTGAAACCGATCCTACTCCAGAGAACGAGCAAGAAGCCAAGCCTGACTCCGAACAATCGGAGAAACTTTCAACCCCCCTGCCACTGACCCAAGATCATCGCCAGCAACAAAGGTACCAGATGCAGCTTCGAATTTCATTGATGCAACACACCGCATGGCTGCATGCGCTTCGACAGACTCTTGATCAGTACTCAAGTATTCCGCTGCCAGGCACGTATGAGCTTATACCGCTTGGAGAAACAGCATTTGTGCGTCATGTTCCCTCAACAGGCTCACTTGGCAATTTCCATACTCAACAACTGGCATTAGCCAGGCGACTAGCCGCCGATTATTCACGGTATGCGAGAGCCGTCTCAACAGTCCTTGATCCTTTGTTGCATCTGGTAGCAAGCCCTTTACCACAAGCTTTTCAGCACGTCCTTCACGAGCCACGAAAACTCGTCATATCTCTTTCGTCAGGACGTGCTCTCTCTCCGAGTGGAAAATCTAGTGAGCGACAGCAGCTCGTCGTTCCCATCAAACTACCCTCGGCTTCGGTCACAAGGTGGACCGAAGCATGGGTCCCATCGGCTACTGTGGTATGTCTCCTGGCTTCCATCACCTCTAGTTTCCGGGCTGGGGTATTCTCAACCAATGAATGGACTAGCAAGGTTCTGGGAGCGTTAAACTCGTCCGCGTTCTTCTCGCAATCAAGCACAAGTCTGCGAGCATGGATTCAAGTCGTGTGGCGTTGTCTCTTCGGCGGTAGCATCTCGTGCCCCAACTCGTCCTACATTTCTCCCCCTGCGGGCCATATTTCGAACATCATCAACGCGTCTAACTATCCTTCTATCAAGGACTTCTCTTCAGAAGGCGGAAGTTCTCGAAGTGGGATAGAGTCAGGCATTTCCCCGCCTTCAGAAGCAGTAGATCGCAACACTTTCTTGTCAATGTTCAATGTTTTCTCTACTGGAGCGCCTGAGCCCTCGATGGGCTCAGAGCATGGCAAGAAGGATTCGCCAGCAGAAATTGTTCCAACGGCCATAGGTGCTCTCACGCTCACAATCCTGACCCGTAATCGAGAGAAACAGGCTTCGGCTTCGCAATCCAGTGCAAGAGGCGACCTTACTTCGCGAATGATAATGGCAACCCTCCGTGTGCTCCCTTCGCATATAAATTATATCCACTGTGAGACTCGACGTCGTAATAATGTTCTCTCGTTGATTCAAAAGACTCTGCCAACTGGCGGATGGAAACTCTTCTCTTCATCACATGCTCGGACAAGCGAGTACTTAGAACGCGCAAGAGCACTCCGTCGTCTCGCCTTTGCCATTTTCTCGTCAGAGGTAGATGCTTTCGCTGGCCAGTGTGCTGAGCTTGTGAGCGCGTTTACAGATGCACTGCGAATGGCGCTACACGTGCATCCAATGGCGTTCATGATCCACGCGAATGCAATCATCGGTTTGAGATGTCTTCTTCTGCGCATCTCGAGCCGTCAACTGTATCATGTCTGGACAGCTCTCTTTGCTGAGTGCGATATGGTTCTGAGGGTCTTGGCATCGGCCATGGTGTCCGCGGAGGCACAAGGTATTGGATCCTCACTCACTGCCGGAATCTCACGGAACTCTCTCCATGCCTTACCACCTTCTGTTGCACGTGACATTGTGACTCCTTCAGGTGAGGTTGACTTATCATCACCTTTATTGTTGCGCCACCCAGGATTCTTGTCCTTAGTTCTTGAATGTTGCAAAGCTCTGGACTTGTGCCTAGTGTTGACACCAGACATGTTTTTTACACATAGCTGGCAGTTCTGTGCGAGTCAATCCCTGACTCTCTCAGCAGACATAATCTCTAATGAGGGGACTCACTCATCAGAGATGTCCGCAATGTCTGAGGGTAGTATGGGACCACGAATTAAGCAGTCGACAACACACTTTCATCCATCGCTTGAGTGTTTGCATGTCTTCGACCTTCTAGCACGGGTTACTTCGCAACACTTGCGTCCTGAGCTCATTACAGGTGCACATCTCCTGGATCATCCTCCTCAAGCTGCACCAGGCCAGCGGCTCAATGCATTGTCACGTCCACTGATCCAGCTGCAACGCCTAGGCCAGGTTGAGGAGCTCACGTTCTTCTTCCACGAAATTCGGGTCGTGCTGGCAGCATCCGGGCCACATGGGGTCAATTCAAGATATATGCGTCGTAACAGGCAGATGCCTACTCCATCACCTGCTTCAATAACAGTAGCGTCTCACAATTCACAACCATTCAGGAGCAGGGTTAAACTAGCTGATGCCGCTGGGTATTGCTCCAATGTTGCATCAGGGCTCTCGCTTGTCGCAGCTTTCCCGAGTGCATATAGCCATCAGCTATTCTCGTATTTGTCAGATACACATCCAGAGCTAACCCGACTGCTAGTGATCAAACCTAACACCAGGATACTTTTGGATGCGCCTCGCCCCAGTCCCCTCGCGTTGGAGGGTATGCACAAGTCTGGATGTTCCCTCAGTCCTCTCGTTCTCGAAGAGAAGAGTGCGAAAGCGTCACTCGCCACATTGTTAGAATATTTGCAGACTACACGCACCGGAAGCGGTCGCAGCTCGCGGTACCGCGACGGCACCGAAGACGCTGTTGTACCCCTAACGGAAGCGTCCAATCTTGTACATAGCGTAGACTTGCCCTACGTGAATTTGCTGCTCCTTCTAGATTTTGTGGAGCAATTAGATCTGAGTGAGTCTTGAGTTAACAATCGCGACAGTTTGCCTTGACTAGATCATCTGCTAACATACAGTACCATTACACGGACATTGTTACACTAGGATCTCTCGCTGTGGTGTATTATTCCTAGGAATTTCACTGCAAATCTTGCTGGGTCAAGGTAGCGGTCTGAGCCTTGAGTAAAAGCTTTAGACGATGTGGGCTTAGTGGCGGGTCTTCAATCTCTTCATCTTCATCATACTCACAAGTAAGATTTGCCACTCCGATGACTTCCCATTGTCTGGTTTGTGGATCCTCTGAAAGACCATTCGGCGGTTCTGAGCCGGAGGAGGCAGGAACTTGCTCATGTTCGGTGTGACTCTCGAGACCTCCAAGCTTGGTCAGGCTCTCATCGACTCGACGCTTCAACAGGGTTGCCGCTACACTCATATGGAGAAGAGGGTTTCTCTCTGTTGGGATGTGGTTGTTAACGGGGGTATTACCAGTGTTGTTGACAGATGGAATGGTGAGAGCATCTTCGGCCACTAGCGAGTCAGCAACATTGGCCTGGACACTTGCTCCGTTTGCTCCGTTGCGAGGATCCAAACTGCGTCCTTTGGCGACAGAGATATTATGCACCAGAGGATCGGTGTAGAGAAACTCCTGGTCAATTCGTCGTATCGTATCCAAATCTTGGAGCCGGAGTGCACTCGAAACGATGGACTGGGTGTGCGCTACCATAAGCTCCTGCATTGCTGATGCTCGTGATTCTCTGGCCACATCTTCCCAGATGCGGGACTCCAGTTGAGCGTCGCCCTGTGGCTTATCTTTTGCTCGTCTTTGCTCACGGGCAGATTGCTGAGCCTGTGAATCTCGCTCAGCTTTTGTTGTGCTAATTAATGAATGCAGGGTTGCTATGCATTCCAGCTTTCTGCCTTGCGGCATCAGGCTTAGTTTCTCATGTCTATTCAGCAAGTTGTCAGTCTGAATTGATCGATAGACCTCAACAGCGCGCTCGTTGACACAAGTAGAAAGCTCTCTGGAATCGACAAGACACCTCTCCAATATCATCGCTCCAGCTTGCGAAAGCTTGGGCATATACGGCCGCATTGTAGCTGCGGTACTGGATTGATGACTTCTACAGGTCTGGCTGCGAGCTGACCCGCTCGTGGCAGCTGATGCATCATCGTCTATCCGGTAATATTCTACTGCTAGAACATTCGTTGGAGGGGGCACACTATCCACTTGTGCTCTCAAAGCCTCCCTGTCGATCGCAACAAATGCGCGAGGTGGCGAGAGTACATTGTGTTTAGCTCTACGTTCAGGCACAGACGCCATTCTTGGCTCGCTCGGCTCAGGTTCCCGAAGGACGGCTTGCCTTACTTCCTCGCCAGTGCTGTCACATCTAACACCAATCAATTGCAGATCCCCTGAGATCCCAGTTTGTCGATGCGGATGTGGGTTTGTCACTCCTGAGCATGTCAACACGTTGTTTAGGAATGTAGGATCCAGCCGGAGACTTGAGTCTGCAATTGGACCTCGCACAACTTGCTTGATATCACCACTGGTTTCATCCACGACCATGGGCTGCGGCCGCGCCGTCAGCACCGATGCGGGTGAATAAGTGTTTGGCTGGCTAAGTAGCCGGCAGCCGCTATTAGTTATATCTGACCAAACGACTTTGTGCACTCTTCCACCATGTGGAACACCTTCTGGTGCGGCTGATGTCCCTGACTCAACGAGTATTGACTCACCATCGGGACTCTGAATTATAAATGATGGTGGGATTATGGGCTCTTGAGGTTTGTAGGCTGTCGTTTCATAGAAATTCCCAACGCGGGTCGCTAACTTGGTTGTTGAAAGCGTCATGGGGGTTTCCAACTGACGAGCAGCACGCTCATTTGCGGTATGACCTTGTAGAGACGTGAGTGCGTTGACCTTCTTCAGTGATAGCGATGGGATCAACAAGCGACCTGAGCACGGGTCCGCGGGGACCGTTCTTGCCGAAAATCTGTCCAGAGCAGATGGGAGAGCAATGATCGATTCTTGCTTGCTAAGGGCATTGGCCGTAGCCTGCACGGCAGGATGCAAGAGGGGCTCATCCTTTACCAATGACCTGCCCTCCTCTTTACTTCTCGATTCATCCTGAGTAATAAACCGTTTTCCAGACTCGGAGGCAACAAAGCTGTGAGAAAGTATCGCTTGTTTCTGTTTTTCCATGATGAGCTTTGCCAACTCATCTTGTAAGTGGGTGGAAACCGATAGCGGTTTTGCATGTTCTGCAAGGTCGTCTTCGAATGCCAATAAATGAGGAGGAGAGTGATTGGGCGATGATGCTACACTGGCACGTGCCAAAGAAATGGCCTCCTTAAGTTCAGGGTCGAGCTTGAACTTGTCTGCTGCTTCAAGCAGGCTATCAAGACGCACCGCCTTGGGGTGGAGTATAGGAGTTTCCGATCGCTGTGCCACCAAGTCCAGACGACTGTTCTCGCTATCTCGTTGTTCATCCTGTGGCTCTGTAGCTAGTCCGATCTGTTCACTCAGAGACGAGACGTCTTTGTCACCCAGTTGCATTGGATGTACTTCGCATTGTGCCGCGGTTGCCGCTTGGTTAGACTCTTCGGAAGGTAGTTCGAGGAGCTCCGGTTCACGGTCTCGTCTTATCTCTTGTTCAATCTGTCGATGGCGGTCTATCACTTTTTTCTTACGACGTGATATCGCGGTAAGATTGAGCTGCTCGCCCTGTAATAGCCTTGTTAGCGATTCTCGCAACCACCCCGCATGCATTCGTGAAATAATATCTGCCCGTGTGATATTAGAGCGCTTCCTTGCAGCCGATAAAATTCTTCGTCGAGCGATCTCTCCTAAGACCGCATTCTCTAGAGCATCCTTCTGTACGGACAATTCCTGGGAGGGCACATTCAAGGTTTCTTGCTGCGTCGTCTCAGCAACTGATTCCTGAGGGGTCTCTTCACCACAAGTTGAGTCGACGCCTCTTTGAGGTATGTCGTACTGCGACTGGAAGTACCTTTCTCGTGGTGATTCGTCTCCATGGCCTGGTGTACTTGAGCCAATGCTCTCGTACTTGGACAAGACTTCCCGGGTTTTGTACATGCTTTCCTCAGGAGTGTCGAGTTTTTTGATCATAGGCTGCTTGACCTGCGCTAGCACGCTGGCAAGGGATGCATCTTGGACCACACGAACAAAATGACGTAGCAGGGCGATGTCTCTGGACTCATCATCGACTAGACGTTTTCCTTCCTCACTCGCATCGAAATCAGCAACAGCCCTTTCGAGCATGGACCGGAGTCGTGGTAGAGGGTTCGCTCCGCGCACACCCAACGGGATCGCAAGCTTCATCCGCAATAGAACAATCTCATCCGGTGTTACTGCTGGATTGGGTCCTGTGACGGCCAAAAGTTGTTGTACAGCCTTTTCATCCGATAGCTTTGCTAACAAAGCACGAACTCGCTTACGCGCTCGTCGTCGCTGACGAAGACGTTTTCTCTCAGCAAGATCATGCAGCCTTAACTGGAAAGCTTCAATACTCTCGTCAGGGCGGCGTTCATAAATGCTTGGCGGTGCAGCAGGCGTGCTATACCCTCGGGCAGTATCATCGGCTTCATCAAGTGAGTCTGTGCCACTCGATGAGTCCGACTCTAGTTCAATAAGATCATGAATGGAGGGGCGCGGTGCAGTCGAGACGGTGTCTTCGAAGTCTTCACTCGTTAGGGCCCCTGTGCCTGAACGAATGTCTTGAGACTCAGTAGTGTTGTCGGACAAGGTTGAAGGTCCGGGCACTGCTGACACTGCTTCGGTCCTCTCAGAGCGTGGGCTCACCTCGCTACCGACTGCGACTGCTGGTGTTGTGACGGAGGTACCTGCGACACTTTGTGTTTCGCTTTCGCTTTCGTGGCGTTGCCCGGTAGAGGCAGTGCTTAGCAGTGAGCCGAATTCTCCTGGAGACGCACCAGTTTCATTGGTTCGATTTTGCACTGTATCCGAGGGTTGAGACACTGTATACAACTGACCCCCCTCAATCGGGGGTGATGTTTGCTCAGTTCGCCCAGAAGAGCCTGATAGTTGAGGCCTCTGCAATACACCGCTTTGCGAGCTCGGAGGACGTGTCGGTGGGGGCTGAACTGGTTTCGCATGGGTGCCCTCTCGCAAATAGCGAATCATATGCCAATGTAATAACGATTGAAGGCTGGAAAACTGGTCTTGCAGCACCTTCGTGGCATGCTTAGCATGGTTAAGGAGGAAGAAGATGCACGCAGGGGGAACTTGCTCATTATACGAGATATCGTCGAGAGCGCGCCAGATAAATCTTGTTGGTCGTTTGGTGATGTGTGTCCGCCACGCAACCTTACCAGGTAAGGCATAACGGCCACGGCGATACCAAGGCAATTCTTGTCTGGTCGTCTGACCATCCTGCCTATTAGCAAGACCCAGAGCTTCAATTGCTGCCTTGACGTCAACATTCAGCAATAATGCTTCCTCCTGTACGTTGTCAATAGCCGCTCTCAACGCCTCCTCATCATCAGCTTCGACTTTCAAGTTAAATACGACTGAGTTACGGCGCGCAGATCCGTCGGATGGATGGGATTGCTTATCGCTTTCATCAGAGGCACCCGACCTCTTGTCTTTCGTGCCTCCTCCTATGGACAGATCCGAGGTCGCCAGGCTTCCCTTTCGCCGCCTATGCAGGAAAAGGTTGGCGCCGCCTCCTCTTGAGTCGAGATCGTCTCCAGTTTCTCCGGCTGGATCGGGTAGGTCAGCGCGGTGCACCTTAGGAAGGGCTTCCGTAATTTCATCTGGTTTCGTCTCACCATCGTGCTTGGCCGCTTCACCCATGGTGGGATCCACCCCGTCCTTGATTGATTCTTCACCTTCCTCTTCTTCCTCTTCATCATCTTCCTCCTCTTCCACCAGCTTTCGCTCATCGTGCAGAAGACTTGCCTTCGCTCCTGTCTCATTCAACTCATTGTCCTCATCGTTCTGATATATTGGTTTCAATGTTCTGCAGAACAATGTGACAAGGAACTCCAGGAATGAGTGTTTGCCAATCGTTGGGGTCCATGCTTGTAGAGTTTCTTGAAGAGATTCCATAAAGGCCACATAGTCCATGGAAAGCAATCGCTTGGCTTCAGGTGCACGAAGTGCAACCAGTGTATCAAGACGGTGTGAGCGAATCTCTCGACGGATTTGAGGGATGTTGAGCTTGGAAGGCGGTAGCAGAGCCTTGCATAAACGAAGGTAAAACGCTTCGTATACTTCCCATTGTACATATCCAGCAGCATCATTCAGCGCACTAATCTCTTCAGGCCAAGGCGCTCCTTGGGCACCTGCCTGAGGACTGGAATGGGTGGAGACTTCTGCAGGGAGCATGGTGACAACGTCTGAACCTACTTTTGGCAAACTTAGCCAGAAGAGATTCAAAATTGACGCGATTTCTTTTTCTTGCTTTGAAGCGGCTGGATTGAGGCCCAACATATCACGAATGAGCTGCCAATCGTAGTTTGGTACGGGAGAAGTTGGATAGGAATAGTTCATAGGATCAGTCCTGGGCGAGAATGATGTTATCGAAATCATTCCTGAGGCAGGTGTCGATTGAGCCGATGGGTACGGGCTCGGGGAGGGAAGAGTGAGATGAGGTCGAAGTCGAATCACACTACCTTGGGCTAATATGTTTTCATCCCGCATTGCAAGAGGTGAAGATGGAACTGAATTGGCAGGACTCGGTGCGGTTTTGGCCGGTGGAAGAGCGAACTGCATTTCAGTGGAAAACCGCGATCGGTCAAATCGTCCATGGTGTCTGCCCTGAGGCACTCGACGCTGATCCAGCGATGCCCATTGATAGGATAAATTGAGACCCTGTGCGGAATATATCTCGGGATATTGGCCTGGCGTGCGGATTTGCGTGTCTCCAGCTAGAGATTGTGCTGCCGCATCAAGAATTGGTACTGATGAAACCCATGCATCGTCATCCTCCGGACGAGGGCGGCTCGTAGCATGGTAGCGATATTGACTAGCAGAAGGCTGGAAGGATGTGGAGACTGACAGAGAAGATGTAGCAGTCGAGCTGGACGACTGTGCTGGATCATCCGGAAACACCTTTTGCGCGAGCCTTCGTGTAAATACTTGGCGCGACGAGTCAAACAGACTTGAGTGCGAATGCAAAGACGCAGTCGAGCCGTGCACAAAGCCGGGAAGAGGCCCACTTGACGAGGTTGGTACAAACGGCGAAGCTCCCATTAACGAGTGACTACTTACATGCCGCGGCTTCAGCTGGCCTCTGGCCACTCCAGTCGGCATCACGGGTCGGGAGTAGGATCCATCAGTGCTAGAGGGCAGTTCTTGTTGTGGAAGACTTGTATCTAGCAATCGGCCTGATTTTGCGCTGAGTGGTTCATGCACAATGCTATGCCTCCCTGCAGAGGCGGGTGGGAGTGGCGCGTGAGGTGACGGAGTTGAACCCAACGAAAACGACGGGGTGATCGAAGACAACGCACGACGATGAACCGTGGGCTCCCCGTACCGCGAGTACCGCTGTGTTTCTGCAATTGGCCGCGGACGAGTCATCATTTGGAGATGTTGTGACCCAATGGGACTGCTAGCAGCACCATCTGATGAGCCAGACAACGTATTAGGTGAGGGGCTGTGAGGAAAACTACCACCTCTGGGTAGTGCACCGAGTATCTCGCTCTCAAGCCCTTGTACGGCTCGTGAACTCGCTGAGGCACCCACGGGGCCCACAGGAGTACTGAGGCCACTACTTGCGGTTCCTATGGATCCTGGTGCTCCGGGCGTGCCTGTCGCTGAAGTTAAAATGTTGAGGATCTTTTGATGCAGTAGGTCAGATTGTTTGGTCGGTGAGTGCTGAGCGGAATTGAGACCCAACTGCGGTGCCAATGAGGAAGTGCGTGCGGACGAGTCGTCCGAGCGCGACGGTGTGGGCGGAAGTGCTGCCTCCCGCCCTGAAGCCATCATGCCTCGGCTCTGCGTGAGCGGTTTCATCAGGCGTCAGCCGTTGTGTGCCGAATTGGATGCCTTGTGAATGATTCTCCTGACTACGATGGAGACAGCTTCGCGGAATAATGCGGTAAAATCTATACTATCATATTTCCAGAACAGTCCCAAAGTTGCATCGCGCTAAGTTCAATGTTCAGAAATATGTTTCGGTTTCTTGAATTTGGACCCGGCTCATTTGCCACTCTGATCAGTATATTAACATTGGAGTCCGACGTCAGTATCCTACTAGCAAATGCATCATAATGGATATTACTGAGTCCAGTACTTTGATGCGAAGAAGCCAGCAGGATGTAAACGAACACGAGCGGAAGGTGGCCTTTTCCTCTGAGGACACGCATGTAAACGCCAAGTTAGCATATGCCACGTAATAGCATTGTGTTAAAACACGTTTGATTTATTATAGCAGAGAGAATAAAGCGATAATCCGCGGTTCTCATTCAGACGCAGTGACAGTGGGCCGCGATACTCCCAAGGGAATGAAGTGCTGCAGTTACTCCACAGTCGTATTTTTCATATAAGTGAAACAACAGCTAGCCTGGGTGTGGCGACACTTGAAACGGCACAACCTTTGCACAACCCTCTAATTTACGCCGATTATGGACGACTACCACGTCATTGACGTTGTGGGCGAAGGGTAAGTTCCTCCAGATTACTTCTGACTTTGAACCTGTGAACCACGCGATTGGTTGCATTGTGCCCAGCGCACGACCGGACGCGCCTTCGAGTTCCGCGGTGATAGCAAATGCATCGTACATGCTGCTTGACTCATTTTGTCACATATCATCCCTCGCTCTATAGCACGCATGGTGTCGTCAAGAAGGCTGTCCATAGGCGAACCGGGCTGCTAGTGGCGATCAAACAGTTCAAGGAGACTGACGACAAGGACAGCGTCAGGCGAACCGCGCTGCGCGAGATCCGGCTTCTGAAGCAGCTTCAGCATGACAACATTGTCACGCTTTTCGATGTCTTCCGTGAAAAGGGTCGCATCTCTCTCGTTTTCGAGTACATCGAGCGGACGTTACTTCAGGACATCGAACGTGCTCCGTCTGGTCTTGACAAGAGCTTCATCCGCCCGCTGCTGTACCAGATTCTGAACGCACTCGCATTTATTCATGCACAGAATGTCATTCACCGCGATGTGAAGCCAGAGAACATCCTGCTGACTTATCAAGGAATCGTGAAGCTCTGCGACTTCGGTTTCGCTCGAAACCTCTCGACTCGCCCGGATGCCAAGTACACAGACTACGTCGCAACGAGATGGTACCGTGCCCCCGAGCTACTCGTTGGACAAACCGATTACGGTGCTCCCGTCGATGTTTGGGCGCTTGGATGCCTTGTGGCGGAGCTGTTGACAGGCCAGCCACTTTTTCCAGGTGAGAGCGATCTGGATCAGTTACATCATATCATTCGATGTCTGGGACCTCTGCCGCAGCCACTCGCTGATACCTTTCGAGCGAATCCAATGTACTTGGGTGCGCAGCTACCTTATTCGTCGGGACCTAGTACAGGCCATGCCAATCCCGACTCTTTGCAGGCACGTCTCGCACCCTATGGAGCAAAGGCACTATCGTTTGTCGAACAGTGTCTGAGGTATCTTCCATCTGATCGGCCAACGTGTGCTCAACTGCTGGAGCATCCTTTCTTTCCCTCAGCTTTTGTGGAGGCGTTCAAACGTGATTTCGAGATCGCAGTGCGAAACGAGCGCGATGTAAAGTTAAAAATCCTCGAGAAACTGGGACTGCGCACGCAGCCCCCCAGCACTTCATCAGCCTCAGTCGCGAATCCGACCACGTCAACCACACCAGTTCTCTCAGCTGCTGCGCCGTCAGAAGGCTCTACCCAAGCTCCTACTTCGATCAATGCCTCCGAATCCAAATCGTCGAATGAGGGTTACACACAGTTGGCCAACGCACCCCTTGCCATATCAAGGAGCGATGATGCGCACCAAGCCGCAACCAGTATGACACCATCGCTCGCTGCAGACCGAAGTGACCGCGACTCCCCGAGTCCCATTCTTCACGGGCATGGAAGTACACCATCTGTGCAGCCTCCGATCCCGCCACCTATCAATGATTCTGTGAGCTCCTCACAAGCAGCGAGTGGGGTGGTACAAACTACGCAGATGGTAACCGCATCAAGCTCGCATCCTAGTAGCGATCACATATTTAGCAACACTGTTTCTCTAACGGTGAATCCAACTTCCCCGGTCCACGCAGCGGTACCTCAAGGTATCACGCCAACTAACTCGCTTGCACAGCACACGCCGACTTTTGCTCAAAAGAGTCACCTGGGTCTAAATACCCAAAGCGGCCAGAACGCCACTAAGGGTACCAAGTTCGGTGGGAATCAATACTTGTCCAAAACGATGACTATTCCCAAGACCAGCATTACTGACGTGACGACGAACTACGGCGCTAGTGGAGCCCTTCTTGAACCCATTGTGAATGCTATTCCTGCGAAAAAGCCTACACCGAATGTAAACCCTCCCGCTGTCTCAGGAACAAACCAAATGGGTACTAAGCGGCGCACATCACTCACAGTGCAGGTGCCTCAGCAACAATCTCCCGCCCCCTACCATCATCACCCTGCGCATCAACTCCAGCCAACCCAACCGCCCGTCGTGTTGCAGCAACAACTTCAACATCTCTATCCTCAGTATCAGATTCAGCTCCCAAGTCATGTTGCCTCAAATCCACCTCCAGCCCTTACGATGACAGGCGTTAGCCTTGGTATCGCTGGCTCTGCACATCAACCTCAGCCCCAACAACAGCAACAACAACAACAGCAGCAACAACAACAGCAGCAGCAACAACAACAACAACAATCACAACAGGTAAACCTGCAGAACACTCATCATCATCATCATCATCATCAGCAGCAGCAGCAACTAGAGCGTATCGAGACCATGAGAGCAAAGCGTCAGCGCGCTGGACAATTGTACAAAGAGACCATGTTCACGTACAACCCTCCTCAACCCTCAATCCCGAAGCCTATGGGTTTAAACCTTCAGCCATCAGTGGTGTCGGTCAGTACGAAACAGCCTCATCCGAATTCAACCCCGAACTCAGGTCCGACGTCGACTGTCAACGAAGACTCACCTACATTGTCCAAGGAACTATCGCAAGTTCATATCTCGGCGGGAGGTACAACTCCGGTATGGACCAATGGCAGATCACTGCTTGATACCATGCCTGTCTCGGTAACGCGTCAGGCCCTTGCAGCTGCTGCGGAAGCGGCTGCGCTTGCTGCCCAAACCTTGCTCAAGGCTGAACCTGGGGATGGCATGACTCCGCCCATGAGATCTCTGAATGAGTCACAAAGTCAGCCATTGCAAGGCTCTGGCCAATTGGCCGATCGCATTAACCAGTCCGGTCCCAGCCAAACCGTCAGTGACGGCCTTTTTCACGCTGGTGCCAGTGATGTTTCACCGCTACTTCTCCCGGGGGGCCAATCGAGAGGGCACTCACTCCTCGCAAGACCTGCCCAGACTTCTACAGAAATCGTCGAAGAGTTAGAGTCCGTACGTGAAAATTCCCGTGCTCAAATCACTATCTCTCAAATAAGCGCGACTGCAGATAGACATTCGTTGGAGGTCGAAGAAGAACCCCTTGCTCACCAAGACCCACTCCCCGCACGCGGGTTGAATCATCTTCCAACTACTGCAGGAGGGGGACTCTCAGTCTCAGCGGCTGACGACCACGATAATCCAATAACCGAAGGCCTTCCACCCTCATGTAGTGACCCATGTCTCTCGCATGATCATTCATTGATTCATGATAGCCGAGATCCTGACCTAGGTGGTGGTATCATGAGTCTTGCTTCCCTGAGTTCACTTCGACCCGTGACGGGCAATGCATACGAAGGTGACTTCGATCGCGAAACAAGCGCGGGTGATAGGTTGGATGCCAAGATTGGCGCTGACTCATTACAAATGCGCAACGGTCTTATGAGTGTGCTCCGCTCTGAGATTGCTGAGAAGATCAACGGCCAGGGGAGTGACCAACTCACAGCGTCCCAAACGTGGTCCGACTCAAAGAACGAAGCTGATTTGTTCGATGAGCTCTATGAGGAAGAGATTGAAGAGGTAAGCGCATCACGGGAGGATGGCAAGACTGGAGGAGCCACTCCAGCTCGTATCGCCGCGGGAGGCGGTGGAGGCGGTGGAGACGCGGATGAAAGCATATATCGAAGCCCCTATACTACATCAACTATCACGAACCAGGCTTATGCACCTCACTATTCCATATCGAATCAACGCTCACATTCATCCACAGCGAGTGGTGGCTACCCAAGTACCGCAAATGGAGCGATTCCAACGAATCCCACTCCTCATTCAGGTTCTTACTCACTTTATGCACCCGTAACAATGAATCCCAATGGATACTACCGTCGTCAGCCCGTAGGTCATCGATGAACGTCGATAGTCCTATGTTTACGAATCCTTCGTTTGACTGATTTCTCATCATGAATGTGACTATGCTTTGCTCTAGTTTAGATTGAAACATCTCTCGAGCATTGCTAATCCTCTGAGATTACGACTTGCTTCATTTTTACTTTCTGCAACAAGCTGTTCCTATCAAAAATCGTATTTTAGATGATCTGGATATGCCCGCTGACTCTGTTCAGATGGACAGCCGAAGCTGTGCGCGTTCCAGCCCTCTTCTCCTTCGGCATATCTCGCTAATGATATTGACTTACAGGTAGGGCAATCGATTTGCTAGATTTGGTATCTGTAGATTTGTTCCGGACGATCATCCAGCTCGAATATGTAACGCTGGTCCGCTACCACCATCGATGATACTGCCATGATATTTCCTTCAATTATGTCCAAAGGCTGCCGCTAGCTTGCCTTTGGAAAACTGTGATTTTATTCTCGACCCGTACTCTAAGTACGTTGACCCGTCACCTCTGGTTAATTACACTTCCATACAACGCTTACTTTGCCGCAGGTGGCATTGTGATTGGATGCTGTTGAAGGAGCTCGTTAATAATTTTCGATTCCTCTTCATCGAATGGTGTGGGGGGCATGATGTCTGTCATTCGCATACCGAGTTGGGGAACCTGGCAATGAAGCGTCATCACCATCCAAACAGGCTCTCCTTGACTGGGAACAGTTCCCCGAGCCTCGGATTGATCTTGCTGCTCACTCGAGCTTTGCTGCCCTGGTGTCGGTGCTGCTCCAGTTTGCTGTGATTGTGTTGACTGAGTTTGCGTCGCCTGCTGCTGTTCTTGCTGTGGTTCATAATGACGGAGCAGTCGCGCATGAATCACGCCTTCACCCTTCGGTCCTGTTACAGGGATGACAACATTCGCTGTGTTAGCCTTTACGGTGCCATGCCAGAGATAGCTCGGCTTGAGTGGAAGTCCGATGAAACGTTGTACGATCTCATGCTCCGAGGCAAGCTTGAGAGCGACTCGGCAGGGCTCTGGGAATTCCAGCAACGTATAGATACCCTTCACCACTACGAAGCTGAGCAAACCGTAGGCGGTGAACGTCAAGAGCTTGTCCCATAGCGTCTCTTGTTTCTCCTCACCTTTCCTTTCTTCCGAGGCTGCATTCGATCGCTTGATCTCCTGATCATGCAGCTTTTGCTCTGGGGACGCGGCCTGTTGCGCCATGCTGTTCGTAGCTGTGCTGTCGCTTGAGGGCTGTGTTGAAGAGGATGTCGTGCTCAAGTGTGCCTTCGGGCTAGTCATTGCGAGGTGTCGGGCCAGTGGCAGCTGCTTTCGTTGCTGCGGCAAGCAGCTCTTGGTCATCAGCTCCCGCCATGATAACATGGGCCGTGACGCCACGCGTGAAGGGAGAGATGTCTGTGCTGCCGAGTTCAGTGCGGCGAGTCCAGTTCGCAGGGCCCACTGGCCGCCACTGGCTTGTTGGTGTGTGATGGTTGACACGAGTCGTCGTGTCATGATTGATAGTATATGGGTGGCCATGCGTACAGTCGAATAAATCTGCGTTTTGACAACACCTCGATCACCTCTGTTGTTATTTTATCAATCCCACTACGGCAACCCGTTCAGATAGCGTTCTTTCCAATATCAAACTGATTTCGCACTTCGAGTCAGTCTGGACTCGGGCCAGGACGGATGCATCGATCCAGTCTCCCATCCGCCCTGACTCCATCCACCCTGATCCATCCAACCCCACGTGTCTACCACAATTCGGGACCCGGGAAACACTTTGCTGGAGTTGTCATATCGTGGGATCTGCCTGGGGAGATGCAATATGCTTAGGATGGGATGAAGCAACCTCACTCAAACATTCGTTTAATGTCGAGTAGACCTGGCAACCAGTAGAGTTCGCCTTGCACCTTATCAAAGTTTACCCCACCCGCAATGCGATGAACCAAGTCACTTGAGGATATAGCAGAAGGGTGGGGGACGCTTAAGGCTGCGACTTTGGGGTGGGTGCATGCCACGTGTTCTATTAGTCTGAATCATATAGCCGTAACCTACCCTCTCTATACTTCTGATCCATCCTGTGCATCGCCAGACAACTCTTCTCTCCGCTTCTTTTCATTTCTGGTCAGACGCCGAGCCTGCCTCTGTTTATACTGTCTACGCAGCTCACATCATACTATCATGCCATATTATGCACTATGCCTATAGCCGTGCAACGTTATGTCGAGCCATCCAGAAGAAGCCGCAGCGGCTGCACCGGGCCCCGGTACAGCTGCTGTCGATGCTTCCGTTGCAGGCGCATCGACTTCGAACCTCAATTCGAACCCCAGAGCCAGAGTCAAGAGGCCACCGCGGAACCCCTCCCAAGTTGGTCACATACGTGCACCCTCCTCGAGTGCGGGTCGAGATGTGTCGACACCAACACCATCATCGACTACTGCTGCAGATGGTGCGGCTGCCGCTACACCTCGGCTGGCAGCAGCTGGCTCAAAGCGCGGCGCTCAGCTCAACCCCGACGCACCTCCATTTGTTCCCAACGCAACATCAGCCAGTGATGCCAGACTTAATGTCGTACAACGAGGAAAGCCGGCTCGGCCTTCAGCAGCCTCATCCAGCACCCAAGACTCGGCAGCTGGAGCTGAAAGCGCAGCTGATTCTACGACCGAACCCGTTTCTGTCCTTCATTCTCGCCCAACATCAGGTCCCATACGGCAACGTAGGGCGGAAACCAATGTGACTACCGCGGCCTCAGATGCCGCCCCGAGCCCTATGGTGAAATCCGCCATTCAGAGAGTCCATCGCAAGAAAAATGAGGCTCTTCACACTGACAACTCAGCCGCTCTTTCCCACCCATCGGATGCATCAGACCAAGCGCACAGGCATCAATCTGAGGTCGAGTCGAAATCTCAACGAACAGATGTCCAGCGTGCAGCGGTCAAGGCGGTGCGTGATTCAGCGCGAAAGGAAGCTCGGCAGCGAAGACAGAATCGGGTTTCTCCCAGTGAGGATAATAACGAGTCCAGTGTCGTTGAAACACAGGAGGGGAGCGAACGAAAGACACAACCAGCACCCGGACGTGGCCGGCAACAGCGGGTTTCAGTCCCTGCTGCTGAAGCAGCAGGACGTCAAGATGAGCCCAATCCAAGAGAGGCCCAGCTGGGTGAAGTGGTTCAACATGGTGGGCAAGCGAAGGGTAAGGTGAAACAGCCTAAGCCCACTGTGAACGAACGAGGAGATACAGATGCACGAGCTAAACGCGAGCGCAAGGGGAAAGCACCCCAGAGTGAAGAGAAGGACGCCAAGGTTGTCATTCCAGAGTGCTTCTTGCAATTCACCAGCGGGGCTGTTTCAGCTTCTGCCCAAGGAGAAGAGCTTGATAGGCTTCGTGCACAGCTGCTGCAGCTTCAGAGGGATGAATTAGAGTGCACAGTCTGCATTGAAAAGATCAATCGTACTGACGCAACTTGGAATTGCCAGCAATGCCATCATATCTTCCATCTGAGGTGTATGCAAGACTGGTTTACTTTGCGCTTCCAGCGAGCTGCGCAGAATGCAGCGGCTTCGGCAGCAATTGCGACAGCGTCACGCTCGTCCCAGACGACTCGCCGTGGTCGCGAACGTGAGAACGACCAACTTGCCCTTGCGCGTGCGGCACGTCAAGCAGCCGCAAATGCAACTGCGAATTTGCCGAGTTCTTTTGCAGATTTACTCCGAGAGATTCACCGCCTGAACCAAGATACCTCGTGGCCATGCCCACACTGTACAGTGCAGGTTTCCACACCACCTGCGAAATACGTCTGCTATTGTGGGCAAACAGAGAATCCCAGAGCCAATTCAATGGCTCTACCGCATGGCTGCTTGAAGACTTGTAACAAGCCACTCGGTGCCCCTGGGACTGACTGCCCCCACCGATGTGTACTGCAGTGCCATCCTGGTCCCTGTCCCCCTTGTCCTGCGATGGGAAACCCCCGTCCATGTGCGTGCGGTCGAAGCACCTACGTGCTGCGTTGTGGTAGACTTGAGACAAAGCCTCGAAGCTGTGGACAAGTCTGTGGCAAGTCCCTGCGTACCGCCCAAGAGTTCGGATCTAAGGAGTGCGGTCACAGCTGCACAAAGCTCTGTCACGTTGGCCCTTGCCCTCCATGCTCCGTATCTGAAACTCAATCGTGTTTCTGTGGCCGTGAGCAGAATATCGAGCGTCCATGCGGATCTTCTTATGAGTTTGCGAACGCATTGGACACATCTGGCGAGAAGCACTTCTCGTGCGGAAGCGTATGCAATAAGCAACTTGAGTGCGGCAACCATCGATGTCTTCGTGTATGTCATCCTGGCGCGTGCGAACCCTGCAAGTATATGTCTCACTCGTCATGTGCTTGCGGTAAGACATCTGTCAATGAACTTGACGCGAAGACAGTTTATGACCATCTTACCGCAAACTCAGAGTTGAGGCAGCGCCTTGAAAAGCACCAAGCGGGTAGGTCAGGTCCGGAGGGCGTAGATGAGCTGACCATGGAACAGAAGGTTGAAATTCTAATGAAAATTCGAACTTGTCTCGAGCCTTTACCTGTGTGCACAAAGACCTGCGGTCGAAAGCTGCCGAACTGCGAGCACTTCTGCAGACGACCCTGTCATGAGGATGAGTGTGGAGATTGCACAGACCCTGGAGACGAGGTAAGGTGTAGGTGTCAACGAGAGGTTGTCCGAAGATTCTGCCCTGAGAGTGCTGAAGGTAAGAGACTAATGCAGCGTCAGCGAAGCGAGTGTCTGAAGCAGGCACCTGATGCGCCAGACCGAGCATATATCAGCTTCTTTGATCCCCTCGACCCACGCAACGCCAATGCCGCCTTGCAACCGATGAACTTCCCACAGGACATGGCAACGTGCTCTAGTTTGTGTCGCCAGGTGCTCTCCTGTGGGCTTCACCGATGCAACTCAAGATGCTGTCCGGATGCGACTGGTTTCCCAATCGCAGGCGTCGTCCTTCATTTCTGCCCGAGAAAGTGCAACAAAATGTGTGGTTGTGGGCGCCACAGATGTGGTCGTTTTTGCCACGGTTCCAAGCCATGCCCACCATGCAATTATGTCTACTCAAACGGATTCACGTGCCCATGTGGTGCACAATCAATTCCCGGCCGAATTCGTTGTGTCGACGTTCAAGCCCATTGTGATCCTCTCTGCGGTCTGGAGTTCAATGATCGATTGCCACGAATGCGTATTCGTTATGGGTCGCTAAGCGATTTATGGCTGAGTTCGGAGACGGCGCGCAAGGTCAAACCCAACGATACATCGATAGCACCGCGACCTCCGTTTGTTGGTCCTCACTGGGCGGACTTTATCCCGCATCCACCGAATTATCTGATGATTCCATCGGAACCTCATGATGCAACTGAACTGAAAGCCGTAGAACATATTGCTGAGACGACTGGACAGGATCCCAAAACAATCGTGCGCTCCCGCTTCCCAGGAACTTCACCAGCTGCGATCCCTGGCTCAGGAAATGATGGTGCTGCACCATGCACGCATCGTTGTACCGATAAGCTTAGTAAGGATACATGCAGCCCATGCTGTGTGATAGTGGCGAAGTGGTGCATTGGAGGTCATGGACGTAGTTTGGCTGTCGAGTGCGGTATGCCACGACCATCTTGCGGCGAGGTTTGCAGACGCAAGCTGCCTTGCGGCCACGAATGTCTGCGGACATGCCATGGTGGCCCTTGCCTCGCACCCTCTACTATCGCATCGACGCTGACTGCGCCAATTGCAACACCAACTTCATATTCTCTCCCTAGCATCGAAGCATATACTCTGGCCGAAAAGGCGGCTGCCGGAAGATCCGCAAGTGATGATGAGAGCAAGGACAGCCCTCCTGGCATTGGTTTCCTGGACCTCGCTGAATCTGTGCAACCATCTCACGAGCTTAAGCTGCAGAAGCCATCAGATGAAGCCATCGCCCAGCTTATGACCCCAGGTGTTCGTGAAGAGAGCGTTTACCTGGATCCTGCGTTACGCCCAATTGCTCAATTCTCCAACACCTTAACCCCAAGTCTGCCCGCATCGTACTCCTACACTCGAGAATCGTACATCAAATGTGCTCAATCCATCTGGGAACGTGGTGGGGTTATCACTTCGCTCACGATGCCTGCTGCCTGCCCAACAAGAGATGTCGTCATTTGTTGCGCGAGACCATGCGGCAAACCGAAGCCAGCGTGCAGTCATAAGTGCAAGTTGCCCTGTCATCCTGGTATTCAGTGTCCAAGTGCATTTGTACCCTGTAAGGAGTACATTCTCCGTAAGTGCCTCTGTGGTCGCATCGAACAACGTGAGCCTTGCTCCTTGCTCGATCGTCACGCCGCCGCAATGGTGTATGCACCAACACCCGCAGAAATGCAGGAATTTGTTGCATGGGCCACGGAAGCTAAATCTATTAGAGAGGCTGGATTCGAGGTTAAGTACGTTGAGAGGACTGACGATGCCAAACACCCAGAGGAATCTAATGAGCAGCCGATCCCCAATGACAGTTGGGATGATGGACCAGCCCAACCCGAAACCCTGGTCAAGGCTCAAGAGGATCGATCCTTGACGCGCGAGCTTAAGGTGTCAAAGGCATACATTGAGTACTTGACCCGAAGTGGAAGCCAGTCTCCAAGTGAGGAGGAGAGTCACATTCTATCGCTTCCCGAGTCGGTTGTTCCAATCCCATGCGATGCCGATTGCTTCCACCGTAAGCGACTTAAGGCTTTGGCGAGCTTTGTTATGCAAAGTTCCAAGTCTTATGCGTCTTCGTCTACTTCACAGGAGCATAGTGAGGAAATGTTCCAGAATCCGTACCCTGAGGACGTATTAGCGAGAATCGAGTCCGCGGTCAGCCTTCAGTTTGTTGTATCAGTCCAGGAGGTCTTCGCAGCAATTGTGAACAAAACACCCATCCCACCGGGAAATCATTTTGTGAACAAGCAGGCTATTGCGTTAGCACACGCCGCCGCCGCAGCTGCCGCGACCGCTTCAGGCTCTGAACTCGAATCCACGCTTGATCGCGTCGAACAAGAGCTTGAAAATGTAAAGAGTCAATCAGTTGCTTCGCAAGTTGTCACATCCTTTATGTTCCCCGCGATGAACAAGACTCGACGAAGCGTCGTGCATCAGCTGGCATCGTACTACAACCTGTACTCGGTCTCATTGGATCCCGAACCCCATCGAGCTGTGCGTGTTGAGCGCACGCCTCAGGCCCAGGTTCCAGTTGTACTCGTGTCTCGTGTCCTTGAAATGCGCGAGAGACAAGCAGCGCAGGTCCGTAGCGAGTCTGCGTCACGATCATCTCAGGCGCTGCAGGCCATGTTATCGAAGCCGCCGACACCCCGTTACGCTATGTACATATATGATCTCATCGCTCCAGGCATGAGTGCGGACGAGGCCGTCGCAGCGAGCGTTTTGGGCAACAATCAAGCGATCATTTCAATTCGAGACATCCAAGATATGCTCTTACCTTGGGAGGATCTGTATGCGGTGACTTCGATTATGCGTCACACCGCTCTGGTGCGCGTCGGAACACCTGAAGTACTTGATGAGATCATCAAGACACTCACTGAAAACTCTCTCTTACAGCGCGTTGCGTACCGACCGACGTCTCATGCCGACACCGCTCAGATCGATGCCTTTGTGATGAAACGTGGAGATAACTATCTCTGGTTTGACGAGAATTTCAAGAGTCGTTACGCCACCCCTCAAATGCATGCGAAATTCGTCACCACATACTTGAATCGTAGGCGCGCAATTAACAATCTGAAGGCCATGCGCGAGGCAGCGCAAGCTGCAGCTTCTGAACTTGTTCCACTGCCTCCTTCGAGCTCCCCAGAAACCGATGAGCAGGTAGATCAGGAGGCATTAGATGATCCGGAGTTTGCACGCCAACTCGCTGAAGCAAAGCGTGCATCGCTCGAGGATTATGAAGTAGCGCGCTATCGTTACGAATAACCCTAATATCCCATTATATCCAAGTTATCACCCAGCTTTCTTGACCTCAACTTGCTTCAGCATTTCTCCACCGACCCAGCTTTATCCCCGCATGCAATTTTCTTTGTTCCTTTCGTTTCATGTAAATACCACTAATGTGACCAAGCTTCGTTACTTTAATTTGAATTGGTTCAAATAGTACCGTAGCCAACAATTAGCCAAAACACAACATATCTTATCCGACTTTATAATACAGTCTCACATTTGTGAGGTTGCTATTATAACCATGGCAAGCTTAATCTGGACTGCGAAATTTATAGGCTCACCACTAACTCCTAAAAAGGTTGGTCCCATAGATGTCATGGTTCATGTCGCCGATCCAAAGGCAGCCATGAGAATCGATGACGCCTGCGTTCGGGCACTCGCGGAGTGGAGCACGAATGGCAACGTACTTGGTATCGAGGACCTCCGCATCCGTTCGGGACCATGCAGGGGTCAGAGAACGAGGCAGTCGGCCTTTCACTTTACCGGATGCCGTAGTCACTACTACCTCCTCGGGTTGGGAAGCCAATTGTGCCAGCTCATCATGTGACACATTAGGTCGCATCCATTCTAAGCCAAGCTTCCAACTACATCTTTCAAGCTCGCTGGAGGAGCCTTCTGGATCAGGTTTCTTGCTGGGTCCTTTGGGCCGTGTTTTGCTCTGGATGTAGCTCCAAGCACTGCGCCTCTCGGCGATTTCCTTCTGCAACAGCGTACCATCCCACACAACTACCTGTTTGTCAGCTCCCATAGTAATCAAGGGTGCCGCACCATATGTTGCGGCTCCACAATCATAGAACATAACATCAGTTACAATGTAGTTGTGTGCGCGCAGTCGACCCAGATCAATAAGCTCGACTCGACGATCTAGATCATCATGATGTGCGATATCCATCAACAGGATGTCACCTGTACCAAGCCCTGCAATCGAAAGTGGACCGTCACGCTCATGAGCCAGAGAATAAACGAATGGTGGGTTAATCGACTGCCCTGAATTGGCCTGTCGGGCTGTGCTGATGGCATCTCTTAAATGCAGCTCCCCTCTCTCATGGTTGAAGCTGTAGTCCCACATACACAATAGACTATCCATACCTCCAGAAAGCAGACAACCAGGACCAATGGTCAGAGATACCGGTATGCCATCCTGAATTCGAGCACTTGGTGCATACCAAGCTTCCATCGGGAAAGACGATTGCTTTGTTGTCTGCTGAGATTTGGATGGTTTCCCTTTCATTTTAGTGTTGTTCTGACCACTCTCCCAGGCAGTGGCGCTGGAGCGTCGAGGGCTCAAAAACAGTACAGAATTACATATGTTTTGGTGACCCATGTTCTGTTTCTTGCTCTCTACCACAGTCGGTTGCTTTGACTCGGTATTATCCCCATCTTTGGAAGCCTCGATCGTCTTGACAGAAGATAGCGGGTCACTCAGATCCATTAGAGCCACTTTCTTTGATACACTGGCAGTCTTGGACGACATGGCATGTGGTCCAGATGAGTGTTGTGCAGACGATGATGTTGTATCTCGAAACTTCGATTCGTCTGAGTCGTGCGTTGGCTCAGAGTTCTCAGCCCCGGTCTCAGATCTCAGGGAACGAACTGGTCTAATGGGAGGCTCGAGTGCAGAGACGCGAATTTCACCATCGTCATCGCATGAAACAAGGCACCAGCCGTCTGGAGATATATGGATCCTATTCACTTCACTGCTGTGCTGCGTAAGGATCCTCCTAGCTTGTGAAATGACAGGCCTATCTCTTGTTCCGCGCAGATCAAATTCATACACATTTTGGCAGGCTGCTGCATAAACAGCGTACGGATTGGGGGCGACATTCGTGTCAAACTCGACAGGGCATATTGGTGTGGTGGCAAAGGCAACCGAAGTGACAGGAACCTTGGATTTAGCGAAGTTGCGCAAACATCGGACAGTTTTGGCGCTGCCGCCGATACGACAGTCCCACAACCGCACAGTGCCGTCGTCACTGCCAGAGAGTAGGTGATCAGGAAAGGCACTCAGGGTTAAATCTCCAATAGCTAGTGCGTTGACAGCGCCCTGATGCCCTCGAGCCTACATGCATGGAATGGAGAAAAGCGTGGGTTTGTGCGATCAGTGATAATTCGGCCATGTTGGGTCCCCCCTAAGAAACATGACAGTACAACAGAGCTTACGAGGCTACGTACATGTGTTGTGCTAAACGCTTGACTCATTGGCGCATCCACGTTGTAGTGATCCAACTCAAATGCAAATGTGCAACAAACAAAAAATTTTTTCGTGCCGTCCCTGGCACGTCGGAGGTGTGGAAGGGAACGCAACAATTGAGAGTGTATGGGGTTGACTGACGAGTATGAAGCAGAATGACGCGGTTAGATGTAATCTATCTCGAAATAAACAGGAAATGATGGCGCCGCGGCACAGTAGGGCTTACTTTCCGACCCCTGTATCACGTACAACCCGCGGCTCCGTGAGCTGTGAATCAATACCACTCACCTCAGCCATCCGCGCTCCTTCGTTCGCAAGTTGATCGGCACGGTTATTACCAGTAATGTCGCTATGACCCTTAACCCAGTGGATTTCAACCTCACCACCGCTCTTTCGAAAGTTATCGATCAAGGCCTTGACTTCCTCGATATGTGGTTTGAGGTGTTCTGCGGAGGGCTTCCAAGTACCATTGAGAATATTGCGACACCAGTTACTGTCAGTCATGATATTTACCTTGCTTACATCCGCACCGTGGGCACGCGCCGTCTCCTGAGCATATTCTATACCTTTCCTCACTGCCTGAAGTTCGGCGTAATTATTCGTAGCCTTGCCGCATGTAAGCGCAACCTCTCGAGAAACAGTTTCCTTGCCTCGATTCAGCTCAATGTACACGCCGCTTCCGCTATGACCTGGATTGCGCTTGCTTGCTCCGTCGACATACACAACTGCCTCGCCCTGGTCAAGAGCCTGACGAGCATACATGCTAGCATCGGCGCCCGAGCTGAATTCCTTTCCATTACCACGGCCCTGAGCCGACGAAGACTTATTTGTTGTAGAGGACCTACTTGCAGTAGAGGACTTCGTAGCAGCATTAGTGACTCCATCACTCGAAGACTTGGCCGAACCTGACGACGCGCTCTTCGACTCGGATGCAGTCGTCGATTCCTTGGTTTCGGCAGACGTCGAGTAGCATCGACTTGGTGATCCACCGGAGTAGCTGGTGCTTGAGCCATAGTCGTAACTTGGCGACGACAGGCCACCTCCATATCTGGACAAAGTCTTACCTGAGTCAGATGGCGATGAACTGGATGGCTTGGGGTACTGGCGAGCCGCCCCTGAGTGTGGGCCAGATGACTGAGAAGAGGAGCTATGGGACTCAGAGTATGAACCATATGATCTGGAATAATAGCCTGAATCGCCCGACGACCTACTGTCAGACGGCCCGTAGGATTTAGAAGACCTCGACGAAAAGTAAGACTCGCTTCCGCTGCTACGAGCGCAGTCGGAGAAACCACCTGACGAGCGACTTGACGAGCCATACGATGACACGCCATTCGACTTGGCACTGCCGTAGGTTGGATTCGTCACAAAGTTGCGGGCCTCGCTTTCCGATGAGAACGACTTGAACACCGCACCAGGGTAGCCCTGGACCTGTGATCTCGCCTCATCCCTACAATATACAAAGATTGGAAGTACCAGAGCGTTAGCGATACGTAGAGTTTCGTAGGCTGGATAGTTGAAGGCTATGCCAACCGCAGAAAGCTACAAGCCTAGGGCGACCCAACAAAAACGTACCATGAGCTGTATATGCCAACGTTTCGCCCGTTAGCAACAGCGTAGTACTTTCCGCTCATAAAGGAGATACTTGAATACGAAGTAACTGGCGCACTAACGGCCTTTGGAGCGATCGAACCGGCAGCAGCAGCGTTGGTCGCGACAATGGCTGCGGTGAGTAGACGTGGAATTCGCCTAATCGTACTAATTGTGAGTGACAGATTGAACGAGTGGTAAGGGCACTAGTTCTCAAAACGAACTGATTGTGCACAGCACTCTGTCTAGACGTTGTATCAGCAGTAGTGCGTGCGGCACCAGGTCACCATGGATTTGGAAGAACGCGGGAACTTGAGGAAGGATATTTCGCTGTTGTTTGGGATAACGGGCATTGGTGCATCAATTCAAGGCAGATATAAACAATTGAACCGGATGCCTTAGTCGAATACCGTCGTTAGTATCGCAATAGCAGTGCTTCTACCCAGACTATCACTCTGGAGTATACTACGATTTTCGGAGCGAGTCCGCAGATCCGAATGGGTCGGGCTGAGTATGTCAAAAGCTCCGGTTTGAGGGGAGTGGAACCGGCCCATGCCTAAGTTCTGATGACTCGTATATGACCCGTTCGCTGGCAGATGTGTGTCAATACATGCAAGGACTAAGGTACTTTGCATTGACCCGAATATGCCATGTTTGTCCAGAGGTAAGAAGGCAACGAACACTTCGAAGAGGATTTTCTATTTTAACTCAATGCCATTACAGTGCGCGCGGGCCGCGCCAGTCAGTACAGGAATACACATCTGTAATCACTGACCAGGGCCATTAGGCTGCAGCCGCAATCTTCTGTCCCTGATAGGCCTGGACAGCCGCGATACCGGCACCGACCAGATGCACACCTGTCATAATGACACTAGGCGCGAAGAGCGCAACTGCGACTGCTGCGACAGCTGCCAATGCCTGGAGCTTATAGTACATGGTTCCTTCGGATGCAGTGCGCTCACCAAAGGCGCTGCAGATGAAGGCAAAGATCACATAGTAGATCGGGCAGCTCACCTGATCCGGCTTGACAGTTTGCTATACAGCCCCAGGTTGGAAGAGACAAGAAACGAGAAACAACAAAGTTAAGCGGTGTGAACAAGGAAAGACAGATGCACGGACAACCGTCCCGCATCCAAAACAAAGCACGCCCAATAGGTAGGTTAGACCAGAGCATATCAACTGCAACTTACCCCATAGACGAAGGCGAAGAGCGTCACAACAGCATAGATGACTTGAACGATCTGAAGAGCCTGAATGACCGCCTTGGCCTGTGAGCGAATCTTGTATCGATCTGCGACGCGCTGGCGGTACTGGTAGTCTTGGCCATCAGTACCCTTGGGTCGAATTCCCTTTGCTCCATCCATGCTTGACTAGATCGAGGTTCCAGAGGTTGGTTGGCGAGGTCAGAGTCGCGTAATGTAAGAGCCCGTGCTGAGGACTATATGACAGATCGCGTAGGTCGAGAAATTGCGGTGCTTTCGGCATGCCCGCTGCCTCTGAGTGCACACGCTCGCATAGAGTCGTGGCATTGCAGAGATTGCCTCAGGAATCGTTAGATAGACCCGAATACGCAGTGCCGTTCGAAGCTATTCGGTCGAACGAGGGGCCGACATGCCCGTCACCCCTTTCCTGTTAACGATCAGGCACTCTATTTGTGACACCTGGCACCCTCCCAGCAATACCGCCACGCAATTAGTGTGTCATCAGCAAGCGTTTTCAGAGATCCCATCCACCATCAGTCAACCTATGGGCGTCCGGGCCAGGACGGAAAGAGCCACAAGATTTCAAAATCACACAACATCGAAACAGCGAAAACACGCGATCCTGTGCGTGTGAGTGGATCGAAAAATCACCAGTACACAGCAGACAGTGAAGGATGAGCGTGCACCCACGGTGCATGCCCCTCCCCCTTCTCTGCGCATGTGTATCCGTCCTGAATGAGGTACGTTCTAAGTTACAAGCTCCGACAACTATCTTTCCGCTGCGACACCGTCAGGTGTGCTGCGGATGCCGATCCTGAGCTGTTTCTAAGACTTTTCGTGCGTTTTCTCCATGCCTACCGCTCTCAATCTCCAATTTAACCTCTCACTCCATCAAACTTAAACGAAATCTACTTGTGCTCTGTAGGATCAGCGGCTCACTGTGACGCGGAGTTTTGTGCATGAGGCTGCTGAGCTCCAGGCAATTATTGAGAGCGCGAAATCGGATTGGAAACATCTGGGAGATCGGCTTGTGAACTATTGCAACGCTTCTCCTAGTGTTCCAATCTTCGGTACTACTGGGGACAAGAGTAACCGCAAGGCCAATGATGTGAGCTCAGAACGCCGAGCAGATTCCGGTGAGGGAGACCTACAACAGAGCTCGGAAGTCAGCGAGAACACGTGCAATCACGCTGCTGGTATGGCCCAGGCCAGTGATGGAACTGGTAAGCCCGTCGAAAGTTCAGGTTGCCATAACCACCTTGTAGTATCCAATGAAAGCGAGGTTATACGTCTCATTCACCAGCTATTGTCGGCGCAGCTTATCACTCGCATCGAAGCTATTGTGCTTTTCCAGCACCTATCTGCTGCCAGTCATGAATGGGCCATATATATTCCGTGTGACCAATTTGAGGCGTCCTTGCTGACGGAGCTCCACCTTGGCTTGTCTCAGGCTCGACGAGACCCCAGAACCAGAAGCGTGATTGAGGTTGCTCAGAAATTGTACAAGGTTTGCCTCGCTGCATTTGGGCGCATAGCGAACCGCACCAAATCGTCGGTGCAGATTGAACTGGACATGACACGAAGCATATGCGACCTTGAGCTCTCTCTGGCTACATGCTCAGACTGGTTACAGAAAGGTATGTTTAAGTTATTCCCACAGTTTGAGGCGAGATCTTCAAGCAATAGCACAACTTTGGTGTCTGAGCTATGGGAGCCAATCTTGGAGGCTCATGTAGTGCCTGCTGACGGAGCTTCAGAGAGCGAAAATCCTTCGCAAGTTGATTTTATGATAGAGTCCGCCCTCACTACAAGCAAAGACGTGAATGATGCCGCATCCGAACCGGCATCGGCAGCTACAGGCACCGCAGCTCAGCTGACAAGCTGGTTTATCGGGGCATTATTTGGTGAAACGGCACCTTTGATTTGTGTCGATGGAACTGTGCTAGCAAGGCGAGCCCAGAACCAACTCTGCGAATGGCTGCTCGAGCACACACGTCAAGAGTCCTCACTCGCTCGTATCTTCTTTCCGCATTTTGCATCTGAGCTAGCGCCTGATGCCGAAGATGAACTGAACTCAGTTCTGAATTACCTTCTATCATCCTTGCACAAGCATGGTGAGCCGAGGCTTGACGAACTTCTCGCTCAAGTCTCAACAAACTGGGACCGAATTGAAGAGACTGATGATGAACTGTATCGGCAATCATGCTTGGACGCACCGCTTAGCCTACCGCCTCATATGATCCATCGAATCTTTCACTCTGCGTTTCAAACGTCTCATATGAATTCTCGACCTCCATCGTCAATCCCAGAGAACGATGCATCGTATCAGCTCGAACTCACACAGTTCTACTCCAGACCTCTAATCCTCTTGACACAACTGATGGAGCACCGGAACAATATATCACTGATTCTACACGATGCAAGAGCGCTCAGAATCGTGAGGCTACTGGGGCTAGCCCTGCTCAATGCTGCTGAATATCACTTCCAAGCAAGGATTATCCCTGAAGTACTTCTGAATTCAACTCAGTTGGTGATTGAACGGGGTACATCGTACTTACTTCATCCTATCGATGCGCTTAGCAATGATCCTCCATCTGCCTCTCAGACCTCTGGCATGTCAACGATGTTGAACGTATTTGAAGCATTCCTGCATTGCTCAGCATTCGGCAGATGCTTGTCTTTTGCATTGCACCTGCACCAAAGAATTTCATCACCTCAGTTGGTTCCAGATCCTCGACTCGACTTCGAAACCCTGACCCATGTACTTCGTCATTCGCAATTACTCCTCGCAGGAGAAGGCGCCGCGTTACCCCAGAATGAGAGCAATATTGTTATTGTCCCTTCTAGTGACATTTATGATGACACCAGATTCCTTGCACTACACTACCTGCATGCGATGAATGCAGAGGATTTGTCAGATCAGGCGATACCAAGATTTGGTATTGCATGTGCGAGGATGATCGCAGCATTGAGTACAACTCATGGGTACTGCGAACTATTTCTCCAAAGTATGCGCATGTGGACAGATGCAGAAAGGTTCGTCGGAGTAGGATCGACTACGACTGGAAATCCCGATGCTGTGATTGCATCTGCTTTCTTGTGCAAGATTCGGTCGTTATATGTCGAAACATTGCGCTCTATCATCCACCAGGACTCCAATCAAGGAGAAATGTGTCTTCTTACATGTTTGGCGTCGACGGGCTTTGAATGTGCTTGTGCAGGTCCAATCATCGCCCAATTCTCAAGGACGGCTCCATCCTCATCACTGCCCCCAGGCGATGTGGATGTTCTATTACAGCATTTCGAGAACTACCTCCTGCATCAACGACCACTTGTGCGAACTCTGATAGGCAATTCCATCATAATGCTGATCCAAGCCCTTCTTTCCAGCGGTGGCTTGAGCATTGCGTTGTTAGCAACTATGCTACTCTCGGCAAAGCAATGTGGGCTAACAAAGCATGCTATCGTACACGGCTCGTTCTTGGCGCTGGTTCTGAACGCATCCTCTGATGCTGATATCTCTTCGCTTGTGAGCATTGTTTTGCGTGAATGTCTCGTCCACTTTATCCAGTCCGAGAACCAATGTCAAGGAGAGCCGCTCCGCATATCGCTCTTCAATTACCAATACCCAAAAGAAAGCACGTCACAGTCCTATGAATTCGCTAATGGGGTATGGTACGCGAAGGAGGGACTCACCGGCAACGTTCTTTGGTCGAAATCTGATGAGAACCAGGATATGCAGAACGTTGAAAGGACCCACCTCAATGTGGTTGTCCCATCTTCGCCTGCCTCGACTGTTGCGAGCACTGATATAACATACGATCACTCAAGCGTGCAAGCAAATGGCAGCAGCTCCAACCCCCAAATCCAAATCTCTGCGTCACCCAAGTCCGCATCGCCAGGTAGACATGGTGGAGCAGGATCGTTGTCAAAAGGTCTGCATCAAATCTCCACTGTCCTGGGGGCAGTTGAAGTGATTGACAAAGACGTTGGTGATGTTGGCAAGCAAGGTATCAGAGAAGGCTTTCCGCGCGGCATTTCAAGCGCTCTTCTCACAGCCGCGAGCGAAAATCACTATCCCAAGCTCTCCCCAAAGATCATGTACAGCTCCCCATCCGCAAAGTGGAAACTTGATCTGTTGTCTCATCTAAATGACGAGCCAGACTCTGCTACTCCTTCAATGATAGATACCGGTTGCCCAACACCTCAATCCGCCCCTGAACGTCAAGGGCAATCTGCCATGTCATTATCCCATGCGAGCCACGATGCGTTTGTTCATTCAACGGAGAAAGGACCCTGGGGCCACGAGAGCTTGGCGAACTACTACTCAGGCTATTTCCGCGCAGCGCCAACTCCGTCTCTGTACGAATTAAGTGACGCAGTCCCCTTGGAGAATCCACTCGTACGGCACGCAAGCAAACTCGTTTGTTTGGAATCCTTGCTCGCATTACTCAGGACTGAGCTCAACTATCATGATGCGCTGCTTGTTTCACATATATTCGGCCAAATAGGAAGCATCCTGCAACAGCGTTGCATTACGCAACTCGCAAATGATATTTCGAGCTTTTCTGTTTCTCAGCTTTCGTCTCTGGAGCCATTCAAAGATCCTGACATTGCTGCAATTGCTCAATTTGTCGAGACTCTGCACAGTTTTCACGGAGCCAAGGCAGCACCTCGAGAACTCCAAGAATGGGGTCGTGCCCTTTCACAGGCACTGACATTCTCGCTTACGGACGTGATGTCAACGTATATAGTTGGCTGTGCGCTTGCCACCGACGATCTCGTGCGCACTCTAGGCGGAATCGGAGTTATGCTGTGTTTGAGTCCCAAACCCTTGGTGGCGCATTTCAGATCGCCTCTGCTAGCAACGTCGAATATGGCACTTGGAGCGGCAATCACGTGGTGGACTGAATTAACGAATATGCTGGCACCTTTCACTATCATCGCGTCGATGATTCGTTCCGAGCTACCCGCTTTGAACCGGATGTCCTCGGAGTCTCTTGAGGGCCTGAAGGCCAGCGGGTTGCCTTATTGCTCTATTCAGGCATCTAGTGGGGTAGTATTTCTTGCTCCGGCCATACCACGTCTGAACGTAGCAGCTCTGGAGCAGCTGCTAGTCAGAGCGCAACTCCTGAGAGACTGCGTCACAAAAGAGCCTGAAACATGCACAGGTCATGAGATTTCTTCAGCTCTTGAACAGGTGCGAAACTGGGTGATTCAGCAATGCGCACTGAAGCCGGGATCCATGGTTACGATCGATGAGGTGCTTTGGCTGATCAGTCACTCCACTAGTCAATCGCAGCACACCGTTGCGGACTACACTTGGCTCGTTTTAGCGTTGTGTTGCAAGGTTCAACCGTCAACCATGGGTTCCTTCTTTGGACACGCATCCACTTTCGAGCTTGCTCGCAGCACTGGTGAGACTCTTGATAACGCACTAAGTGGTATGAAGCGAGCTTTGTACCAAGGCGGTGCATTTGCCACAGGAGCGACTCAAACGCTTCTTACAGCGTTGAGCTATGCGATGGGAAGTTGGAGGATGCTTCTTGGCAGAAAGGGTGGGGATCCTGATTTTTGGGAGGAACTCACACACGCGCTTACAACTTCGGAGAAAATGGATGCTTTACAGCGTCATTCAGCCCGGCTAGGGGCAGAAATTCTGAACTGGATATGGCATGGCGCAGATGACCTCCTCAACTTTGAAAGATCAATATTAGAATGGTATGCGTTGGTATATATTCTCCTCAAGAGCTTTAAGGACATTCCCCCACAATTTCTTGAGGTGATTGAAGCATTTATATCCTTACATGCGCCAGATTCAGAGTATGCGTCAGACCAGAATCGTAGTTTTGACGAGATCCTTGCACAGTTCCTCTCAGAAAGCATGGATGCTTTTGAACTAGCCAATGAGCACATGCGGAGTAGGCGTTCCTATTGTATGGTTGGACTCGCACTCTGTATTCGACGAGTCCTTGATCCAACAAGCGTCGCCCTCGACCAAGAGTCGGCTAGGAAAATTATCAACCAAGCTAACAATAATTCTCCTGCACTCGCAGCCTGCGTTCGCGCGTATTTTAGCCATCACAATGAGACCGAGTTAGAAGAGGGGTTAAGAATTATTTCACAGCTTGAGGCACCGATCTCCTGGTCGAGGCCAAATGCCACTGTTGATTTGGGTAGCGATGATGTGGCTACACATGCCGGATCGCTTATTAGGACAGGTCTTCAGCTTGTGTTAGTATCCGCCTTACGAAGTGGTGATGTTTCTCTTGAGCAATTCGTACGAGCGTACTGCCTTCTTGAAGAGAGATCATTTGAAAGCAACCTAGCTTGGGATGCAGCTTGGCGCATGTGGAGAAGCTTGGTCGAAGCTTTTCTAGACTATGCACAACGAGCGTTCATCAGTGACGCATTGGGCGAGCCGATCCATGAACCTGCTCTTACCCATTTGATTCATCTATTATTGAGCGCCTGCGAAGACATCCAACCAATGTCCTTGCTATCTTCTAAGAGTTCATTGATACAGTGGGCCTTCAATGTGCTTGATTCACACTTGATGGCCGAATCTCCCAGAAACGAAGGCGTTCTAAGAGGTGCTTTGAGGCGATTGAGCACGCTTGTTCCAGAGTCCGCGAGCCTTCGGCCATATGCGCTGACCAACACTGGGAGACAATTCGTCAGGGCTACCCTGATGTTCAGCTGTCTGAAAGGAGGTTCGACAGCTGAAGATGGGATCACAGTACAAATCCTGCGCGCTTTCCAGGACTTGTATGAGGACTTGGACTTTGGTGCGGATATCGACAATATCGAAAAGTGGGCATCATGGATTCGCTTCTGGCTTAGTATGGAGGATATGTTATTGAGTGTTGCCACTTCGGACTTGTTCGTCAAGTTCTGCGACCTACTTCCTGAAGCCTCAACTACAAGCTTCTTTGTGTATGAAGGAGTATCCGATCGTGTCCAGTTGCCCTGCCATCCTGTGCCCGCACCTGAGGGTACTGATATCCACCTTGTCCATGGATCAGATGGAAATATGCTTGAACGAGTACTATGGCGTGCACTCGACATCCCAAATTGTTTCAAGATTGAGATTTCCAAGTTCCGTGAACACCTCATGTGTTGTCAAGCCTGTACTGACTCTATACCTCTCCTTCTGTACCAAATACCAGAGTATGTGGAGGCCCAATATCAAACCCTTCGACACGTGAATCATCCACTGAGCGCTGATATACAACTTCATGTACCATCCAAGGTGGTTGAAAGACCTCTGCGTGAGTTCCTCGAAAACGCTTGTATTACGATTCTTACGGGCTCGAGAAAACCTTCAGACGACTTTGACAACGATGTTTGGAAGTGGTCACAGCTTGTTCAGATGTCAGAGCTCGCCGACCTTGAGAATGTCATCAAACCCAACTCCAATGAGAGGTCAGCGTCAAACCGGGTGTTATCGCTCTGTACCTTTGTGTATCAGCAGCTGTCTTGCTGTATTGTGATTGGCGAAACTGCAGTGTGTGAGTACGATGCAATGAACTTGTCACTTCCTCCTGATCCACCGAAAGGCAATCTGGACTTCATGAACAGCATTCGTGCCTTTATGCAAGAGCCGCATCCCACGGAAAGCAGCGAAGTACTAAGCAAATCCATCCTTCGTCCATGGCTAGAGACTGCATGGGACACATTGGTGAGGGCAATTGGTTGTGGCCTCCCCCAAGCAGATCAAGACTGGCTGCGCTATACCCGTAGCTGGATGGACTTTTCCCGAAGGTTCGAACCGCAGTTGTATCATTCACTCTCTCGCTATGTACAAGCACGGATGTCAGAGCGCGCCATGCCAACGCGCTGCTGTGAGACAGCTGTGTCGCAACTCTCGGTATTGGCTGCTGTTGTGCTACTTCATGCAAGCGTGAATGACAACAAGCTAATACGTAGCCTGCAAAATAAGCTGTTGGAACGCATTGCTTACTTCATAGGGGAGGTGTTGTACTCCTCGCAGGAATGGTGCAATCATGGATGCTTAATTGACAGGACTCTTACTCAGGAATTCAAAGGACTGGCTGAGTCCTGGCGTTCATTTGAATACGTTGGCGAAAATGGCGTACCATCACCAAGTGGGACGGATGTGCGTGATACCGAGTTGGCACCATCGATACCATTGGCCGCCGCATCTGCGGTCAAGTTGCTAGGAGAACTGGCGGCACCACTGTGGTCTACAGCAGGGTTGAATCGGCAGTCTTTAGACTCTAATGTGTCGGAGGTTAGCATTGAGGAAGCAGACAATGCACCGGACATCGACGATTGTGTATCTCGTGAAAGGTTCACATGCCGGCTCGTAATGCTGGCACTGGAAGAACAACAACCTGAACTTTGCCCAAAGGAGTCATGGAATTGGAAGGTCGTGGCTCCAAGCGCGCAGCAAGCAGCGATTTGCCCGAACTGCAAAGTTCATATCACATCCAAGCGTGAGCGTCGGCTACAAACTGCATCAGACATGATATCAATGTGTGCCACTTATGATGCTGTACTTCAAGCCTTGCGGTCTTCAAATCGAGACACCCCACTTGGTCTGTCGAGGGCTAGGTCTGCTTTAGCTCATGAGTGGCGACATCTGATTGCGAGAGTGAATGCTCAGAGTATTCAAGATGTCGTTGAAGAGAACGAATTCCTGCTGCAGCTCCCGAGGGATGGTGGCGACATTCTTGATTCGATTCTAGATGAGCTAGTACCTGACTTCTCACTCGCAACCTTCTACTCAATCATACTTGTCCCTACTGGCTGCGAAGCAGATAGCGATTTCCAATCCCCAGACTCGTTCGAGCGTCGGGCTATTCTGGAGGCAATGGACTATGTACGGTCATCGCTCTTGAGCAGTATTGTCGGACCAAAACTGCGTGTACTCATGGGATCTGAGGGGTCGCTCAAGCTTGCTGACGTGGTATTCCTGAGAATGCTCGCATTACTAGCATTGTCGCGAATCTGTACGTGTGATTCATTACCACTCAAATGCCTAAGCGAACTGAAGGATCCGTCTCAGGTTCGAACTTCGTTACTGATGCTTCATTTGAACTTGGCGTGCATTATTGATGACGCTAGTGGCGCTGAGTATATGAGGGCAATGCTCGACATCCGTCGCAATCCTGACTCTCACGTATCATCAAGGGTTACGAGTCCCACGATCCTTAGGCTTGTTCCGCTGGTTACTGAACTATGTGCTCAGTTTGCCGGTGAGGAGAGAAAACCCGAACGCATTCATGTCAAGACTCGCACTCTGTTCGAGCTGGCACAAATGCGCCAAGAGGCGTATCGGCGTCCAATTCATTGCCGAGCGGTTCATATAGTGGAACAGCACATGGAGGCTCATGTTGACTTGCTCTCCTGCGCCCTCCCATCTTACCTAACGCATCACTGCGAGCCCCCTTCCGGAAAGCTGAAAGAAATCGTCTTAGAAGTTGTGGAGGCCATCGTCCTGCTTAATTTCCCTGACGTCCAGCAAGATCTTAAGCGGTACATCACGTCGTCAGCAGGTCGAAGGCTCAAGTCAAAGTATACTTTTGGCATCTCACCGACGGAGCTGACTCCAGATAGAGATGAACCCATTGGATTGCAGACCGAGACTGCAATGAAAGACCGCCCCTCTACTGCAACCAAGGTTACTGAAGGGGCAGGTGATACACCAAAGCGCGCAACCTTAGAGGGGACCCTTCAAATCGCACCGAAGGATGACTCGCCAAGCACCCTCGATCCGGTCTCCCGCGACACTGATTCGCTACGGGCGTTCTTTACGACACTTTCAGCCTATCTTCTCAAGTATGCTGCCTCTACGATGCTTGTAGAGACCCACAACCGCATGCCAATGCCACAAACACCAGAAGACGCACTATTGCTTCCCACCCTTGTGTCGCGCCACTTCGACACTCCTATTGCGGGCGACTGGACACCACTTCATGACACTTCAGCGTATGAGAGAAGCATTCGCCTCTTCGGTACAATCCTTTCCGGCCCCGCCTCACAGGTGAGTGAGATACGACCGCCAGCTGAAGACCACACAACATTGAAAAAACAGAATCAAATCTTACTTGTAACACTTGATGCACTTCGGCGTCTGTGTCATGCAGCAGCCATCAACGATTACAGGAAGCTACAATCCGAAGAGATCTGTGAGGCACTTAGTCTTTCTGAAATTGCACCGTCACTATTCGGCGCAGCTCTTATGGATTTCCTTGTTGTACTACTTTGCACATCAATGTTTGATCAAGAGGACTTCTTTGTTTCAAAGTTGGCGACTGTTACCCAAGCCATATGTGGTGCTCTGAACGTCATAGCTCCAACTTTGACTTGGGCCGACCTTGAGGTTATTAAACAGCAGATTCATGTAAAGAACCCCATTTTTGACTCACTGGGTTGTATTGAATCTCCGAGCTTGCAGGTGGCGTTGGGATCGCTACTCTTGCAAATGCAATTTATGCTCCTTTCGAAGAATAGCCATTACGAAACAATTGCTGCTAAGCTAATGCACCAAATCGTCGCATTCTCGATTCGTACCCTTGAAGAGGTTGATCCCATTTGTGTTGGTGGTAGTGAGCGATGGATAAAGGCGAAGAGATACCTCAACAGCCCCTCCACAATGGATATTGCTTTACCCATGACACTCGCAACTGTTCGAGGCATCGCCATCGCAAATGTGGAAATGGCATCAATGACGAAACAGGGTTTTAACAACCGTGTGCGAGCTGAGCAAATATTTCCAAGAGAGATTAACTTTTTGGTAGCAGTCCTTCATGCAACAAATAGCGTTCGACTTGAACATCAGCATGAACTGTATCCCAAGTTACCACTGGTAACTGAGAAGGTCATCAGATCTTATCTGACACAAAGAATGTTAAACATTCCTCAGTGTTTGCTGCCCCGATACACTATTTGTTTGATCAAGAGAATCACCAACCTCTGGGAAACGGATGCCATTCTCGCGCTGTTGGAGAGCCCACCGTCCTTGGATGTACTGCGATGGATCTTCCAGCACATGGTCGAATCAACCATATCCCACGACAACGGTCCAGTCGCGCTATACGAGCGGCTGCACAAGTTGGATGTCGCCCTTCAACAGCTTCACGAGGCTTGTGGGCGTTAATTCCGACGGGGTGCCGATGGTCAACGAATACAGCTTCGAGCTAGCTAGTAAGTCAGAATTAACATACTGTACTACTTTATGCAGAGAGAATAGTGTAAAGATTCCATATAACATCGCGCCAGGCTATGCCGTGCACAAGAAATTGAGGCCGGCAGCACACAGAGCAGCATTGCACTCCTCCTTTTGCTCAGGCTTACCATAGCCCATGCATGTTGCAAGATCGTAGCCAGGTTCTCTGACGACATTCTGCACCTCATCGCTGGTCACCCCTAACTGTAAAAGGGATTTAATAAAAGATGTTGTGATACGAGTGCAGAGTTGTGTTGAGACAGCTCCTGGCTTCGTGAACAGTGCTTGCACCATGGACATGGAAACGCGTGAATAGAAGACCCAGTGTGCAAAGAGTTTACCCAAGTGAGTAGGCAAGGATGGTGCATCACTAAGTGAATCATCTAGAGTCTCACCGACATCCGCAAGGCCGACTACGACATCCTGAGGCTCGAGGACTCCTGCGAGAACAAGTTTGGGCACCAGATCAAACAAGGGCTCATAGTTAGGATGATCGAGAAGCAGTGCTAGAACGGATTGAGCCGCGACGGCAGCGCGGAACTCAGCCCGGACACGCGGCGCAAGTTCTTCCATGCACTGCTTGATCGAGTCAACAAGAGCGTTGAAAGTGCCTCCACGGGCGAATTGGCGAATAGGAGCAAGCACCAATTCGGACGAAAATTCCTCCGCCAAGCCACTGGTGCCGGAACCGTCAGCCGAAGCACCGGAAGGAGAACCACTTGACAACAATGACTCTACAGGTGCGCTTGACGGAGAGACCAACTGACCGCTGTTGTTCCACAAGGCTTGTGCAACTGTGCTGCTACCCTTGGCGACGGAATCGGAAATGCCAGTTCCTTCCTTAGGCGAGCTCGAGGCGGCGGCGGCTGCAGCCGCAATTGCCGAACGATAACGGTTCTTCACGCTTGCTGTTGTTGGAGTGAGCTGAGTAGGCGAGCTTGAGAGCGCGCTGAGAACAGTTGAGCGAACGCGTGCACCAACGACCTGAGCCAACTGTGCCTCAGTACGAGCCTCGGTAAGAGTTGTCGGCCCAGTCTTCTTGTTACGAGGCACCCATCGATTTGCACGCAGGTCGATGAGATCCATAATCTTGAATCGATAGCGCTGAGGCAGCGACTTGTCCTGAGACGTTTGATCCAAGCGCTTGAACAGGTCATTGACATCCTGTGCACGTTGACGATCTGCCGCGCTCTGGTGCGCTGAAGGTGGTTGATCTGCCACAGCGCAATAACGACGTCCAATAACAGTCAAAAGATCGCACACACACTCGAGGCTCTCACAGCGGGCCAAGATCTCCGGAGAGGTCTGACCTGAGGGGCTGGGATAGGTCTTCACCATCTCGGCGGTAATGGCATTGAAGTCAGGCGCATAAAGATCATCGATACAGACCTTAATGATCTTCACAGAGAATACACCCTGAAGATACAGCTCACCAATGAAGCGAATATTACCAAGCATGCGCTCTCGAAGACGTGAAGCCGCAGCATCCTCTTCTTCTTCATCGGGAGACTTGTGCTCGCTGGTGGGCCTCTGCTTGGCTTGCTGGATAGCAGCTGCTCGCTGCTGGCGTTGACGCTCGAACTCGCGCTCACACAATGACACGAGCATGCGCCTCATGTCCAGAAGCTGTAGACGCGCAGGCTGCGATCCCTGCGCACCTTGCTGCTGGCGAGCCGCATCAATCTTCTCCTTCGCCAGTTGTGCGGTAATTGCTAGACCGGTGGATTTGTCAACAACAGGCAAGCGCTCAGTAAGCCAACTGCACAAGCGCGCGTACAAAGCTGAGAAAGTTCGCTCAATGATGGCCTTCTCAAAAATGAGGTTCGCTGCCTCCTGAAGCACTGCACCGTAAACCTCACCAATACCAGGAGGCGACATGCCAGTAGCCGGATTAATATGCGCAACTGCTTCAAGGTTGGCTGCCAGCTTTTCGGTAATGACCTGGAAACGCTCGTGGGTCAGCTTATTCAACGCACCATTGACCTTGCTACGAATTGCATCGACTTCGCGGTCAACCTCGCTTCGCTGCTGATTAGCTGGAGTCTGAGTACTGCGAGCTCGCCAAGGAAGAACCCCGGCAGGAGCCCCGCGCAAACCCGATCCTGGTGCGCCGGCAACAGTCGATGGAGATGCTGTGGAAGGTGTCGTAGCAACTGCTGTCATGGGAGACGTCGTTTGGCGAGTAATTGGGGTAGATTGTTGCGCAGACTGTCGCGAACCAGTACGATCCAAGTGTAGCTCTTTCTCGCGCTCCTTCTGCATCTGCAGCTGCATTTGCAGATGCTGTTGTTGCTCCTGGTGAAGCCGGGCCTCTTCGCGCCAATCCAAGGCAACCCCCATTGTCGCGCGAGACAACGCCGCGAGTTGTGGCGCAGAAGGAGATGTAGGAATAGGTCGACCGAATGCGTTGAGAGGCTGCATATGGCTAGCTGGAAGTGTGCTCGAGGCTGACTCAGATGTTTCAGCGGCACTGTTACCAACCGCAACGCTGACCATAGGGGTCTTGCTGCTATCATCCACACTTTCGGGCTCTGTGTACTGCTTGCTGGCTTGACGCTCGGCCATTTGCTGCTGATAAAGTCTAATTTGCGCTGCAAATGGACTAATAATGTGAAGCGGCAACGGATAGTTCTGAAGGGGAACCGGTCTAAGCACCTCGGCAATGAGCGCCTGCAAATTGTTGGGGCATGTCATAGTGCGGGAGAGCAGATATCGATTCAAAGCGTGCAGCATTGCCGGCTCATACACATAAGGACCGTTGGGAGGAAGTTGTTCCCAAGATATTGGGTCTGGAAGCGCAAAGAGAGTAGCGGGATCCGCAGCCGGTTGAACATGCGCCTGGTGATGGGCAACGGTCAGGGTCTGAACCTGAGGTCGGTAGGATGTCTCGGGTTCATGATTGGATGCACTGATCGCCTCGGACTTGCCTTGCTCTTGAGGTCGCTCCGGGTTCTCCACGACCAGAGTCTTCGGCTCCTCTGGTTGGGCCATGGATCGCGTGCCTCGATCAGAATTGGTAGACGACGGAGATGAGATCTGACCTTGAACTTGCTGAGAGGCGGTGTCAGTGGATGACTTAGGCTCATGTTGTGCATTTGCTCTGACACGGCCTAGTCTTTGAATGCCACGCCCAGATACAGTCTTAATGACTGCGATGGTCCCTTCGGCAGTGCTAATATCCTCAACTGCTGATGTTGCTTCCGTGGCACCAGGCGCGGGTGCATTATTGGCTGGCTCAGGAGCTGGCTCCCTTGTGGAGTCGAGCACAGGTTCGGGCTGCTCTTCGGTCTTGATATCGCCTTGGGATGTCACATACTCGTTGTCCTGAGGCTCCTGCTGTGGGGCCGATGGATAACTCAGATAAGCAGTGCGACCATGTAGAGACGAAGATGAAGTTGCAGAGGCTGCAGTGGACGCCTGAGAAGCTGGTGTGGGAAGCTTGTGTGCCTTCTCGCCGGGCTGGACGACGGTAGTTGTTGTTGCAGAAGTTGCGGCACTGGAGATGATTCGCGAGGAGTTAGAATTTTGAAGCGACATATGCGAATCGAAAACAGGAACAGAGCTCAGTACTCCCGCATTATCGAAATACGCAGGACGACTCCCGTTCGTGTTGTAGCCATACGCCAAGGTCGAAACGTCGACCGCACCTGAGCTATCCAACTCTCCGGCGTGTCCATGTGGGGGGCGTTGCGAGGACGAATACCCTCGGCCGGAATCCAACGCGGCCATCAAGAGCTCTGACATTCCTGAGCGGCTCGAGAGCGATGCTGCTGCAGCAGCAGCTGCATTCGCGACGTCGCTTGAAGGCGGTTCTGTGCCAAACTGTTGTGGCTGTGCCGACATGGAAGGGAAAGCGACTCCTCCAGCTGGGGCGTAATTCATGCCCATACCGATTCCGCCTGCGATTGCAATCGATGACGAGCTATAAGCCACTGCGCCTTGCGGATAGAAGGGTTCAGCGCTTGCCTGCAACTTATTAAGACTGCTCGAGCTGTTCGAGGACTGGTTTGACCCCGTGCTGGAGGTGGCGCTACCCCCAGAGGCTTGATTTGCCGCCGGAGTTGCCGTGGTAGCAGAAGTGCTCTCAGCATTTGAGGCATTAGGACCTGTTTGGGCTGTACGAGAAAGGCTCGAACGACCCCCAGTGCTCGGGTAGGGCTGGCCCTGGAGTGGCATTGGACCAAGAGCATAACCTAAGCCGAAGTTGTAATTGCCAGAGGCCTGGTACTGTCCCAGACTCAATGGCTGCTGATATGGTTGCGAACTAAAAGGCGCTGGGTACGCAGTATAGCCCCAGCCCGAATAAAAAGCGCCCGACCCAGGAGATGGTGCTGCGCCTCCCGTCGGTTGCTGGGGCGGTGCTTGGCCGGCCGGGGCTGCTGATGATGAAGACGCAGCACTGACAGAGCTAGGGGTACCAGAACTCGGTGCTGCCTGGGCACTCGCATTTCCACCAGCGTTAGCACCAGTGCTCGGAACGCCGTAAGGTGCATTACTATACAACAAGGCACCAGTGCCGTACGCAAGGTTTGTACTTGCAGGGGCCCCAAAGACCTGTCCGCTGACTGAACCGGCAACACCACTAGTTGTCCCAGAGGCGTGCAGGGAGGAAAGTGGATTCAAGATGTGTGGAGCAAATGAAACACCTGTTCCAGTAGGAGCACCGGGATAGGAGGGGTAGGAGCTCAACAGTCCCGTTCCAGGTGTACCAGAATTGCCACTTCCCATGCGCTGGGTAGGATTGGATGGGGCTTGGCGTGCCTGGCCGGATGTCTCCCCCAAGCCTCCCAAAGGACTGAAGTTCATCGCTGACTGCACGCCAAATGTCGGCTTCGCGGGGAAACCAACTGGTGCAGTCGGATTGTTTGTCGCGGGTGGAGCTGGAACACCCAACGAGTTGTTGCCGAAGTTCATATTCATCGTATGAGGAGGCGTTGGTGCTTGTAAGTTGGGCATGCCAAACTGAGGCAATGTTTGGTCGTTTGCTGGGCCAAACGCTGACGAGAGTGTAGACAGCTGGTCTCCGCTTGAGAGGGGAGCAATAGGAACACCTGATGCATTGTTTCCGGTCGCTTGCTTGGCCTCAGAAGCCGCCGTGGCCGGCCAACCTGCTGCTCGCTGGCCGGCTGGCACTGGGATACTTACTGACTGTTGCGATGGATTGGTAGGCGCCTGTGTGACGAATGGAGGTTGGGGAACAGAAGAACCGACGGAGATAGGGTTTGCAGGTGCCGGATTCGACCCCGAAGTGGTGCCAGCACCCGCCGATGTGGGTGGCACTGGTGCCGTCGATGCAGCTAGATGTTTCCCAGGATATCGGCCACGGCCCTTGCCTTCGGAACCTTGCGCGCGGCCCGACCCAGAATCGCTGGGTGGAACGGGCCTGGCGTTGGGATTCAACGGTTTGCTCGTGCCAAGAGACCCGGATGTGGGCGCTTGTGGCACCTGCGTGCTAAGTCCAATGTTAAGCGTTGACGGATTTGAAGGAATAGCACTGATACTACTACTACTTGTACCGAGAGCTCCTTGTGACGATGTGCTCGTCTGGTTCGACTGGTCCTGATGTGCGAGATTGCTATCTACATGTCCAGATGCCGAAGCTGTCCTATCATAACCGCTTTGTTGTTGATAGCGACCTCCGCCTCTCCTATTGTGGAACCGCCTTGAACCACCGTCAGCCGAGGTATCCGGTTGTCCAACGAATTTCTGCTGCTGCTGCTGCTGCTGCTGCTGCTGCTGCTGCTGCTGCTGCTGCTGCTGCTGCTGCTGCTGCTGCTGCTGCGACGGCTGAGCTTGTTGTGTATGCTGGGATTGCTGTGCCTGATGTGGACTTGACTGCGGAGTACTACTCTGCTGGGCGCCATGTCCATGTCCGTGGGTATGTGTATGCCCACTGGCTTCAGGGTTGCTACTCTGCCCTCGGCCACGGTAACTACCGCGTCCACCGGACGAATGGCGCGGGTGGTAGCTCGATGACGATGACGACGATGATGATGACGAGCCGCCTGCGTTGTTTGTGTTAGTATTACCAGGATTTGCGCTCCGAGTTGACGGGTGACTGCCGCTCCCACTCGCTGCTGCTCCACTCGAGTTGAGTTTGTCGCTAGATGACAGAAAAGAAGGTCGGGTGCGGGGGATACAAGTGGATAGGATGTAAGATCTGAATGAAGTTTCAAGGTTGGCAGTCTTGGTTAGAGCAAGGGCCGCACAAGGCTGCGAAGAGACACGAACAGCGGACGCAACAGCATGTGTGGCGGGTTAGGGCGTGCAGAACGCGAGAGGATCTCAGAGCGCCGAGAGGGTCAAATGGCTGTCGGGGGAGGCAAAATATGCTGCGCTTCGATAGATCCAATGGTATAGAGGACTCGGAATGGTACGTACCTTACTCGCGCTGGCAGAGACGAGTCTGAACGGGCTTCATTTCCATGCTTCCTGGGCACCTCAGAGGTTGATGCCATCCAATAGAAGCCGTGCTAGACTGGATGTGTGGAAGGATCGTAGCGGGACAGGTGGCGTAAAGTGAGTGCCAGGTCATGCGGTATTGTTTGCATGGGATATTATTCCAAAACGATGGTGTATATATACCCAATTTACCCTGTTTTCATGTCAAGGTATTCAAATTTGGTTTCCAAGATGCGTACGGAATATACCTTTAGAGCAACTTATATGGATTGAAACACTCGAAATACACAAATAAAATGATTTCTTATACCACCCATATCCCAATCAATATATTTACTGCCCCACATACCGGACGGATCCTACGCCAGGAAACACAGAAAGCGTACTTCGAAAGCCTGACTTTTCCCCTCTTGGAGCTGTATTCCCGCACCCCTCGATTTATTCGATCACCCCGTGATGCATTCGATCACCCCCATCCTTAGCCGCTCTCACTTCGTCATCACCAATGGGGTATTTCAACACCCCCAGAAGCGGTCGTCTCTGCTGAGTTCTCACTCAAACATCACCTCTTTCCCGAGCATCCCAGGCGCGATCCTCGAGTATAGCAACGCATTATACTCCTTCCGGTGCTGTCACGCCCCTTCGAGGAATACTATCTTGATGCGCCACCTAAGTGACTTGCATTTCCTTCTTTTCCGTTGTGTTTCCCAGTGCGTGAGTCTCGCTTCGAGCGCTCCGGTGGGCTAGGTGTGAGGTGTTTGGGATAACTCGTGAGGGATGCCAATAGCGCGTGACCTGGCGAGTAATTGTGCCGCGCGCCTCGGTGACTCGAGTAGTCCCCGCGTCCGTGGACCCGTCTGAACTGCAGCGCCTGACCAGTGATTCAGACGAAAACTGAACGAAACGAGTGGTGGAATTTTGAACTCGCAAGGAGTGGGAAAACTCGTGAAATCGGGACATGGGGATATGCAGCCTGATAAGCAGTATCAGTATTCAATAGGAGACACTCTCAAGAACTAAGAGGTTTTATTCAGCGCACCAATACTGTTCTCACAACAACTAAGAATTGTACTCAAAAGTTACCTACGAGAGATTTTCCTCGTCCTCCAATGCACCGCACACCTCTGTGCGTCCGTGAGCAGAGGTGGGACCAGAAATAGCCAGCTTGATGGTTTGGCCTAAGTGTGTCGTGAATCCTGGAACGGAATGGAGCCCCTACTGACCCAGTATCGACCTGAAAGCTCCGCGAGAATGCTGACACACGCCAGCCAGAATCTCTGTCTTGCTCGCTCCGGGCACACTGTCACTTGCGTGGATGGAGATGTTATCAATTCATTTGCATACTATGAACGATCGTCATTCCTGTGACTCATTTGTCCATGAATGATTTTCATCTCTCGTCTAGGCCCGAGGTTGTGGGCAGTGTTCGCATTCGTCCTGAATAAGTGCAGGCGTGAGCCACTCACTTCAGGCAGACCCCCACGCCTCTCGCAGATCACTTCACAATGTACTTAGTGTGTCAGCTCTAACGAGTGTCATAGTCATATCGGAGAAGATCCTACGTAGTTGGAGCGGGGATATCCTACGCTAGACCTCTCAATCTCGCAGTCCCACTCGGTTTCGTCTGTCTCCACTTCTACCAACAACGAAAGCACAGTCCAAACAGGCACTGAATAGTTCCGCCTCCCTCGACTGCGCATATTTTCCCATCTCACAAAAACCCTCCACAAAAGCAAAGGCGATCAGAAAGTTACCCTGTTTTATTTAAGTCTCACCAGTCCTCACTCAGCATCAGCACCATCATCAGCGCAATGTCGAGACCTAGGTTTGATGAAGACTCCTACATGCTAGATCCTCTACCCGTAGAGCCTCACCAGGATCGAGCAGTTGAAGACGTCCCCCCTGTTCCTCTGATTCCACTAGATGTGGGTCATCTCTTTTGCAAGCTTACAGGCAAGGTGCACCTCGGACGACTAAAGCAGCACCTGCTCCGAGAAGGTAGACTCACAAAAGCATGCGCATTACGTATCATTCAGGAAGCCTCAAACCTTTTCAAGGTTGAAGACAACATGTTAGAAATCTCGTTCCCGGTGACCGTCTGTGGTGATCTTCATGGTCAATTCTTTGATCTAGTACGGTTATTTGAAGTTGGAGGTGATCCTCGTGAGACTCAGTATCTCTTCCTTGGAGATTACGTTGATCGCGGTTGCTTTTCCACAGAAGTTGTATTCTATCTCTATGCACACAAAATTGTATTCCAAAACACCTTCTTTATGCTGCGAGGGAATCATGAGTGCCGCCAACTCACGTCATTCTTCAACTTCCAAGACGAGTGCAAGTACAAGTACGACTTGGACGTCTATGATGCCATCATGGAATCGTTTGACCACCTCCCATTGGGTGCTGTCGTGAACAAGCAATTCTTCTGCATCCACGGTGGTCTATCACCCGAAATCACTCGAATTGAGCAGATCCGCGCCATCAACAGGCATCATGAAATTCCACGTGCTGGAGCAATGTGTGATCTGCTCTGGTCCGATCCGTATGAACCGGAAGCAGGTGGTACAACTGGAATGGGCGAAGGTGAACGGGCTGGCAAAACTCGCCAGGTCATTGCAACCGATGATCCAAGTGAAGCCGTTTGGTTCCAATCCAACGAAGCACGACAATGCTCTTACCTATATGGTGTCGAGGCGGTGCGCACTTTCCTAGAAACCAACAACATGACCGCCATTATTCGCGCCCACGAAGCCCAAGTCGATGGGTACAAAATGCACATGGTAAACCGTACCACGCGAATCCCACGTGTGATTACTGTGTTCAGCGCGCCTAACTATTGTGATGCTTATAAGAACAAGGCTGCATGCATCAAGTTCGATGTCAATGTCCTAAACATCAAGCAGTTTACAGAGTCTCCCCACCCATACTATTTGCCGAACTTCATGGATGTCTTCCGATGGTCCCTTCCTTTCGTCGCAGAGAAAGTCACAGATTTGCTCGCCAACGTATTAGACATGAACGGAGTCGACGAAGAAGAGGTCAAGTCGCCTATTGCACGACCCGGGCTGCTGAAGAAGAAAGTTATGGCGGTTACCAAGCTTGTGCGGATGTACAAGATTCTCCGTCAAGAAAGCGAAAACGTTCTTCAACTCAAGCAGCTGTCGCCTAATCAGAAGATGCCAATCGGTCTGCTTTCTCGAGGTGCAGAAGGCATCAAACAAGCCCTTGATTCATTCGAATCAGTCCGCGCGGCAGATGCAGACTCTGAACAGCACCCAATGCCGCAACCTCACAAGCTTCCACGCTACGTTCGTTTTGGTTCTTTTGACTCTGATGCGGAAACCGCAAGTGTTGGAGCTCCCTCTCCGACTCCAAGTGAAGCGCCAAGTGTAACAGCCTCTTCAGCCTCCGCTGCGACGACAGCTGTCGCCGGAAATCCTACTGAAGAGATCGAACGAATTCAGATTGACGAATGCGTCTAACTGTCTGTAGACGTTCATTTTCTTTCCCAAGTCAAAAGATTGTCGCATCCTGTGCCACCACAACAAATCAAGTGCATTGGATGAGCAATAGTTCTGCCTCAACTTGTAATGCCTCGCGCAATTGAGCACATTGTGATAAACATTGATTAACAATACAGTTACTTCCACTGTTATAAAATGAAACAACTTAGTCTATGAGTCGTTATGGCGTTTCTGAGCTGTATTAAGATGTGTGGCTTGTGTAGCAAATTTGAAGATAGACGTTTCAGGCACCTAGTAAGCGACTCGCAGTGCCAGACGGGCGAAGAATATTAATGCAGGGTTAATGACGAGAACGAAACGCAGCCAGTCCAGGAGTTGAGACCAGACCAAGGATTGGATTTCACGAGGGCTTCTATTAAAATGCTCTCGTGCTGGGCAACTCTCATGGCAGGATGGGCAGGTATCTCGCTTGCCCACGAGGAGCCATCCTCGCAAGCAAAATTCGTGGAAGCTGTGTTTGCATGGAAGCTTGTAAACTTTTTCATCTCTGGGATCTACATCTTTCTTGACAATGGTGGTAGATGATGATGCGATTTCAACATCAACATCGGGATCATCCTGATTCACAGACCGACGGGTCTCGCTTAGCAGTTGCGTATCTGATGCCTCGTCATCAAAGTCCTTATCAAGATTCTGAATGGCACTTCCAAGACGACTTGTTGGATGAGTCATCGGGACGCTGTTGGGATGGCTCGACGTTTGAGATCGAAGTGCATAACCGCACAGAGCGCACATTCCGCGTTTGGCTTCAAGTGTGTACTTGGGCTTTGCCTTGGGTGCATCGCGCTCTCGAGGATCGACTCGATCCAGACTATCGTGTGGCTTTGATGAAGGATCCGAGCCAGGTACTTGCTGTTGAGCCTCGAGATCCTCATGGGTGACATCAGACGCGCGTCCCATGGCCATTACAATCCATGAAATACAAACTGAAGCGGTATCTCGGCACAGAACACCAAAATAAAGGCCATAGAACAAAAGAAGAAAGCCGTAGTACGCAATTGAGACGTGAGCCTTGACCGCAGACTCTTCACCCAACTGTGTCGTATCCTCGATTGGCGACGCAGTGGACGCTGTTGCAGATCCGGGCAGATCTATGCCAAGTAGTGGTAAAAATGCCATGATGCCTCCCACAAGGGCGACATAGTAGGCTAGATTGTAGGTATGCATAAACCAGCTGTAGATGTAGCGAGGAGTGGATCCGGCGATTGGCCGCCGAGTCGCGAGATAAAGCAATCGCATAGAGACACAGGAGAAAATGAACCAGAACGAAAGGAACCGATAGTATCTCGCGTTCACCGCAACATAGGCGGGAATGAGCCACAGTCCGGCGAGCACTGCCAGCTCGTACGACTCAGGATGGACTCTCTTCCAGAATGCGATGCCCGCAAACGCTGCGACACACGCAACAACCATGACAAGCATGAGGTAGTCTGCGTGCTGAACGGTGGAGCTTGCTCGGTGGTAATGGTCTCCGTGTGGGATCAAGAAGTCGTGAGAGATGATGAACTGTGTGTATATCCCATCAGGTCGCTTGAAAGTCTGTTTGCGAACATAGAAGAGCTTTCCCGTCTGTTTCGATCGCTCATCGATAAGCTGCTGAATATCCTCGCCAAAGCCTTCCGTGACTAGCGTAATGCGGCCTGGATTCTCTGGCGAGAGCGAGTCCAATGCCATGAGAAACTCCTGTCTCTGAGCCTCCTGGATCGCATGAGCGAAAGACAAGACAATCGACTGGATCTCCTGAGGACTGACGGACAGATGCGTGTGTCCATGATTTTCCGAGTGCTCCTCGTGTTTACGCTGCGAAGGGAGCGTCACCCGGACCACTGGTTTGCGTTGTCTCAGCCGCTCGTGAGCCACTACAGCGACACCATTATCGTTGTAGACTGAGTACCCCTGTTTCTGATGCTTCGGTGGTGAGATCACGGTGGCCTCCACGGGTATAATCGCCGGTGTGTTGGCTGGTGTCTCAGGGGCGGCACTTTCCCCCTGCGCCGCGGTAAGTAGCGACAAGGCGCAGAGAAGCAGCAGCACCCCTCGAAGGATAGCCTTCATAGAGAGTATTTGGTGGTACTGCAGATGGTGTTTAGGGATTTTGACTGGATAGAATGTATACTAGTAGCTGATAACCCGTATGTGATATGTCAAATGGTCGAGTGCACGGCTCGAATATGGCGCAACACTACACCTAAAGGAGTGATTTGGAACCAAGTTTGCAGTTTGATATAGATTGCAAAATAGCGGTGTTGTAGTTAGGCACTGTGGAAGGAAACGAAATCATCCAATGAAAACGCTCAGGATGCGAATGAAAATGGCGTTAATGCTCGCACTGAGCCTCGCAATGATCGCTAAATCTAATGCTGCATGTCGTCTTTCAACGCAAGTCGTGCTTGATGGCATGAAGCTGAACGCCGGCTTCGACCTGAATGGGCTAAGGCACGGCGTGACACAGCCCTTTCACACCCAGGACGATGACGGCAACGATTATTACTGGAACACGTGCGGTGCCTTCAGCACGAACAGTCTACAATGCCAAGGTGGGCTTCCTGAACAAGCTGGAGTCATTCTAAGGACGAGCAATGACCAGACGTGCTACGTGCTGGCCGAGGCGAATAGTATGGATATCAAGGGCGACAACACAAACCTGCTGAGCTCAACCGATCCAGTCAAGGGATTGTCCGTTGAGGCCAGTCCAAAGGCCGACTGTCCGTTTGCAGCGGGTCAAAAGGCAACCGTCAAGATTCAATACGTCTGCAACCCTTATTCGAACGAGGCAACGACTACCGCGCGTCAGACTGGTATGTGCACGTACGAGATTGAGGTGAAGACTCCGGCTGCCTGCCCGATCGAGTGCCGCTCGCAAGCAACTAGCGGCACGGAACAGCCATGTGCCAAACACGGTATTTGCGCGATTGATAAGGTAGCAAGTGCAGTGGGTTGCTTATGCAACAATGGGTTCAAGGGTGATCTCTGTTCAGAAAAGGCCCCAGCTCGTAGCGGATCCAAGTCTACTACCCCGCTCCTCGCCGGCTTCGCGATTACTTTGATCATTCTGCTCGTCATTCTAGCGGTCGGTATCATTCGCCTTTTGAGACGTCTCTCCATGGGAGACTCGCATTATAAGCGTATGGCGCCCCCATCCGCAGGTGCTCCACCTGTCATCTCGAGCTCTATGGGAGCTGGCAACATTCAACAGGATGAAGCTGAAACATCGTTGCCGCATGTGCCTTTCCCCGACGCGACCGACCTGCCAGAGCGGCCTAGCGCAGCACGAACATCGACGACGTTATGAACTTGTAGTGTTATGGCATCACCCGCCGTGAGAGGTAAACTCAGCTGAAGAGCAAAGTTCCAATAAGAAAACGAGGCCAATCTAACATTTTGAACTCAACATGGTTAATACAATACAATGCAACTGTATGAAGCACAATCATTGCCAACAATGGCGCTCATTAAGGCATGAGCACGAATAACGACCTAGTATAGACGCTGTGGTGCCAAGTCGGCCTCTAAGGCATTGTTGATATCCACATTCAAGACGAGTAGATCCGAGAGCGATGGATCACCAGCAAGCCGTGCCACGACCTGTTCCAGCGGGGTCAGATTCTTTGCAACCTCCCGCTCGATTTCGCGCATTCGTGCATTTCGTGGATAGTAGTCCTCGGCTTTGAACTCAGTGCTAAGAGGAGAGGCAATTCCCATTTCTTCATTGCACTGTGCGATGAAACTCAGGATCAGAGCGTGCTCATCAATACTCAGTCGGAAATGGGTTACACCGGCCGCGGCAGAATAAACAGAACGTATATATCGACGCTCCTCACCTGGAGGCAGTGATGAGTCGTAGACCGATACTGAGAGGGGAACTAGATCAGGCCGTGTACGACGCAGATGCAGTTCATGCTCTTCAGGAGGAGTGACCTCAGGGGGTACTACAGTACTCAGTAGCCCGAGATAGAAGGACTTGCGCTGACGCGCAGGCAATTTGTGCTGCTCAAAGATAGCGGCAACTTCATGCCAAAGTCGGATACGTTCAGTAGGATATTCCCATAAAGGTGACTGCTGATGTTCTAAGATGAGATCTCGTGCTGCAGAAAGGGCGGTTTGAATCGAGTCACCGTCTACTAACCCTAGCGGTGGCTGGCCACTTGCTCCAACACCTAAAAGGCTGGCCTGGCTTGCAAGCGACATTTGACTGCCTGTTTGTGGTGTGGTTGCCAATTTCACCATGGGATCAGCGAGCAATGGGTCGACAAATGTAAGTCCCGTCTCCGTGTGGCGACATGACTCAGGGAGTTGTCTGAGAAGATGAGCAAGGTCCAAGTCAGAGGCGGCACCAGTGACAGCCTGAGAGCAATTGATCGAACGGGTTACTGTAGCGGCATCAAACCGACGACCCTGTAATGTCGTCGTCATGGAAAAGATTGGGAAGGGATCCAGGAGGACACTCTTTGCTGTGGAAGTGACAGCTGCTCCAAACCGTTCCCACGCGTCCTTTCGGGCCTGTTTCCTTGCCTTCACGTCAGCAGAAGCGGCCTGTCCACCTGCGTTATCTATCGCTGAGTAAGGAAGAATACTCAAGGTGGCGACATATCGTCTCTCTGCTTTGCGCAATCCCAAAAATCCGGAAGACGCAAGCACACGCAGGAGTGGTAGCGCAGCAATGGGAGTGGGACTCAGCTGACAACCAGCCATCATATAGTTTGTGACGAACTCAAATGCTGCCTCTTCAATATCGGCAATGAGAGTTGGCTCATCAGCATTTGTGCTTTTCATGCGAGGGCAGCTTGTGGCGTGTGACCTCGCGAGCAATGCACAGCCTGTTACCGCAGAGAGCAATTTGATTGGAGAACCTGAAGCCTGGTGAGCTTGCTCAGAGGCACGTGAGTGCAGTTGTGCTCGCAGCTTTGCATGTGCGACCTCTTGCTCATAGAGTACATTCTGAAGGTAAGCCATTGCAACATCGATGCAGAAGATCGAGCTCTCAATAAACATACCCAAGGTTGCGTCTTCAGCGAAATACTGGTCAGGAGATTTCTCGACACTTGGACTCACGCCTGAGTGCGCGATGGTCTGCTCTGATGAGCTTGTAGGGAGCTGCGGCGCACTTTCCTGTCGCTTTTTACTCTTCTTTGGCTTCGAAGAGCCACTAGCGAGCTCAGCAGAAATGCGGGCGTTGTCATCTTGCTGCTCTTGCTGCATAACTGATGTGACGCTCTGAACGAACAACTGTAGATGATTCAAAGCGGCCGCTTCGTCAGCCTCGTCGCTAAAGAGGCAACACTCAGATGTGGCGGTACATGCGCAACTGCATGCAGCACAGCTTAGTCCAGCGGTTTGTCGCGCGTCATAGCTGGCCCTCACATGTCGTTCTGTGCTTGCTCGTTCGCGAAGGGCGCATACAAACTTCGCAAAATGCAAGAGTGGTGAATTGGGCATAAACAGCGTGAGCGCATCAGCTAACACTTTCGGATGATAACGCAAGAAGAACACGAGCTCCTCCATCGCTGAGGACGGCTGTAGCACTACGAGAATGCCGTTATTTCGTTGGCGCTGGGTGTGCTGAATCCAAGCGAGAGTTTCGGCAGAGGGCCGTACCGTAGTGCCTTCATGCAACCATTCGAGACTGACTGACGATTCTTCAAGTTCGCTCACCGGTTTGAGATCCTCGCCCTTCAGATCGACACCCAGTTGGTTTGCCAAGGACTCGATCTCCTCGCGAGAAGTCGCGCCTCTCTCAGGCAGCTGGAACGATTCTGCGAGTCCTAGCGCACCTGATAAATGTGCGTCATGGGTCTCAGAGCTTGCACGAGACAATGCTGCTGAGTGATTAATTTGTTGGACCGCCTGGCTAGCCCGCACTGCTGCGGCTCCATACTTAGCATCGCCTCGATTGGCAATATGCATAGTAATCCATTGAGATGCACTGTACCAGCTTCGACCAGAGTGCTCTTTGAGCGGTGTTGATAGCACAGCTTGATGTGCATTGGCCAAATCTGTGTCCGACGACATGGCTTGGCTTCCAAGCTTGTTGACAAAAGATGTTAGTTCAGACGGCGCGATTGTGAGGGGATGCAGCAAAAGTGGATCCCTCGCAGCGATTGCGCACAATGCGAGGGAGTTGGAGGTGGGATCAACGAGTGGACCGGAGGGCCCGATGGAGCTTGTAGTGGATTGTGTTGTAGGCATCTCAGCTTGATCTATTACCTCATTCAACTGGTCGAGATCCGGCGCGGTTACACATGGCGATCCTACGGACCGGAGCTCAGCGATCGTGTTTGCATCGAGCAGCTGCTTAGTCGGGACAATCGAGGCGCCAAGATTCCCAAGGGCATTCCACGAGAGGATGTGCATATGGAGTGCCTGCTGTGCCAACCGGAACCCGCGCGAGTTGATACTCGTTAGCTTGGCTGCGTCAGCTGTCACTCCACTGGCTGACTTCTCTGTTGGCGTATTGGCTCGCGCGTGAGCATCCAGCCACATGTGATGCTCCACTAAATAGCTTGCAGAGCTGCGGATGAACAATTGGAAAGCCACCGGAGTACTCCAAGGTGAGAGACCCTTAGAAAGGTTGAAGAACTCTGGCTTGACGCAATCGCTATTCTTGAGAAGATTGTAGGGATCGATATGGAAAGCAACACGAAGTACATTGAGCTCAGGCGCTAACTGCATGTGAGCAGGAAGGACACTCGCTATTGAGTCGTCCATACCAGCATCACGACGAATCACAAGCCGAGTAAGGTACCTTTCGAACCATTTCGTGGCGTATTCAATCGCCACCTCCGCTCTGCGCACCGAAGTTCGTGGCGGCGAAGGTGCGTTGAACGCGCAGAAATTCATAAAGCTAGCGTTCTCGCTCGCACCGGCGGGTCCAGATGTAAGAGCTAACCTCTTGTTCCAGCCGGGAGGTAAGGCATGCCACGGTGACAAGAATGGGATCAGGGGACCGAACGCTGCCTTGGCAAGCGCTCGCGCTTTGCTGCGTAAGCGCTCCTCATCCCTATCACACTGTTCAACCTCGCATAACCAGGAGTATGCCGCCAAGTAGACACGTTGTGCCAAGACAACAGTTGCAACGAAAACTTCGATGGGAATACAGAAGATGGCCAGAAACTCGATAGTCATGCGGATACGGGCCAAATTCGCTGGATCATCCAGTGCGGACGCGAGTGCGGTGGCGAAAATGCCGTGCACTGTCACGTTAGGTTCCAGAGCAAGCTTGACCAATGCAGGCACTGGGGTAAGTGAACCAGTTGGATCTTTCGGTAGGAGTTGAAGTCTGCGAGCATTCCAACGACTCAGGAGGACAGAACGGATCGCAGACAATGGATTGGACTCCCAACTGAGTACGCGTATAAAGCGCGTCAACTCAAGCTCATCAATCTGGTCGGCGCCATCGGTGCCCACTTTGTCTGATTCATGACTGTCTTCGGCTCCTGCGGCCTTGCGGCGGATTCTAAGCGGGGCTGGTTTCTGTGTATCATCGGTGGTCGTGCCTCGCAGTTGCGCAAAGGCTGCCTCACGGGCCGATTTGAGGGACGCAATGGCCGCACTAGCTGCTATATCGACAGCCGACTGTGTCTTGGAAGGCAGAGCTGATTGTGCTCCACCAGTCGTGGATGTCTGTGAAGTTTTTCTCCCGACTCTAGCTGCCTTGGAATGCAGACTCTTAAGAGCTTGAACCCAACCTGGTAAGTGAGATTGGAGCAGTTGTGAACCAGGTGACTGGATCGAGGACAGAGCGATACCGCGCCGGCCAACAAGAGCATAGTGGAAGGCGGCAGTTGGCCGGTTTTGCAACAGCAGGGTGCCAACAGGGAACTGTGCTGCTGGAGACTGAGTCAAGGACATGCCCGAGAATGTTGGAAGTGCAGGGTCCAAACTGGTTTTCGGGCACGGCCCGCTGAAAATGCCACCAATATATGGTAGTGCGTATCGCTCTGCCAACTGCATTAGAGGCAAATCTGAAAGAATAGTCTTCACTGGTGAGTCTGTGTGTACCTGTGAGGCTCGGGCATCTTCGACGTCGGAAGCCGCTTTATCGCAAGCGTAGAATAAAGCCTGGTCACCTTGCTCGGTCTTGGGTGCAATATTCCATGTAAAGGTGGGCTTGAAAACACGCAACTTTAGCCCGTCTAGGAGCTCGAGAAGTTGAAAGACGTGCGCATCTCCACGGAAGGAAAATAAGGTGCCTGACGCATGCTCAATTGGTTCAACCATCAACCGAGCCTCTAACATGCTGAGCGGGCGCTTGTCTGAACTCTTGGATTGGGAGTTTCGAGGCGTATAGAAGAGCGCTTTGGCCAGGGTTGGCATGGTTTCATCCAAACTAAGTTCATCTCTCAACGAGAAGATCTTGGATCTGAGCTGTGGTAACGTCGGTCCATCCGGAACCCAATAACCAAGATATGTCGGCTGATCGCTCCACTTTCCTGACCACCTGAATCGGTCGGAGCCTGCAAGCACCGAACCTGGGATAGGTGGAATGAGGAGATAAGGATCGTCTGGCTTGGCGAGCAAGGCCGGATCGCTTTGTGTGATATCGCTGTTGCTGCCTACGACGTACGATGAAAGCGGAGCATAGCCCTCTACAAGGTGCACCATTGGAGACAGGAGTGCAGCTGCAGGAACAGTGGCATAGCACAGCGACGCGAGACTTGCAAGACGGAGCCGATTGTCTAGGACTGCGGCGAGTGTTGCCGAAGTTCCGAACGCAACAGCAGGGGTGACAAAGGTCGCAGCAAATGGATCTCCACTCAATGGAGGCGGCTTACTGAAGTTAGCCCCGAGATTCTCATAAGGCGAAACGGTCTCCTCCTCGCCACTCAGTGTAATTGAAACTCCACCCTGTGGGTCTCGATGGGAACACTCTAGACTAAGACGCCTCAGAGCGCTTCTTGCTTTGAGCAGTGCCTCTAGGGACTTGACAGTCTGGAGTTGACGGCCAACACCGATTGCGTTAAGAACAGCCCGTGTCATATCGACTTTCTCCTCTGCATATCGTCGGATTTCCTGAGATGACATCTCATTGGCATCCAGCTTCGGTCCGTCTTGCTGTGCCGTACGTAGAACTGCCTTGACTTCATGATGAACTGCAGAGTGAGCCATTTCTAGTGCGTAATCACGATATACTGGGTGTGTTGCATGGGGAATATATTCGCGGTGAGACTTCAGCGCCTTCGTTGCCTGTGAGTAGAGGGCGAGTTGGTTTTCTGCTCGGTTCAACTCTCGCAAATACCATTTGCGTTGCGTGTCGTAATCCTCTTGTGCGATCAGCCCATTTTGCTTAAGGTTGCCAAGGCGATCGCGTAGGTGAGTAATACGCTTGCGAAGACTTAAAATCGGATCTTGAACTGCCGGAGCGCATGTAGAGTCGGAATAATCAGCGTCCGAGCTCGTGCGGCCTCCGTCTGAAGACTGTCCAAGGCTATTTCCTTTGGACTCTGCATCAGAGCATTGCATATCATCGTAGAGTATTGCAATATTCGCTAGTGCAGCCTCGTAAAAGCGTCCCTCTCGCAGATAGAGCAGCACCGAGACCCAACTGGAGCTCCATTGCTGGCTGGATGGCGGGATGACAAATCCAAGGTTAGCCAGAGCAGAATTCGAAGTAGCAGCTGCTGCAACCGCTGCCGCAGATGCTGCAGCATCTGCCGCAACGGCAGCCGCCTCTGCAGCTTCTTGTGCGGACTTGGTAAGCTTATGTAGATCATCCGGAGAGTATTCGACATCAACATCACCTTGCGCTGATATTCGGTAGGAATCGTCGGCATCAATCTGCAGCGGCAGGTCTCGATCACTAGCTTTGATACCTAGGGGATCTGCGATATTCGGTCGCAGCAGAGATGCTACATCAACATGGGGTAAGGGTCCCAAAGGCGCACTTGCACTCAGTTCGTTGAAATCTGTCAACTCATAGTGCTGAACGTAAGAGGCGACGACAGAATCCAGGGTTAACCGAGCGGCCAGGATTCTCAGAATGAAGATATGGAACAGTGAAAGAGATCTCTTGGGTACGAAGAGACGAGGGTCCACGCAGCTTTCGCCAAAGATCAGTGGCATTCCCGAACTTAACTCAAGCGCAACCACCTCGGCGATTCTTCTCGCATCCTCTCGAGCAGCTGCAAGCTTCGAGCTAGCGAGCCGTTTGCTTTTACCCAAAGGTTGAACGTATCCCAAGGAGTCAATATACTCCTCTGTTTCAGGGTCATCTTCCTCCTGATTCCCTACCGGCTTCGTTTGAACAAGCTTACGAAGCATGAGAGGCTTCTCTTTGCGGCTGTTGACGTGTGTCTGTGCGACTGGGATACCCATTGAAGCCTCCTTTTCCGAGGCAGATACCACGAAATGTCCCGCAGCCGCAAGCCGTACCAGTAGCCTGCTAAAGTCAAGATGAGGCAAAGCCGGGAGCGCAGGAGAGCCGAGAGGAGGCGGAAGAATTGTGGATGTCTGGAACTGGAAATTCAGATCCAGAGCAAGCGTTTGTCCCTTTCGTGAACTCTTCGCAGCCGCCATGCGTGCACGCTGTGCAGCCGCATATGCAGTGCCGGCTGCCGCCATCAATGCTCTTCTTTGAGTCTCTTCGGAACGAAGTGCCGCAGCATAGAGAAGCGGAGCTTGGAAGTCTGGGAGATCGCTGGGCAAGAAAATCATCTTTCGAGCCAAGGCGTTGGCTAGCTCGGCCAGAATACTTTGGGTTCCGCATGGCGCCGCTAACGCCACGCAGGCGTAGACAGCATACAGCTGTGGTGCAGCGCGAGGCGGAACAACGCATAAATGTCCAGTCGACGACACGAAGGCCGGCTTTAGTGGAAGTGAGTTCGCCCACTCCCGCACACTTAAACGATCGTTGCGGGCAAATGCAAAGACCAGGCGGACAGCGGATGCGACCAGCGCTCTTCGCTCCTCTAATGTTAAGCGGAAAAAGAGGGAACCCAAGGATTCCGCGGCAGGGCATAGTGGATAGCAGCGCGTTTCATCTCGCGTCAATGCGATGTCCGCATCCTCCTCTAACGCTGCAAGTGCTCTAAGCTCTTCTCCACTCAGCTCACTCGACTTGAGGGCACCACCGCTCTGTTGTGCGGACTTGGCACGAATAGCTGCAACACGGGATCTAAACCTGACGACAGTCTCTTCGTAGGATTCGTCAGGAATATATGGAATGGCCAGATCCAGGCCCTCTTTGAACAAATAGGCAGAGGGATTTTGTAGAAGCAAGGCGAGGAAAAGGTGGCCAGGCAGCTGCTCCGCCTGCTCGCGTGTAACTCGCTGATGGAAGGTCAGTGGAGGAGGTCGCTGTGGAACAAATGACGTGTGGGCATTTAGCAATGGAGGGAATATGTGTGCCGTTGAAGCATTGGGAATCGAGTAAATTGTTGGCGGTGCTGATGTTTTGATTTGAGTTACGAGAGGTGCAGTTGGATGCGTTGTAAAGAAAGCAGGATGAGGATCGTAGTATGCCATGGCAAGATCCTCGAGTTGGTTAAATCCGCGTTCAAGGAGTACTCGAAAACGTGTTTCCAAACTCCATGACGCCACGCTAGCCATAGACTCCGCCATATACCCCTCCGTCAATCCGTGCTCATACAATCGAAGATCCCTGATAAACTCTTGAGCATCGTTCTGTAGATTCGATTTTTGTGTGCATCCAACGCATGTGTCGGTATACGAAGACATCCTACGTGAGACCTCGGTTGCAAATGATGGGAACATATTAGAAACCTCAGGTGTCGCGGGAGCCTGGCCAACTGCAAAATCGAGAGGCATACCTGTGACGGGTAGCTCCTTGTCCAGAAGCTCATCTGAGGCAACCTCTTCCACCTTCGAATCCGTAAAGCCCTGAAATTCCAAGAGGCCTAGATTGGAACCTCCGTCTGAAGTTTGCTCCCTCGTTTGTAAGATATATCTAAGGAGTGGGGCAGCATCGAATGCGTGGCGCTCAAGCGATGGAATGTCACGTGTCAATGTTAGGATAGGCACTCGTGACGATTCTCCTGTGTCATCCAGATCTCCACAGCAACTCAACCATTTCAATCGCGCTGCGTCCGCCGCGCGAGCGGACAAGAAACCGAACCGACTTGCGAAGGACTTGCGCCAAGGGCGGCGGAAGGCTAAGTTTAGGTCGTCCAAAAACTGAACAACACGATTACCTGATGCTCTCAGCGGTCGGTTCACATTTTGAGGCAGCATGAGTTCTTCTTCGAGTTGTTGGAGCATGTGAGGCTGAAGATAAATTGCCTGAGGAGGTATTTCCCAAGGCGGGACATAACCACTGTGTGATTCGAAATACTCTTCTTCAACCAAGGTCAATGGATCATCCTCACTGGCAATCTGAAATTCACCATCGGTTTCGTCGTCATAATCGCCATACGGGCGTGCCAGACGCATCAAGGCAGCATTGGTGATGAGCTGAGGTTGAATCTGAGCCGCAGAGCCAGCCCCACTGCCGCGCAAGCGGAAGATTGTAGATACTAATGGCGACGCCTTCAGTAAGTTGGGGTGGTCGCTTAACTGGCTCGATGGGCCCGAATCCTGGGAGTTACTTTGAGTCGCGAGGTCGTATGAGGTCAGTGAACCAAACCCTGAGCCCTTACTGGTGACAGCAGCTGCTGCTCCCGTAATAAGTCGATGCGCTGCACGTGCCGCAACTGATGCAGCTGTCGTGAGGTCTTCGTCCTCGTCTGCTTCTTGGGCCAAAAGACCGGGCTGTTCGCCGGCCATTGCTGACTGAGCTATGGCTGTTGCTAGAGTATTCGCTGCGGAAAGAACTGGGTCTGAATCAAGGGGCAGACCAAATGAGGTCGTAGTTACACCTCCGTACATTGTAGGGCTTGTCGCCATATAGTAAGATTGTGGAGACTCGTAGAGTACCTGCAGCAGCTCATTAACCCCTCTAACCGGACCTAACTTTGAGCCACGATCCGGTGTCTCATGCTCTGGATCACTCGATCCCGCAGTCCCCATCAGGGGTCCATTATGTGCGGCGACCGTTGCCAAAGGGACGACCGCATGCGGCGCCATGACGAGTTGCTGTTGATGCATTGAGCCGAAACGTGTTCCTCCGGAATAGAATCGATAGACCAAATCGCTGAAGCCGGGTTTGCCCAGCATTCCACTGTAAACTGGGTATGTAGTTGCGAGTTCAGACGACAGTCCGAGTGCCGCAATAGGCGTTATTGGATTAGAACTGCCTGGGGTTTCACCAAAGATGGAACCTCCCAGCCCATATGAAGTTGGGACATAGGGCAGCGCGATCGATGTCCCAGGTGCGGGGAGACGTGAGTGTTGTGGCCCTGTAAGCAGTGTCAGGCACGAAGTCAACTGCGCTCCTGAAAGACTTTGCGTCGAAACTGAGAAATTGGATGTACTGGATTTGGCCACATACGTACTAACAGCTGCTGCTGAGTTGAGTGCAACAAGTGTGTCAGCGGATACCGCCTGGCGTTCTCGGATCGCTGCTATCAAATCCTCACCTTCACTGCTACCACTGTCATCGTCGTCAGAATCCACGTCAAGCACCGTAACTGCTCGTTGCATCTTTTTCACACGATAAGCGCTGCGTCCTACTGTCAACAGATCACCGCCATACAGTCCACGCCCAACTCGTGCCAACGCACCTCCCAGGCCTGCACCGCCTTTCGCCTTGGCGACACCGACTGCCTCGGCAGCTGCAACCGCAGCAGAAGCTGCGGCAGCAGCTGCTGCAGCACGTTCTTCTTCCTCGGCTGCTTCAAGTGCTGAAGGATCATCAGAGTCCGAGGCCTCAAGCTCTCGCACCCTAGCTTGGGCTTCAATAAGCTTCTGCGAAGCTCGCTCCGCCAGCTCGTTGGCGGATGCGACTGCAGGATCAACTTCTCCGGAGATGATTTGTTCTCCCAGAATAAGAGATGCGCTGGCCGCGACTGATGCAGCAGCGAGAGCATTCTCCTCCGCGATACGTAACTGTTCTCGCGCCTGTGCACGAGCTTTAGCTTTCATCTGGCTTCGCAATAGCCGGCGACGTCGGCGAGCTGCTGCCGCTTGACGCGCTGCAACCCTCGCTGCGTTTGCGGATGCCGTTTCAGCATCCATCATCTCAGCAGCGGCCGCGGCGCTTTGAGAGAGTGCAATCGCTGATCGATATGCATCCATCGCCGAAGAGGATGAAGGACCGTGTCCTGCCTGCGAAGTCAAGCTAACAAGGTGAGAATGGAGTAACTTCAGCAGTGTTTCAATTCCAGAGTAGCTAATTCCGCCGATACTTTTGAGGCCCCACTTCCTCATGTGGAGTAAGGCAATGTGAAGTGCTCTGCACCTTTCACGTAATAGTAGCGCAGCCTGGTTGGGAGGAAGTCCTGAGGCCATTTTCAGAACAATTTGCGAAAGTCCAGATGATGTTACGCCAGATGCGTCAGTAGGGGGCGGGAGCCCCGGGTTGGCAGCTGAGGTAAGCGGCAGACCCCCCGGGCCATCAACCGACATGGAGGTTGGGCCAGACACCAATACTTGAGGAGGCAGTGAGGACTGCTTTGTGGAGTCGAGTAACTCAGTCGCTGATACCATGGGTGCTAACTCAGTGGTTGTGCCTAATGGCACAACTACTAGGGATGTAGCGTCGCCCCCTTCCTGATTTTGAACCATTTGTGTGCCACTAGTCTGTCCATTTGATGCAGATCCAGTGGCCACAGGTGGTATCAGTTGCGGGACTTGTCCTTGCTGTTTGCTTGAGGATTTACCCGGTGCGCCTTTCCCTGACGCTGCTCCTGCTGCAGCTTCCAATGGTACTGGCATCCACTCGATCGCGACTTTGGGACGGGTATACTTCCTTTGAAATGCGTCCGTACGACGAGATACGTAACCCCGGCTCGGGTAGAACGCGGGATTCCGAGTAGATGATGACCTTTTCGCAAAATCGTAAGCGATGCTTAGTGTATCAGAGAAGAATCTGGCATCGGTCTGGAGCACAGACTCTAAATCCTGAAGCCGCCCAGAGGAATCCAAGGCAAGGGGTCGGAGCACAAGATTTCCTGCACCAGAATCTCCTGACGAAGATCTAGCTGAATCCGCACCCAACTCGGAGTCCTCTGGTGACGGTAATACATTAGATGCGTCAAGCGCAGGCGCAGAACTATCCGCTGTTAGGTCCAAATCGTAGCCCACGTGTGCGTCATCTGCTTGGGGCACGATTGGGGGCTCGCGTCCTGGCTTCTTAGTGACGTACGAGTTATAGGCTCTCGTTAGTGCGTCTGCACGCAGGGTTAAGACACGGCGAATGAAGTTACGGAATTGCTTATCACCGGTCGAAGTGTTGTGGGATTTGTTTTCCCGATGAATCCACATGTCTGAAGTGGCGATGCCCCGAGATCCCAAGTATCTGAATTTCTTTGACCATGAATCATACAAAGAAGCCTTCGGGGCTTCATCGCCATAAAGCAAGTGAAACACATGTTTGCGAGAACGAGCCTTGCTGCCGTAGTTGCCAGTTCCACCCATCACTCCACTCTTGTTCGTTTGAGACCCGCCAGAGGCCCGTGCTGGTTTGAGTTTAGCGACATCTCCTCCTGCCGCTGCTACTCTGCTTCTAAGAGTCGTACCTGGTCTCTGAGCCTCAACCCGATCAAGAGCATCTGCGATAGGATTCGCGAGCTCGCCGCCTGACGAGGAGTGCTGAATTTCGGATGGGTCTAGACCATATGCTGCAGCCATCGCAGCGTCGGGCGACACCTCGTCGAACTCAAAGCGATCACTCATGCTACCCAACACGGCATCCAGCGAGCGTGCCGCGAAACCCGAAACGGCCTTGCTAGCAGCACTTGCGGCTGCAACGAACCTAGAGCCAGCCCCACTTGCGTCCCCAGAGGCGGCATTGATTTGGGGCTGATCTGCGCCGGTGGCAAGCAAAGTCGCCGATTGGGCCGCGCCCGTCAGTTCTGCAACAACTGCAGCTGGTGGTGCAAGTTCAGGCAGGGCCAATGTACGGTTTGCCAGAACAAGTTTGTCCTCAGAGAGATTGGGATACTGCTGCGCAAGCTGCTGAGTCATAGATCGCTGGTAGGCTGTGTGGTATGAAGTGTTTGGATACAGCCTCTCTAGTAGCGTCATATACGAGGCTAGGAGAAGTTCTTGGTCAGAAACCGCAGGGTAGCCATCTTCACGCACCTGAACATAGGGTAAGTGAACAAATGATGAGACACTAGACTCATCTCGATGGACTGAACTTATGGTTTTGGTTCTACCTACGTCGGACGCCGGGTTGTAATCCTTAAGCTGCATGTCGTCTCGTGCCGGGTCAACTAGGCTGCCTTCTGACCGTCCCTCGTCTGAGTTCGCTTGATCGGTGTCTTCTCCATCCTCCCGCAGCTCCGTGCCCTCGACTTCCTCGTCTGAAACATACGTTTCAGAATCTGGTCCTTCGTCTTCCTGGTAGTCCGAGGCAGGTCCAGAGTTCCGGAAGAATTGTTGATCTTGATAGACGATGGTGGATTGGCCCAGCTCACGCTCTATCCTAAGTGCCATTTCAAGCTCATTTTGGATCTCTGACCCCGCGGGCAAGATGTACCTGGGGAATGGTCTGCGCGTCCACTTGTAGCCCGATTTTGGCTTGGGAAGGCCATGGTCAGGGGAGAGTGTGTTTGTTCGTGTATCTACTCTGGCCATCGCAATATTATTCGCATTCAGAGAGTACGCGTCTCCAGAATGTTCGAAGTCAAAGCGCACACGCATATGCGAGAGATGTTTCAACAGCTTGATTCGAAGTCCAGGTCGAGTGGTATTCATCGCTATGTGTCGATAGAAATCTACCAAGCTTTCACCCCATAGCTTCAATAACATATCAGCAAGGCGTAGGTGCTCGGTATCATGGTTGAGGAGCATGTAATACATCTTTCTCCCTGCTCGCTCGCGCCAGAATTCCCACGCAATCTGGAGTGAAGCACGTTCATTTGGCTCCGCTAGCGCGGCAGGCAGACGAAGTCTGAAAAAGTTAATTGTTTGGACAAATCTCAGCGTGAGCAGACCATCCCGAATAACTTCTTCAGTTGGCAGGTTCTTCCACTCTGAGAGTGGCCGAAGAGTGCGTTGGGATGTAGGTATTGAGGCTGCAGATGCTGTAGTCGCAGCAACCCTACTCAACTGTTGAGAGTTCTGCGGCGTAGTTGCTTTATCGCCCACAGTTGTTTGAAGGGGTGTCTCATTCACGGAAGCTCTGTCTATGGTTGAGGCACCCATCGAATCCCCACTATCTTGACGAGTGATCATCGCGGGCGATGCCATCGCCATGGTTGGACTGAGTTTCTCTTCCTCCAAGGGATAGGACAGGTCACTCTGAAGTACGGATAGCGCTGGGGCGGATGGTTTGGGCATTTGTAGCGTCCCAGAGGTCGAGTAATCGCTCAGTTGCTGGCTGGATGCTGCTGAATGCTCTTCTTCTAGATGGCTGGGGGACTGAACTCTACTTGCATGCGAAGTCTGATCGAAATGCGCAGTACTGTCGGATCTATCATCGTTCTCTCTGGGTGTCAAAGGTCGGCTGGGAATTGACGGGAGCGGGGATGGGCTTGGGGTCGGTGTCACTGGCACACCCAATGATCCTGGAGAGGTGGGAAGCCCCTTTCGGGAGTCGGAGCGTTCACGCTCCCTTGCCAGCAGCTCGGACTCCACGGTAAGAGTAAGGCCGGCGGACGGGGGCAAAAACGCAGCGTCAAGCGTGCTTTTCTGTGCCTCAGACTGTGTCAGTGCTTGTGTCGCATCGCTCTGCGTATCGACCTCTGGTTGGGTGAGTCTAATCGACATAGCGGTGGCTGACGAGAGACCACCAGCCCCTGCCGAGACCACTTTATCATATTCAGGATCGATCGCCGAGATCGAGAGAGAGTGCGTCAGAGTCGGTCCCGTGTTGGCATGCCCCGAACGGTGGTGCATGCCAACTTCGTCCTTCTGCAGCTCCGCGGAGTGTGGTGCAGCCTCATTGGCTCGCTCTGAGAAAGGCGGACTGAGCAGATCGGGGGATGACGAAAATGAGAGTGCTGGTGAGAACGCACCACCGTGCGCGCCAGCACCACCACTCGCACTCGCACCAGCGTCTTGAAGGGTCGTTGGTTTGAGGGTTGAGGGCTGTGGGAGGTCGACCCTGGCAGAGCCATCCTGGCTCACCTTCTCGGACTTCTGCTCAGCTGCACCTGAGGATGCATCCAAACGCTGGTCCAACAGGCTTGCCAGCCGGGTGAGCTTCGACATGCACCCGTATCCCTAATGGGTGTTCACCCCTATTGCAAACTTTCCTTCTCGGGCGTATGTAGGGTCTTCCGTGGGATGCTGAGTCGCGTCCCCGAGGTTATATGATGTGCAACAAGCGTATCTATCGCGTGGCGGGGACTAAAGTCACGCCGCACTGCGTTGAGCCTAGATATCCGCAAGAAATATGGTGTTGCTTTAAGTTAGTATCTAGTAGAGGGGTTAACTGTACGGCATTGCCCTGATTATGTGGGGATTTCACTACATTCAACCGACTTCGGTGCATGTTGGCAACCGATATAATAATTTTGCATCGCAATATAACCCTCACATCCACTTGAAAAACTCTTGTTGCATCCGACGGAAATCTGCCACTTTTGACTGCTGCGTCGTCTCTGTAAGTCCCCCTTCCCGCACGTCTTGGTCATGCATGACAGCGCTGCAACATAGACATTATGCTGATGATGTACCATGTGGGGTCGTATCAGGAATGACGCAGATACATCAGGAGATCCTATTCGAAAACCGTTCTGTTAATCGCACTCTCCCTAGGAAGCTAGGGCAATATACATGTTACATAGCGCCTGCAACTACGTTACCGCGCGAGGCATGTCACGAAACACCAAAAACTTACACCACTCCGCTGTTGCACCACTGCTCCGCAGCGCGGGCACAGAGGAAATGTCCAAGTCCGAGGCGCGAACCTAGTAGCGTAAAAGGATATGTCGCAAGTGTACTTGAGGTGAGATAACATAGCAGACAGTATGTTCACGGTGCGACAATATGTGCGCCGTGCCCAAACTGTAACAACACCAGCACTTAGTCTGTCAACTAGCCTAAACAGACGATGTCTTGCATCACCTTCGAATACTCCGCAAGGGGTAGGTGGAGCCAAGTTCAGTTGGAAGCGGTACCGCGAGTCGCTTGGAGCCTCAGCTAACTTAAAACCTATCAAGCCTGTCGTCCCCGTTGCGAACTCAACCTCTACGCTCGCAACCAAGTCTGCGCTCGACACCACCAACCACGGAGGTAACAAGTCCATCACTGGTTCGGCTGTCAATGCTTCGGAAGGGAGGGTAATGTCAGGCCTCAGTATCCCTGCGTTCGCTAGGACTTCTTTCGTTGAGTCTCTAGGTAACTCTCAAATGGGAAGTGAGGACTCAGTTGGAGTAGAGACTGCGTACCGCGCGAGGGAGATCACCAATCCGCTCGAGATCGACGTTGTGTTCTATCACGCACCATGCATGGACGGCATTACCGCTGCGGCTGCAGCCTACTTGCGACTAGGCAAACGCAAGGTTTATAAGGGTGTGACACACTCATACGTTCCAGATTACGAGAGCTTGGTGGGGCAGAACGTTGCCCTAGTCGATGTTTGCTTTTCCCCTGACGTCATGCACAAGCTGGCCCGCGTTTGTGATGGACTGATTATATTGGATCACCACATTTCTGCACAAAAGGCGCTAGCGGAATCTGGTTTCCCAGCGATTTACCAACGGTTTGATCTCCACATGTCTGGCGCATCGTTGGCTTGGCGGTATTTCCACCCCAAAGTCACACCACCTCCCCTGATTAAGTATGTTGAGGATAGGGATAATTGGCGATTCAAGTACGCGAACACGACCGCCGTGGCGGCGGCCCTGCTTCAAGAGCCACCGGATATTCCGCACTTCGCATCGCTTCTGCTCATGACGGAAGATGATATTGCTCCGCTGAAAGCTCGAGGTCGCAAGCTTCATGCTACCCAACGACTCACGCATTACGCCCTTCTCGCAAACACCCGATTGTGCAGGTTCAAGCCTACAGGAGATATTGTACTAGCTGTACCCACCCCGGGCCATCGAAGCGATATTGGAAATATTTTGGCGCTGAATCCGAGCGCCCGCTTTGCGGTCCTCTATAGTATTAGCAATGGTGGTGACTACATTGTGAGTTTGCGGAGCTCGGACCAACAACAACTCCACAGCTTCTACTCCTTGTTACATGATGTAGGCGAATGGCAGAGGTGTTGGATCCAAGCCAACAAACAGAAATGGATGGAATCTGCTCATTCCTTCATCACCAAGTTGGAATCCGATTGCCGATTGAACATCGATACCAGTCCAGACTGCTCCTCGGAACAATCGTCATCCCAGGGGCAGCCACAGAGCGGCGCGCCCTCTACGGCGTGTTATCGTAACGAACCAAGCATATTGAAGGCCCGGAATGGAATCGCAGTTCAGCTTACAAACCCGATCGCAAAGCCATTGCAGCCACCGACGAGCGCCGCCAAACCTGCCGGCCATCAAATCCAGGTCCAGCCACCTGCAACAACACTCGTCACAACCACTGCCCGAAGCCGCTTGGCCCAAACATTGGTACGAACAACATGCACGCCCCAATCCTCGCGTGCTGCGACGGAGCAACTGCGCCATCAGTGGTTTTTGCAGGAGAAGTACCACAACCTCCGGCACGAGCAGGAGCACGAGCGTCGAATGCAACAACGAACGAAGCGAGAGTCCCCAGCTGATGTTGCAGCGATAGCTGCTTCTCTTGGAGGAGGTGGTCATCTTCGCGCCGCCGCTTTTAAGTGGCGTGGGCCCCTTCGAGATCTCCTCGAACCACTCGATGGGCCAGAGGAACTGGATGCTGAATTCAACAGCACTGAGGATGACGTTCTTCGCAAGGCCCAAGCGCTAAGGTCGTTGAACTTCCTACGCTCTGTGAATGCGACGTTGGAGCGTCAACAAGCAATATCTCAGCATAACAACGCGCCCAACCACACCACTGGTAATGAAGCAGTAGCGGTACCTAAATCCCAGCGACAACAGCAGCTGCTGCGAGATGAGGCAATTCGTGTGAAGTTTGGATTGGATGCTGCATCGCGAGAATTTGCAACTCGACGCGACGTGCAAGCAACGAAGGATATGCTTACATTCCTACGGCGGCAATTTGAGAGCCACGATAAGAGTCTGCTGTTAGTGGAGGACGCAAACATCCCCGAGTTGAAAGAGATCAAATTTGAGACCCGCAAGGACTACCAGCGCGCAAAGGAGCTCTCCACATTCCGCAACGCCGATGACCAAATCTTCTTTAATGTGTGCCAGCGACTCTCCTATAGCAACTACTACGGTTACACGCCAGAGACGATCTTACAAGAGCTGCCCGATTTGACGCAAGAATTGATTCTCCAGTCGATGGACGAGATTCAGGAGTTATTTGGCGTGCGAATCCAGGTTCGTTCGTAGTAGTTCGACCACGCGTAGCCCCCATTGCGTCTTAACAAAGTTACATTAGGATAGGAAGAAGCTGTCTTGAGCTCTAAGCAGGCAAAGAACACTGTATTGACTCAAGAGCAAGAGACGGTGGTAAAGTAGTACGTAAAGAATTGTGAATACAAACAAGGAATCAGATGGATAGCTCGTAAAGTGAGCTTAGTTAGAACAAAAAATGTATGTATAGACGCAAGTTGAAAGCGATATTCCAGCGTTCTACGTGTTCCAGGCCCGTGCGAGGTGCCCGAGCCCCACCCCGACCCCAGTCCGCACGCTCCCCAGCCTCGCGAAATTTCGAAGTTTGGGCTTTTGGGGTCGGGTGTGAGAGCCTCGCTGAAACGTGGGTTTTGGCGCAAGGAGCGGGGCATGTGCTCATGTGTTTTTAACGTTGGCCCGTGGGAATATCGGCGATGCGCTAAAACACATTTCTCGACCACCACATCCAGTGGTAGTAGCCCCCATGCCACGCTTTTCCAGCGAAAACCCCAGCGCAATGGATGAATTTGGGATTTTGGAGACAATGCGGAGATATTGAAATAGCGTGATTTGCGGGGATAACCAAGTTAGAAACTGTATTGTGCTACGCGGTATGTGTGTACGAGTTGGGGTACCTGGATGAATTCACCTCAATCCCATGCCATGTATCGCATCTTGCACTGACCCAAGATGCTGGATCTCTTGTTACCGCATCATGTGTGCATCTCACACCACCTCCTGACTGCTCTGTATACAACCTGTCACCGCTGAACCATGACTGAAGCGCGCAGTCTAGCTCGTCGGAACGGACATCGACCCTGTGCTAACCATCAAAGTGATACAATGGACGAAGTCAAGGACATCGCTGACTCAGAGACCACCTTTACGGCCCAGTTTGAGAGCTACATCAAGTCTGTATGTGACGGCAACCTGATGATGCCCAAGTCTGTAGCAATTCGCCTGCTTGTCCTCCTCAGCCCAGCGCTCACCACTCAGGCATCTATGGAGATCACTCAGTTTGTCACTGGGATCAACTCCGAAGGGTACGTCTCATGCGACCAGGTGGTCGATTACTTCCGCCGCAAGCCTGGAGTTGACTGGGCTGAGTTGTCGCGCGCTCTTGCTGTAGAGAGCAAGCGTGCAAAATCTAACCTCACACTGAATCTTATGGCGGAGGCCAAGAGCGATGTAACATCGGAGACCACCACCGATAACGCAGACTCTGGGGCGAGACTCCAGCACATCGTTTTGTTCACATTCCGGCCGGATGCAACTGAGACTGAGCTGTCACAAGTTGCAAAGCATGTATTCAGATTCACTTTCATTCCAGGCGTCATTGATGTGAAGTTTGGACCTGTCAAGACAGCTCTTTACCCTGAGATGCAAGATCGATCAAACGGTTTCAATCATGTACTCCATGTTGTTGTCAAGGGCGCAGCTGCACTGCAAGCTTACAACTCGCATCCCATTCACGAGGACGTCCGTGACACTGTGCTTCGTCCTATGTCGATTCGACCGGCCGTTGCCGTGGACTACTTCTCAGCATTCTAAGCCGATTCACAAGTTCGATTGACTCTGTTGACTCCAAAAGCCGCCGCTAACCATACAAACTGAAATGTTTATTGTACCTTACAGTGTGGACCTTCCATTACTTCGACCATGACTGCTGATGCCCGTTCCTGTTGTCTGGCTCGGCGAAACCTAAGCATCACTCTCTTCTGAAGATGGAAATGCAGGTCGGATCGCCTGAATGGCAGGAGTAGCTAGAGCGAGGCCAATGAGTTTCTCTCGCTCATAGGAAGAATCGGGGATGACTCCACGTGTAATGTCATGGGGAAAGTGCCCTTCGATACCACCAGGACTCTGGGTCGAGCTTGTACGCCGTGAGTGGAGCGAGTACTCGTGGATTACCACAGTTTTAAGGAGACCGCTACCGCTTTCCTCCTCGTCTCCATCTTCGTACTCCTCAGCCTCTTCCTGATCGGGACCCTGAGGCACATTCACCGCCGGAGCAGAACCGTCATCTTGACCCGGCTGGGGCTCGTCTGCCCTTGTGGCAGGACCCGAAACCAAACTGCTGGATTCGTCAGGCGATTCCGATGTTACAGGATGATGCTGGGGCGTACGATCGTGTAGGGTGTGTGTGTCCTGAGTGTTATGCTTGTCACCACCTTCAAGACTTCCCTGAGCAGGTTGCTCGAACGACCCTCGGCGCACTACTGCGATTGCAGTACCTGACGGACCAGCTTTCGTTTCAGACCCTTCGCTTGATCGTTGCAACATTCTTGCAACTCGCTGCCTGTTTTCGAGCATTCGCGAGTTCTCGATCGCTTTCATATCCACGACCAAACTCGTCAGTAGTAATGAAGCTGATCGAAGCAGAGAGCTAGCCTCACCTTTACTTAACCTAGCGGCAGCTGACAAAGTCAATGAACGGACTGTTTGATATTGAGTAATACGGCGCGAGGCCGTGCTTGCGGTTGTGATCTCACAGAGCGTTTCTAGCGCAAGTCTAGCCGCTAGAAGTGCGAGTCGAGTCGTACTAGGTTTTACAGGAGCATGCAATTGAAGCGTGATGGAACCCTGGCTATCCGTCGCCTGGAGTCGGGCTTTAATTAAATCGAGTGGGACTGGGGTGGTAATCGACCCAGATGACACGTTAATTGCATCCAAGGCGATGTTAGCTGAGTTCGCTGTGCTCGCCAGGAGGACAGCAGGGGTGATCAGGTCTCTGAATTTCGGGTCATCGAGTTGCGCGACGTCTAACTCATGAACCGTCTCATGTTGAGAAGATGAATTGTTCCGTTCCGAAGTCACGATTGAGCTTTGCGCCATCCGCGCGGGCGATTCCACTTGGGATGAACCACTGCCAGATTTGGGCGAACCCACAGGGGTAGCCTTTGGAGAGGACTTCTGTCGCTCTAGTGACTCCACAACAGCGTTTTCGCGTTCTCTCAGAGCTTCTCTCTTTCTGTGGAGTAGGTCCGCGACGCCCGTGCTAGTCGATAGCAGTTCTGCGGCCAGTGCATCTATCTCGTCGATGGCTTCCGAATAATCAGGGACTTCAGAGATGCTGTGGCTCTCATCGTCTTCATCTTCGTCTTCCTCGTTGATCTCCACGTCCTCACCAAGTAAATGAGTGTCCTTCATATCTGCAAGTGAGGCACCCGGGACATCCTTAAGTAATCTCTTCAAGAAACGCTTGCGAGACCTAGTGACCTGATGTGCGCGCTCACGTGAGGCTTGACTTTCCATTTCCAACTTCACGATTTCTTCAGGAGCGAGATGCAGGGGAGTGGCTATTATGCTCTCTTTGGACGAGGTGTCTTTTTGGGCGTTCGCCTCTTCTTGCACCATGTTCTGCAGTTCAGTGATAACTTTGCGCAGGATATTCTTGACTTCCAGAGACTTCTCGATCTCACGAGTTAGAGTGGATGTAGGGCTTGATGATGGACCAGCCTTCGTCGGAATGTCCTCAGGAAGCGAAGGGGAGTCATAGTCATCTCCATCCTGATCATTCGACTCCGCCCCGGGCATCTCACTCGACGATGCGTCAATTTGAAGCAGATTGGCAAGTGATGGACTAGCCACAATTACGTTACTCGGACCCTTCGCCTGGTCTTCACTTCGGTTCAGGTTGCCAAAGGATTTCCAGACACCGGTAACCTTCTCTGACAGGGCAGGAGGGAGAACCCGGACAAGCCGACGTTGCTGCTCGTCGTTGGGGAGTACGACCTGGGACAAGCTGCTCGGATCAAGGGGTGGCGCAAGGAGATGACTTGCTGCGGCTTTAGCAACAAGCGACGCTGGAAACCTCTTCGCTATCTCCTCAAAGAGCTCAGCTGGAAGCTGGAATTCGGACGTTGAAGTTGTGGCAAGCTCTTGTGACGGCGAGGGTCCCTTGACTTCCGGTGTTGACTTGAGAGCACTTTTAGGACTCTCAGATGCAGTCGCACTTCGAACCGGGTGTGAAGGCGGTAAGTCATCCTCGATGCCAGTCGCAGGGACATTCTGCACAAGATTCGCCACCTCACTTTGTGAGTGCTTCTGGACGAAGTCTCGAACGGCTGAAAAGGCTTCTAGGACCACATTCATGCGACGATTGCGCTCAGCGCTGGATTGAGCGGCCTTCTTCGCATCCCTTTCAGCCCGTGTCCCTGGAAGTTCTGCGCTCTCACTATTTTCCCCCTCTTGATTGCGGACCTGTTCTTCTTCAAAAATTGCATCATGCGCGGCCTGATACAACTTCATCATCTTCTCAAGACGTTCGGCAGCGCTCTCCTCTTGAGTATGCGACTCCACATCATGGAAAGTGCGCTTCTGGGCGCCATCTGCCGCAGACTCAGTGTATAGTTCATCATCTCGACGATCGCGAAAACCCGATCGCAAGTACTGGGCGTACTTGATCATCTCATCGAAGAGGGCTGAGGCATCTTTAGATGGTGGCAAATCGACCTGCGAGTCTTGCTCACGTGTCACTGGCGCCTGTTCGGAGTCTACATTGATCACATTGGCTGCATGCTCGCTACTTGCCTCGTTTCGTTCATGTTGAAGCTTCGAGTTAGGGTCTCTATCATCATTCGATTCTGAACGCTTTGCAGTCTCCATCGTTCCGTCTCCGGGCTGTGAAACCGGGGCTTCACTTGCGACAAGGTCCGACATGACGGTCGCTTCGTCAGTTTGGGCAAATCGTCGGTACCCAAGGGCTTCCTCAGTTACTGCTCGAGAATGTCGTTCACGTCGCCTTGCTTGTACAAGCGGATGCACAATGGACTGGTTCAATCGCGCAGTAAGGGAGACTGGAAGGGAGATAGGAAGAGTATGAGGATTCGATGGTTTAGCCACACGATTCGACAGGTTCTGGGAACCTTCTCCTGGTTGAGTGGTTTCCGACTGACGATCCTCATTCTCGCCCGCGAGACGTTTACGGAGCTTTGTCCATATCACATCGAGAGGGTATTTTGCAAGCATCCTTTGGATATATTCTTCGTCCGATGTGCGGAAAACTCCTCCGTTATCAATCGACCAGGCTAATCCGCTAACCGAGCCTATCTGCGTTGCGGCAGCCAACTCTGAATCGCCGTCTGTTGAACGTACAGACTTGGGACTATTCATAGACGCGGTGAGTCCTCTTGATGCGTTAAACGACGCCGTATCGTGCAACTCAGCAGCTATCGAGGGACCGTTTGAATCACGTCTTGGCACAGCTGTTAGCACCTGGACGAAGCTGATGGCACTGAGTGCAGTGGCCAGCCGAGGAGGAACCCATTCAGGGATCCGCACAGATGGGGATGCTAGGATGATTCCGCTATCTTTGAGAAGGCTCTCCTTATTGGAGGCGACCCGTCTCTTAAGTTTTCGATTCTGGCCCTTCGGCTGCGCTTCTACCTGCATTTCGGACGGAACTGGCGTGATACGAATCGGAGTTCCGATGCGTCGGGATCCGTCTGCCCCTGTCTCTGATACAGTCTTTGACACATCTTGTGTAGCGGAAGTGTTCGGGTGTGGGTTAATCTTCACGTTTTCGGGTGACGCGACCGGATCTTGATCATCACCATCATCCGACGAAGACTCTGAATCACTCTCCTCGAACCGTAAACCCTGAGGCAGTTTTTTCAATTGCTGCAGAAATCGGGCTCGTTTCTGGTTGAGGACGCGGACAATTAGGCCTAAACCCGTATCGACGTCTCGAATCGGTTCCGATGACTGAGTTACATGGGCAGTCGTCGGATGATGTGAGCTAATACCAAGCAGGCTCGAATAGCGCGGGGAGTTGGCAATGCTCAGCAAGCTGAGTGCGGTCGACGGGTTACGGCGGGCTGCATTACCAAGCTTTTCGACTACCGGTTGATGCGAGCTTTCTCTTCTTGTGACGCCAGTCTGACTTGCACTCTCAAGTGTCTTACACTCATTGTAAGCAACTACGAAACTTTCAAACGTCGGCACCGTCCAAGAAGGCTTATCGACAAATGACAACATAAGTGGGTGCGCCGAGGGATGAGAGTAACCAAGCGCACTGAGGCCTCGGCTGATTCCAGCAATGGTCAGCGTATTAGCTGGCCGATATTTGCGATGCTGATAACCTTTGCCTTCGGCACCAGATGTTGCATACACCCGTTGCCTTTCGAGATCCATGAAATGCCGATAAACGAAGTATGCCTCGGCTTGGACGTCTAGCGGGATATCATGCAGCGGATCACTCGTCGAGGTACTTGCCGGGGCGTTACCTTCATCGGCATTTTGAACAGGATGCGCGCCGCTGCGATGAGAGTACTCAACGGTAGCTCTGCTTTGAGCAGAAAATGTGGTCTGATTGTGGTCGTTGCTTGGGAGCGTCCTCGTTTCCTGAAAGCCATTCGCATATTGCTGCTGGAGAAGTTCCCACTCGGCTTCTTCCCTCTTATCCATGACTTCTTTGACCATAGATTGGAGTTGCGCTTTCTCCTGCTCGTCGAGAACCCGTCCTTCACGGAGTTGCTCAAATAATTCAGCTTCCTCCGCCTGGCGGCGCACCTCATTCATATCCGTCGTATGAACAGTCTGATTTTCAACCAAGTCCTCCATAATCGCCTTCATGTGCCCCTCGCGGTTCGGGATGAATTCCGACTCAAGAGCACGTTCCAACTCGTCAAGCTCGACCAGTATACGAAGCGAGTCTGCATACTGAGTCCTAACGTCATTGATATGATTGTCCGACACAGGCAGGCGAGATGTGGAGTGATGGTCTTGCAGAGAAGTTGCAGTGTGCTGAGAAGCGGCATCGGTCTCCGGACTTTCGTCTAGTGGCAACGCGAGTTCTTTCTGTTCCTCAGCGGTGTAGGCGATATCTGTCGATTGATCTTGTGATATGCTGCTGTGCATGGGCGCCGAGTTCTTGCTTTGCTTTGGTCCTAGGTATCTCGCCGAAGCGCGTTGCTGCCTGAACTCGAGTGCACGCTGCCGCAATTCTGCCTCCTGAGCCTGTCTGCGTTCGCGGAGAGCCTTTTCCATATTCAGGAATGCACGCGATGCAGTGACCAACTGTGGGTGCGACGCGCTGTGATCATTTTGTGGTTTGCCTTGAGGGGGTATGGTAGAGTCAAGTGGTGGCAGCAGAGCTGGGGTCGAAAATGAAGGGAGGATGTTGTTGATGTTTGTTTCAGAGGGCCGCTTTCGGATAAGCCGTGATAGCAAGGAGGATGAGGACGAAGTGGACAGGTTCGACCGGGGACGCGCCTTGAGATCGAACGAACGACCTCGCTTCTGCTCGGTTTCTAGGCGGTGGTGACGCTCTGCCGGCTGTTTTGCCCCAAGCTTTGAGAGAGAGAACGAAGCAGGTAATCTGGGCAAGAAGGGAGAGGACTGCGGTGCTGTTCTCGTTGGTTGCTCTTCGTCACATGTAGCAGGTTCTTCCGCTGGGTGTCGAACAGCTGTATCTGCATTGCTTGCTGTGCTACTCCGGACTTGATCAACGTGGTCTTGGATCTGGAGCGTAACGTGTGTTGATTCGGGAGAGCTCTGCATTATGCTCGTGACCTGGGCGGTTTTGATTTCACCCAAGTGAGCCTCGGATCTAGACGAAGGTAGGGTTGATTCGCCGGGTGATACACCCTCACCTTCGCCAGTGCTTACAATCCGCAGCGTTCGGGGCTTGTAGGGCGCCTTTAGGTGTGCATGACTCGGCTGCCGCGACAAGCCAGGGTACTTGGACTCGTAGCGCAGTCGTGGCATGACAACTGGAATCAGTCGAGCACCCGTGCTCTTGTCGTAGATCTTCTCACCCTTGCGGTGATTATCCAGCTCTCGGAAAAGTGTAACGGGCGGAGCGCGCGGCCTTGGACTTGGGTCTTGCGTGGGCTCACTGGGATCGCGGATCACGAGCAGGGGCCTTGTGCTTGATCGGTCGGATTGCGAGGCGACGATCTCCCGCTCGCGTTCTTCACGACCTCTATCGGCTGTGGGGGCCCAGCGGTGGGTAAACGACTGCACAACATGCTTTTGGATGTCGAGACTCCACACTACAGCGGTGTCATTTTGGGCACTGGGCCCTTCGTGTGCCGCGGGGCCTGATATCTCGGTTGCGTCCATTGAGGTTGGAGGATTAAAACCGGCTCGTGGGTAGTGTGTGCCAAGTGTAGCGCGGGTTTGGGGCACGCTATAGTGATCTTGAAGTGGTTAGAACCGACTCATACTGTTGTTGCCGGCGCGCACTTCCAGCGCGGTGGTATTCCAGAGCACAAGAAAAACCAGTCGTTACTCAGCTTTTGTTGTGTTTTGATAGAGAGGATTGACTGAATTGCACGGAGCGACGGATTGGGCTCAGACAGTGAGGTGAAGACCAGACCTAGGACTTACTGCAAACCATTTCCAGGGACCCAACCCAACAACTCAAGTCACATACTCCTCCAAACTGCCAATCAGTTCCCAGAGTGGACTATTCACCGCCAAGACGAGCACGGTCCGGGGTGGGTCCGGGGCTATCGCATCACGCGCAACACAGGCCGGCGGAAGACACACCGGTAGGCAATGTCAGCTGCGGCATCAATGGCCACGCGGCCCACACATAACCTCGAGACGGCTATCTGGGCCAGGATTCTTTCCAAGTACCTCACTCACGAGGAGAGATGCACTGCTTTCGAGACATGTCGGCTTTTCTATGCGCTCCCCTATCTGCGACCAGGTGACTTCTCACATCATTTCAAGTCGCTCGTCCGGCGTGCTATGGTTCACTGCTACGAACATGCATTTCACACCCCAAGTCAACGCACTCCAGCTCGGTTCGAGCAACTCATGTGTCTTCGAACGTACCTGAGAGAGGAGGTCATCCAGAGACGATGCCGGGAGCTCCGAGAAGCTCACAGTGAAACAACACACGAAGGAGACATTCAATCTCTACCTGCTACTGAAGACGCTCTAACTGTTCTCGCAGCACAGAACTCGGTTCTGACCAACCTGTTGTTGGATCAACTTGCCGATATGTCGGAGGATACCTCACTCGCCATGTTTAGAACTATGGTTCTCCGGTTCTCGGCGATGCTTGCCTGCGCAATGCGTGGAGGATTAGATCGCATGGCGCTTTCCTCGTGTTCACTTCTAAGACTTGTTCGGATGTATACTAGAACACCAGATGGCGAGCCCGGTAGGAGGTGTGCTATGGGTTGTTCAACCTGTCGTAACGCACTGTCAGGCACGAGGCCAGCGTTTGTTTACATGTGTCTTCAGCCTCACACAAGCTCTATTTCGGATGCAAAGGTGGTGACGGAGCAAGAGTTGCTTGGGGCTGTTGGAGATATGACTAGGAGGCAGGTGTCCAATTTGTTTTTCGAATTGACGTTACCAAGACTAACAGGCGATGCAGCGAACTACCTCGTTAGCCTGGCACGCCTGCTTGGGTATTCCCCGCTTCGAACGCTGAGTATCACTCTTGACTATGTACCTGCAACGTTGGACACTCGAAAAATCGACATAATTTCGCAGCTCTATAGTTCTGACAGCGATGCAGTTGCCCACTCCTTCGTGTCCGGAGAGTTTCTACTCGATCGAAGCGCTGCCGTTGCTGCGTGCTCAGATCCACTTGTCACACTTCTCCGAGAATGGGTCACACCCGACTCTTTGCTTCATCTTTCTCGTCGATGGACAGGGATCGCTGCTGCTGCTGCTGCTGGTGAAGATGATGCAAAACAACAGAATCCCCTGGTACAAATACCGGAAGATGCATCATCGGAGCGCAAGGATAACCCCCACACGATTCATATGAGTGGGTCGCCCCTCGCGATGCACTGCGACTGCGGGGAGCAGTTTTCGACTAATTCAGTGCCGTGCAATACTTTGGCGGCGCTGAGAATCCGTGGGGCCAGTGGGATCCCCTGCACAATTGTCGAGCATGAAGCTTGTGAGGACCCTCCCCATGCGCCTTCACGTAAGACCTTGGTGAGCATTGAGACATACCTAAGCGGATTTCTCTCGCTAACTGAGTTGACACTTTCATTTGATGGCTTTGCGAGACGAATTTTGCCTTGGGATACTGATGATGACCACGGGCATCACAATATTGGAGAGCACGAGCTCCATCGTCGGCTCCGAACTCTCTCACTTGCACCTTTGGCTGAGCTAACTAATCTTCGTAGCTTGTCGCTCTTTGAGCTACCGCGAGAGCTATTCTTGTATTCAGAGGAACCGTCTGAGGGCAAAGGTAGTACGTACCATTCATTCTCATTCCTTGCTGCATTGGCCCCGAGGCTGGAGAATCTGACTTTGGCCCTGGGTACAACTTATCCAGCTCTTCGAACCACGGAAGAATGTTGGCAAAGCGGAAGGGCCATCCTTCTTGATGAAATCCTGCTCACACTTCTGGACAGCCAAGCTCATGCGCCACTCAGCTCGTTCAGAAGTATTATAACTGATGATGGGACAGGATCGGAGGTGAAAACTCCTGCGTTCAAGCTGGAATCGCAAACTTCAGCTGTCCAATGGGATCGTATACTATCGTTGAAATCAATCAACTTGGCAGCGAATTTTACGTTATTTGGACTGACCAGTGCTCCCCCCGTTCCACGCAGACTCTTGCGCAAACTTGCCACTCAAAGGGAACCCGCCGATGGAAATGCGCTACCCTTGAAGAAACTTGTGGTTTCTCCACATCTCCTGCCGTGGCCAATCTTGGATGCAATGCCCCAGAATGCGTCGACAAGCAAGCTGTGGCAAATTGTTCGCAATCGTATACCACATCTGCGGAGAATTTTTGCCCTGGATGGGGATGACTGTCCTTGGGTCTTCAAGAATCTAGCCCAACGCGCTACGCGCCATCAGAATGGACAGCCAAGACTTGACTTCAACATTCTGCGAGAGGTTCAAGAAGAATGTGACGCTTTGCGGTGGTTAAACAAACACATTGAAAGCCTTACACCCTACATTGTATCTGGTGTTCATGTGTCCTATGTGCCGATCTCAAGTAACGAGTTGGCGTCATGGAGTTTCGTTCTGAATCAAATCCAGTGTAGTCCTGATGAGCTGCACTCAAAGGTTATTCATGCACTCAATGATAATAGCATTGACTCCGCGCATGATATGTGGGATTCGTTCCCTCTGATTTCATCAAAATTGTTTATCCCTGGGGAGGGAACGACTAGTATTCTGAGCTGAGCTCAATATAACACGGATTGTTGTATGCTACTCGAATGGATCTCCACTCTTGACATATCCAAAGTGATCTTCGCCCAGCCTTTGTGTGCCACGATCTGCTTCCGAATACTCGTGCTTCTCATCTGCGCTGAGATGCTCTCCCGGCTCACCGGAGGTGGATGGTTCACTCCATTCATGTCCGTATCCTGGCATCAGATCTTCACTACCAACATCTCCTTCCTCTCCACTTGGCAGTGCCAGGTTACTTGGAATCTGAGTGATCATTGAAGACGACATTTCTTTTTCGTCCTGAGTGGTGCTCATCACGACGGCCTCAAAAGCGTCCCAGAGCGCGCGAGCGGTGGTATCGTCGTCTGTTAATTGCTGGGTGGCCTCAGCAGTGTGGCGGATTTGGGTAAATCGCTGCACCAGACCCCTGGGAATGATTCTTCTCCAGGCTTCTGGATAGTGTATCATATTATGGGCAAGGTCTTGCAAGGTTTTCCTGAGAGCCTGATGGTCAGGCGAGTCGAAGTGGTCTCCGTTTGCTCTCGACGTTGTCGTCCGAGGTTGTTCCACAAGGCTCCACATCCGAGTCAACCGTCTCCGACGCTGTGACGGACCAAACAGTTTAATGTCGATTGGCTCGGGATCAAGCTTGAAAAACGGATGATTTAAGGCATCCCGTGCTGTAGGCCGTAGCTGTACATCGGGTTCGATTAACTGCCTCGTAAGATCAATCAGCTCAGCCGGCCAGTCGATCCCTCCGGACAGCCCGTAGATAAGAGACTTGAAGTGCTCGTTTGATTGGGATTTGAGTTCTTCATCGGAGAGGTTCTGCAATCCGTCCCTTTTGCCTGTAGCGGGTAGAATGGGCACCCCAATTGTCGGAAGTCGGGAGGGGATCATTTCGACAGTGAACTTGTGCCCAGCAACTTCGATCGATGGCACTCCCAGCACCGCAAGCAGCTCCAAAATACCGGTTAAGTCGTCCGGGGCGTGGAAGAACGGATATTTTGCTGTCAGAATCGACAGGAGAATCGCTCCAGCACTCCAAACATCAATTGCGCACGTTTGGTTTGAAACACGCATTAGGACCTCTGGAGCTCGATACCCACGCGTACCCGCTCTAGCTACATGTGGAATAGGTCTCTTTTTCGTGGTCGAGGAGGTGGGAGGTGTTGAGGTGTCTCGAGGCAAGATGGCGTTTGCAGTGGTACGTAAGCGCAGCGTAGAGACCTGCGAGTTTGTGGGGTTCTGTATCGCTGGAGGTGTAGGTGTGGGCAAGCTGAGGTAGAGTTTGGGCTTTTGTGCAGCCGAGGGGACAGGTGCCGTGGATATGCGAGCTCGGGCAGTCTTAGCCTCTTCTTTTGTGGGATCAGAGGGCGCGTGTGACTCTGCTTTTGTTTTTGTTTCAAGGTCTGAATCATTTGGAAAGTCGATAAGTGAAGTGAACCTAGGCAAGGTAACTGAGAATGTAGACGGGGAAACGGAAGAATCGCTTCCTATTCGAACTAGCTTAGTGTGGGTGTGACTCCTGACGCTATCAACGTTTTCAGAAGTATCTTGGTTTCTCTGGGTTCGCAGCCTCCTTTTCCTTGGGCTGATGCTTGAGAGATCAGTTTCGGCCGAAGCCGCTGGGCCAACTACGCTCGCCGAGTTGCCATCTTGCGACGGCAGTACGCCTGCATTTCGGTCTATGACATCATCAAGCGTTTGATTCGTATTTTCCATGTGCGCCAAACCTAAATCTACTAACCTGTAGGGATCTTCGAGGTCTAGGGTTTGACAAGTACAGCTCCGCTGCCGAGTCGTGTCGGTTCTAGACCCATCAATCGCTCGTTGATTCTCAGGATTTACAGACTCACCTGATGGACGGCTCCTACAGTGCTTACACTTCTTAAAGTACTTATGAAGGAAGTTGGAGGGCTTCACGTCTCGATGAATTACATGGTGCGCATGCAGGTGGTCCAACGACTCTAGCAGGGCTTTCATGTACGCCTGAATCTCACGGACGTTCATAATATCATAGTACGTCTTAAAGTGATCATGCTCAAAGTAAGGCAAACTCAACGTGACACGTCCCGACACCGGATCGCGATCCAGGAATAACATGCTCATCACATGGGCTTTCCCGCCCAACTTGCTGAGCAGCTGAGCCTCGTTTACGATGCGATGCGGAGAAGATGAGGGACAAATACGCTTGAGGGCTACATGATGACCTGCATCTACCTCAACCTCCAGTTTTGTACCGTCCGCCGCGACGCCAACGCGTGTATGCCGCAGCGTCCTGGCTCGAAAAACATCACTGAAAGTGCCTGAACCGACTTTCTCCTCGATAGCGAACTTGCCATTGATTTCGGGGAAATCCCAGGAGGCGGCCCTGTCGAGTTCTCCCAGCATACGCCGACCTACTTAGTTTGATTCGCACGACACCCTGCAGGTGACGAGATGTGCAACACAGGGAAAAGTCAAGCAGCACTTCGAAAATTTTGTTCGAGAGTGGGCCGAGGGCAAGGAGAGATTTTTACAAGGGGTTGCAACCCAGGCAAACTAACTAGTGAACACAAACTTGTTCCAAATTCAATCCAAACTAACCGCGGCGTTTAGGGCCTTGGCTATTCATTTCTGTATTGTGAAGCAATAACGAGAGAACAAAAAGTCAGTTTGTTTTGCAATTTGTTTTTTTCACATGTGTCAGGTGATTGGTTGGCTAATGGGGCGAAGTACGACGCACAACGAGAGGCACCAAAGCTCGAGCTCTTCCTGCGCGTAGTTCGGTGAAGGATAAAGCGGGAGCTGGGAGCTGGTGGAAACAGTGGGGATCTAGTCGACTCAGAAAAAATGTAGGAAAGTTGATAAATACTGTGCTGAGCACTCAATCTGTGATTGAGGTATGCATATGCATCTGATAAATATTGGCATGACATGCCCCGGAGATTGGGAATGACCAAAAGAGATTGCTAGGACCAAAGTCAAGCAGAACGATTAGACACAGGCAATCGAACTGGAGCTTTTGTTTCGATCAAGTTGAGAATATGACCGCAAAGCAGTTATGTACGTAGGAGGGAGGGCAAGATGCGAATCGATATAGCTATTGAGTATAGCTCAAGGTCGAACTAAACGAAAATCAGCGGAGGACGACGTCAGAGGGTGTATATAAGTGGCTTGATAGCCTAGGGGTGGACAACTATCCGCACGAAGGAATTGATGGTGGGAGTAGTTAACTGCTACGAAGAGCGACAATTTGGGTGGAGAAGGGCAGGGGAGAAAAAGATGCCGACACATGAGGGGAAAAGAATATTCAAAGACAATGGCTGGTGGGGGTTGGAGATGAGGTAGGGATCAAATATTGCTAAGTAGTCAATGAAGCGATAGCTATGGACGGGGTGATCCATTGCTACCGTTATTGGTTGCCTTGGAGCCAGACTGACGATAGAATACGGAGTATGAGCCGGAGCGCAGAGTTTGAACCAGGCGGGCGTAAGTTCTGCGTGAGAGCGCCGGAGTTGCTGGTTGAGGTGTTCCGCTGGTCCTATGCTCAGTCGTAGATCCTGACGCAGTAATGCTTGACTGCGTGTCAATTGTCGTCTTCAAGTTTTCGTGTTCGGATGTTGCCGAGACGGCGCCTGTTCGATGTTCCGCATCTTCGGACTCAAGCAGCCGAGTGGGCGTATGTGTTCCAGACGTGTATCCAGAAGAAGGAACACCTCCGGTGCGTGTATCTGCGATACCAGTGCGCTTGCTGACCGATTTAGGGGAGTTGGGAAGGGAGAACCCTTGAAGGTCCTCCTGGGCACCGAAGAGTTGGACCTGCTCACGATAGATCGCTTTCAGCTGCGCCATACAGAGTTTGCGCTTGCTATCGAGCTGTTGAAGGTATCGGTTCTCCGTTGCGATACGGTTCTCTAACTGAGCTACCAACGATCGGCGACGACGAATTGACGATTCTATCGCATTGCATACATTCAGCAAGCGGATTGTCTCTTGCTCAGCGATGTCATCAGTCACGGCATTCGAAGCCACCAAACGGTTCTTTTGCGCAACAATCTCTGCGAGTGATATGATACTGTCATTAATAAGTCTGCGCTCCTCGAGGCTTTGGTCGCGTGATGCAGCCAACTTGCTAAGAAGAACGATCTCCTCGTCGTCCTCTAGTTCAGCAATGGTTCTCGGTGCGCCCATGGCAAAGCACGATGGAGGCAGAGCATCAGAGGATCCTATTCGCTGTTCCCTTAACTTCAAATACTCATCTAAACACTTCTTCAACCTGATATCCGCATTCTCCGTGTTGTCATGCAAGACAATGGGTGTCAAGGCCTTCATTGAAATCCCTTCTTCACACATATCGGCAGCGGTACGTTTGACACGCTTAATGTATAAGGAATCTTGGTCGGCGTTTTGGAGTGGAGTCAATGATGCGTCTGCAGGTGGGGCTCGTGCACGCTTACGGCTTGAGTCTTCCTCCAGATTGACCTTGATTTCAAGGGTAGTGTTAGCATGGACACTCGATTCAGGCATTGTAGTCGGTGCATCGCTGTCAACGCCGTGAGCTTCGACGGTGGGTCCTTCGCCCTGATTGGAACATTCTGCCCGGCCGAGATTCGCTGCACAATCGAAGGTCTGGCTGCGCGCCATGCGCTGCATTTCAGCGCAAGGATGAAGATCAGGGCAATCGCCATGTGGGCCAGGGACACGTTCAAGGACAACCAGTTCATGCACCCGCTTTCGACGGCGAGCACTCGCTGTTCCATTTGTTCCATGGGTGGTGGACTCAATCTTATGTGCATCCGATTCAGTCTCAACAGTTGCTTTTCCGCGTAGAAGCTCGCAGCTTTGAGGTTTGTCTCCATAGTTAGGCTCACCCACACTCGAAGATTCGCCGGGAGTTGACACCTCTTCACACCTGTCAAGCATGAGTGGGTGATTCGTCGCATTGCGCGGTGTTATGATAGGCGTAATGGAACATGCAACAACGCTGGGTGGTTCAGGATCGAGCGGGGACAGGGTATTGATGGCTGTAATCTCGCTTGGGGTGGTGAGAGTAATGTCAAATACCGAGCGTGACGTCCCCCGAGCCTGCTTGGACCCAGATGCGCTGGTGTGCTGCACGATCAGCGACGGCGGGTTGAGCGCAGTGGTCGCACGCTCCTGTTTTTCTGCGTCACCCGAGCCGGCTAGACTGAAACCATTTCCACTAACAGACGAAGGCGTGGTCAAGATTCGTTGAGGCTTGGGACCCTTCTTTCCTTGCGGAGTCACAAACGCGGAACCAGGTTGTTCATTGTGCCCCGATTGCTCTCGCTCCTCACTCGTGACACCATTGCTTGTTGTAGTTCGAAGCTTTTCCAATCGATGTTGATGGCTATGGTGATGGCTATGGTGGTGATAATGATGATGATGATGTTGCGGGAATAATCGGCTCAACAGCTGTGTAATGCGCTGGTCTTCTACATCAACGTCTCCCTCCTCTGCATCATATGGAATATTGAAAAAGCTCAGGACACGCTGGACATCAAGTCTGTGTTGACGACTGCTTGGTAGTGAGTTTGTGACTTGTCCGTTCACCGCAGGAAGCCCAGGGCAGGGTGCAGCTAGGGTACTGCATCGGTATGAGTCTTCGAGTTGTGGTGGTGAGATTGTGCTGGGCTTTGAGCTAACATCCACAGCTGCAGATGGAGGTAAGACGTGCGAGTTAAGTGGGGTAACTCGGCAGGCTTGCTCAGGCTGCTGGTTGGTAAAATAGACAGTCTCGAAAGATGACGGCTTTGAGGAGCAGTACTCAGCGAGGACGGGTGCATTAGTGTTAATCTTTGCATGGGCGGCTATTGTTGAGGGCGAGAATTCAGAGAAGTGAGGTGATGTTTGCGAGAGAGTTGCCATTTTGCCTGTAACTGAAGAACTAATGGAGTTATCATCAGCATTCTTATGCACTGTCTTAAGAGGAGTAATCAGTACTGGATTCACTTCGTGAGCAGCCACAGTCGCGCTGAAGTGTTGCGGAAGCATGCGCTGGCCCGTTGGTGGTCGCGGAGTATTGTCAGCAGTGGTATCATCCGGTGTTTGGATGCTATCCGCGGTTGCAAAGGTTGAAATCGATGAGTTGGATGGTGTGGTGTTTGTGCTCAGGTCCTGGTCAGCGGTCGCGACTTCTAGACCACCATACATGGAGGCCTCTTGGGTTTCTTTATCATCCACTAGTTGTCTACTCATGTACAGGCTCTGTAGCACAGTTACCGGACGAACCTCAGTGTCCACACCTACGGCAGACCCGGACTGCCGGGAGTTGGGACATGCACCACCAGTATCCTCTGAATTGATGCCCACCGCCCGCTGTGCGGGCGGGAACACGTCCGTCCCGATGCGCGATGGAGGTCTAGCCGATGTGACTGAGCTCGAGCTTGGGTCATTGGCATGACTGCTCTCGTCCCATTTGCCAGTGAGATATGGAGATATTGCAGGGGAGAAAATACCGGCTCTCGTGCATGACACAAGAAGACTGCTAAGTGAGGGCTCAGTGGCGCCTGGGCTCTGCGGCGCGTTCGGGATTGGCAATGGGACTGCAGGCACCGGCACCGGCATTGCTCCGCTTGGAGCACTTGGAGCACATGCAGGGCACCCAGTCTGCGTACATGATGCACCACCGCAAGATTGTTGCTGCTGCTGATGCTGCGGTTGTAATTGTAGTTGTGATTGCGATTGCGACTGTGTCTGTGCCTGTGTCTGCGGCTGTGGATGTTGCGGTTGTGGAGGCGGATGTGCCGGTGATTGTTCCTGAGATCTGGGTTGTCCATGAAGTTGCGGCAGTTGCGGATTCGCAACAGATGAACTCGACATGGGTGCGCTCAGGCCAGCAGATCTCGCAAATATGGCATCCTTGGCTTTCACATCGAGCTGGACAGCTCCAACTAGTTCTTGCTGCGAGGGTGTCGAAAAAAGACTGAGCTCGCACCAGACTGCGACGAACTGCTGTGCGAGTTGAATATGCCGCTCATCTTGTAGCTTTACGACGTGCTTAAGGCCGGAAAGCACCATGGGGTAGAACTCTTCCACGAGTGTTGGGATATTGCGGTATTGAGACTGCCCATTGGTCCCCGCATTGGCATTTGCACGGGTAGCGCGTTGAATGACCTCATGCGCCATGTACAACAGCATGGGAAGCACATCTTTGTGCGCGGTAATGAAGGCGTTATGCCAAACGAATGCTGCTAAGGATGCATGCTGGGGGTGAGCTACAATGAAATCCGCAAGTCGACGAACGGTATCAGGAGGGATAATAGACTGGCGCAGCTGCTCTCCGAGCGCTTTGGAGAATCGAGCGCCATCAAGAGACATTAGATTTGAGGAGAGACCGTATCACTTCGAGCTACGATAGAGGACAATCGACTATGTGTGAGTTTGTAGTGTGTTTGGAGTGAGTGTGAGTGTGGTTGTGGGTGTGAGGGTGGGGTTGGGGTGATTGGTCGTTGGTTTGGTTCTGGAGGGTTGTGCGGCGAGGCTGTATCGCTAAAGCGGACGTTCCGCTTGGCACTAGTCTTCGCAAGGATGGGCTGGGCAGTGAATCCAACTTCGTCTGGTGGACTGCGGGTGCACTTCCGGAAGCCCCTGCCCCTGCTTGGTCTGCGCGCGGGTGTGCGCAGGTCAAGTATGCGTTGAAGCTGAAGTAACAGTCGAGAACGATTCCTCTAGTTCCTCAATGTGGTGGTGATATGAATGATCTGATGCGGTATATAATGTTAATAACGTGGCTGCCGCGTACCGGAGGAAAGAACAGCACGACGATGAACAGGAACGTTGGTTGGAAGGAAAGCACCGTGGAGTGGGGCCTAAGGCTACAACTTCATTGTGTTGTGGTTATACTATGGTGTGTTGTGCCGGGCTTCTGAACTAACGATCTTCCTAGTAGGCTTCACCAGAGGCGAGTTCCAGTACGTGCTAGGTGCCTGGATGCCTCAACGTCGCTGCAACGACTCACCTTTACCTGCGCGTTTCCGAACTGATCTTGGGTTCGGAGTGTGCAAGGGGTAGCGTGGAGGGTGCGGAGCCAGTCTCGGGGCTAGACAGGTGGGGCACGGATACGATCCAGTCAGGCTGTAGCTAATACAATGACCCAAATCGTTCCAGCGCTTCGTCACAGCGCGTAGTCCAGTCAAGCCGTGGAAGGATCTGCTTAGCTGTTAGAAATCAGCGTAAGAGATGTTTTTTTTTTCACTCGGTAACGCAGTTCCAAGCGTGGTACACGGATGAAACTAAATTGTCAACAAGATCTAAGTGTGCTGGTACTAGCGCTGATTTTTACTCTCAACCAGCACTCGCGCCAGCCCTCCCAATCAAGCCGCAAAACCTTGCTGCGAATCTTGCGCAATCAAGAAAAAACTCCGAGGTGAGGTGCGTGGGGTGGGAGGACTTACGCGCGCGAAAAAATTCGGCGCAACCGACAAACGACAACCCGACAACCGCTCGTAAGCTGGTTTTCTATCCGTCCTGGCCCGGAATTGCAAATCACACCACTCATGCAGTGACTCTTGACAAGCTTGCGTTGCACACGCTGTGAGACTAACACAACTTATTAGACTTTATAGTCGTGATCTAGCAGCCTACAGAAACTTAACACACTTGACAGGGATCCGATTCCCAATCGGTAACCGTGCCGAATCCACTCGTTGGGGATGGACCTAGAGAGCACTTCGAGTAGAGACAGCGGTGCGCACCTGGATTCTGGGGCAAATACCACCGTTGGCACTTCAGTTCAAAGCGGTAACACACTGGCAGGACGATCTCCAACGATTGTTGATGCAATTGCGCTCCAGCCCGAGCTCGAGGCAACACTGAAACTACGAAATGCCTTTCGCGATGCAGACAAGTTCTATCGACTCGTACGCAAACCCAACGGGCGGACCATCTTGCCTACGGACTATACCGACGTGCTTGACTTTAGATGCCCCGATAACAACACTGAATCGAACCGACAGCGTATTTTCAAAGTGGCCCAGGTGCGTTGCAAGATCCATGAGACCGCGGATGTCTCCCTCGATGTTATAGGCTCTGCCCAAAGTCCGTGCTTCACTCCGGGAGCCAAGGCACAGGGAGCTTGCGAACTGCAGTGGCATTTCCTCGTAGAGCCCGGATTCAATCGGACATGGCAGGGCAAGCCGGAGCCAGGTCCTCCATTTGTGCAGCGACCTAAGGCACAGTACAAGCGCTACCCAGGCTCTTATTGCCTTGATCCTGTCCTCACTCAGGACGACTTGAAGCGCGTCACAGGGATCGACCACCACCGACCTTTCAAGGGACCCTCCCGTGGCGCAGTTATGTGGGGCTGCCGCGGGCTTCCTGGGTTCTATGTGATTACTCACGCGCTTTCCGAATACGACCAGCTGGAGTGGTCGCTCCGCGCCATGATTCAGCACGCAGAAAGCGAACACAACAATATTACAAACCTAGCAAAACTGCGTGCTCTAGGAGAAGAAGGGGGAAGTGGTGGTCCATGTGGAGGAAGCAACATGACGACGAGTTGCAGGCGTTCTTCAGCAGGTGTCTGCGTCACGGCTTCTAACGAAGCCAAGCAAGAATCCAGCTGCTCACAGCCTGGTCAGATGACGGACTCAGCCTCAATCACATCTGCCCCAGCTCTCCAAGACCAGACCACTCAGGCTGATCAATCCCAGCCGAAAGCTACGATCCAGCATCCGATGGATCTTTTTGTTCAAGCTTGTGCAGCGTTCGGTAAGCTGAAGCAAGCAGAGCGTGCATGGGTTGAGGCCATTGCCCAGAAAGAAAATGTTCAGGCTAGTGAGGTCATCAAAGTTCTTGGGATTGAAATCTTGGATGAAGGATCCCAGTCACAAGATCTGCATGACGATGCATCCTTGGATACTTCGCCTTATTCGACTGGGGACGGCGATGAGGTCTCCAGCCACGCCGAGGTTTCAGTCTCCAAGGCTCCAGGTGAAACAAATCTTCAGCGCCTCCAGCGAAAGTCGCACCACCTTCGATCCATCCATATTAACGATCCGGAGCTTCAAGAGGCGCGTTCCCAGTTCCAGAAAGCTAATACCGCTCTCCGCGAGCTTCGATGGAGCTCTCTTGGATTCCATTATGACTGGACAGCTCGAAGCTATCATGAGGCAAGTAAGTCACTTTTCCCAGCCTCGTTCAGAGCGGCTGCAATTTCCTTAGTTGCGCCTCTTGTCGAAAAGGGCCTTGTTAATCCTGTACAGCCTGAAGCAGGAATCGTTAACTACTATCCACTGGGTTCGCAGATGGGTGCTCATATTGACGACGCCGAGCCTGCCATTGAGCAACCGATTGTCTCGGTCTCACTTGGTGCGGCTGCCATTTTCCTGATCGGAACCCACGACCGAACGGAAACACCAACTGCGATCTACCTTCGCAGCGGTGATGTTGTGATTATGGATGGCCCCTCGCGCCTTTGTTTTCATGCCGTCCCTCGCATCATTGAGAGCTCACTGAACGAATCCGGATTGCGAGCAGCCGCTGTCGCACTCCTCCAAGCATATAAAGAGGATCCTGGCACTCGTCAAGTGTCTTCAGCAGCTGCGTCAACGTTTGAAACGGATTACGATCTTCCCGAGCTGATGCAGCCCGAGCTGAAAGGATGCTTCGATGATCTGGACCCTAGCCTGCGTGTTGGCTCATTGGAGGATACAGCACTTGTACAGGCAATCGGCCCCGCTTTAGAACGTGCTGGGATCACAATCGAAGAAGCGCTCGAATTCCTGATCGTAACTCTTAGAGAGACACGTATTAACATGAACATTCGCCAAGTCAATGACAAGAAATATGGACCACCTTCAACCAAGCGTCTAAAGATTCCCGCGGAAGCAGCGAATTGTGGCGCCTACGCAGCACAAGACCAGGAAACGTTCCAGAAGCTATGCCAAGTGGCAGTGACAGTAACAACTTGTGCGATGCGCAAGGCGGGCCAAACGAAGCGTGAGACATATGAAGATCCTTAACACTTGTCTCATTTTGTTCATAGGGAGCAGCTTATGAAATGGTTGCGCCATTTCCCTCTTACTTTAGTGTAGAGTACAATACATAGTCTAACTTTATTAGCTGCAGGGGATGGCCCAGCTTGGCAAGAGAACTGCACTTGCTATACCTTGATCAAACAGAGTAGACCTGCTTGTATGCTCACAGTACAAGATCTGTAACATCCAATTGAATGATTGTGCACGGGGCCCCGAGAAGCTCTGTAACTGAAGGTGTGCAGCGTCCACGGTCAGAGTGCACAAACTCCTTCACATAGGTTCCAGCCTGTGTTTCCAGGTCTAAGAAGAACCAATGCTCATTAACATACCGCGCTTGCACATTCGATATCGTTCTCTTCCGTACCGCAGCAGTTCGTCTAAACAAGACGCGTACAGGGGTCGCTTGAAGTACCTCAACTTCACCATTTGGCGCAGTCGCACAGAAGTTGTTGAGCACATCCAGCTCAGAAGGATTAAGAAGTGGGCGGGAGCAGTAAACGACACATCGGTACCGCTTGCGCTTTTCTCCAATTCCGCGCGTCATCGCGTCGAACGAGGCTGGTGTGCCTAGTCGCAAATTACGGACCTGCACGGCACAAGTGTTTGCATGAATCAATTGGGTCAAGTGTTCATAAAAGTCTGGGGTGTTAGGAGGAATCCGCTTCGGATCACAGAATTCCAAGAAGAAAGGTCGGCCTGAACCCAGCATCCGCACGTTTAGGTCTTCTCTTCCAGAAGCATGGAATTTGACACCATTGGTAGGTCGGTAGAAGTGAGCGATAGCCTTACTGAGCTCATGCTCCACAGAACTCTCTGCAAGTGGGCCGTCCTCGTCATCATCGTCAGGTTGCGGTCTACCAGATGCCTTCTCTTCCTTCTCACCCGCCTTGGTTTCCGACCCTTGTTGGCTGGCTTCAGTTCCATTATCTGCCTGAGTAGGATTGGAATTCGACTTCCCGTATCCCGCACTCCAATGGGTTTGCGAAATGACGCGAGAGAGCTTTAAGTAATTACCCTCTAACAAAACATTTGCATGGGAGACGTAGAGCTCCATGCACAGGTAAGGTGAGATCTGGATAAGCACGGATCGATCATTGTTGCCTGCACCTTCTAAGGCCCAGACGCACAGCTTCCTCGGTTTCGGACACTCGTACCAATCGATGGTGACATCCTCCGAATCCTGAGATGACGAAACAACAGGGTGCTTGAACGTGTTCTGGAGCATTGGCTGCAAGCTACCAGAGACAACAAGTTCTCGCACATCCCATGCTGGCGGGATAGCCTCTCGTGTTTCGTCCTGCTCAAAGACAGCTGCATGGAATGCTTCGTATCCGGCCTTAATACCACGCTTGTGAACGATTTGGGTCTGACCCACATTCTTCTGCACGACACCAGGGATATCCATTGAAGTACCAGCTGGTACAGCTGAGTCACTGGTTGTAGTTGCAGGAGCGTCGACAGTAGTGGTGGCTTCCTGACGAACTCGTGCGCATTCACGTAGGCATTCGGTTGTAGCGCCTGTAGCTTTCATCTCATCAGATTCGCTTTCACGCACTCGCTTTGTGCCCAGACTTTCGTCATTCTCGCGCCTATGCTGCGCATGAAGATCTTTCTTTTGGGAAAAGTACTTGTCACTCTGCTGTGGAGCCGACACAGACACCAGGCTGCCTTCGTTCATTGGTGCTTTCGGGAGTCTTGGAGGGCAGAGATCGAGTGAATTCAGGGTTTCTGCGGACAGGCGTGGGAGCAACTTCACCAAGTTATTTGCGGACAACGCACTGCCCTGCATTTGACCAGCCTTAGGGTTCTTTTTCTGTTGTGAGTCTTTGGAGAGCGCCTCCCGAAGTTTGGTTTCATGGCCTGATAGTTCTGTGAGATAAATGGTGTGCAACCGGAACGGTGCATCCGAGTTGAACGGCTTGATTGGCTCAATGTTAGGTTGTCCTGAAGTCCCAGACGCATCTGGGATTTCCATACTGCTCTCGTCGCTCTTCGGGCGAGTTGAGTTAGGAGGTTGCGGACGGCGCTCGTTTGGCTTCTCTCCAGATCGCGCTAGGACCAATTCCTTGAATACAGCTGGATCACGGTCACCCCTACCTTCAAAAGCAAGAGACTTGGACAGGTGTTTGGTGTGAGACCACTTAAGTGCTTCTTTCAACTCGACGAGTTTGTTCTCGTAAGTTGGCGATGCGTATGGATTCTGGACCACCGATCCAGGCACGCGAGATGACTTGAACATCGAGTGAAGGTGCAGCCACATGCCGTATTGACGGATAGTGAGTGCTGCGGGGACAGTGCGGAAGATCGCAAACTCATCAAACTGATAGTCCTCCTTCGCGACATACTGACGGATTAGCTCGTAGAGTGTCGGATTGGGCGGGAGAAGATCGAGGCAAACGACGCATGCGGCACGCGTGGATAGGTACTGCCGAAGTTCTCTGAGCGTTTCCAGCGTAGTCTCATCTACCTGAGCGTCTTCCGTCGGCGCGGAGCACATTACATCGACTAGTTCGGGTTCGAACAGTGAGTACAACTGCGAATTTCGGCAGTCGATGAATCTGAGGACGCAATACGCGCAGCATCCGCGCCTGGCCAGCTCTAGGACGGTGTCCCAGAGGATCCACGACGGTTTCCACTTGAGTGGCTGGATTATAGCCGCCGCACTCATACTCCTTGCCTGAAGTTTCTTAAGCCTTGCGGAGTAACACACAGTTCTCTCAGCCGTGCGGAGCATCTGGACTCGCAACATTTTGCCATTCTCGCAACATTTTGTCTCCCGCGCAGGCTAGGCAACCAAGTACCGAACACATGTCTGTGTGTGATCGCGATGCATGGTCATGATGCAGATATACGTGACACCATTGCCATAATATGATCTCAACTCTTGCCTATCGGTGCTCCCACTGGGGCTCCAGTCCGCGCAGGCAACCTCAGATCCATCCAGAATTGGCTCAGAGAGTTCGAGAACATGCTCAACTACCCACAGCTGTGCAGCGACTGGAGTCGGTTCTGCATTGGGGATTGTATTGTAGCAAGCGAAAGATCCAGGTGCTATGCACTTGCTCACACTATGATGTCCCGCCACACCATTGGTCTCGCGACAGATCTAGCATGTCTACCGAAACGAGTGCACCCAAGCCATTAGGTGTCATCAAGTCAAATGAGGTATGTTCCTGAGACCGAGACGATAACAACTAGAGAAAAGCAGGTGACATAGGAACTTGGTAGACGAGTTGATGTACCCTCACTTCCGCCCCAATTATGAATCATGTGCATTTCGTGCTCTAGGACCTAGAGGCTGCTCTGTCTTCAGGCGAGTATGTCTTCGTTTACTGCACAGCACCTTGGTGCAAGCCCTGTAAGCTGATCGGTACGTAGGATGCCTTCCGGGTCTGTCATTTATTGCAGCCTTTCCATGACATCTTGCACATCGGACTCGGCAGCTTAGGTAATTTCATCCTCTCACGCCTACTTCGTATCTAGGCCCGAAGGTTGTCGATTTGGCTCAAGAACATACTCACATCAAATTCTTCGAGGCTCACACCCCTTCCGTATCCACATTGCTCGAAGACTACGGCGTGACGAAGTTCCCGTCTTTCATTCTCTTCAAGAGTGGTCAGGAGGTTGAGCGAAAAATCGGTGCGGACGAGGAGAACCTGAAACAGCTCATCGATCTTGGAGGCAAGTAAGATCCATAGATAGGATCCAGCCGATCCTCTGCATGTTGATAACAATATCTAATCTAACTTGTAATCCACACGCAGGCAATAGCACCATTTAACACCTTGTGTTTAACGACGTATGTATAAGTGTACAGCATTACGACTCAGGCCAATCACATACAGTTTCAAGCTTTAATCTAAACGACGTAGCGCGCCAGAGTGTACCATGAATGCACTTAGCGTGTCCCTTCTACTGGGCTACCTACGTATCACCTAATCTACGCTGAAGGTGGCGTGTAGGAGCCAATTCACTGGGGCCTCGCTAGGACTCACAGCATTCCCGCGCGAATTTCAAGAAAAGTCGGCTCTGTGACTCACTTTTCCGTCCGCTGTGTATCTCGAGATCTGGCGCGTGCGGATACAACAGCACCGAATCTTTCGATACATGACAACCCAGTCTACCTCTGTGCTAGACCAAGTCCGAATGCCCAATGGCCAAGTCTTCATTCGGGCCGGAAAGGAAATCGATGAGTGGGTTTATCTCGAGCTGCAGGGCGAGCTCCAGTCTACCTCTGCTTCAATCAATCTGCAGCGAACACAGGAACCCGGATCGGCATCGTACCTGCTTGGTATGCCTCTTGGAGACTTTCAATTCGAACCCCAAGTACGTTCTATATCATATATCGTAAATCCACTCCTGCAGTGCTGGCCATTTGGTGTGCTCGTATGCTGGTATAATCGCACTTTTGAGTCGGACTAGTACTCGAAATGCACTCATCCTCCTTCTCATATTGTGTCGCGCTATATTATAGGGTAAGGCCACGCTCCGCATTGGTAACCATCTTTTGACTGGGCAGTACAAAAAGTTATCTAAACCACTCTTGATCACGAAATCGGAACTGGACGTTGAGGACCCAACGCTCTCGAGCCAGCCAGATACAAGCGATGCGTCAGGTTCGAGTCAGCACCGAAAACGGCTAAGAGTGCTCGGCCTGGTTCGGGGCAAGTACCTGTTTGAGACCCGACCAGCGCCAATTGTACAGGCACCTTCAACGACGACATCAGCGTCTCGTCGAAGTTGAGAGCAAGGGTTGGCCTTGACCTCAGCGTTCAGCCGTATTTTGGCATGTCTCTCGGTAACTTTATGACGAGTATGTACAGTATTGAATTCTTTCAGATAATAAAGAGTGCAAACAAATGAAAAATGTAGTGAAAACACAATATGAAATGATATCCGAGTATAGTGCTGTTCGGATTCGTTAATTGGCTCTCCTGTTTTGTTTCTTTTTCTGCTAATTCTTCCCTTGGTTGGGTGCAAAGGTTGATCGCTATGGATGGATCTGATGGATGGATATTGTGGACTGAGGACGTGGTTGGTGATAGTGATGAAACCTAGCATCGAGGACATGCGCTTTTGCTTGTTGCTTGACAACGATAGATGAACCAGATAGGATAGTATGGATAGATAGTCTGATAAATGCACGAAAAAGGCTATCGATTAGAAAAATGACAACTCAAGTGATGGGGTTACTTGTTACACTGGGAGCGCCCAGACTCTTCCTTCATGGATGACGAGTTACCCATCCGCTGATCAGTATTGGTAGGCCTGGCGAACACGGTCGGGACGTCAACGTGGGGGATCGACACAGGGATACGAGTATGAGTGGAGATCAGGGCAAGAGCTGGAACGACAGCATTGACGACCTGCTGAAGCATCTCTTGGATTTGATCCACTTTCACTTGAGGCACCCCGAGTGCGGCACGCTGTTCGGCACGTGTGGCTTCCAACATCTGGCGAAGGTTAGCCACCTCTTCTTCTAGTTCAGCCATGCGATTCTTCTTGTACATTCGTGAGAGTCGGGCGAGTTCTGCCTTACGGGCCAAGCGGCGACGCTTGCTGTCAGGCGTACCTGCATCTGCGACTGATTCTCCATCGATTTCGCTCATTGCTTGTGAGGGAGAGGAAGCACCGCTTGCAAGTGAGGAGCGAGTACGAGGTGTTCCAATGCCTGAGGAAGACACAGATGCAGACGACGCTGCAACGGGAGCTGGTTGCTGAGACGGCGAAAGAGGGGCACCAATACGGTAGGTCGAGCGGGTGCTCAACGATGCGGAACCGTTCTTACTCTTAACTTTCGAGGCAGCAGCAGTAAGCGCAGCTTGCTGCTCGGCAAGACGAACGGAACGAGGGACGTATCCCGAATGCGAAGGCTTACCAGCGGACACATTCAAGCTCGAAGACTGAGGCGGTTGCTCAGTCGCTTGCGCACTGTGGCTAGCCTTCGCTGCCGCTTGCTGTTTTGCAGCAGCGCGCGTAACACGAACCTCGCCCCTTTGAGCGGTCTGCTGATTGGGCGCAGGGGAAGGGGTAGTCGACTGAGGGGCGGCGGCCTGGAGTGTCGCTACTTGCGCGCCATGAGCTGTTGCATTAATGATGCTGGCATTGGCTGAGCTTGCGACAGTAGGCTCAGGCTTCCCTCCAAGCGCCATCGTGGTCGGGCTGACTACGAATTCAGGTCGATCCAGCGGCACTCGTCCGAATTGCGCCGGTGAAACGAGCGAAAACAAATTCAGCGACGTATCTGCCCCATTATTCAAGCTCGTTGCAGCTTGGATCGCAGCGAGTGAGAGGCTTGGTTCTTGTGGGAGCTTCTGCAATGCGAGAGGCTGACCAGCCATATCGAACCACTGTCCTACTTTCTCGTCTTCGGAGTCACTACCACTGCTGCTGGTGGTCATGTTGGAATACATTGAGTTATCCGCTGTGTCGAATGGGGAAGGAGCTCCACTTGGGCCGCTAACAAAGCTGAGCGGCGAGGGATACTCCTGGAAGTGCTCGTACGCAGACGATTTGCCCTCTAGTAAGAGGACTGCATCGGTAGCCTGCTTTGCCTGGCGGATGACTGCCCGGTTGCGTTCACGCTGCAGCATGGGCTGCGTGAGATCAGGATTCAAATCGAAAGTCGAAAATGTTTCCATAGTCAGAGTAGGGGTTGAGTGGACTGGGCACTGAGTTGTTATTTTGCCTTTGTCGGAGTTGTTAATATCGGTTAAGTTCACTATCGCTATGAACAAGGAAAAGCGCAGAGTAGCTTGAGAAAGATGCGAGAGATCAACCAAGTCGTCGGTATTTTCGGCACCTCAACAGAGAACGAAAGACAGACAAACGAACAGGAAGGGCGAATGAACGCAGCTTATCTCCGATAATAGAAGGTTCGTTTGGACTGGGAGTTATGCACTTACAGTCTCAACGCTTTACCTGCTATGTACAATGTGCTCCACGGCTGTGGCTGTCTCAGACTATTTCGTGGAACAGAGGCGAGGGTCTGTTATCAGTCTGTTTGTTTAACGGTTCGACGAAGGTCTTAATGCTACCACTAGTTCCTCACTGCGGAAGAGAAGTTACTGGTGGCGAGCTAGCAAGCTACTATGGGCGCTTTTGCCTTGCTAGAGGACGAAGATCCCGGGGAGGCAATGAACTGGAATCGAAGATGCTGCAGTCGCGAGTCCGCCAACCGAATTGCGCTCTTGACTCCACGGGTACCAACACCACGCTTTTCTGCTGACCTGAGCTGCTCAGTTATTAGACTTTGCAGACGTCGAGCAGACTCAATGGCGTTTTGCAGATACTGCGCGAGCTGAGAGTGCGCTTCAATCCAGGAGGAACCTTGGCTTCCGAGATGGGAGGTGAGTGAAGTACTTAGAGCGGAGGACTCCGAAACCTCTTGGAGAGTGATCTGACGGAAGTTGGCGGACTCGCGAATAAAGTATTGCTGAGCTGGAGCGTGAACGCAGCAAACGGTGTAGACAAGGATGTGGAGAAAGCCGAGTAAAAGTAGGCAGAACGATACGTTAGTCTTTTTGTTCTTATTCAGCTCTTCTCCCTTGAATTGCATCGAATCGAATCGGCGGGTCTATGCACCGGTTCGACAGTAGCAGATATCAACGAGAGGGTCAGTGTAGACGAAGAGAACGCGGATCAGACGTGGATGCTACGCGCTATAATGCAGTGCAGTAACCACGGGCCGGGGTGTCCTAAGCGTCCAACGGGTCGAGGGGGGTGGGGTCAGCTAGCTCTTAGCGAGACTGAGATGCTCTAGAGTCCGTGTACACGTGTGATTTAAGCGATACGTAAGTGGTTTTGCGAGGCGTTGAATTTGTTGCGAGTCAAGCGCCTCAGCACAGCCTTGGGGGGAGACTGGCGTTTAATGCCCATGGCAAGGCTACACCCTTCTGAATTGCAAGTTACTGCAGCCTTGCTATGCGATGGATCGCAGTGGATCCTAGAGCAATATGCACACTAGGTTATGCACATGCGAATACAACGCAACTACACCTGCAGCACTCGCGTGAACACGAGAAATTCAGAGCTGGATACAAACAATCTGCTGTTGGTGTTCTGTATGAGTCCTTGGATGAGACTATCCACCGTTGTTGATATCAGATTGTTGATATCATCCACCTGCGGGCGGACACGCGGAAACCGACCGAACTCTCCAACAAGTGCAAGAAGACAGAAAGTCACACTGCTGGCGGAGTGAAATTCGGGGGTGCGGGGTGCGACGTTAGGGACATGATCTTGGATTTGAATTCGAGACCACTTGCGGTCTCTGTTCAATTCTATTAATCGAGTTCAATCCCACCTAACAGCCCGAAAATCATATCGATGCACCAAATTCAGCTCAGTTCTGATCCCCAGTCGCTGCTGCGCCGACGTGCTTGCCCTGTTCTACCTCATCGCGTATGATCATTCCTGATTTGCCTACGCCATCACTTTTCTCTAGCTTTGTTCTACCGCTAGCTGGCCGGCTGTTAGTCTACTCGCACGACTACGCGCGCGAGACCCAGCCTTGTTTGAAACACCGGCGTCCCGTCGAAGGAACCGGCGTGCACTTGCTGTGTGTTCAATCCTCGGTAGCAAGCGATAGAGCAAACACCAAGCAACGAGGAAGACGCACGGACTGAAGAGGCACCAATCCGTATTCCAAGAGGATCTGTGTGTAGTGTTAAATCGTATCGTTACACTGCACGGTTGAAAACGGTTGCCTTGAGCACAGCCTCCACCTCTCAATGGCTAGCCTCAGTGACTATGGGCTGGATGATGTCCAAACAGATACAACTTCGTCACTCGACAGCATCCACAGTATTGACTCGAAGCAGGGCTACCGTGACAAAGTGGCAGAGTTCATATTCGGGCATCTGTTCGTGTTGCTGGTGAGGAGTGGAGCGCTGCAGGTGCATAGTGTGGTGGCGTTTGCCATCGCGATAGTATCATGTGCGCAATTACTGTCGCTTGCGTTTCACCCGCTGTTCAGCTGGCACAGGTCTGTGGGCGGAGTGGTATTCGACATAACTGGCATTTCGAGCTTCTTCTCATATCACATGTACGCATCTCCAGCGGCGTTCTGGACTGCCTTTAGTCTTGTGGCTGCATCACTCCTCGTCTTTGTGATTATATTTACATGTACGACACACACGAGTAGTGTGATCTTCTTCCGCATAGCGCGAATCCTCGTGTGGGTCGTTGGCACGTTTATGTTTGTACCCTTCCTCACTGCATTCTTAGCAGCCGCAGGCTGCGAGGTTGGCTTTCCTTATGGCCATGCCAATCGAGGTGCGTGCTGGGACTCAGTGCCAGGATATACAAGCGGAGGAATGTACATCCCTATCACGGGCTACGATCGAGTGGTATCGTTGTTAGGTGTCCTGACACTATTTGTGTTCCTTGCTATCGCTGTGATTTCACATGGTTTTCTATATGAAAACAACCCTATTGCACGAAATGCTATTCACTTTGCGCAACCGCAAGGACGAACGGCTTTGCTTTCGATGGGCATCAAGACGTTTTTCGTCATCCTCTTTCGGTTCATTGCTCCGCATATGCATGCGCGCGTCACAGCCGCGATCGTCGCAGCTACTCTCTGTGGAAACTTCTGGCTCTATCTAAGGTACCTGCCTTGGTATTCGTTCTTCATGGCGCAGGTCTACACCTCATTGTATGCCCTAACGGCGTGGGCAGGAATATGCGCGTTTGTCTCGGCACTAGTTGGCAATCCCGAAGATATGGGAACTGCCGTCATTTTCTATGTCACGGCTCCACTCGTGCTCTATTGCGGTATACTGGCAGCACGGGCCCGCCGACTATACATTGAGCAGTTTCCTGCATATCAGTTTCGATCCTGCTTCGATGCTGAGCTTAAAGCGCGCTTCTTCCTTGAGCCGATTACCAAGCGCGCTACCAATCCACATGCTTCTGAGGCGGAGGTGCTCTTACCTGAGCATCAACCATATTTCACGTGTGTAGATGAATGGTTCACCACCGCAATGAAGTACCATCCGAATTCAGTGACGATTCACATACTCTATGCACAATTCGTGCTTTTCTACCTTCGCGACACGAAAGCGTCTCAAACGCTGCTGAGCAAAGCGGCGGCTCTTCACCCCAATTTGGATGATCAATTCCAAATCTTTCGACTTCAGCAGCTGACCCGACATATTTACGAAGAAGATCAGTACGAGGAACAACGAAACAGGGCCTTGGCACTGCGCAGTCGACGAGAAGGTGCCGCGAAATCGGGCGAGTCTTCTATGGGCAGCGCACTTCTGCGAGCCTCTCAGCGGAAGCGGCATCGTGATCTCGCGATTAATCTTGCGCTAGAGAAACACACCGCAGACGCACTCCACGTAGAAGAGCTAGGAACCCGTGCACAGATTCTCTTTTGGCTTGAGCTTCAAAAGGCTACACCTGAATTCGGTGTTCTCACAGACCTCGCGCACGAAATTACCAAATATGCAGAACGTGCAAATTATCATGCGTACAAGGTTCTCAAAATGCGCAAAATCTTGCGCAAGTCAGTCGCGGTCGAGGAGCAGCTTCAATCATCGGCGGTGTATGAGACAGAGGCTGGAGCAACAATGAATCAAGAGGTGCCGGAGTCAGCTGCCTACCCTCACCACGAACAGGAGGCCTATGACATGGACGCCGTACCTTGGTTTGAGCAACAAAGCGTGGGGAATGCATTGGATACAATGAGCGAGATTTCAATTCCTACGAGCCAATCTACAGCAATGACGGAATTCACAACTGCGGACAGAACTGGTCCCATTCATTCATTAATGTACGGTAACGCCGCATTGCTCAACGCCGGTCGGCGTGGTAGTTTGAAGGTATCTGATGGAAGCTCTAGACCGCGCCGTATGAGCCTGGCGTTTACAAAGATTGGTCCGGTTGGAACCTTACTGATCACAATGGGCAAAAAAGGGTTCGACAACTCAATGGCTTTCCGCAATACCGTCCAGCGCAGCTCTACCAGCGTTGCTTCGATTTTAATTGCACAGCCACCGGCCGCTGGATCTGCAGGATCAGGCCGAACATCGGGAGGTCTTGGGCACGACACTGCATCGTCTGCAGCATCGCTGCTTTCCCTCCTCTCAGAGCATTTCCGCGTTGATAATGGCGATCTCAGTTCGCTTGCAACGGCTGCTGCTCAGGCGTATAGCAAATCGCAGCATGATAGATCACCCGAATCATCTACACGTGGAGCAGCCGAAGGTCTAGATTTTTCAACACTCTTCCAGATTGAGGAGGTTGATCAGGGGTTCCAATCACTATTCGGCTACAGCAAGGCCGAATTAACGGGTATCGATGGTGGCAAAGGTGACATTGTAAGTGCATTCGGCGCCAGCCATAAGCAGAAGGCAACGGTGAGCTTACCGAACCTCTTCCCCGAACCATTTAAACAGGATCAGGTTGAGTTGATGAAGAAATTTGTTATTGCTACTATCGCATCGCTGAGTGAGATGCACTCTCGACTAACCTCCACTTCTTCGAATCAAACTGCAGATGCAGTCGTTGATCTGAATGGAACAGGGGAGTCAGCCATTCCTTTCGAAGAGCGGCTACTCTACGTTTATTCTCATATTTACCTCCTCGCCCAGCATGCTGATGGATCAGTCTTCCCGTGTATATTTTCAGCACGACCCGTACGGCATCCCAGCAGCCCCGCGGCCCTGATGTTTTCGTTTGAAAGCGTTAAGCTCACCAATCGCCACCACTACATCCTAGCTCGGGCGAATGGGACGATCGTGTCATGTACACCTCACACTCTGTCGCTTTTCGAGCCAGAAACTGCTCGAATTCTTGCAGAAACGCCAGGAAATCAACTTAGGAATGCCATAACACGGTTCCTGTCCGATCGACTTGTGGAGGATTGGCTTCCGGGGTACACTAAGGTCCAGCAAGGGTACTTCAGCACGAATGGTATGCCTTTTGTGATTGCCCTCAAGCGCAAGGGTGATACGAAGGGAAGCGCAAGCGATCCAGCTCAGAAGCTCCTCCTCGTTCGTATTTGTGTCGCGCCTGCAGCGAATAGGCTTCCAGTTCCACTTGTGCCCATGAATGAACGCCCGTTGACCATCGCTCGCCCACCCCGGAACTCCATCGAGGCCAAAGAACCACGAGGCAGTCAATTAATCTCGCGGATTGCTGCTCGGAACACTTCATTGCCAAGCTTACCTAGTGTGGTTTCCAACCCACCGCGCGGAGCCAATGAGTCATATATGGGACCGGATTCGTTGCTTGTTGCTCAAGGTCAAACCTCACACGCGCAAGCCTCGTCCTCCCAGGCTGGCCGTGCCTCCATGTCGTCGCTTGCACCACACGGATCTCTAGCATCCCTATCTGCAGCACTTGCTCCTGCTCTGGCACACACCGAACTACGAAATGTCAACCTCTACGCAGCACCATGCGAGTTGGCAACGCCTCAGGATCCAGATAGTTTGTTCAAGCTTGCCAGTCGCGTCGTGCGTGCTAAGCAGTTGGACGTATCGAGAAGACTCGTTGCGGAAGCAACCGGTCGTGGATCTGACAATGGCCCCAACATCTCCGTCCAGGATCTTCTCGGCGACAAGCGCTCCCTGAATGCTGATGACTTATCCGTTCTCATGCCTAGGCATGCAGACGAGACCCCTGTTGTCATTTATTTCGAGATCTTACGCGTTATGAGCTTTGACCCTACGAAGGCACGTGCTTCAGCGAAACAGAGTGTTCACGAAAACGTTGCAGATCCTGTTCTCGGTCTAGCTGATGATGACTTCGCTGAAGAAGGCTTCGAGGACGAGGACGAAGACGAAGATGAAGATGATGAGGCAATTATTAACGGCGTCGGCCACATCATCTTGCGCAAATCCACTTCTGAGTCCGGTGAAGCAGAGCGGATAGAAATCCAGCATCCGCCGTACCCTGGCTCATTTGCAACTCTCGATAGTCCTATTGAGGAGGAAGAGAAAGGGAAGGCTGTGGCAACTCCTCGTCCCCGCGACAGTGTACGCTTCCATCATGATCCATCAGATCTTGGCCAACATGATGATGACGCAAACATATCTGGTTTCGCACTCTTCGAACCCCAATCCCAAATTGGCCTCACGATTCTCCAGAGTGCCTCGAAAGTCAAGAAGGCTCCACAAAGAAGGCGCACCAAACCAACGCCCAATAATCAGGAACTGGTTAGTGTTGGCGGTAGCTCTGCGAGCTCAACAAGCGCAGTCGCACCAGCTATTTTCCACGGTGATAGACTCGATCATTACGAGCAACGCCTTCTCGCTGTGATTGAAACCGAAAATGCAATGGGTCTTCTTCCCACCAGTGAACTCATGAAGGCAGTCCAAGCCGGGTTCACAAAAGGAAAGGGCAAACTCAGTCTTCCTCGCGAGGCCACATCGCCAGAAGTTGCTGCTGTTAGAGACTTGATTTCCCACGGCTTCTCGTTGGAGGATTTCGACGAAATCTTGGATCAAGAGTTACCTCGCTACCATTCATATGCGAGAATGGAAATCAAAGATGTCCGAGGAAACTTGGCTAGTGATCCGACCTATGCCCTCAAGACTGCTGAACGCGAACATATGAATCGTTATTATGCTTTCGATCGGCTATGGCTTGGTTCATCAGGGCCTCGTCGTAGCGGAATTGGAAATACGGCTTCGAGTCTCTACGCGTCAGGTGTACCTGAGCCAATGCATTCTTCTGGAGACGCGACCGGAGGCCGTAAGTCACTTGGCTGGCATTCAACCGTTTCCGGATCGCGTGATCCAGCAGGTAGTCATGCGGCTGACTTGCCTGGAAACAAAATGTCTGACATGGCTAATACGGAGACAGATCACGATGTTGATCATGATGACGACGATGATGCGTGGATCTTTGGCGATGATGATCACTTCAACACCTCCACTGATGCGAGATTCGATCGCCTTGTTCGATGGCGAGACCACCAGTCTAAGCACGAAGCGCGTCGGCGACAACAGGCCATTGAAGCAAAACAGAGGTTGATTGATCGACTTAACAAGGCATCCAAGGCAATGGAGCGAGATGGTGTCAATACTCCAGCTTCAAATGCAGTCAATGTAATTAAATCCATGGACGAAAGCACTTCGGACTTGACGAAAAATCTGCGTGCTCACATTGCGGCCGAGAATCGTCAATCGCAGAAGACGACAAGGAAGTTCCAAATCGCCTTTGTAACAACGATAACCCTTGCAGTTCTTCTTGGCTTGGCCCAGTTCGTGTCGCAATACGTTCAGGTGAATCAATTCTATGACAATCTGAAGATTGTTGAGGCTGCCACCGCGCGTGCAGACGCGGTTGTTCGTGGTGGATATGCAGCACAATACCTGAGCGCCATTCGAGCGGGATGGTCACCACCTGCGATATACGAAGGGTGGGAGCAGCCCACGTTCAGTATGATTCAGAAGAATCTGTACTCGCTGGCTGCAATTTTGAGTGATAGTCAGGGCCGAATTGCCTCTGCTAAACGACGATCGTCTAATGCGGAATACGAGGCCCAGGATATCTCTATCTATGATGTAAATGTTGGAGGTTTCGTTGCAACCCCGTTTGCGACTGCCGTTTCGAACTTTGTTTCACGCATGAAAGACATTTCAGCCTTGTCTCAGGCAGCGGTAACCCCATCGCACACGAGTGTCGGATATGTTCTCGCTAATACCAGCGGTGCGCTTCTTACAGCGCTGATCGAATCCTCCCGAAGGCTTGCAAACGATATTCAGTACCTTGTAACCGAGAGCAACATCTGGGCAATCGTCCTTTTAGTAGTCGCTTTTGCGGTCCTGGCTCTATTACTTGTCTTCGTTATTCGTCCGTTTAACATCGCTATCAATCAGAATCGAGCCAAGATCTTGAGTATTCTCACCGGTATTCCACATGGTTCGCTTAAGAGGATCCATGCGTTAGCAGCCCTGCGCCTTGCAGTTATTGTGGGTGATGTATATGCGATTAAAGACGCTAAGGCTCAGCTGATGGCGGCATCGAAGCGCGATATTACTGACCAACTGCCAACCGTCGCTCATAGTGACGCGGGAACAGCGGTGTCGGCCATCCCTGGGGCGCGACCGATGCAAGAGGAGTTCGAAACACACGTTAAAGCGGACTTCTCCTTCATGTTCAAAGTCCGTATGTCCGGTATCTTCATTGTTTCAGCCGTTTATTATCTCTGTACCTACTTTGCGTTGTACGCCCCAGTGAAGGAGTACATGGCCGGTTCAGCAACTACAGCGTATTATCACTCTCTTCAGTCGGTGTACGCTTCGCAAGTTTTCTTCGATATCAGCACGTTGTACAGCAATGATCCCAGCACGGAACCGCCTAATCTTGTAACGATCGACGAAGCGCGTGATCATTTGCAGATGCTGATTGATGCTCGAGACGCCCTAATTAACGATGGCTCGAAGTTCAACGGCCTTTCGCTATACGAAGCAACATCCAAGTTAAAGATCTCTCACGACTTGCGTGACCTCTGGTTCGGAGAGACATGCAGCTTGGTTTTCCCATCCGAGAACCCTGTTGCCACACAGCCTACAACTGTTTATGACGAGTACGGCACTGCTAGCTTGGTTGGTCCTTTCCGATTCCAAGACTACTTCGCCGTACCCTATTCAGCTTGCCATAATTATGACACAGGTTCCGTCGCAACGGGCTTGCAAACTGCGCTCCAGGAGTTTGTTCGACAAGCTAAGTTATACTTGGATACCTATAACCCACCCTCTCCGCCGGCGGCATTCCCAGATAATTGGGTTTTCACAGACAACTACTGGCGATATCTGCAAGCGATGCAGTTGAAGTCAGTCGAGTACTACGTGGAATCGGTCGGAGACCATGTTCACAAGTTCAAAGTAATGTCGATTATAGCCTTTTCTGTATATGCGGGGGTAGCGCTACTCATGTATATTTTCCTTTACCATCCTCTCATTGTCGGGGTGCATGCCAAACTCAAGGCGATTCGCGCAGTTTTGTTTCTCGTCCCAACTGAGATTCTCGCTAATGTCCAGGTGTTCCGTCAATGGCTTCGCTCTAAGCACAAGAAGGAAACGACGGCCACTACAGTCGCAATGAATTGATTGAAGCTACATTCTGGTTATTATCATTAAGGGTAGGGGATTCATCTTCATCTTGATGATGTATCGCAGTCAATTGTTTTATACTAGCCTGATTCCCCTCAATCAATGATCCAATCCCTTTCTCCTCCCTTCATTTCTTCCTTCATTACTTCCTGGTTTCTTCAATCTTAGCGAGGACCCAGTAATACAGTGTCATCATACTCTCATGCTTTATAAGTACTATACTATGTTATGCTACAGCCCATACTTGTGGAGTCGAGCGTGGTGCTCCATTCGCGTACTCGCTCGCGCCCTCGTTCCCTCGAAACGATCGCCTGCCCTCCAATGACGTCAAGCCTGGGTTTGAATTCCGAGCCGGAAGGCCGAGAACAAGTGGGAAAACAAGCGCTTGTTTCACATTTCTGGGTATGATGGATATGTGGAGTGAGGAAGCTTTAGGTTGTCTAGATTATATAGTCAGATGCTATACTCATATATTAACCATTTGCACCCGAATCTGACACGACAAGTCTAGTCCACGCGGCGATGTATCGACTCGCAGGTATGCTCTCATGCGCAGTGGCTGGCGGTTATATGAGCCGTCGCCTCTCACCACAGACTGCGCTATGCGAGACCCGAGGCGCTGTACAGAGTCTTGGCCTCACACACACCTTCTGGGGCCGCTGGGGCTCGAGCCAAGCCAGCTCCCAGCTCCCAGACGAAAAGCCTCGTCGACCCTCCATTGTGACTGTCCCGTACGTACTCACGTGATGAATGAAATCCCGGTTTTTCACAGCTAGGCCTGGGAACATCTCGACTGATACTGGGTGATTCTGGTTTATCTCCACTAACTCTAGCGGAATTGATGGTCCTGTCAGTATTTGGCAGTCTGCAACTCGAGAAGACAACCTCAACCGGCTCGAGTCGGAAGAGTTCGACGTGGTCGTTGTTGGTGGTGGTGTTGTCGGAGCAGGAACTGCACTGGAAGCTGCGGCTCGTGGCCTTCGTGTGGCTCTTGTGGAGAAGGGCGACTTTGCTAACTGCACGTCATCGCGCTCGACAAAGCTCATCCATGGAGGTGTCCGCTATCTTGAGCAGGCATTCAAGACGCTGGACTACTCCATGATCAATTTGGTGACAGAGGCGCTGCACGAGCGTAGCCATATGCTTAACTCATGCTCCTACATGAACAAACCACTGCCCATTCTGATCCCGCTTAACAAATGGTGGGAAATTCCGTACATGTACATCGGTACAAAGTTCTACGAGTTCTTTGCGGGCAAGTCGAACAACACACCCAAGTCATATTACTTGTCGCGTGATGAGGCGCTGAAGCAGTTTCCCATGCTGAAGGGTGATAACCTGAAGGGTGCCATTGTATACTTTGATGGCCAGATGAATGATGCCCGCCACACGTTGGCCCTAGCGCTCACCGCCGAGAGCAAGGGCGCAGCAATTGCGAACTACGTCGCGGTAGAAGGACTGATCAAGGAGGGCACGATCGAACAAGCAGCAGACAAGGAGTCGTATGCAAAGATGCCAGTCCGTGGTGTTGTGGCCAGAGACGCCCTGACCGGCAAGGAGCTGAGGATCCGCGCTAAGACGGTCATCAATGCTACTGGTCCATTCAGCGACGCAATTCGCAAAATGGACAACCCAGACGCAAGGCCTTATGTAATTCCCGCGACTGGTGTGCACGTTGTGCTCACGAAAAAGTACTGCGCTGATAAGCTTGGCATGCTCATTCCTAAGACCTCGGATGGTAGACTCCTTTTCCTCTTGCCATGGGAGAACAACACGCTGGTTGGCACGACTGATGCCCAGGGCGAACTCTCAGACTTGCCAAAGCCTAGCATTGAGGACGTTGATTTCATTATCAACAACGTGAAGCAGTATATCAACACGCCTATCGAGCGCTCTGATGTGAATGCTGTTTGGGCTGGCCTGAGACCGCTTGTCCTGGATCCCAAAGCGGCTTCAAAGGGAACCAAGTCATTGTCCCGGCAGCATCTCGTACTCGTTGAACCGTCAGGCTTAGTTTCGATCCTCGGTGGCAAGTACACGACATACCGCAAGATGGCAGAAGATGCTGTCAATGCAGCTGTCGATTTTGTCGCGTCACAACCCGGCGGAGACAACGTCTTCAGCATACCTCTGGATCAGGCGAAGGCTTCAGTCACCTTTAACATGCCCCTGCTGGGTGCTGATAAGGATGGTACAGTATGCGCCTCCAACTATTCAACTCTAGAGAGCTTCCTGGTGAAGTTGCGTGGCGCACCACCAGATGTTGCATCCCATCTAGTTCGCAACTACGGTGTGCGAGCATTACATGTGGTCGACTACATGTACAAGCAGGCAGAAAAGTCAAAGACTTCCCCATGGAAGCGATTGAGCGATGCGCATCCGTACCTTGAGACGGAGGTCCTCTATTCGGTAGACTGCGAGGCTGCGCAACGCCTAGAAGATGTTTTGTGCAGGCGAACACGTTTGGCCTTCGTCGATGCAGCAGCGGCGAATCTTGTTGCTGACAAGGTTGCAAACATGATGGCAGAGCCTTTGGGGTGGAACGCTGAGCGCAAACAAAGCGAACTCGCCAGACTCGACCAGGTGATGCGCACAATGGATGTGAGCAAGTTGCAGTAAGAATGTTGCTTGGCTCTTGCAGACTTTATTATTGCATCGAGCCCCTCTTTTCTTCTATATACAATACCTGATGATTATGCAATCTAACTGAAGTAGATGACCCAACATAAACTAGAGGTTATAGCTAGTTAACACATCAGATTAAAGCTAGGTAGTCAGAGTGATTCATCCCGGTGGATTCATTCGTCTGCTGTTGTTTCCTGTAATGTCTCTCGTAGAGGAGATCCTGGCTGTTGGTTTGCTGAATCCTCGCCATAGATAGTAAGCTGATATACAATAACGCGCCCAAAGTCATCGCTCATGTCTGTGAACACTATGCGAAGCACCTCAGTGTTATCGCAGGAGAATACGAAGCCCTGCCTCGAGTTATTGTCAGCAACCGAATACCTGGAGCCGCGTTCAACTGCGTATTTGATCGTGGAACCCACTATGTTTCCTGGGATGATCGACATTCTACCGGGTGCGAAGCCGCCCTGAAATGTGAGCTCTAGCCTCCGCACATTCACCGGTCGACGGAACTTGAGTGTGATACTCTGAGTCTCGCCTGCGTCTGAGTTCCAACATGTGTCGTCCCGTCCGTCAATCAGATGCCGTTTGCTGAACTGGGGATCGTCGTTGAGCACGCTTGAAACCCTATAGTGTTTCAGAGAGCGGAGCAAGCGAGCGATGTCGTCAGATGTGGTCAACTCTTTCTGCAGTGAAATTTAAACGGTAGGATATTGAGGTGGATAGTGCATGATAGAGGATAAAGGGTTAGCAACTTACTTGATGGCACAGACTAGATCGTTTATCGCCTTTAGCTGGTGAGTTTCACTCATCACTGTCAGGATCTCGAAACTATCTCATTGTGCTCGCAGCTAGATTTTATCCACCACCGTGCGTGAACAACAAGGTAATCGGAGAGAAGGGGGAGAAGCATGGCGCAGCGATGCAGAAGTAACATAGCAGAATAAGACACGCGCACACCGGCTCCGACCAGTGTGCGCAAACAGTGCGACTCTATTGTTTAGGCTGAGAGCCAAGATGCTTGGACCTGACTGAGTGAGGCAGGAAAAGCACATTGAGTTCTGGCATGGCTGAAGTGGTTGAAGTCATTACGAGTTAAGGGTGAATCTGATACGAAGCATAAGGAATATAATATAGCCGAAGGAACACATGGTTTAACTGTACCAGAATGAAATGAATACCGAAGTAAAACGCAGCGGACACCGTCAAATCGGAGAACACTGCAGCCTTCAATCGAGAACAAGTCCGGAATTGCATAGCTGCACTCTGAGGTCCAGCGAGTGGAAGCGATGAGTTACTAAGGGCTGACGGTAGGCTTGGAAACCTCGACGTTAGTCAAAGGCTGGACATCAGCGAGCGATGCTCCGTTGGAGGCCGATTCCGTTGTCACTTTGGGTGATGAAACCGAAGCAGCTGCAGAGGTGTCGCTAGATGGATGCATTACGGTGTTGACTTGCTGTGTCACGTACGCTGATCGAGGAAAGCGCCGTCGTAGTGCTTCACGTGCTGCCTCAACGACCTTTGGAAGACCTATTTCGACTCGTAGCTCGAGCAATTCCCGAGATCTCTCAAATTCCCAGAGCTGTGTCAAAAAGTATGTGTTTGGCGCGATGGATGGTCGACGGTTGAGCACGTGGAGAATCGCCTCTTCACGGCTATAGCCACGGCGCGCCATAAGATAAGCAATCACAATGGTTGCGCTGCGAGACCGGCCCTTACGGCAGTGAACAAGCACATTGTGACCGTTTTTCAGGGCGTTGTAAACAGCTCGAACGGCCTCAATAAGCTGGTCCCACGGTTTGTCCTTCCAAAGCCGTTGCCTATCAGTGTCGTGCCAGGGTAGCCTAACGAACTTGACACCTTCATTTTCGAGGCGTTGGCAGTCTTCCAGCCAAGTAGCACCATGGCTTGTTGCAGCAAGGATATCAATCACTAATGCTGCGTTGACAATGAGGCCAATGCGCTTCTGAGTTACGTGGACGTATGCGGAGGTACGCCACCCTCCTAGATACAGCTTTCCCCCTTCTGGCTTGTTAGGGTCTGCGAGTGAATCGTTTGTTGAGACTTTGCATAGATCGGAGATTGAGGGGCTCTCATGAAGGGATTTTGAAGCATTGGGGTCTGTGCCCGCACCATCCACTTGGACCTGCGTTGTTGGGGTGCATAAGGGAGTTCCTTTCATCTCAATATCAGCCTCTGCCTCCTCAGGGATATCATCAGGGTGCGATGCATGTCCGGAGCCAAGATAGAACGAGTGCAGGCTCATGGCATCCTCACCAATCATGTCAAGATGACCAATATCTGTGGGGTAAAAGGAGCTGGCAGTAGAATCGGAGCATGCGCTCTTTGGAGAGAGTGGTGGGGAAGGGTTTGGTACCTCGCCACTGTCGACACTCTGAAGCTTGGCACCCGTTTCTGTAGTGAGGTTTGGAGCCTTCTCTCCAAGCAAAACTGCAGGTAGGACTAGGGCATGCTTTTCGAGACCTGCCTCAGCATACGTCTGAGCGAGATCTCTTGCAGCTGTCTCAGGATCCAGCGCTGGGCCCGCAAGCGAGAATTTGTTACCGCCATCATCATCACTCGGCAGGTTCGATGGGGACGTGAGGGCTGCCAGAAGCGGAGTTCGGATGGATGCGATCGCTTCAGCAACCTTAGTAGCGGATACAACAGTGTCTGAGCGGTAGGGTAGGACTAGAGCTGGAGTTGTTGCCGTCGGAGCTAGTAGGGCTGTGCCACTCTCTTCGCCATTGGTTTCTGACAGAGGCGAAGTCACTGTAATATCAGATGGAGCGACTTCATGTGACTTAGCTACTGCATCAACGAGCGGTTCAGTTGCAGATTCCGGTTCTTTAGGCGATGAATCATTGCCTGTACCCTCATTCGTTCCATGACCATGCTCCTTCAGGAACTCAGTGATCTCAGGTGAGTTATTGCTGAAAACAGCCACAATTATCTCATCACCATAAAGTTGACGTCTCCGAGCGAGTTCAACGGCCTTGGCCATTTCAATCTCATGTGCTTTAGACTCTTTTATAGCCCTTTCACGAGCCTCCTCATCACTATCGCAATCCTCGTAGCAATCGGAGAACTCTTCGATTTCCTGCGCAGCGAACGCACGCCACGTGGCCTCCATGTTGGCGTCATCTTCGTGCGAGAACCAGTCAATTACGTCCATTGTGCGCTCATTACTCCGTTTCAACTTTGCGTGCAGCAAGTCCTCGCTGAGAAGGTCCCCGTACGCCAGGGTGCGTGTGCCAATCCTCACATTCGACAGAATGGGCCGTTTCGAAGATCGTGTGGGTGACTTGGAACGGCCATGGTGCCTGCTTTTGTCACTCCGCTCACTCTTTTTACTTTTGCTCTTGGTGCTGTGAGACATTTGTCTTGACAGTTCTGCCTATCCCCAACGCAATACCGCAGATGGGGTGGTTTCCTACCAAATCGGGGAAACGTGGCAGCTGAAATCTACATTTTGGGGGATGACATCGTGCGGGTAGAGATAATAAGACTCGACGAACGCCGTATACAAGTTGTGTATAGCTGGGAAAGTGTGTTTCCAGCGCCGACACCCTTACTGGTGCCCATATCTCGAGTTTCGACTCAAAGGGAGATTCCTCTGAAATTCACTGACCGACAACGAGTTGAAGTGGCAAGGTGCACGTGTGTGACAAGTTCTTTCAGTCGTGCATTTGTGTAGAATACGCAAATAGAAAGCATATGAACAAGTCAAGTCTTCGTGAAACACCGTTACATTCGCCCCAAACAGCGACAAACACCTTCTCGACCCAGAATGAGAACAACAACAGTTCGAACCAGCACCGATATGCAGCAGGTAATCCGAACCATCTGGAGAGGAATACTGCTGACAACATCCCAGCCAACCTGCCAGACCACCATGAAGACAATCTGATGCAGACTCATCATGACGAGCCACAACGATGCAACAGATACGAGGGACAGCAAGCCACTCGGAATCAGGTTCTCCCCAAGATTGCTCTTCACTCTCAGATCATATACGATACAGCGAAACGAACTCACAGCCTGCGCGTCAATGCAACTCATGCTCGACTCAATGGCTCATCCTGGAACCCACCCGAGATTACCCTATTCGAGGAGTCCCATCCGACCTTCATTGGAACTCTGTTTGACGACCCGAACCCGCTTTCAACTCTAACCGCTCCACCGTATCAACTAGTACGTGAGCAGCGTCGATTGGATGCCCTAATTGACGCCGTTCAGCGACTGGATCACGAGCAGAAGACGCACAAGGACATTATGCATCACGCGGCTCAACAGACGAGAGGTGTGCCAAAAGACCAACAAGGCTCATCGACCTTCCGAGAAACACAAAGGCATGCGGAGATTCGAGCTGCGGAAGCTGAAGCTCGATTTATGACCAATTCAGACCGTTTCGGCGTGCTCAAGCGCTTGCTGGACATTTCGCTCGGTCAGAGTCGCCGATTTCAGCTGGCGCCACAGACATTGGCGCAAGCAGAAGCCGCTCAGAGAGTAGATGCAAGTAATCCGTCCCAAACGAGTATTTCTGCACGTCCAGCAGATGTGGAGACACTTATGAGCGCAGCTGAGCGTGCGAATGATCTCCGGACAGTGTCTAACCAACTGTGTACACGTGATCTGGTGTGTGCGTCATTGTTAAACAATGCTAGTGTTGTCGGAGTGGGTTTGGCTCGAACCGCGCCAGATTATCTCTTTGCTGCCCATCTTCATCAAGTACCCTCTCCACACCCGGGCGTCTCTGCTGTGCTCACTCTCGAACATCGTCAGCGGTTGGGAGCCCCACTCGAGGTCCTCAATCAGGTTCGAGATGCTTGCGGGAAGGTCGAGAAGATGCTTATCTCTCCGATTGCTGGTGTACTTCCGTTTATTGTGGAACCGACCACAAAGTTTATTGCCCAGGCAAAGAACATCGTCAATTCTTGTCTAAGCCAGATCACTCTGACTAATTTGTATCGTGGTTCTCAAGCAGTTGCGACTGCTCTGAACAAAATCCGACCTCCAATCTTTAGGAAAAATATGTACCAGAATGAAGAACGCTTGAGGAGTTATGCTAGAGCGAGATTAAGTGCGCTCGATATGAAGTCAGAAGAAGAGCGTGCTGCGCTTATGAAAGTCGAGGCAGCTCTTCAGGAGCTGGAAGCTTTTGAGACTCAGGTCGCGCTAATTAATTCAGGTACGGCAGCAGAGGTTGAAATGAAACGCATCGAGATGACGGATGCTCTTCAACAGGCATTAGATGAGGCTGCGCTTGCCGTGCAACCCAGCATCAGCAGCATTGTATCAAAGGCTGGTGCGACCCGTGATATTGACAGTGCAGTATCGGACTTGTGGGCCATGGCCAAGACACAGATCGAAGGAAACGTGGGAATCGTATACACTCAACAAATGTCCATGTCGCCCCAGGTGGGTTTTATTGATAGCAAGAGTCTTAACTTCGATCTGCAGTTGAGGTCTCGAAACATGAAACATCTCCTTCGAGCCATTTGGGAGCCCGTCCGCGACATCTCGCACATCAACTACGTCCACAAGAGCGGGCCTGTTACAGTTGGAGTTGGAGTGTTGTCGACACCCGAACTGCAACTTCTACCTGCGGAGGCAAAGCTCGCTGCGAACGAATTTTTACCGTCATCAGGAGCTGACCGGTATATCGTCGACACATCGCTTCAACTCGGCTTAGAATTCCGATACAATCCATTTATTGGCCGGGATTCGTCTGTACTTTTCCCAAACTCTTCGGAGGACTCGAAGACAGTTGAATATGTCGATGGCTTGGCATTCCCCCACTCGACTCTAAACCAAAATGAACTGTCCGCGCTTCGAGATCGATATGTGCAATACCCGTGGATGTCTAAAGTCCCATGGGGTGCCGTTTCTGTCTCAGCCAACACGCTGGGAGAGGTTAATTTCTCAGCTACAGCCAATGTGACCAATACGAGCAAACTTACTGCCAGTGCAACGAGAACCTACTTGAACCCGACCCATTCGCCCTTGATCCTTGGTCTTAGCCTGCGGCATGAACCTCAATAAAAATAAGCTACATGTACGTTTATTGACTCTCTGTCAATGAAAATGAAAACTGCGGAGGCCATGTCCATTCTGGGGCATCCGGGGACGAAGACAACTGCTTTGACTGCATCCTGTTCTTGAGCTTTAGTGCTCTGGATTGTCTGCCTCATCTTCCTCGGACTCGAGATGGTCCTCCTCGTCTGATGTCTCTGGACCAACTTGATCGATTGGGATTTCCCCTGCCAAATAACGCTGCCATGCTCTTCGACTAACGACGCGGCCATCTGCAGTCCGGCGTAGTAATCCAGTGGTATTGTCAAATCGAATGTCGATGGGAGTTGTGTCGTAAATATCCAGCGATGCGCGAGGGATTTCGGGACCACCTCCGTAGTGCTGCATCATCGCGCGGAAAACGCATGCGCTGAGTGCAGTATACTGAGAAGGTTCAAGTCCTGCTCGCGGAGGAGGCACGAGGGCCTTTGGATCGCTAGAAAGCTGAGGATACTTGCGAGCCTCAGTAACAGCGAATTCTTGTAACTCGTTTCGTTTCATTGCGCGGTCGATCTTCAATCCGAACTCCTCGAGTGCACGCTCAGGCGAAATCACTTCATTTGGCGAGTGTGATGAACCCTTGGGTAATGGCCACGTCGCTACAAGTTTTTCGTTGGGAATTGGACCCGGGATCAGGTCGATTGACCCATCTGCGATATACTTGCGCCAAGCGGCTAACCATGAGCTTGGAAGGAGGAAGTAAGGATCATTGTCTGTGAGCAGCTGCTTTACATTGCGGTCGAGTGCAATGAATTGCCGATCTCGTTCTCTTCGTACGGCCGTGTAGCACTGGGGACAATGTCGACGACGACCATCCACAATTGGTCCTACAAGCGTTAAAGGCCAAGAGCCTGGGGCTGACACAGGGTGGTTCGGAGTCGGCGAGGCAGGATCGCTCGGCTGGTGTGTGATTTCAACTCTAGATGCCAATCTCTGCGCATGACTATCCAAAATCGAGGTATCAGCGGGTGAGAGCAGTTTGCCTGATCCAGTGGACTGAGCAGCATCATAGTCATCAACAAACAGTGTATCATCAACAATCAGTAAGGGATCCTGTAGCAGTGACTTCTCTTCAGCGCGAGGTGAGGCTGGGTTTGTCCGGCGGATCGGCAACCTGTCGGTTCTTCCATTCGATCGTTTCCCAAATGACCCTGCACCGTCTGCTACCAGGGCAAGCTTCTCTTCGCTGTTGCTTCGCGAAAGAACACGGGTCTGCGAGGGAATTCGAGTTAAGAAAGGTTCATGTGAGTGCGAGTGAATATCAGGAAGTGCACCCAGCTCCTCAACAAGTTGCCTAAAACCCTCTGCTGTGACTACGATGGCGCGAGGATCGTCGGCCTCCTGATCCGCGAAGATCAGCCCAGGGCTCATCAAACTGCGATCTGAAGGGGCCTCTTCGCCGAAGATCTCGGCTTGGGCTCGGGCGATGAGTCTATCTGTGGTCAGCATACCATCCGGGACGCCATGAATGCAACAGAGATCACGGTTGTCAATCGGCACGGGAACTGACAGTGTTTCAACTTTACGCACCCAGGATCTGGACAAGTACCTTACTCGAGAAGGTGGCATAGGAGGGAAAATTGAGTCATCTGCACTATTCTCTTCCTTCGTTAGCTCGGTCTTACAGTCAACACCATATTCAGCCAATACTTCCTCATCGCTATCAGTGATGTGCGACTGAGACTTCATCTCGCTGCGACTCTTGCCGTTTCCTCCTCTTGATCCGGATTTCTTGTTGCTCGTTTTAGAGCCGGTGTTGGCCATACTCGGAGAATTTGACGACATTTCATCACGGGGGTAAGAGGCGGTTGGCTTACCTTGTTTGATGTTTTCAATACGCGAGATTAACAGTTGAGATTGGCAGGGGCCGGGTCCTGGGAGCGGCTTAGTACCGGCAACTTTCGCGCGATTCTTGCGAATTTGAGCACACTCTGCGTACCATTTGGCGAGGTCTTTAGCCTCCTGAGCCAACGCTTCCTGCACGCCTGCACGGGCCTTGGCAATTAGCTCCAACGCACGGCGCTTTGCGGGGAGGCAAGGCGTGCGAATATAGAAAAGCAAATACGCTTCTTGTGAGAGCACTTTCTCAATTGAAACAGGCGAGGTGTCCTCATCATCATGACAATACCATTTGCCTGTTACGTGGTTCTTTGCATAGCATACATAATGTCCTCCAGATACGGAACCAGAATGACGAATCACGGCAAAGAGATCGTAGCCTGTTGACGGCGGTGGAATTCCTGAATTGTTTGCTTTGACCTCACCTGTTGCGGCCGTCATCTCACTTGATCCAGGGGCAAGAGGATGATCACGATGCAAATAAGGCTGCATATCGAGGGTCTCCTTAAAGTGCACCGTTTGGGAGAGTTTGTACGACGATGTTGCTGTGTGATGGAATCTCTTGATGTGAATGGTCAACACCTCGGGCAAGTGTGCGATGGAAATGTGCTTCACAGCGTCGACTTTCTTCTTGCACTTGTCACACCGATACTGATTGCCTTGGCTTAAATCATCTCCTGTACAGAAGCTGTGCAAGCACGTTTCTAAGCTAAGCGGTGGAAGAAAGCCGAAGAAGCTTTGGATACTGGCCCACATGCCAGTCTTAATTGGGCCTGCTGCACTCGCACCACGCTCAGCGGCAATCAAACTTAGTCTTGACTCCGGGGGTAATTCCAACGATAAATCGAGGAACGACTCTCGAGTTGCGCTGATATGACCACAGTCCTTGCACTTCACTTCGGAGACTAACTCACCCTGGAATAGATCCGAAACGACACATTGGGGTGGAGGCCTTGGCGGTGGAGGAAGTGATTTAGTAGGTGCTGATTTTGCCCCAGAACCTGCTGGAGCTGGCGTTGCGGGCGATGATGGTTGACTAGATGCACCTCCAGACTCGTCCTCACGTTTATCCGTATCGGCTGCCTGTGGAGGGGGCAAGCTCCGGGCATTCCAGGTGTGGTAATATTTCACTGGAATTGAGAGAGCCTCTTGCAGCATGTCCAAGGCACATCTCAACAGTTCTTGAGCATCATGCTGTCGAAACCCTCTGAAGAACGAGTTATGATTCCATACTCGCTGGATGAGCTGCATGGGTGAGATCTCAGCAACGTTACCCTCCCATTGTAGTCTCGTAAGCCTGACAAATAGTGAAAGAAATCCAACGCGATTATCGTCCAGTGGTAGCGTAGGGTTGTGATGCAGGTAAGAATGTGAAACAGCGGCGATGAGTGCTGGGCAGTGCAGCAGGGCTTGCATTACACTGTTAAAGTAGCAGGTGTTGCCCACATTCTGTAGACCCATCGCTCCACCCTCAGAGTGTCCGAAGTACTCGAGATAGTCATCGGGTTGCGATGGCTTGTACTTCTTAACCTCAACGACATCTCCAGATTCTGAGCTGACGGGCACGGTAACGATTTGCCGACTTGCGGGGAGTGTTGGAGGCGGGCGCACATACGCCAATCTGGCGGGCAGTGCAGGTGGCGGCGATCCAGGACGCTTACCCTCCGAACGGCCCGCAGGAGACGCGGGGGAAGCTCCAGAGCTCATGGACCTAGACGCTGGACGGATCTTAAGTGTTCGCTTTGAGCGGAAACGCGGGGATGCGCCGTGACACCACCTGCTTGAGACGTAGAGATAGGGCGTGAAAGTGGGGTTAGTCGTGAGGGATGCACCAGGATCTTAGTCGATGTAGCGATACGATGCTGATCAGCACTGAGACGATTTCTTTCCAACGGGACCGATGGAATATCTCACGATTTCACACGAAACTAGAGTACATACTAGGAAATAAACAGCACACTCAAGTGTCTTTAGAATAAAGCTATATTATGTGCAAACATACGGGGCGCGGTGCGTCTGGCAAGACAGGAAATCGCACACGAGAACCCCGCCAGAATTGAGCTAGACCTCTCGCAACATGTTGCAAGTCGTGAGCAATTTTGGGCGAGTGAGGGTGAGGTGTCTTTGTGGCTCATGTGACGTGATCATATTCACATGAAGACACAACGACGAGGCCATCCAACACGCCCAATACGAGGATGAGTTTTGATCACGGCCTAGTTTAGGTCCGCTCGCTTGCGAATCCAATCACCATAAACTCTTCTTAACTCTTCAGAAGCTGTTAGCTGCCCCACCACTCCAAAACACCAAGGCCTGATCCATCCATCGAGGCAATTATCTGCATTGGCATAACATATGTGTTTCCTGTTTCTTCAACCTGCTGCTGCTGTTGCTGTTGCTGTTGCTGTTGCTGCTGCTGCTGAGATGACGGCTGAGATGCAGTCTTAGAGGCACCACCTGACGCGCTGCTGCCACCTTGAGCAGGCTCCGGCTGGCCCTCCAGTAAGTAACCGTGCGCTGCTGCCTTGCGGTTGATCTCACGCTCCCGAGCAGCAGCAGCTTCAGTAAGCGATTGGGGCAAGGCAAAGGGATCCATGGACCCAGGCTTTGCGTTATACGCTGCGTAGCGGACCTCGCTCACACGAAAGCGAACGGTCTGATCTCGATCCATATAGTAATCGTCACCACCACACTTCCAAATCCATACATTCTCTGATTCATCAAAGACACAGGGTTGTGGCAAGAGTCGGGCTGGTACGTAAATCTGTGCAAAGAACCCCATGGAAATCACAATGCCTCGAGAGTCCGAGTCATAGATCTTGCCAACCATGATCTCATTCTCCGACGGACGGAAGACGATGAGACGGAATGAGGCCTTGATATATGCTGCACCATCACCTGCGTGGAGCTTAGGAGCCTTGTAGTCTGTTACGGAGTGCAGGCAAATAACGTGGCCTTGCTTTGGAATGACCTAGAGAGGGCAAAGTGAGAGGCATTGCAAAGCGAAGGTAAGCGAAAGCCGAGTGCCAGGCGACTATGGAGGGTCCCGTAGGGGGGCATGTCCGGTGACAGAATGACACGGGACAATGCACGATTCAGTAGGTCGGGTAAGCTCTTGGGGTTAGTGCCGGTGTCCCACAAAGTTACCACAACGAACCTTGTTTGCGTATTTCGCATGGATGCATTTCCGGAGGATTTTCATCACATCTTCGCTGAGATGATGAAGCTCATGGGAGGGGATACGTAGCGTGTCGTTAACCGCCAGGAGGACGAACATCTCTCACGGTATCCGACGATCTATTGAGGAGAATACAACTGTGCGCGGAGCCGGCTCAAGCTGTAAGGAAAGATGAGAATTATCTCTAGATCAACACTAGTGTGCCAGGGCTAAAGCTAGGATTCTAGAACGGAGGACTAAACAGAATGGGTTGGTCATACCTGCAGTGAGGAGCGGTCTGCACATCGCGAGAATTCGACGGATTAGAAGTATGCAACCCCCTCGCCAATGTTATCCGCAAGAGGGTGGATGTAATCATTTGCTCTGCAAAGCTAGATCGAACCGCTGTGGTGCGAAGATGGTTATCCTGCACCGAACGCCGCAGGGGTAGGCTCGAGATAGCTAGCTCTCAATAATGTCACATCCTTAGCTCCGTAACTTGGGAACAGCTTCGCACCACGAGCCTAAAGAGTATCGCAATCACTCATTTCAACTGAAGAATTCGTCGGCGTGGGCACTTCTCCCATGTTGTGAAAGCCGTTGACTCGTGAGTAAGCTTTGTACTAGCTGCAGGGTTTGCTACCACCGAGCTAACTCAGGACAACGACCCCGAGTGCGCAAAATGTGGCGCACCTCGCAGGGCTAAGTTTTCGCGCCATTCCGAGAGCTGAGTGTCTGCAATCCGGGGTGACGGAATATGCGAGACAGCCCTCGAAATAGAATGCTTTGAGCGCCATTTTAACCCACTTGAAGTAGATGAGAGAGGAAAAGAGTGGCATAAGCGTGTGAATAAGTGACATTTCGATCCGCTACGAGCGCCCCTATCTCAGCGGCGCGGAAGATTGCTGGTATTTCGACGATTTTTCGTCATCCCCGCTCTGAGCTTGAGTGCACTCACATCGAGGAACTGAATTGTGGATGTGTGTGACGGTGCGATGTGCTCCGACGAAGTCTGTTAGCTCTGTTGGATGCTGGGTGACTGTTTGCGCCTGAGACTCTCCTCCGATCCGTGCTGATCCCATCCGTTCCACATACCTGATCTGAGCCTTCTCTAGGATGAGCAACAAGAGACGAACTCGACCCACGACAGCGAGTGCGGTCAAGCTCTCTGAGCCGATGCTGCAGTGCCATGCCATCCTCAAGGTGCTCATGAGCAAGAATGAGGCTGTGGCATTCAATGATCCCGTAGATTGGCAGCTCTATGGTCTCACCGACTATCCTGAAATCATCAAGCAACCCATGGATTTGGGTACTATTCTCGTAAGTATAGATATGTGAGGCGACTTAGTGCGATCCATTCAAAGAGGTCCATCCAAAGCGGTTGTGTGCTTCTTGATAATGTAGCAGTGTCGCACAACCAACCCTAATTGACGCGTTCTGTCACGCTCGACACCTTGATCTCTAGACCAACTTGGAGAGTGGCAAGTATGCGACCCCTGATCAATTTGCAAAGGACGTTCGACTTGTGTGGAAGAACGCTATGACGTACAACAGACCCGATTCGGACATTTATGTTACAGCCGATAAGCTCAAGCGGCTTTTTGAGCGTCGATTCGCTAAGGTCAAGAAAGCTGGCAGTAAATCGCGACGAGATGGTGAGCAACAGGTCACCCGAGCAGACCAGACACGATTTGCCTCGCTTGCAAGCTCCCTTACGAGCGAAGAGCTTGGCAAGGTTGTGGACATGCTTCAGAAGGAATGCCCTGAAGCGATAACAGAGGACGATGATGCAGATGATGTTGAGATTGAGATTGGCGCCATTGATGGCCGAACCCTTTTAAACCTCATTGCTTTCGCAGAGGAATGTGTGAACGCTCGCAAGCGACGAAAGTAATTGAGTGCACGAACGTGGCTGAGCCAGCTGCAGCTGCACAGTGTAGTATATCCATGTTACGTAATAAACCAATAGGATGTTAGATTTCACTCATGCGGCGAACGCGGAGATTTACGATTAAATATGGCAATGTATTAAAGTGTGATGAGAGATGCAGATTCGCACGGATACTGTGAAGACCGTAAGGTGTGTAGCGTTTAGTTCAGATAGAACTGTAGGTGAATGGTGAAGGATTGTCACAAAAGCCAAGTGGTTTGATCGTTGGCAAACATGAAAGCGGTGGGGTGAGGAAGATTAACTGCGATGAATGACTAGCGATTGGGATACGGGTAGTAGTGAAACAAGAGAAAATAAACCATCCTAGGGTAAACTAGCTTAGGCGACTATTGAATGATGGATGCTGGGGCGGGTTGGACAAGAAGGGAAAAATAATGGGAAACAAAACGAGTTTGAACCGAGGTACGGAGAGGTAAAGCACTAAACGCTAATCATTTAGCAAGGGCGAAACATGGAGGGGACGATGAACAGTGATGTGGTCAATTCAGGAAGTGCGGATTGAGAGGTGGTGATGGTGATGGTGGCGGTGGTGGTGGTGGTGGTGGGCTGTGCGGTGACTGTAGTTTAGGGGATATTCGCGTTGTAAACTGGGTTGAAACAAAAGAGAGGGACAACGGAGATGTTCGTAGCCATGTTGAAGTGCACCTTCGAGACGAAAAGACAAAGTTAGGAAATGATCGAAGTCACACAACATGTAAAGAAAACTCCTCAATCCGTGGTTGAAGAAAGAACGTGGAGGTTCGTGCCAGGAAGGCAAAACAAAACGTTTCATAGTCGCTCCTTAACTCGTAGTATTATAGACTCTGGCTGTCACAGATGCGCTACAACTACGAGCACGTAATTCTCAATCACTTGGGTTACAGCCCATAGTTAACAAGCCACTGGGCGAGAAAATAGGCAGCTGGATAGCTTGCAAGTTTCAAGGCATCGACAGGCTAGCGTGTGTGGAGATGAGAATGAGGACGTTCGTAAGGATACGACGCGAGATAAAGTTGGTACTGAGATAGCTTATGAACGCAATGCCGAATTTGAGGAAGGGGTGTCGTGAATGCTGGTCGGGTGAAGTCTTGGGGTACTAGAACAAAAAAACGGCACAGTGTTGTGCCAAATATAGCCAATTAGGAATTATTGTCAGGAACAAGCGGTGGAGTAAGATGTAACAGAACATGATAGAACATAACTTAGCACTTCATGCCAAAGTAGGAATAACGAACCAAAAACATGTTAAATGAAACACACAAATAGCGGTGGGGGGAATGAAAGATAGATTGTGGGAAGATACGTCTAAGGAGGAGAGGCTCACATACTAAAGGAGTTGCACTGGGGAGCTTTAGCAGAGATGAAGACAAAGTGTTCGCAATTAAGCGTGGTAATAGATAATAACTTTACAATAGCTGAACATGCCATCCGAGGTAGAAACAAGAAACAAAATTCTTGGCAGAGGAGTCTTGTGATGTTGCAACAGGATAGTCGGGAGTCTGTGAGGTAGGAAAGAGCCAAAACAAAATGGAAATTCGAGTACGGGATACGAACTGTGGTACTTGATTCTAGTATTGCGGGATAACAGGAGGTAGATCTAACTGGTCCTTCAGTCCTCAGGTAGCTACTAAGAGACATACGAAATCTCCTAGGTGGGGTCATGGTTGGAACTGTTGGATACGTGTACAAATGGTCGCTGATGGGCGTGATATCAAAAAAATTCCGAGGCAGTAAAAGGACGTTGCCAAAAGCGTCACTCTAACTAATTAGGATGAATTATGAGAAGGGTTTAACGAAGGTCAGATATGTGAACGTGATTTAGGACGTATCTAAACCTGTTCGATGAAGGGCGAACCGCGAGCCCCGAACCATGATTACTGGGTTGAGGACTGGACTCTGGTAACAAGAAAAGCGTTCGGTATGATGAATAGATTGGGGTGGGGGCAGATAACATTCACGTTGATGTAAGTCAAGTCGATTTCTGATCGGTCAGAGATGGAAATCAAGACTTTTGAACGTGCTAATAGAATCCTGGTAGTGACGAAAACTGGCAACAATGGCATGCCATTTAAGTGTGATGGGAGCGATATGGAAAGATAGGCGCGAAGCAGCGTGATTGAATACACATGCGCATCCGGAGACCCACGGTCGCCGGTCCTCAGGATGTACGGGGGGAGAGGGGTGGAAGCAATGATTGTAGCAATGCTAGAAGGTTGTTTGTCATGAACCAACAATTATTGCACCAATACACCGGATCCCAAGCTAGGCACCGTAGGGGAGGGTAGGTGTCTGGATAGTGAAGGATAACGATACCGTCTGTATCTTGGTCAGCCATTCAAACCATACGCGAGCTAGCATAGCTTGATATGGTACGATAATGACCACTCAGACCGTAGTTGAGATTTTAGCGGGTTGACGGAGTGAAACATAATTAACTTGAAGGACAAATGTGACTGTGATGGTGAATAGGGAAGAGGCATGTGCATTCCATCCAGAAAGGGACCGACAAGGATCTGGTTCAGAGTGGGGTAGCCAACCCAATGCAAAGTGGTAACTAACAATTCTAGTGAAGAAGGAAATCAGGATATGTAGAAATATTTTCGATTGAAAAACATGGAAATCGATTACTCGCGTTAATCGTCGAGTATCTGAAGAGATGAAAACCTAATCTGCAGATAGCATGACAAGTTTGGATACATTTGTGATCACAAGTGAAAAGCCTGTTCTAATGCTATGAGCTGTGTGTCTGAGCGCCAGAATGTCATCGCTTATCACCATGCTAAAATAGGTTCTGGATAAGTTGGGATAGTTACACTTCTGCAGTCGCATGCTCCAGTTATTCAGTTAATCGGGAGGCAAACTATGGCTCACTCGAGATTCGTCCGTGCTAATGCTGAAGAATGTTGAAAATCGCCAGAAAGTTGGCCAGAGCCCTGAGATGCATTGGTATTGATATTGTTGTTGTTGGCGCTAGTGTTGGCGCTAAAGGATGACGAGCCTAGTGCAGCTGTAGTATCTGGGAAGTGTGAATGTGAAGACCCGATGCGGTATTCGTCCCCTAGCGGCAGAAGCATACTCGAAGTACCAAGTCCCGACATTCCCATCATCCCAAATGTGCCTCCTACCGACAAAGATCCGATACCATCATTAATCGTGGACAGGCGCATATCCAGACCGAAGTTTGAAAGCTGGCCCAGAAAATTCGAGGATTCGGTAGGTGCAACATTCGCATCGGGGCCTTGGTGCGGCATATGAGGCATGAACGAGTTCACATCGGAACTCTCTGATTTCGGAGTGGGTTGAGCAGAAGTGCCCAAGTCATGTGCAGCACCCATCGAATTCAGCGATAAGGACGTTCCTCCAAGGGTTGAACTGGTTCCACCGTAGAACAGGTTGTAATCGTTTCTCTGGAAAGAGGCGTGATCATCAAACTGCTGCTGAAGAGTGGCTGGGGCGAAGCCAGAACTAAGCAGTGAAATGTCTTGAGAAGGTCCTTGGAGGGGAGCCGCAGAAGACGACGAAAGATGGCCAGCGGTCGAGGTAAGACCCTCGGGCTGGATTCCCGCAGCGGCTCCCGTCATGGAATGCGCGTGTACAGCATCTGATTGCCAGCTCGCAGGATGGTAGCTCTGGGTATACGCCATAGGATCATGGATGCCGACCGACGACGCCAAGTGACTCGAGCTCAGGCTCATACCATTAGCGGTTCCTTGAATGGCTGCCATGCCATTGGAGAACTTGCCCTGTGCTGCGTTCAGCAGCATATCATTAGAAGAGTGTGATTGCGGGTGGGACATCGCCTTCTGAGGCTGCTGAGAGGTAGCATGAGTACCTGGGCGAACTTGATTACGATCGGGAAGCATACCACGAGCCATGGTTGATCGTTGTTGTTGTTGTTGGTGGTGGTGGTGGTGGTGCTGGTGGTGCTGTTGTTGTTGTTGTGGGAGTTGATGTTGATGCTGATGCGGATGCTGCTGGTGATGGTGCATTTGCGATTGAGGCTGAGGGTTCTGACGGCTTGGCTGTTGATTAAACCCGTACGTCGCCATGGATTGCGAATGTTGGCCTTGCGATGGCTGATGGCCAAGGAGCTGATTAGCATGCTGTCCATTCGATAGCTGGCGGAACTGATGCTGTTGTGTTTGCTGCTGCTGCTGCTGCTGCTGCTGCTGCTGCTGCTGAACTTGGGTCTGTGGGAAGTTCTGGCGTTGAAGCACCGACGTTTGGTGGCTTGCAGCTCCATGCCCCTGCATCTGCATCTGTTGTGCATGGGATAGTGGTTGGTGATGGTGGTGCTGTTGCTGTTGGTGCTGCGGCTGGAGTTGGGCCTGTGGAGTTTGCGATGTCATTGACCCATAGGCGCCCATCATTTGTAGCTGGTGATGGTCGGGTAGGCCTTGGACCTGCTGTGAGTGAGCTGCAACCTGATTCTGGTACAATAATTGCTGCTGTGGCTGCAAGTGCTGATGCTGATGCTGCTGCTGGTGGGGCTGATCCTGCTGCGAGGTCTGAGGCTGTTGGGCTGAGACCGGTATTGCAACTTGGCTCGAATTCGTCGGCTGCCATGACACCTGAGTCTCATTGTATACAGCTCGCCCTTGTAAGTCAGTAAACTGAACGCGACTTGCCTGCGGGGCGCTCTGACCGCCTTGAGGAAGCCTCGAAATGTGCTGTACCGAAGGGGTCGGCCCAGTCATTGAAAGTGTGCTGGTGTTATTCGAAGCTTGAGCTCCTGGCAAGCGCTGACGACCCGAAACGCTCTGGTCCAGCGGCAGGGGATCTCGAGAGCCATTTTGGCCACGTTGTGTTGATTGCCTTGCCTGGTTAGGCACCGGGAAGGACGGGAGATACTGTGCCTGAGGGTTGGAATGACCAGAGACCATGCTGTGTTGTCCGGTTGTGAGACCTGACGAGTGTGTTCCCTGAGGATGCTGGTAGCCATTGAACGCCACGGGGGCTGCCTGTCCTGTGGTGATCCGCGTGCCCGAGACTTGAGTGGCGCCATGGGGCTCAACCTTGCGGTTCTGGTTACTCGACATGGATGCAGTCTGGATGGAGCTTCCGGCTTTGTACGCGGAATGCGACTGCTGTTGTTGTGGCTGCTGCTGCTGCTGCTGCTGTGGCTGTTGCTGCTGCTGTTGTAGAGATAGCGATTGAGTGACCACGTAATGTTGTTGAGGGTAGCCACGATATGTGGCGTGAGGGCCTTGCGACTGCTGCAGCTGCTGTTGCGATTGTTGGTATTGGGTTTGGGTGGCAGTTTGGCTCAGCGGTTGGGAGTTAGTGGCCGCGGAAATTGCACCTGTTTGCACGGATTGGTAAGGCACTTGCATGGTCGAATATTGCGAGAGCTGATGGTTGGCCTGCTGGTTGTGCTTCTGCCCATGTCCCTGCCCTTGCCCTTGATCGTGGGCTGGAATGGCTGACTGCGAGAAGTTCTGAATGTGGGCAAGTGCAGGTTGCTGCTGATGTTGTTGCTGCTGATGCTGCTGCTGCTGAATTATTCCCCCACTTAACGCTTGTTGCCCTTGTGGCAAAGATACGTGCTGCGATTGGCCAAAGGTGACTTGCTGCAGCAATTGTTGAGGCTGGGACATGTGCGGATGAGACTGAGAAGCTTGGTGCATGGATTGAAGCTGTCCTGCGGTCATCGATTGTGGCTGCATGTGTGATTGTTTAGATCTCGCGGCAGAAGCCAGAGCATCGGGTGATAGAGCGCGGGCACTCATATCTTCCTCAATCCTGTCGCCGGTTGAGTATCGCGAGCTGCTCATCATCTGCCCATGCGGAGGCGGCTGCATACTCTGAATCGATCCTGCGGCCCCGCTACGAAGCTGGGCGTTCTGTCCCATGAGAGCTCCTTCGTGATCTTGGGGAGCGCGCAACGAAGGATTTCCGGAGTTTCTCGGCCCGCCATGAGATCCCATTCCTTTGGCTACAGTTCCACGTAGGTCCGGCACCTGCTGTGGACCAATGCTGGGATTGCGAGGGACAGTTCCTGCTCCATCGTCGACTGATTGATTAGTAGTAAGTCCATACGATTGGGATCCCACCACACCGTATTGAGCAGGTGATGGCTGGGGCATGGTCGACGCTGGGAACAAGTCGTTCACCGGCATTGAAGAAGCATTTGTCATCGTCATCGAAATAGGCACACCCATCGAAGACATCCCTTGCATAGATGACGCGGAATAGATGTAAGACTGCGAAGCCGTACTACCACTTGCTGAGGGGTGGCCGTTTGCCAAAGCCGCTGCTGCTAATGGCGCAGCCTGCTGTTGTGCGGCATGTCCGGAGTGGCTTTGCTGGATCATCGGACTGCTTGTGGAAGTAGTGTTACCACCTGGTGGTGGTGTGCTTAGTAAACGCTGCCAGCGTCGACGGATGGCTTTAGGCAGCTGGCTAAGGCTTTGCGAAATGCGATGGCCAAGCTCCGCAGCAAGTGCAGGTGGTGCAACTCGGTAAACATGCTGGACGACAAAAGAGCCCCATGCATCCTGGATGAGGTCGGTTGCTGCAGCTGGACTTCGGGCGATCTCAGTCGCAACGGCAGTAACAAGTTCTGGGGCACCATAGCGAAGACAACGCTCCACAACGTTCACACTGAACCTGTGTCGGCATAAGAAGACGAGATGACCCCGAAGTGTGGTAGCGACGTGCGCGTTAACACGTCGATAAATCTCACGACGCTCAGCGGGCATAAACTTCAGTGCACAGCTTGCAATCTCATTTTCCTTTTCTTCTGCTTGAGACGTGTGACCAGGAGTAGAGAGGATTGTTCCATCTGCATCTGTTATACGACCCGACTCTCCTTCATCGAGTGCAGCACGCTGCTCCGGCGCACCCCCTTGTTTGTTTGCGGTCATCGCCGCGACTGTAGCAGCTCGGGCGGCACGATCACGGCGGCTGTAGTGATGCTGACCGGTGAATTGCTGACAACCCTCTAAATGTCCTCCAGCACGATCAACAATATGCTGAATCAGATAGTTGCCATACTGATTGCTGACTAACTCGAGAGCGTAGTACATGACGCGCGCAGCAAACACTTCGAACTGGATCGGAGAGAGAATCGTAAGGACCTTCTTGATCAGAACCACTCCATGGCGGTCGCCTCCCAATGTCTTGACTGCACCGTAGCAGGTCTCAATGAGTTGGCATGAACCAAGCATGGACGCAACTGGGAAGCAATCGACGATAGCATAGACTACATGCCAAGCTTGATGATCACGCATTAGCGGTAACCAATTAGGGCAGACAGCACCTCGAGTGAAGCTGGTATCGCGAGACTCTGGTGCTGGCGTGATGTGTGCCGAGGGTGACAACGAGGGAAGGAAGATTGTATCACCGACGCGGACAAGAGTTGTGACGACTGACAGTCCAGGAAGAAGGGATCCACCCTCTGGGAGCGTGGCTTCTCCGCGTTCGACAAGGACATGAAGTGGTGGCGCATGCCTACGTGCTTCTTCTCTGAGCCCTTCTTGCTCCGCGGTTGCGAGGACTTCGGAGATCGTCTCGACGGCGCTCCTTTGACCTGAACCTTGTTGTGGACCTGAAGTCGCTTCGTGTGTTGTCGATGACGGAAGAGACAGTGGTGGGAATGTGCAAGGTAGTGACCGCAGGCCATCATACACTAGTCTTTGTTCCAATGACGACGTGGCTGTTTCAACTATGCGTTGCATCAAACGCGTAGCTTGCGGATCGCATGACAATTCTCGAAATCTGTGATAGACAGCAAGGATAACTAGCACGCGCATACGAAGGTTTGTCCCTGCAAGTTGAATCAACTTGGTTGCAAAGGGTTGAGCTAGCAAGGATGTCGTAAGCTCAGCCAATACAGGGAATAGTGTGAGAAGCAGGGTATGAACGATTTCCGTGGTTTGGATAACCGCTGGGACGCACAAAGCTCTACATGCTTTGGTATCTTGCAATTCGACGACGGATTGTGTCTCAGATAAAGTATCTGTCAATAATTGTAGGCCTTCAGGTAGCTTCAGCAATGCAATAACTACGTCGGAGAGTGTAAGAGCCGAATCAGAGCTCGCTGCGAAGCCAGTAGGTAAGTCACTTTCGAAATCTTTAGCGCGAGACATTATTGCTCGATGGAAGAAAGCATAGAACTCCTGCAAAGTTGAGCCTTGGAATGGTGAGTGGCTGAGTCTTGCTGCAAGTGGGATAAAGCTAGCTGGTGTGGGAGGAGGGGGCAGCTTGGATACATCTGGCTGATGCGGAGATTCAGTCGCTGAAAAGGGGACCGAAACAAGGGGTTGGGGTTGGGATTGGGTGTTCGATCTGATATGGCCCTGTGTGTTTACGGGCGAATCAATATGAGCCGAGTTAAGTTGAGAGGAAGACTGAGGGCGGGAAACAGTTGCTTGGGTTGGCTGAACCTGAGAGGACGTAAATGAGGAATGACTATCTGCGCGAGGTTGCGAAAGTGCGGGTTGTTGAGGTTGGAAGGCCGAACTCGATGCAGACACTGAGGGATTCAGGGTAGCCGCATCTGTGGCGATAGATCCCGATGGAGGCATCTCAGTTGGGTTTGGAGCGGCCGCCTGCAGACGCTCATTGAGTAGTAAACAAAACTTCGCGACAGCTTCGTGGGATGGTTGGAAATAATAAAGAACAGGGAACTCGTTGTTGAATAAAGCGATACTTTCAAAAGCCTTTCGAGCGGCCTCAGGGTTGGAAGGCCCTTGAGGCGTTGAAGCAGGTGGTGAGGTGTCCGAAATGTCTTTGGATTCTAGGAGCTCACCGCATACATCAGGACCATGTGACCCCACAGCCATAAGGTCCACAGGGCAAATGTCTCCTTTGGTTTCAAACTCTGAAGATGTGGGGCCTTCTGGATCCGGGCTTAGATTGGAAGGTTGATTGGCAAGATCGATGTCGGGACTAGGAACTAGTGGTAAATTGTGGTTGTTGGCTGAACTATTCATGGTTGGTAGAGGTGCGATCATGCCACTTGCTGCTGCGGTTGAGGTGTGTTCAACACTCCAACTGCGCGTGTTCTCTGTGGTGCCGATAGAAGGTCCTGAAGGATTCGCGTACTCATGATGGAATCCATGACTTGAGTTGCATGAACCGTCGCCAAAAGAGAGGACATGAGGATGGTTCATTGCTTCAGCGTTTGGATGTAAAATCGAGCCGTCGGGCGAAGCCGATGAACACGATGAGTGAACTGGGGAGTGGGATTGTGTGTGAGAACGAATATCATAGTCATCCATGGATAGTCGGGGCACGCCGTCGGGAGGTGCGGGAGAAGCCGACTGTTGAAGGTAGTAACCAGGGAGATCGCCGGACGTTCGATAGCAAGATACTAGGACACTTGTGGTTCCATTACTCAACACGTGAGTCGTGGTACTCTCCGAGTTCAGCGCGATCTGCACCTGGGCCTGATTTGTTTGACCTTCCGCGCCGGTGCCGATGTGCGGGTCTAGAGAAAGTTCATCCAGGGGTGGGGGAATTGCATCCATTCAACGTAAGCCAAATGGAAGATCCAGATCCAAGGAATGCCGAGGATGGCCCTCGCAGGCTAGCTCTGGCACGATGACAAGTACTTTCAAGTTACATCACAGGCACACCCTGTTATCATCCGCTATGCGACAGTATTGCACTGCAAGGCTCCGGAGAGCGCCGTCTCTATCCCCTTCGGTCGAGTGAGAACTCCCGACCTTGAAATACGAAGCACAGACAGACAGGAGCTCACCTCGAGCGGGCCGCGGTGGGGGAGGCATAAAGAGGTAGATGGGGGACCGTAGCGAATACACACGGCTCAGAGAGAGGACACGATAGCCACGGTGGTGTAGCAGGGCGGGGAAAAGGCGGGCTGGGGCTTACCTTTTACTCTATCCAATCGAACTGACGCAGCATTTTCGTTACTCGATACACATCTCAGAGAGTCTTGGGTCGTCGGACTCTCCATGAAGATTGTGTATATCGATTTACGCGAATACCTGGGCGCACGGCGAGGTTAGGGAGGGCGGAAAGAGTACTTAGCAACAGCAAATTTAAGACGGTTGCTCCCTCAAGACAGGTTGAAAATGCTGAATGCAACACGCGCTAGGCATAATCGACACATTTGAATACCACACAAAGATCCATACTGTAGTCTATTACCTGCCACCTATACGTATAATGCGAACACTCCGCGCACCGCCGCGTTCTTCGCGTTTTCATGTCATCCTGTACAAGATCCAATTTCCCTCTTTTTTTCCCTCTCTTGAGGTTGAGTGGGGTATTCCAGCCCCCCCGACTTGGGATTCGGTCGGCAATTCAGCCGACTCACGACAATGAATTCCCCGTCCTCAGGTAAATACACTCGAAGGACTCTGCCGAGTAGATACTGTCACACCAACACGATGTATAAATTATCATAAAGTCCTGGCCTAGTCTTAATCAAAACGTGCCGGTGTATTAGGAATAACGTTAGGGTTATGCAACGACGCTAAAATGAAATCAGTGATTGACCTGCGACTGCGGCCTGAGTCTACAGCGCCAGTCGAACGGGTCTTATGTAAATTGGGGTAGTCGATTAATGTAGCAGTTACACCCATGGGCACCAGATGGTATGGACGAATGAATGATATGAAACAATCGAGTCTGTACATGGCGGGGGCTATTCAGACGTTAGAACCCGAAGAGCGAGTTCGATGATCCAAAGGCGGACGCGACCTCGCTTGCAGCGCCAGCCAATCCGTCAAAGATCTTGGAGGCCGAGGAGGATGGAGACGCTAGTTTCACGCTAGCTTCAGTGTCATCAACGGGGCCAGTTGTATCGTCGACAACGTCTCGGCCTTGATCATCACCTTCAAGCATAGCATACCCTTCATAATCCTCTTCAATTGCAGCATCCTCCTCGAGACCGTCATTCTCTTCTTCGTTCTCGAGACCATCGTGCGAGTGGCCGTCGTCTTCGTCTTCATCTTCGTCTTCGTTTCCGTCTTCATCTTCGTCTTCGTCTTCGTCTTCGTCTTGTTTGTGACCCTGGTCCTCATCTTCGTCTTCGTCCTCGTTTCCTTCGTCCGCATCTTCGTCCTCATCTGCATGAATGTCCTCGTTATCATCCACTTGGACCAATGCTTCATAGGCGTCAGCGGGACTTACAGCGAAAGCGTCAGCAGTGAGACCAACCGAAGGGTTGGCCTCACTGCTCTCGGCAAAGATTTCTTCAGCTCCAGCAGCCTCTCCGAGCTCGGTTTCACCTTCGCCTTCGCCATCTGGCACAGGCTCCGCACCAGCTTGCATGCTATCTGAGTCAACTACAGCATCCGCCGACTCGTCTTGGGCATCGACCTGCGCCTCTGCTGATGCTTCAGCCTCGCCCGCTTCGTCACCCAGTGGACCCTCAAATTCATTGGATGCCTCAATTTCGCCATCTGCCATGGGCTCAGGTCCATCACCTCCCAATTCCTCCGTACCAGCCTCGCCTTCGACCTCGACTTCTGTATCGGCTGTCTCTGCTGCTGCTTCTGCTGCCTCTGGTGCTTCTGCCGCCTCTGCTGCTTCTGCCATCTCCGCTGCTTCTGCCGCCTCTGCTGCCTCTGTTGCTTCTGTTGCCTCTGCTGCTTCTGCTGCCTCTGCTGTTTCTGCTGCTTCTGCTGCCTCTGCTGCTTCTGCTGCCTCTGCTGCTTCTACTACCAGCTCGCTCTGTCCTACAGCTTCAACTTCTTCCTCACCTTCGTCTGCATAGGCATCAACTTCCTCTGCAGCATTCGGGGGCTGTTCCTCTGCCTCGTACTCACCCGTTTCGAGGGACGAATCTGTGAGCTTGGTTGGGGCAATTGCCTGCTCAGCCGTTAATCGCTCGTCCTGTCGGACTTTTTTAACAGCTTGAGTGGTACCATCATTTTCGGCTTGCGGCGGCTCCTGGCTGCTCTCAGTGGACTTGCGTTTCCCAAGGAATGCAACCATGGATGAAATAGAATCAGACACAACAGGTTCAAGCTCCATTGCCGCATTAGCGAGAGATCGCGCTCTCTTGAGCTCTGCCTCGAGCGCCTGGGCATGCGCCTCTACCTCTCGCAAGCGGGAAAGCTCCTGCTCAAGCTTCGCTACCTGTGCTGAAGAGTCAGCCAACTCAGCTGCAAGGGATTCAACTCTAGTCTCCAGGGCCTTCGATCGATTCTTCTCCTCTTCGACTTTCTTCTGGTTCGATTCCAGGTCTGTGGCATGTTTCTTGTTAGCTTCAGCAAGTGCACGGGTCTTGGCTTGAATACGCTCCTCACTTTCCTTCATGATACGCTCAATTGCCTCTTTGGATTCTGCTTGCAGACGCGCGGCCAGCTGCTCTTGCTGTGTCGCGCTTTCGGCCAGTGTGGACTTCTGCTTCACCAACAGCACCTCGCTACGTACAAGCACTGCGAGCAGGTCCTTGACTTGCTTTGCCAAAATCGTTTTCGCTTGAGTGAGCGCCTCTACTCTCTGTTGTAACTCCGCGTGCTGAGACTCGGAGACTGCCGCCTGGTTGTTCTGTACAGCATTGAAATCGGCTTGCAACTTCTCGAAAGATGCACGCAGCTGGTTGTGTGATGCCTGGAGCTTTGTACGCTCCGCAGTCAACTCTTGCTGTTTTGCAGTAAGCTCAGCTACCTCCTTCTGCGACGCGTCAAGTTTAGACATGCAAGCCGAAAGCTCTGCTCGCGTTTCCTCGAGAGTTTGCTCGAGTTGCTTAATAATCGCCTGGGCCTCGGCAAGAGATGCCGTCAGGCCATTGGCCCGCTGTGTCTCGGCCTCCAGTGCTTCTTTTGTGGCAGCGAGCGAAGATTCGACAAGCTGTTTGTCAAGCAAAACTTGTTCATGAACCTCAACATCGACTTGGCGATATTTATCAATGAGCATTGAATTTCGCTTGCGCCAGCGCTCGTTCTCCTCTTGCGCCACTTTGCATTCACGCTCGGCAAACTCTTTCTGGATCGTGAGTTCCTCAATACGATCCTGTAACGGTTTAAGCTGGGCGCGGACCTCTTCTAGCTTTGCTTCTGCCTCGGCAAGCTTCCTCGCTGATTCTTGGGCTTCAAGGCGCAAAGCCTTGTTGGATTCTAGAAGAATCGATTGAGTATCGACAGCACTTGGTCGCTGCTGGCTGTCGGGTGGAGTTCTGACTCCCCTGCCAGTGGGCTTCTTAATTGGGGTGAAGAAGGGTCGGCCAGAATCTGGAGAGACTGTAATATCCAGTGTCGCCTCTTCGCCTTCGGCAGTCTGGTCCGAGAACTCTGAGAGCTGCTGTACCAAGGACTTGACGCGTTCCTCCAGGCCCTTTGTGATTTTCTGTTGATGTCGCAATTGCTCTTCAAGGGCTACATTGTCTTGCTTGCATCTCTCAAGCTCCAACGTTGCGACCTCCTTCTCATTCTTGAGGAAGGTGACAATCTCACGCAGTTGGCGCACTTGTGCGTCAGAATCTGCCACTGATGCACCCTCAGCTGCTTGAGGTAGCGAGGCATCCAGAAGCATGGACAGATTGCCTGACAAGTCCGACTCTTGGATACGTCGCAGCTGTGTAGCTTGGTGTTCTAACTGAGACAAAAGCAGATCGTTTTGGCGGCTCAACTGAGTCGCCTTCTGCTCTGCGCGTTCAAGCTGAGTCTTGAGATCTGCCGCATTCATTGTGCTACGCTCAAGCAATAGCTTGGTCTCGGCGAGTTCATTCTCGAGTCGAGCCTTTTCAGCCAGGTACTCCTGGCGAGCCTGCTCTGCAGATTCGCGAGCCTGAACCAAGTTGCGAACCGATTCGCCGTGTTTAAGGAGTTCTCGCTGGTAGTTTGCATGTGCCTCCTCGGCCCGCGCGGTCTGGGCTTCGCATTCACGCTTAACCGCGGCACACGTTTCTTGCAAATCTTCGAGTTGATCCGTGAGGGATGCGACCTCCTCTTCCAGACTGGACTGTGTGCGAGCTGCGGATGTGAGTTTAGCCTCCAACTCTGCGATCTGCTCTTGGTGCTCTGCATCGGACTGCTTGCTGGACTGAACCAATGACTCGATCCTTGCAAGTAGATTCTGACGCTGTTCTTCCAAAGCCTCGATTTCGGCAGTGTGCTTCTTTGCCTCTGCTTCTGCGTGCTCCTTGTAGTTCTGGAACGTGGTGCTAAGCTTAAGTAGAGACGCCTCAGTTGTACTAGCCATACGTGTCATTCGTGTCAGTTGCTCCTGGGTCTCAGTGAGCTCCTTCTGCAAACTTTCAATTTCAGCGCGTGCAGCCTCGAGATCAGGTCGAGCGTCGGTCTGACCGGTCTCATGGGCGGTACTGTCATTCTTCTTGCCACCCTCAACCGAGGCAACACCGACGGACGCGAGTACAAGCGCTTCAATTCTCTGCTGAGCAGAAAGAAGTTGCTGTTCAAGCCGTTCAGAATGATCCCTGGCAGCTGCTAGGCTTCCGGAAAGGCGTAATGCCTCTTCACGCGCCGCATTTGCTTGAGAGTTCGCTTCCTCAACCAGCTTTCGCTCAGCCTGAAGCTCGTTCTGGAACTGTGCTTGCAACATACGACGTTCATTACGCTCCTCTTCGAGCTGACGGGTCTTGTTTGCGATTTCGTCACGCAGCGAACGAACTTCCTCCACGAGCTTGCGCTTGGCCTCCAAGTCATTGTCGCGAAGTCCCATCTGAACCTTTTGCATCTCCTCAAGGAGTGCGGCTTGGCGCTCATGCTGCGAGTGGAGGCGTGAGATCTCACGTAGGAGCCTTTCCTCGGCCTCAGCCGACGCCTCCAAGCGAAGCTTCGCAGAGTCTGCCTCGGCTTTCGCCCTTCGTTGGGCCTCTTCAGCAATAGAGAGCTTCTGTGACAAGATGACAACCTGCTCCTGCAAGCGCTCCGAATTCGACTGTTGAAGTGCGCTTGATGCTCGCAGTTGGTCTAGCTCCTCCTTGGTGAGCTTCAACGAAGCCTGCAAACTCTCATTGGCCTCCTGAAGTCGCTTGCACTGGTTGGTTTCGCGAGCCAGTTGCAGGCGGGTGGAGGAAGCCGACTTGCGCTCCGCTTCAAGCTGGTCTTGGAGTGCCTTCAAATCACGGGCAGCGGCCTGAGCTGCTTCCTCGAGTTTGGCATTTGTAGCCTCTAGAGTCTCCTCAAGCTCTGCACATCGTTGCTTTAGTGCATCAAGCTCGGCACGCGCACGGGCCTCACGTTCTCGTAACTCCTGCAGTTCAGGTGACTCACCTTCACCTATCGAAGCACTAGCCTGTCGTGCCAGCTCAGATGCCTCGGAGAGCTTGTTGAACTTCTCCTCAAGAGCGGCGCGCTCTGCCTTGAGCGCGCGCACGACATCCGCTAGTTGGCGGTTCTGTTCAACCTTGGCGGTAAGGTCAGATATCAGAGTGGTCATTGATTTTTCACGTTCTTTAGCTTGGTTCAATGCCATGTTCGACTCTCGGCACATACGAATCACTTTACGATAGGCCTCATGTAGCTGATCAAGCCCGACGACAACCGGAAGTCCCAAATCGGCATCACCTGGGATCGGCTCTGCTAGTGCGTGTTCGAGAGCAGGCTCACTCTCGTTTGCGGGTGCAGGCAGGCCAGCCGCACGCGACAAGAGGTGTTTAACTTGCCGCGACAGCTCAAGGTTCTCAACCGCCGCCAAATCGCGCTCACGGCGTAGGGCTGCAGACGTAGTAACGAGCTCGGTATGCTTCTCTTGCAGTTCCTTGAACTTTTGGTTTACATCACGCAATGCGAATGTAAGTTTTGCGTGACTCTCAAGTACTCGGCTCTGTTTCTTCCGCTCCTCCTCAAGCGTAGTCATGAGCTGTGTTCGCTCTGACTCAAGTTCTTTGGCACGATTGTCCAAAGCACGCGCATTTCGCTCAACCTTACGAAGCTCTTGCGTCGCCGCGACATACTTCTTGTACGCCTCAACGACTGTAATGTTCTCGGGAAGAGCTGGGCCTGCAGACATGTCTGAAGATGTTTCGTCACTGAGGCCAAAAGAGATACCATAGTTGGATAGCTGATCCTTGAGTTTGTCGATCTCTGCAATCTGGGCATACGAGAGCTCCTTAGCCGCTTTGAGCTCGGCAGCAAGTTGATCAGCTCGTTTGGTCTCTGCCTCAGCGGCCTCGCGAACTGCACGTAGATCCGCAATAGCTCGATCACGAGCCCCAAGTGCCTCATCGCGTTCCTTCGACATGGCATCACATGCCATACGGAGCGACTCCAGACGTTTGGACAAATCATCGCGGGTGCGCTTGAGCGCTGCCACAAGCGCTGCTTCATTGGCAGCTTGTGCTGACTTTCGCTCGGCCTCCATTGCGCGCTCTTCGAGCTCGGCCCGTGCGAGAGCCAGCTCATCCTCTGTGCGCTGCAGCTGACTCTTGAGGCGGGCCTCCGTTGCCTCATAAAGCTTGGCCTGTTGCTGCATGCTATTCTTGCACCCCTCGAGTTGCAGACGTAAAGCATTTGTTCGGTCCGCCATTTCCTGTTGTGTCCGCAATGCAGTCTCGGCTTTGCCATCCAGTTGTGACTGGAGGAACGTGACTTGCTCGTTGAGCATAGCACGCTCCTGCTCGTACGTCTTGGCCTTGTATTCGAGAGATAGCACCTACAATGGATGAATTAGGGGAAAGCGGGGGAATTGTAAGAACGTAGACAGACATGTTTAGGTGAGATGCGTTTCATTCGAAAAGGATCGTCTTCGCGAGGTGACGAAACCGGGAGATAACCTGACCACCGCGTGACTCATCTACGTACCTTGCTTTGTGTTTGACTCGCTTCCCATTGGGCCTGGTGCAGCTGCTGGGTCTGTTTCGCGTATCGCTCTCCGAGCTGCCGGTTCTCCTCCATGAGCGAGTCCAAATCCTGCTTCTGTCGCGCAAGGAGGCTGAGAAGACGATTATTGTCTTCCTTGAGCGCGGCAATCTCAGAAATCTTCTCATCACTCGTCTTACTACGCTCAGCGAGCTTTTGTCGTGCCTCCGTAAGCGCATCAGACGTGTACTTGTGGCGCTCCTCGAGTTCACTCAATTGTTTGCGGACGGTAGCGAGCTCGTCCTTGAGCGTAGCCTCCGAGGCTGACAGGTCGATTACCTGTTGTTGGAGATCTCGCAACATCGGATCATTGAAGGAAATCGTGCTTGGCACACCCTCCTCCACGGCGCCGATCGTGTGCGTAGAGGGCAAGCGAGTTGCGTCGTCGGTGTCCTCCGCGCCTAGGGAACTGAGCAGTTCCCGTAGATCGCTCATGGTCAGCTCACTCGATGCGAACGACCCTAGAGTACGTGACAGTTGGACAATTACGTGAGATCCTTCCCGTGATCCGCTCTAATTTTCAAATAAATACCCACTCAGAAGTGTATCCAAATCATGGAGTCGGTCTCGCTCATTTGGGTATCCGTCCTGGCCCAGAAAATTCAAATTTTGAAACAATCAAGTGCTGCTGGCCGTTCAAATTCAAGAACAGTGTAGATTGGTTTGCCTCCTGAAAACGACTCATCGCGAATAGTGTTGTCCCTTTCTCTAGCCCAGAATGATTAAGCTCAAGGGCACTGAGCAGTCAGACCATGCGCGCAGCGCCATGACCAAGGCGTTCGGCGGGACTGTCAAGAAAGAACTCAATCCGGATTGGAAGGTGGGTCAGTCCGAGTACGAGCAGGTGAGCATTCGGGCGGGCGCCACTGGCGTAGACAAGAAGGAAGACCTCAGCGAGGTTCACAACATCTACAAAAGCAAGGATATCCTGGCCACGGGCGAACTCAAGTCCAATAAGCATGGAGATGAGAGCGGTGACGACTCGGATGACCTGTTTGGTGACGACGACGTTCTGAATCAGCTTCATCAGGCACGCCTCGCGCAGTTGAAGAAGCAGGGTGAGATTGTTCAAAAGTACAAGAACTTGGGGCACGGCAGCTATGGCCATGTCACGGAGCAGGAGTTTCTACCTGCAGTAACTGGTTCGAAGTTGGTGGTTTGTCACTTCTACCATCCCGAGTATGAAACGTGCAAGATCATGGATCGACACCTGAAAGAGATAGCACCTAAATATCTGCCTGTGCGATTTATCCACATTGATGCGAACAAGGCACCCTTCTTTGTGGAAAAGCTGAAGGTACGTCCGGTCCACTGAGTGAACATGCTCGAGCGTTCGGTTTGTGTGGCTTTCATCGCCGGCATCTCATGTAATCCAAGATTCCTATTGACGTTGCTATTTCGTAATTTTCCCTCGTTTTAGATCAGGATGCTTCCGACAATTGTGCTCTTCCGAGATGGCATTGCATTTGATCGTATTGTTGGTTTTGATGAGCTGGGAGGAGTGCAGGACTTCCCTACCTCGGTCCTAGTTAACCGCTTGAAGAAAGCCAAGATCCTGCGCTCGATAAGGCAGGAAGATGGTGAGGAGATCTCAGGGGATGAGGAGGATGTCAAGAACCGAGGCGCATACTTCCGCCAGAGTAACCGAGGTGCGGTCCAAGAGACCGAATATAGCGAGGGAGAGGACTAATGTCTGATCCTAAGTGTATCAGTTTTATGCGAATAAACAACTATGATACATTATACATTGCTCGAAGTAAGAAATGTACCTTGCATTGCCCGTGTAGGTTAGCTCCGCTTGGGTCTGGAGACTGTGGCTAGGCTAGGTTCTGCCAGCAACCTTTTGCGAACGGCATCAGGAAGGGAGCGATCCACACAGCATGAAAATGCAAATGCAGTGAAAAGAACACCGCATAGAATGCCGAACATAAACAGCAGAAGTGAAATATCTGGTCGCTGTTGGGCCGTCGCCACAATATCGTTCTTGGCCAAGAGGAGCTCACTGAGAACCATGTCAGTCCAGCGAACGGGCTGAGGAAGAATGTTGCTCTCGACGTTTCGGTAGCCTCCGTTGATGAACTGAATGAACCCTTGTAGGCTAAGTGGCTCGGTCTGCGGATAGCGGTAATAATACCCGTCTTGAATCAGGACAATAGTAGGGAACCCGTCGACCCCAAACTTGGCCATCGCAATGCGATTCTCGTCACCAACAACTCTTGCAACGTGGACCTTTGCATCAAATTCGGACGCAAGCTTCTGCCAGATAGGGGCTAGACGCTGGCAAAATGCACACCATGGCACCGTAAAGGCAACAAGCCAGCGACCAGCGGCGGAGCCACGACGCAGGATCATCTCGTCTAGCGACCCATCGGTAAGTGGAACGACTAGGTCTTCGCTTGGTTGTCCTCCCGTGGGCACCGATGAGGCTGTGTTGGGGCCGCGCTGCTGACTAGAAGTGGATCCGCTTGCTGTGTTGTGTAATACGGCAGTGTTGGCAGCTGCGTCGCCTCCGAAATATCCACCAACCTTGGGTTTGGCCTCGTATCCAGGAATTTCCTCTTCGTAGGTTTGCTTGAGCTCGAACTTAGTCTCTCTGTCCAGTGGTACCGCTATATTAAGGCATACGAGCGAAAGCAGCAAGGCAAGGACGCATAATGCTGCGTTTCGTGTCATCGTGGCACGTGTGGTCGTCTCAAAATCGAAGTTGTGAAAAGTGTGCAGAGGCTGAGTTTCAAAGACTCCTTTACAAGAGAGTCACAGGCGTTTCCTGAAAGAGTCTGTGCGTCAGGCAATGCAAACTAATCAAGGCAATACAAACCACTGGAGAGATCTCTTAAGACTATTTTATGTGACATATTACAATTACGATATCTGTGCATTATGATTGGAAGCAGGTATTCAAGCCGGCCCTTGGTTGGGGAGGTAACTAACTCAATCACTGGCTCGCTCCCTCGACTGAGGCGATGATTCCTGATCTTAGTATCGGAAGGCAGAATCTCCTAGACCATAGCTATCCTCTGCGTAGTTCTCCTCCATATCATCCTCGGGCACGAGATCCACGAGTTTATCAGCCTCAACCTCACCTGTGAAAGTCTCATCCTCGGAGTACGTTTCAAACTGGGAGAAATGGGAGTCTTGACTCTGTGAAGGCTCCACAGACTCCTCAAGTACAGAGGTCGCCGATTTGTTTGTGTCAGCGGCATGCTCAACCGATGGGGTGTCTGCAACGCCATCGCTCTGAGCAGCCAGCACTGTTGGGGGCGCCGTGTACTTGGCCACCTCTTGAGGTGCCTCGTCTCCGTCCTCGAGCTCAACCTCAATATCATCTTCGATTACGTCTTCGATGACCTCCGAAGTGTCTGCAGCGACCGCAGGCTTGGTGGCCGCGCTTGCTAAGTTGGCCGTGAGCTGCGATGCAATGTGGGTGGATGCAGAGGTTACTGGCTGTTCGGTTGATTCTGGCTGTTGAACGAAAGTGGATTGGTCGTCGAACTCGTCTTCGTACACATTCGATGCATTAAAGGTTCTGTTAGCGTCAACCTCAGGCTCTGTCTGGCGCACGCTGACGGGAGCAATTTCAGGTGTATCTAAAGATTTGGAGACTTGGGGTTCCGCCTCGCTAGGACCTGCTTGCTTAGTCGCCCGGGCCACAGCAGCGAGACCCGACTCAACTGATCCATAGATAGAGATGGGCTCTTGCTTAGAGCCGGTCGCGGATGGCTCGGCTGCATCGGATTCTGTGTATGATGTATCGCCACCATCAACAGATGGACCCGCAGTAGTGGGAGGGAACGAACCAGTCAGAGAAGTCGGAGACGTCGATGACATCGTTGGTTGCTGAGGCGCCTTCGCGTCGCTTGCTGCTGCAGTAGCAGGTGGAAAAGAACCTGTGACCGATGTCGCTGCAAATAGCTCCGTTGCGGCTGATGAACGCGAGCTTGAATCTGCGCTTGCGGGTGAGACTTCGGGTACACGGCCTGATGCTGCGACGTTACCGGATAGGAAACGGGTCAGAATCTGTGCCAAAAGAGGTGCCTCTCGGGTTGCGGACGTTGACAAGCCCGAAGCTTCTGCAAGTGCTTTCCAGTTCTTAGTGGGGGGATTTACGTTGGCCTCAGACGAGAACACTGACCAGGTGTAGTCGAGGGAGTAGAACTCCAGAAACTCACGGATCAAGTCGACCATCAACGCATCTGTCGAGGGAGGAGAGAAGAGAACAGTAAGGTGCAAAATGAGCTTCGTTTTCTGAAAGGATACCTTATTCCCACAGCACCCGCAGTGAGCACGTCGCATTTGATACAAGTTCGAGCGCGATACAGCACGGTTGACCGATGCCGCTTGGCGACGTCTAGAAAGAAAAACGCACCTTGACCCTCAAGACGGAGCGTAGGACCTTGTGGAGCAGTTTTGCTCGCCGCATCCTGCTCGCGTAGGGCTGCATACACGTATGCTCGTAGTTGTGCCTAGAAGGAATTGGGTGGAGCCAGGGGTTCAGGATGAGGCGCTAACTCGGTGTGGACACACCTTAACTGCGTGCAATACATGTAGCATAAGACAAAAAACCGCTACGTACCCGGATCTTAGACAGCACGCCCATATTCTCGAGGCTCGCAGCGACCTGCTGCTTCAGTTCATCGATCGACTCGGCAGTTGACATGAGTCGAGGAGAATCTGCAGGGAAGTAGCGGGATTCGAAATGATATGTGAGAAATGGCGTGGGAAAGCTCGAGATTCATGACAAGAGGAAGCTAAATGGGCGACGTTCACGCTTCGTGCGAGACCCACTCGCGAGATACACGCAACGAGAGAATGTGCACGAATTTGAATTCAAAATCGTTATCCTGAGCAGGACCCAAATTCGGGCCAGGACAGATAGCACCTCTCGTGCAAGCGCTTGACATGGAGATTTCGAGCTTACTGTAGTAGTTTTAGGACGCGAATTTCGAGAGTTGTGTTTGTGCTACACGGGTGACTTTTGGACAGCTGTGTAGTATACACGACACGTCGTTATTCTGCCACGACATCAATTCCAGGTACTCGCACCTAGTCCACGAAAATCGACACAAAGCAGACAGTCGGGTGTGAGCTCGTCCTGGAAACCGCCTATTTGTGTGGATTTCACACGTAGGAGCGCCCACTCTCTACAGCACAACCCTAGATACGAGATGCTACCCATGGTTCCGACGCTACGGAGGACCCTTGGTCTCTGCATCGTCCTCCTATGCATCGCTGGATGGGCCTTCGCTCAGCAGGGCTCCGGTATAGAAACCGGCTCTATAGTACTCACCAAGTACGAGACGGGTCAGTCAGTCACAGCGACTATCACGCTAAGTAACTTCTTCTCGGGCCTTGAGATTGGATACAACGTTCAGCTCCGATTCCCTCAGGGCTTTGTGATCACCGATGCAAGCTTTAAGTGCACTGCCACGAACAATGTGAACCCAGAGCTTGCGGTCAACACAATAGTCGATGACACATCGTCCCAGGTGGTGATCCGTAACACTCTCTCGGCGGGATCTATCCCTGAGCAATCCGTCACTGTTTTTTCTTGCGGTCCCATCCGAACGCCGCGTTATGAGCTTGTTGAATCCGAGCGAGTGGTCGAGGTTCAGACTGGCCCAACGATCATCTATCTGATCTCTTTGCCCCTTAACCCGATTGTTGCTTCAACGCTTACGTCGTCGCAAGCGAGCATTGCACCATGGCAGGCTGGGCGTGGGCCCACTGAGTACAGCGTCCGTGTTAGTAGCATCGCCAACCAACTGGCAGCGAGTGAGACCCTGCGCTTCACGGTGCCAACAGGCTGGTCGCTCCCCACAACTCAAACCGTGACATGCACGATTAAGACCACTATTCAGGCTCAGGAAGTGGATGTACCAACAACCACAACTGTAAATGCGGAGACCGGCCTTGTTCGCATTCAACCCACGCAGGCCATACCCGCCAATCAGGCATTTATCTTGACATGCGAAAATATTATCCTTCCGCAGGAGCCTATGAATGCGGTCGACGTCACACTCACATCGTACTCTGCATCACCTGCGGATCGTGCTATGGATCAGGGTCTAATCAGCTTCCCCCAAGTACATCCGGCGGCTGATAGTATCGGTGGCACGGAATCCTTTGCATGGTTTGATCCAGACATCACTGGCGTCCCGACGACATTTCGAATGTATGTGAATCCGATTCCCAGAGGCGTTGAACACGGTGGAACGTTGACGATCCAATTCCCTAATAATCGTGTGACTGTGCTAAATACGGTATCCAATGATCACTGCGAGGTTGTGCAAACGTCGTACACGGGACAAAATCACACCATCGATGTGAGTACGGAATTTGTGGATTCCCGAACTTTCCGAATTGTTGTAAGTGAGGCTGATGGGATCCGGGCGTATGCCTCACGAACGTATATCACATGCGACGGCTTAATGACTACTCCCAGAATTCAGGCATCTGGGGATTTTCTGAGCCTGAGTGTCGACTCCGATCCCGTTGTAACTTCAGGAACTTCAGTTGTGGCCCCTAAGTCCACGTATAATCAGCTGGCAGCAGGACGTACGATTGTTTTTGCGATGCAGCACACGACAACTGCCAACGCAGGAGGCGTCTTCGAGGCTTTACTCCAGCCTCTCAGCAATTCGTGGTTATCTGGTGATATCATCCGTGTTCTCCTTCCCAAATCGAGCTGGCCTGCACAAACTACCGTTAACGGATGTACTGTCGTTGCAGATGGCGTCGGTGCAGTGGTGTCTTCAACCTCGTATGATGAGACGTTCGGGTTTGGTTCGGTTGAGTATACATCTATCAAAGTGACATTGGGAAGTGCGATCTCCAAGAGCGCCAACCAGGTTAAACTCACGTGTTATGATGTTATAGGACCCTCTGTCCTCACTCCGACCTTTAAGGAGGCCCCTGTTGTTATCACTGACGGTGCGGATGCGATCGTGGAATCCACCTTAGCCACTCTGCCGTATATTACAGGTGTCAGCACAACAATGGGTGCGACGGAAGCATCCTTGGAACTAACTAAGCAGGTACCAAGTTCGTCCAACGTCTATCTCAATATGGTCCTCCAGCCCTTCGAGTCGCCAATCGACGAAGACTGTAGACTCGAGGTGACATTCCCTTCCCACATCACGATTACGGGCAACACGAAATGTAATGTGATCCACGATGGTTCTGCTTTGGTAGGCAGTATCGCAGCTGACCCTGGCACTAATAAGGTGGTATACACGATCACAGAAGGATCTATCTCAAACGGAGAACTCCGCACAATGATTTCTTGTGGTCCACTTTCACTTCCACGACATTCAGCTTCGGAATCCACCCTTACCTTAGCAACTTTCTCATCAGCAAACCAAGCACTTGACTTCAATTCTGACTTGCCTTTCCCTGAAATCATCCCTGGACCTCTCGGGGAGACCACCCGAACAGTCAGTTTGAGTGATCCGCGTGCTGGTGCCGATACTTCCATGATTATGACAATTCAACCCCTGGGAACTGCCCTGCATTTTGGCGATATCCTGCAAATCGACCTCCCCGTGGGATGGCTCTCGCGCAATACCACTGTTTGTACTGCGAGACACGGTACAACCCCACTCACTATCGACTTCAGGGTCGTGGAAATGGGCGAATATTATCCTGTGGAACATGTCACAGCTTCCCGCACAACTCTAGCGCCCCACCGTTCATCGTTTTATGCTGAGGCAGAGAGGCTCGCAGCGCAAACATCTCGAACGCTGTGGCGTCGGCCTCGACCGACGACCCACATCCCGATGACCGAACTTCTCGGCCATCCTCTCGGTGGGCTTCGCTTACATCCAGGGCTCAAGCACCCGGCTTCATCTGCACCGTCAGCCGACATGGTCCTCTCTCATGGTGCAGCATCTTCGTCGACGCTCTCTCCTCAGGACACCGTCATTATTAGGGACGAGTATGACCCGGAAACTGGATTGATGGGTTCGGACGTAACGTCGCTCACGATCTCTCTCAAGATCACGGGTATGACTTCTGAAAATGTTGCAGTCGAAGCCAAGAGTCACAAGCCTCTCGTAATCACATGCACCGACATGGTTAATCCTGGCGAACCACAGCCCGAACTCGATCTTACTATCCAGACGGGAATTGCTTCAGCCGAGGAACCATGGGTCATTCAAGATGTAATTGACTTTACGTCTACTGCTAAAATTCAGGCTGTGACAAAGGCGGATGATCCAGACGACGCTCCCTATCTTTCGCAGGACGTGCTGATCGGCAAGTCCACTGTTTTGAACGATGCCGAGCGAATAATCTTTGTGACATCATATATGGACTATCTGGGTGCGGTTGCCGACCGCAGTGTAGTTTTGTGGCAAGGAAGGGCGCCCGATAATCAGAATATCGTTGTTACTGTCGGAATCTTCCCTAAATCGTCGGTGAGTCTTGACACTCTCAATACTCAGCTGAACACTCAGCAACCTTCGATTGTAATGACCCTCCGTGCTTTGCTTCGAGTTCAAAAAGTCATCGTCTCGATTCCGGCACCACAGATCTATCCAGGTGCCTGCATGAACGGAGAGCAGGATCTAGGCGAGACTGATGTCGATTGCGGTGGTGACAAGTGTGGCCAGTGTAACCCAGGTATGGCATGTATCCTTCACGCTGACTGCACAACCTACAAATGCAACGTTTTGAAATGCTACTCGACCGCTAGTGCCGGCTTCTCAGCAAAGCCACAAGTGTTTATGATGACACTCACACCGCTCGTCATTGGATTGCTCCTGGCGATATTCCGATACCATGATTAATCGCAAGCAGATATTGTTAGCCGTTCGCATCGAAGTACGGCTGGCCCAGCACTCGCCTGTCTCTCGCAGGTTAGGATGTCTACTTCATTCAGTCATCACGACCTGGTGTCGTGTCAATCGATTATCAGTGCTCGGTACCACCTATTTAGGACGCTTCCCAATGGCCTCTATACCCAACACGTTACGAGCAGTTAATTGCAACGTGTGTTCGCAAGACTGCCGTAGATTGAAAAGAACGATAGTTCATGTACATCCTTTTAGCGCATCAATAGCACCTTGGCGCTGAACCTACACTAACAGCCGTATGAACATATCATGAATCAGTCATTTACTACAGTTAACTTTATTTACACATAAACTGAAGGTCAAAGTTGATTAGGCACAGCCTTTCCTGCTCAGAGGAGCTACGTTTTCTTGCAACACGACTGTGATATATAATAAACAAATGCATCTACTGCTCTCGCGATTGTCATAACGCCTGCAACGAGCGCGCACATTGTCACGAGGAAACCTATCCTTGTGTATCCCGGACTCTCTGTCACGAGGATTCGATAGGGTGAGAAGTCGTACACGAAGAAGACTCCTGGAATACCACCGCCAATCGGCTTGTGGGGGTCAATGTAGTTGATGGAGGGTACATACGTATACTGATTGGTGTTGAAACTTCGTCCTGTAACCTCACTGGTAAAAGTCGTTGGAACTACTTTGATGTAGTACCTTACGTTGACGGGATTCGAGCCTTTCTCGGTGATAAACCGGACACCCGACAACGGGGACTGTGAAAGTGTGGGCTGAGCGGTGTACGAGGCCTTCCTTGAAAAGCGATGACCGAAATCCAGCTCGTGAATAATATGAGACGCGTTGTAGGTCATCAACTGCTGCCCAGAAAAATTGTGGATATGTAAGCGCGACTTCGTTACAATGACGGCACCGAGTGCGACATGGAAGTTTCCCGCAACTTTGGTTACAACGATGTGTCCACGAAGCCGACAGCCCTCGTCTGCCTCTTCTGGATTCAAAATCCGTTGATACGTCTCTTCGTAGGCTGACATGGGCTTCGTGATAGGTACCATATTCTTGGTCCTTTGCTTTGTTACATGGTCGAATGTGACCTCATGTAACGCTCCAGTCACATCCATTACCTCGATCACAGCCTGTGAGCAGGGTATCGCTGGAAACTCGATGTCAAAGTAGATGGGCAGTCTCTCGCTTGGAAGAGTGTCGACGGTCATGCGCTCGGTCGTCTTCGAAGAGTAAAAGATAGCGAGCTCTGAAACGAACAAAATCGCGATGATTATCAGTGTGATGACCGTAGAAACTAGCCCGGTAGAGGTCGCAACCCTCGACTCCTCCTGGACCTTTGGAAAGAGATCCACGCTCTGGATGATCTGTTTGATGCGAGGCTGTTTAGGAGTCTCTATGGCACGCTTCCGTTGTCTCACCTGCGACTCTGGGGGCTGGAAGGAAGACCACGATGAGGTAGGAACGAGAGGAATGGCATCTGCATGCTCCCCGTCCTCAGTAGACTCAGGATCGACATGGTCCTGCCGGTCCGAATCTCTATCCTCCTGCGAGGAAGGAGAGTTGGGCCAATCATTGGGGGATATACTGGATTTATCGCCTGATACTAAATTCGATCCGGCCCACATCCAGGCGTATTCTTCGATCACCGCGTTTCTTTGTTGCGCGCACCACGGTATACCCCAAAATCAGACTGTGCGAATTGTGCAAGGAATTCGAACTTTTGTTTCCTCAGGTAGCGGCCAGGGGAATATTCTGCTCGTGGTGCGCAGGACCGAGGAGAGGACGGTTCAAACGAGGGGCTTTATATGAGATTGCTGATAGGGAGGTTGCTCTATAGCTTTTAGTTGGTGTACGTCCTAGGAGCTAGCTCACAGCGCGATATGGTCCGCAAACGTCAAGAACAGAGTACAACGGAATCGTCATACATATGCAACAGCCAGTGTGTCTCTCGTCGTGATAGTGCAGGAATAAGCACGCATGGCTGTGAGCCTGGTATGGCCAGAGTCCCATGTTGAGTTCGTAGGGGCTACTCTTAGGACCTCAGCATTTTCGCAGTGACAATTGAGCTTGTTAGGGGTGGAATCCAAGCACGTGCTCTCAGAGGGGGTGCTGAAATACTCGTTACCGAGAACCCGAACTAGTTTTCCGACGTGAGTGTAGCGTGGTATGGGCGTGTGCTGGAGGTCCAAAACTGATTTAGTCGCATTCGTGTGAGTTGTGAAAATGTACTTCCGGGGGTTCTGATGGGCGGCACTCCTGATTTGTTGTGTGTTCGAGTTTAGAAACACACTTCAGAGACTCTCCGTTTGAACGACCTGGCGTTAATCTAGACTGAACTAAGGGCCAGGCGAACAGCACGCTAGCCTTGACCAGGCCGAGGCATGAGTCAATCTCCCAACGCTCCCTCCAGGAGCGCAGAGCGTATTCCGCTTCCAGAACTGCTTCTAAGGAAAAACAGTGAGCCATGGACGATTCCTGTGACCTTGACGGGTACCCATCTACTGGTGTCCAAGTTCTTGGCTTCACCCGTATGTCATATCCTCCGTGCAGAACCCAAGGCGCTCAACCCCGCTTCAACAGAACAGCGTAAAGAGATCCCGGAGTGTGTTCGAAAAGTTCTCCCAAATCCTGCTGCAACCGCAGTACTACTCAAGATCGTGTCGCCCGAGGAGAACACTGAAACTGATGCCGCGTTTGAAACGCGGACCGAACCTGCGAGACGTCTACTATCTGTCCTTGTTGCAATGAACTACGAACTCATTGACAAAGGAGCCGAAACTCACATTGAAGATTTTCCCGCATTGGTGGCTGAAGTAGCAGCTGTGTTTGCACGGCTGCAGGACGAGGTCGACGCGGTCCGACGCTATCTACGATCAAAGACGTGCGGGTTATTTCGACGCAAAAGTCACATCCCTGGTGCCCTCTGCACGCTTCATGCCCCGAGTCACGTGGAAATATCACGGGAAGATGCATCTCGACTCGTTTTTCATACTCAAGCGACTTTTGGGACACTTGCGATCTTACGTGAGCTGAACTTCGCTGGACACGTCTGTGCCAGTGTTGATCAATTGCAGCGCCTTGTAGCTGCCCGAGCTCTCGCTGGGCGAAGGCAAGTTGTTGCTGATGCTCTCTCACTGGCTCCCTTTTTTGAAAGGATTCATCACCAGTTGATGAAATTACCAGAACCCCTTAGTACTGAAGAGCAAACTTCAAACGGCGCGCCTGTGAGTTGTCCGACTCAGCGCAGCGTTCAGCTTTCGCACGCCATCGCTTGTGTCGCTCACTCCGCACTACTTTCAGAGCACAACCAATTCCACAGAAGCTCATGCGCAGCTCCTCATTGGCTTAGAGAGAGCTCAGGATTCGCGAGTGCCTCAGCGTTTGCGAACGACGTAAGCGCAGCGCTCCTGTCATCCACGGTCGAGCCCAGTCTCATCGGCCGATCCCACTGCATCGCATACCCGCAGTCTGTGTATGGATCAGATAATTCCATGCTAGCTATAGAACCAGCGAAGGCTGAGGAAGACCATGCCGGGTCACCCACACGTGAAATGTACTGTATCGCAGATCCTAGCGCATTGCTCGGTCCCTTTGCATCTCCTGTTGCCGCCCATACCTTGCAGGTTCTCTTAGAACTGGCAGCCGAGCAGTCAGTTCTGCGTACTCTGCCCACACGTAGTATCTCTCAACTCCTTCATGTACTTCAGCGTCGTTTGGTGATTCGCCTTGCGATCTATTTATTCTCGGATGAACGATATGCGCCACTCGTGCCAGGTCGCACAAAAGCGGTGGTTGGTCTCATCCGTCATGCCTGCAAAGCTATCTTGGGTGCTGACCAATTCCAAATTGATGAGACGGAAGCCGACCAGCAACAGACTGCAGGTAGTCTCCTCCCTGGGGAAACCCTGCTCCACGCTGTCCTTGGATTAACGGTGCCTCCCCCAACACCCCGAGGGAGCCTTGCGGACCAAAGACACCCAAATGCACCCCTGCCCTTAGGCGCTCTCGGTGCCCCACTTCAGGTCGGAGGAGAAATCCAATCGGCAAGTTCTGAGATCAATTCTGGGAACGATATTTTACGCCAACCGCTGAGAAGTGGAAGCGCCAGAAGAACCCGGCAGGTACCAGATCTTGTTGAGCATGCAGTCGAGGTCCCACACAATGCTTGGAAGCTACTCTCGCTCGTGTCACGAAGCGTTCTACCAGACGGAAGACTCCGAGCCTACGAGCTCACGCCATCCTTACCGACTGATGCATCAAACTTCCCAACACCAGCACTTCTGTCATCCGCGAAGATTGCGAAACAGCTGGAATTTCTCTCCAAATACGACACTGTTGCGTTGGGCTGCACGGTTATCGACGTTGTCAACCTCCTTGACACACTTCAGCTTGGTTCGTTTGGCAGCAACTCAGCTGACGAGCGCTCTGCACTCTCCCTTAAGGTTACAGCGCTGGAACTACTTGCATTTTTGGAGTCTCTGCGGTCCAAGGCACTATATGCATTTCCCATCGATAGGCGTGTTCCAACTCGAGCTTTTCTGGCCGAATCTATTCGCAACTCTGCTGCCAAACTCGCCTCAATCTCGCCCGAATCCCATAGCATCTTGCCTGTCACAGCAAACTTTGACAGTATCGCAGCCATGATAGAATGCGCACGCAGCACCCATGATGCGCTTATGGAGGGCGTCTTGAGCGTCGTTACAACAAAGGGCTCTTTCGACGCTTACGGTGCGATTGAACTTTGGAAACGTCTTTTCGAGGCGGGCCGTATCGAGGTAAATGTAGACCAGCTCCCGAGCTGGTTTGTGGTGTCTGCCTCGGATGAGAGAGGTTCAGCAAGGCCACTACACTCGGAAGAGAAGGAAGAATCCCCTCTGGATGTTGTCATTCGTGAGTTATTGTTGTACATGTCGAAAAGTGGCACAAAAGTCTTGAGTCAGACTCCGGACAACCCTGCCATGCACCCTTACTCAGCGTCGTCTCAGGATTCACTCGGCTACTTGCTGCTTCAATACCGTATTCACGCGATGCTGAAGCGTGAAACCCCTCTTTTATTCTTGCCCTTGCTTGCTCCACTCACCCGACTCTCTGCAACGTACAAATTGAGATTTGATGAAGCGATTGAGTGTGCAGGATGGGCAGTGAGCGTCTTTGATACTGCTCAATACCTCGCAGAACCCACTCTTTCACCTTTGAGTTCTAAGGCGTTGTCCGAGATCTTTCCCTCGGGCGTGGTGCAGTCGATCGAATGCTTGGAACTTGCATGGGGTGTACTTGCGGCTGGTCACTCATTCGAGGCCACGATTAAAGGTCTCAAACGCCTCTGCGATTCTGGTTTCATGTACAACTCGCTGCTAGATGTAGCATCGTCTCTCCGAAAGTTGTTCCTGCAGGGAGAGCAGCTCCGTTTGCGAATCTTCAACTTCCTGCATCGTTCTGAATGCACCCTGTTGCGCAGGAATCGTGACATGGACATCTTGATCGAAGGCGCTTTAGTGAGTTCCATGAGCCGAGTTGGAACTTCAGTCCGTGCACTATCCAATGCAAGCCCAGCTCAGGAGTTTTCCCACTATGCATTTGCATCGATGGTCGACGACGTTTACTATACTCTTGATTCTCTCTTCAATGAGACTGTGACTTTGGATACGGCAGAGAACGTAGTTGCGAATATTGCTGACGCTCCTGCTGCACCAGGTGGTTCGACCTCTCCTCGAATCACTGCCATGAAATCGCTGCAGGCCCGAGCTCGATCTCTTGGTCATCGCACTCAAAGCCGCAATACTCCTTCTCCCGATGATGGCTCTGCTCCGCCTATTGGTGGCGCCACGACACGAATAAGGTTAGTTCCCATGAGTGTAGTCCGTCGCCTTTGGACATTTAGCAGCAACGAAACCGTTTTGCTTCAACGGCTAAAAGAACTTTCGAGAGGCGTGGGCATCCCTCCCGGTGTCGAGATAGAATCAGTGCAAGATCTTTTAGCGGCGCTGTCAATCGTCGAGGCCGTTGACAGAGTCAGAGAAGCAATTGTACATCCAGCATACTGGCTACTTCCCGCTCATATTACAATCCCACTTGATACGAGCAGCGCTATCTCTCAGACAATTGTACGCCGTCTATTAGCCAGTGGTGATGTTGCGACCGCAAGCTTGGAGTCGAACTTAGCAGTCGCTTATTCACCATCGACCCGTCGAAGGCTTTTGGGCCACAGATTTATTTCGTCCAGCCAGGAGACTGAAAGTGATCTACACGAGGTTAAATGCGAACCAAGCTCGCGTTTTGCTAGAACAGCTGCTTTCCAAGCCGCACTGGTTTGTGCTCACCTTGCGTACCTGAATCGAAAAGGGCCTATCGTGTGCCGAAAAGGTTCTATCACAGAGAAGGGTATGGCAATTGCGGAGCTCAGGCCTCAATTCGCATCGTTGGCCGCTCTTGAGAAGTCACTGCTGTCCCTATCCGCAAACTTCGATGCGACGATCACCGATCTCATGCAGTTTCTACGTCCTGTTCTTCAGATTCCTCCAGGGCAGAGTCGAGTGGCTAATGACGATATCTTACTCGACGCGGCCGTGAGACTCTACATTGAAACAGGGGCTGGACCTGCAGCGAAGCAGCTGCTTACGTTAGTTTTATCTCAAATCCAGCTCCCTGCTTGTGGTCTTGCACTAGGACATCTGAAGGGTTTGCTTCTTAATGCCGTATCGTGCCACAAAGCGGATGTGGCCATGCGATTTTCAGGTCTTGTTAACTGCACGCTTGCTTCACCTCTGCTCTCGGGAGAGGATTTGCATATGAATCCCCTACTGAGCGAGATTGCGCAATACGCTAGCGAAAGCTCGGGACCTAATGTCACAGAAGATAGTTCGGTGAGGCTTACAATTAAAGTGGAAGACGTAGGCACGAAAGAGTCCGCCACTGCACTGGCAGAAGCAGAACTGTTGTTGCGAGCTTGTGACATGAACTCATATGCAATGCTTGATTCCATGTACTGGCTACTGCACACGAACCGGAAGACTCGCGAGCCTGGTTCTACCACAAACGACCAAAATGAATTCACGTTCCAGATCGCAACCGAGCTCGACAGTGGCGCTGACCAGCCACAACAACGTAGTGTACCAAAGAGCTGGGTCGACTCAGTGTGTTTGCTTGTTGACATGCGAAGGGGCCTGGCTGAACGGGTTGTAGCCAGTGCTGACTTGGCAAGTCCAAATGGTCTAACGTTCTCGTCTGCCTCCGCCATGTTCCCTAAACAGCGCGCGTTAGCGAGAGCGGTGGAGGCTCTTTACGTGCTATCAACAAAGACGAACAAAGCCATACTCCTATTTTTGCGCGATGCCGCTACGTCTATCGTCGCACTTGATATGTATTTTGATTGGGAGCAGCTGGCAGCGCTCCACCGAGTCATACTCTCGACGGTGACGACGTCGAGATTGCCCGAACAAGTCTCAGATATGCATGCGCTCGTGCTCCCGCCGGCTCCTGATGTTTATGTGACTGGGGCCACCACGCCTGAACCGCTTCAGTCTGCATTCCTGACCTCCCTCCGAAACGTGGGATACGTGTGCCCGACTCTAGAGAATGCGAACGCATCGCTCCAATACGACTGCCTCCCGTCGAGTGTTCTAATCACACCTGGTGACAGTCGTCAGCTCAGTGAGCGTTGTCGGGCTGGCCCCGCCGTATTACTGCGTCTACAAGCACTGCGACACGCAACTGACGAAACAAATGCATGGTTCGAATCCGTCGCAGAGGTCGAATTTGCTCTTCGTATCATGAATGCACATATGGCCGCAGCCACTATCTCCCCCCTGCGCGCACTCACGATTGGCACATCCTCAACTAGTCTGCTAGCTGGCGAAGACTTGCCATCGACGGCCTCGCTACGCTTGATTCAAGCGACTGCCATAGCTGAAATGACTGACTCGAGTGGTCCAAGCCGTCTCCTCCGTATGGAACAAGCTCTTAATTTTAACGAAAGTGAACTTGCTTCTGTGCGTATTTCTGAGCTTGAAGACACAGCAGGTCGCGAAGCAGCGAAAAGCGTGATCAGCCAGTACTATGGGTGGCTTGGCCAGCAAGTCGAATCGCCGGGCGAAACCTCTGTATTGGTAGCTCACGTCCCAACACATTATCGCATAGGCACTCCAGATCATGTCCAAAGCATTGGTCATTGCCTGCGGAAGATGCTTGTGCGCCACTTTAACTGGACCCGGCATCTAGCCATCCCCACCTCCACATATTCTCCTTTCTCTGACTTCCCTTTGATACATGATTCTGAATTGTTTGACGCTGGATCGCACGATTCCACACAAGCAAAAATTTCAGCATCGTTGCTTGCCGTATGGGAAAAGGACTACGAGCGTATGAGTGAAGATGAAAAACAGGCGTTGCATGTCCTTTTCTCACACTTGTACAATCCTCACGGTCCACTTATCCGTACTCGTACGCAGGGTCAGGTCTTTGTGCAACTTAACGACATGGAGAGACGGTTGCCCTTCCGACACTCCCAGACAGTTAGCATGATGAGAATTGGTCAGAGTGATTCGAGTGTTAAAGTCCCGCCTTTCGTTTCAAAGAATTCCAACTGCGTTGTAGACGACGTGTGGCTGGTTGGACTAGTCAGAGTTGCAGGAGGATTGCGAAACGCTCTCGAGTATATTCGATACCTCGGGGCTGAGCGTCGCCTTCTTTCTGCCATGTGTGCAGGCAGTATGTGCTTGAACAGCAAAGGGAATCCAGTGAGTCGCTCGAATCGAGGATCCTTTATTGACACCCTTCCACGCGTTGTTGAAGGACTCATCACCTCTGGGGAAGGCTCTACGCAATTGTCTAAGCAGCACCTTGACGATCTGCCTGAGATGGTGCAGCTTGCCTGCAACTTTTTCGATGTACGCACTGGAGGTGAATATGGCCCAAGCTCACTTGTTGGAGTTTGGCAAAGTATGGCTGGCCATGTTGCGCGAAGCCAAGCTTTAGTTGCCCATGTAAGCAAGATGGCATTTGGCTCCAAGCCGGAGGCGTGGATTAGAGAGTCGGCTGCCAGTTTCTGTGATACATCACTCCTCTTCGAGTCACCAGACCAGCTCTTCCATGCGTTGGCGCAGCTTCATCGTGTGATCCACGCATCTAAAATCGCGGTGGTAGGATTCCTACGTACCCCCAGCGGTCAACGACTTGTAGGCCCGGTTTGGCGTCATGCATTCAAGTCCGCTCAAACTAGTCCTAGAGCAGATATGGAGCTCGCCGTCGTCACGCCGCTGGAAGCAGAACTTGTAAACACTTTGTTTATCCTCGGTGGGGCAGGTCCATTCACGGAAGCTATCCTCGTGGAGCTCGCTGCAAAAGATCATGTGGCTGCGGAGGAAAAGAGTGTCGTTGGCCCATCAGCAGGGCATTTCGAGCATAGTCTGCCAGGCACGGAGTACTTCGATGTCTTGGACCTATCACTCGTCAACTTCGAGCGAATTCGCCTCGGTTTCGAGGAAGAGCTTCCTCAGTCCGCATCTGACTGGACTACTAGTGAGAATGATTATAAGCTTGCCTTACAATCGATGCTAAATCTCTGTCAACAAGTTGCGCTTGAATATCGAAACCAGCGATTTAGGTACATTTTGCGCCAAAGCTCTCTCTTAGCTCGCCCTGAAGTCCGTGGCTCGCGAGCTTCGTCCACTGAGCCACTTGCGGCTCACCATGTCTCAATGCTTTGTGGCACGCCGGCCGTCCTAGAAGCATGTCCCGGCCCAGCCTCACGACGAGGAGAATGGTTGGGCCATCTACTCTCGAGGCTCTTGACGCAGGGAGAGAAGTTCTCGACTTTCACCGAGTTGCAAACTACCTTTTCGAGTCTGTGGACCCCGCGGGCTAAGCAAGAAGTCCAGCGAGTGTTCTCATACCTCAACTCGCAACGCCGGCTTGCGACGCAGTTCCACTCAAATATGCATAAGGACATCACCGATAGTCTCAAGAAGCATCTTGATGATCCTGAAGCCAGGGTGCAGCTCATGGCGTATTACTTCGTCTTGCCTCTAATTCATGGCATTTTGTCGCGCGGTATCGATGGCGTTATAAGTGCTGCGTATGAGACAGATGAAGCAAAACTACTCTACTTCCCTGATACCTCTATGGCACAAGAGTTCATCAAAACCTCATTCACGCAGAGTGATGCTTTGTCGTTGTATTTGAACCTAGGCGCTACAACCGTCGAGACCCTCACGGCCATGGCCGAACAATGGATTGCCTTTGTTACTCCTGGCATCGACGACAGATTGAATAAGAGTGTGACTCCACTTACACCCGATAGGCGAGAGATCGAGATGGCACTCGAAGAACTCATGCGTTTCTCATTCATCGGCACAAGACGCTGGGCGGAGGGTAATACTCAAGTTGCAGCTTGGGTCGGGACAAATCAAGACTCGGAGCACGGTGCCCCCCTGGTGTTACCGCTGCTTGTCGAACTTGTTTTACCAATTATTGATCCTTTCTGCCTGCTTCGAGCGATGAGGGGAGACAAAGCTCTGCGATGCGGATCTGAGTTTGATAACGCCGTAATTGCGTGTGGTTATTCTCCTGAGCTCCTAATTTCTTGCTGTCTTGCGCTAGCTCTGTATGAACGAGTACAGTTTGCAAGTCTTGAGGATGCCGCAACGCACATTACAGGTATGGCTGCAAAGCTGACACGAGAAATAGCCGACGTTGAAGAACTTATGATGAACGACAGATCGCTACGACGCACGTTGTTCCCCCGTTGGGACCAGCAGACACCGAAAGAGAATGCAGCTGAAGTGCATCAACTCGCTGCTATACTTGTGAACACGGGCCTAGGTATTATGTGTGCTCGTGAGTTGCGCTCGGACGGGGAGCTGCGCAGTCAGCTCGTGAGCCAGCTCCACGAGTCTGGAGATACTTATGTAGGCCGTGAAACTGTCATTCGCTGGGCGAAGGAGAAGGTGGATTCATTTATCCTCAAGCGATGTGCTGAGTTCTTAGAAAGCAATGTTTGGGAACAACCCAAGGTTGAATCTAATGTCATAAGACCTAGTATCGCTTCCCAACGTGTCATGGATCAGATCGTACAAGAGGCTACAAGGCTGATCCCTGGTTCAGCGTGCTTGGAACCAAGACGTACGCTATCCTTTGTTCTCACTGAGAGGCTAGTCGCTGCATTAGTACTTTTGGATAACATTGGTCGCTACACCGTGCCACTAGACACACATGAGGAGTTACTTACGATGGTACGTGAGGAACGTGAGAGGCTCCAAAGTGTCTGCACGACAGTGACTTACGAGTTAACAACAAATCCGGAGATTTACGGACCACTGCGGTTCGATCCCGAAGGAACTCGTTTGCAGGAGCCAAAGGACCTCGGCGTTCAGGTCTGCGTGATGAGTGGCTGTGGTGTGCGAACCATGAAAGTTCTCGAGAGCCTTTGCAAGATGCTGCGCTCCCTGGAAGCGAACCACGCACGCAATCAGAAAAGCGACCTAGAGAGCTTCACCCGTCTGTTGGGATTACCGACATCGTCAACACAGGGTCCAGATTTGAGAGGGGAAAGTAGTACCACTGCCCTCACCCGGGCAGTGCTTCTCGCATCTCGCGCCCAGGATTTGCTGTGGGAATTAGCGCAAGGTAACGAGTGCGTCGAAATCGCTAGAGGCATTCACCGCGCGTTGTCAGGTGGTGAGCAAAAGGATCAATCGATGGAATCAGCTGACTATGTGCAAAGAACGAAGAACGTAAGCCTCTTAGAGCCAGCGCTGGCACGTCGAGTGCGCATTGCGACAGCACCCCAGGCTGCCTTGTCAGAAGTGCTGACGACCAGACTGATGGTTGAGGATGGCATAACGACGGGCAAACAGACTCTTTTGAGCACGCGTGTGCAGACAACGAAGTTAATTGGAGCTCTAAACCATGTGCAACCGCGCTACCAAGCCGAACTGATAGCTGAAATCGTTCCGCTTATACTTGCATCGAGCAAGCGTTCAACGGCCATGCATCAAGTGATTCGAGCACAAGTTTTCGAGGCGATCCGCTCAACAAAGACAGGAGAATTCTCGGCAATCGCGTCCCTCAACCAGCCGCAGCTAGTTGCTTCCATCATTGAGGCTAATGAGGAAATTGGTCATGAGACTTTGACTTTAGCCACATTCCTGAGTACAAATCAGGACCAAGCTCAGACTAGTACCACGATGCACGAATCAAGTGCATCACTTCAGGATTCGATGTTAATTGCGTTGGCACCTACGTCAGGACCTCTGATTGCACTCTCACATTCACCGAAGATTGAACAAGGTACCGGAGCGACAACATGGTGGTCCCCGTACATTGCTCCGCAGGCTGGTTCAGCGGTCACCTCCGCGTCCATGCACGTGCAACCTGCCATGGATCGCACCTGCCATTTGTCGCAAGTTATAACGACAGCGAATCGGCCTGTCGACAAGTTGTGCACAACTTCTGCTGCAGCGCTTTGCACGGGCAGCCTTCTGGCTAGTATTCCCCCAGAGCGCTCGCTCGATCTGGAGACGACAACTGCTCTTCTCAAGGCGTCACGCGGGAACATCCATCAAGCTCTACTTCTTATGGAAACTGTTACATCACGACAACTGAATGACAGAGGTACTCTGGAGACGATCGACGTACTGAGAGAGGGCACCGTGCAACCCGAACAGGGTTTGGCCGTCGCGCCTCATTCAGAACAGCATGCGATAGTCCAGCGTGCGATGGTCCAGCATGCGAAGCTGTTGGAAGCACGCCGTATTGATCTGACGAAGTCAATGTATGCAAAGTACCGTGCTATCCCGGAATCGCAAGTCACGTTTTCGCAGGTTGCCATCGCAGTCGAAACCGCGTTGGCTCATTCATTAGGTTCGATATCACCGATCACGTCTGAGAGCTCTGCAGTCGATGACAAAGGCATTCCAGATAACCTGACAAGCCTCGCGGAAGGCATACTTCAGCAACAAGCAAGTGAAAGCGAGCCTTATGCAGGCGTTTCAGTCGAGGTGCGGGGCCCCTCATCTGTTCGATGTCTCTCGATTGCAGCTGCTGACGTCGCGACGACCCTACTCGCTCAGTTGAATCCGGGTGATATTGAAATCGAGCAGGGTGGTGAGCGGTCTGCGCAGGATTCGCTGTTAGCGCCGCCGCAGACGGATAGCTCGGAATCCACGGAAGCTGAGTCTATTGATGTGCAGCATGAGCTGCGAGCACGTGTGGCTCAGTTCCTGCAGTCGCCGAAACGGTCAATATTCCGTGGAAAGCCTGCAGATGATGAGGAACACAATCTCAAAGGGGAACATGCGGGAGAGCCAAGCCATGACTCCCCAAGACACCTCCTCATCCTCTCATTGGCGGATGTTGACGAGATTGTCAGAGAGGCGATCTCGACACGCTCATCGAGCTTAGCCCAAACTGAGTCGATTGCCCCCGATGTCATGGCGATGTGTGCGATTGAAACCTGCATCTTGCGACTGGAGGCTCGTGGTGAGCATGTTGAAGATGCCGCGCAGCTGGCCCTCGCTATCAAGAAGGAGAGAAGAGAAGTACTAATGCTGAGGCCGATCCTAGTAGAATTGACGTCTTTCTCGAAGCGATCGGCAGTTCGTCGAGGTTCAACTGTGATGGGTGGTGAGCATAATATGGAAGAGGTGAGCTCAAGTGATCTGTCAAACCCACTTATGAGCGGCGGACAGGCGATATCTGAATACCATGTGATGTACTTGATGAGGCAGCCGGGTGTGAAGTCACTAACCGCGTCGCTTATGGCTGCAACCCTGCTTCGACTCCGAAGGGAAGGTTTCACGGGAAGCTCGCTCGGAGATGTGCTCACAGCTGTTGTATCCGCCTTTGCAAGGCTTGTGTTGGCATCTTATTTGACAGGAGAAACGCTGTCTATCAAGGATGAAGGTGAGCCAAGCTCCTCACAGGATGTCAACAGTCGCGCATTGGCCTTCGAATCGATTAAGAGTGCAAGTGCCGTGCAACCTCGAAGACGACTAGTGACACATAAGAGCGGTATCGTTGGCAACCAAGAGCACAGCAATATGAAGCAACTTGCTCCTCAGCTCTCGCATCGCTCATCGAGTGAGCGAGGGCAGTCTCAGTGTATCGGAAAGATTATTGCAGACTCTGGCGCTGAATTCGGGGTTTACGCAGAGCCGTTAACTCCGAAACTTCTCCTAGAGTTAATTGCGACAGGTGTTTCAGTGGCATCTTGCCTTGGTCGAGATAACTGGCATGCAATGACAATGTGGCCACACTTCATGCTTTCTCTCGGAACAGGACCTACAGACGGAGAGATCAGCACAGCTCTGGCACGAAAGATCTTGCAATCCGACCATGAATATCTCTGGAGCACGCCTTCACGGTTACTAGCACCAGCTGCGCGTTCCTTGGGTCCACTGGGACTCTCATCCAAGGGCTTACGTGCAATTTTTGCCGCTGCCGTCACACGTGATCCTATATTGACCGGATCTGCACGTACATCAGAGTCAGAGAATTTGGTAGGAACCGGCCCGATCATGCTTATGCGTGCCATCCAATACTGCCTATGGCTAGATGTCCTTCGAGAATTGCATATTGCCTCCACCTCAGGACAGGACTCAAGCATTCGAGGCCGAGCAGGTACATCGCGTCAATCTGATCTCTTTGGTTACACCAACTTGCAAGATGTTGCCGCAGCTATTGAGGCTGAACGCCACTCTAGTGTAGCAATCGGAGCTTTGACAATCCCGATAACCAAGGATCAGCTTACCATGGCGTTCCAAGCAGTAGAGTCGAGCGTAGGAGACATTCCTATCTGGATCCAACTTAGCGTGTTCCGACCTTTCCAGAGCCCACCACTTGCACTTAGAGAGTCGTTCGAGAATGAAAACGCTGCTGTTGTTGCCGATATACTCGCACAAGCGCGGGCGGAGTTCCAGGAGCAGTTCGGTAAGAACTCAACGCGTCTTTTTGGTAACTCTGAGACACCCGTCTGGATTGGTTCGACGGAGCCCAAATGTGTACGGGTCCCAAAACAGGTTGTGATGGCATGGCTCGCGGAGCCATCTAGGGAGGCACCCGTGCTTAAGATTTCACTCGAATTCCCTGAGCAAATTCGTTTGTCCTCGTTCCAGTGCACAAGCTACAGTACTGCTCTTGATGCATATCCGTTAGGTCTCGATGAGCCGATGTTGACTGCACTATTAACTAGGCTTCTGTCTACGAGCATAACAAGAAAGGATGTGGCCACATCTCGATCGCTTCTTGGAATTCAGGTACATCTGGTGGATCCTGAACGTCGTCTAGTGTTTAACCCAGGACCCACCGAGGCGCTTGCATCCGCAATTACAAAGACCACTCGTCTAGGCCGTCTGGAGAAAGGTCGCTCATGGAGTCCTCACTATGTCCCCCATTGCGGCCTTTTCAGACCGGCGCACGTTCCAATGGATCCTGTCTCGCTTATCAGTGACGTTGTGATTGATGTAACTGATTACTTGCTGTCACCCCTTGATCGGCGTTCGGGCCTCAGGCTACGTCCAGAGCTCGCAGGAGTCGAGTCGATATCCTCCAAAGAGACCATAATTGCCGCAATGAATGACGCCCTACGAATGCGGAACCGTGAATCAACTTTCAAGTGCAGTACGACGTACACTGGCACAATTGCTTCTGCCCCACAGCAAGCTAAGCTGCCAATTCCAGGCTCTACTTTAGTTGGTACGCGAACGCTTGGTACGCGCCTTCGTCGCTCCGTCAGTGTCACCCGTGAACGCCGCCCACGACAAATCGAAGCTTCACCGCAGAAGCCGTTAAGTCGTACAGGATACTTGGAGACGGAAACACCTTCGCCTATGTCATCTACTGGAGGAGGCACACCTAAGCACGGGCCCGCATCCCCACGCTCTCCTCCCCAGCGTGGATTCGGCGAACGCATGAAGCCTTTGAACGAGCAAATTGACGACCTTGCATTGAGTCCCGAGATCCCAAGTCCGAGTCCTGTGAAACAAACCCAGTCAACTCATCGATCTATGCAAGAGTCGTCAGGTGCCATGGTGAGTGCTGCCAGTGAAGCCCTCTCTGTGACATCGATGGTATCTGATGGCAAGGCTGAGTACACGATGCTGCTGAGAGAACTAGAATCCCAAGTTCTGCGGGCTGATGAGCAGCAACTTATTAGTAGCATGAAAGTTGGTGCGGAACACGAATCACTCTCACAGCACCTCGCCCAGCCTCACGATGACAGTGACATACCTTTGACTCCCGTTGTGTGGTACAAAACCCACAGACTTTCCAGAGTTCCTCTTAGCGCCAAATTCAACAATGGTATCATTACACTCGATGATGCTTGCAAGAGGCGTTCCCAAGATAACCTCAAGTTGACCGTGAGTATCATGCTTCCTGACGAGGATCTGTTAGGTATTGCGCGCCGATATCGACTCGCACAAATCCGTTCCATCGAAGTGCTCCTATTCGTGGATCCAACTCCAAAACTGTGTCAGCCTGCCGTTCCAGAGCAATCTGGACAAGCGTTTGAGATGCATCCACAGGCTTCAACGGTAGGAATCACATTGTCCGCCTGTCATGATCTTATCACCGCAGCACGAAACAAAGAACCAGGTTGGATTGCACGATCACAGGCTCCGGGTACTATATATGATGGATGGGTGTATCTAGGTAGCTCTGGTCCCGTGGTGCCTGATGAACTCAATGACGGTGTTTGGTTACCCATGCTCTCAGGCAATCCCGAAATTCAGGACTTGGTTGCGAATAGTCGTGCGACCCATACCGCTCGAAGTGGCCCATCTAGTCCGCTTGTATGCCTGCCAGGTGGTCCCTTCCCCAAGAAGATCTCCATCGATCGTGCCGAATTCGGAGGGCGTATCGAGCTTCTGGATGGACTTCGAGGTGGCGCGACAATCCACGCAGTTCTGTTTGTCGATAACAACTACAACATGAGCCCACCTACACGTTCAGCGCCATCGACGTCGTTGTCGCGAATCATTCCTGTTGCAACTGCAAGCACCGATCTTACCACTCTGCCCGAAGATCCGGGACAAGTCGTATCAGTGTTGAGGTTCGAGCCTGTGCTTGTCGGAACGGGGGACAGTGTGGAGCCCGTTTTGCAGCAATCGCGACTAATTCTGGAGTCAGATATCTGGACAAACCGCATTAATAAGGCGCGATGCCAACAGGCATATCTCACTGTTGCGGGTTTGCGACGGCGGTTCGAAACATACCCTGCGTCACAATCTAGATGTGTTATCCAAGTTTATGCCGTCGACACCAGCTCAACAAACGAAGGTCCTCAACCAGGTACCGACGTGCTTACCCTGCTTGCTGAAATTCCCGTGGACTTTACCCTTGATTCTCTGGCATTACTAGACCGAGATGAGCAAAAGCATCCCGGAGGCCGAGTATCGTTACCGGTATACCCAGGGGCTGCTAATCGGTTCAGAGTTGTGGTCCTTAAGGCGGCAGAGCAAGCCATAATCCCAGCACCCGATGGCGTTGAGCAGTCGGCATTCATTCCCGTCGCGACGAGTGAATTCGACATAACTGAATTCCGCCAGAGGGGAGGAGACCTGAGTGTTCCAATGCGATATGTTCAAAGTGGAAGGGAAGCTGAAGCAACTGAATCACATGATGCTGAGCCCATGACCCTGCTCATCGAATCGATCGATTTGTATCGGGCTCATAGAGGCCTGCTAACTCGCTCCAAGAGTGTGCCAAGGCTCCTTGATGCTGCTCCAAGTCTGATTCATTTGCCAAACCATGAGAAGTCGGAGGTTGTGGAAACCTTTGCCTTGAAGAAGAGGTCCCATGCCCCAATCCATCAAGCGCTTCAAAGCTTCCCTCTCCGTGCCGCACTTGTTATTGCGACAGGATCCGATGTTCATCATACGAATGCTGTCCTTGCTAGTGTAAGCAATCGAAACCTCGATGATGCTTTCAAAGATTCTCCCGATCCAAATTCGCTTACTATGAATGTGCCAAAGCCTAGGCGCAGACGTCACTCCATCGGCCCAATTACATGGGCGACAAACGACGTTCCTCTGACTCCACAGCAGGCGGTTGAACTTGAAAGTCTCCGTGAGACGGTGCTCAATCACATTGCGCGCAGGCAGAATAAGGCCAGCAACGGACGAGGCAGTATAGCTGCGCTTGACGCGTACCAAGCCGCCACCGTGGACGGGACCGAGATGATTAATGTGATCGAAGATGCCATGGAGAGAAATCTTGCGCCGGTGGAGATGCCACTTGGTCCAACGGCCTCTCTCTCGTTGGCACTGATGGGAAGCTCATCATCAAGGACACGTCGACTTGCAGCAGCTGCAACCGCGGCCACAGCGACAGCAGCAGCCGTATCTGCGACCGATGGACGTGTGGGTCCAGCCGAGGAGGCTATTGAAGTCGACTTGAGCCAATTCAAAACTGCAACTTCGAGTACTGTCAGGCAGATTTCAAACTGGACTGTTTACGTCCCTTCCGCCTCTGTCAGCAAAGCGCATAATAGCTCTGCAATCTTACAACGCAGATACGCTGAAGATTACCGTACAGCATATGAAGATTTGGCGCAGGCCGCTGCCCAAGCGAAGGAATTGGAGGCAGCTGAACTCGAGTTGTTACGTGCTCGCGACGAGCTCGAGCATGTGTTAGATGAAATGCATGATCAGGAGAGTCGAATGGAGTATCAGAGAATTTGCCTTGCGCCCGCGGGAGTTTGGAATCCATTTGGGGTGCACAATCAATCGCATGATGGTGAAGAGGATCTTTTCCTTCAGGAGCACATGGCATCTTCTTATGCACTCCGACCTGACTCTGAAGAAGGTAGGAGAGCCACACCAAGCGAGCCGCGCGTCCAAGTTCCGGCACTCAACTTGTCGCGTCCTACGACTGATTTCCCCACCGATCAGGAACTGAAGTTGCAAAAATCAACACTGAATGCCCTTCCTGCACCGAACATTCAGCCGACGCGATTCAAAATGCTTCTTAGCGACTTGGGCAAAGGTGTCAATAACGCACGAACGCGTGCAGAGCGCGCCCGAGCTCGACTCCTTGAGGGGCGTCGAAAGCGCCAATCGGAACTTGAAAGAGCGAAAGATAGGATCCGTGAGCTAGATGCCGCTATGATACTCGTTGACGCACCCCAACTGCTTGCAACAGTCGGGCAGCCCTTTTCAAGGTCAGCTGAGGTAGCCCGAAGGTGCCTTCTTCCCATCAACTTGGATAGAGCAGTGGGCAACCAGGGTCAGTTTGCGATAAACAATAGGAGTGTTCCTGACACTGACTCGGTGGTTACCTCCGATCACTACGAATTCCTTCGGACCCAATCGGAGTACGCCGCCGCTCGTCGAGCGCTAGTCGAGTTTGAGCGTAACAATTTCTCGCTTTTGGAACAAGCGGGAATAACACCGATCACCCCGTTCCTCGCCTCAAAATTGCAACCAAAGACCCGAGGCCGTGGAGCACGCTCGGATTTGGAGGAGATTGCACGTCAACATGAAGCACTTAACGCACGTATGTTAGAGGCAAGGGCACGTCGTGAATTGGCACGCCATGCTCTCGCTGAGAAGCTTGAGGCTCGTCAACAGTCGCCAAGGCCATCGATCGCCAATCTGGTCCAATTCATGAGTAGCCGCCCAAGAACCACCAAGGGACTCTCGTCCCCTTCGGAGCTTTTCGACCGAGCCCTCGAACAGTACCGAGATGTCGTGTCGCGAACGAAACGATGTGCTCGGCAACTAAATCAGTTTATTCTCGACGATATTGTGCTGCATGGAGGTGCCACTGCGGCCCTCCACGCGGCCCCTGGCTCTGGATCAGTTTTTGTTGTGGTCGCACAGCTGGGAGTGCCACCTGATTTGTTAGCTGGTGGCACGCACTATGGTGACATCGACTCGGGTGCTGGTCTTGCGGATACGAGCTCTCTAAAGTATGACAAATTTGGCCTAATTGAGGTGGATAGCACTGAAGATGATGTAGTGGTGGATGCTCCTCTTGATTTCATGTCGAACAATCGAGCAGTGCAGATGCGCCTCGTATTGGAGAGCGAAGATCCGTTCATCCCGCTGTCAACATCGGGCATATTTGATCTGACGGCTGAGGCGTTAGGAGCTAAAGATGCGGATGAAGACCATGAGATCGAAGTTTCATCGTCTCTCTTTGTTGATCAAGTCACTCCAGTTGGTCCGCTCCGTAGTTTGAATGGGAAGTCGAATGCTGAGGATCTTCGATCAGATTCGCCCAGCCTCAGACTCGAGTCCAATGCTGTGCGTGATCGACAAGTTGACGTGATGCGCAGACGGCGCAGACGACGTCGTCGTGCATTTGCGCAACGGATGCTTGTCGCAACGCAAGCCACCACGCTGCTAGGATCGGATATACAGGCAACGAAGTCCCACCGATCTGGCCCCACTGTTTCAAATCTGACGAAAGCTCACACGACCCTGCTAAATCTCGCTAGTCTCACGCGTATGTCTCCCCAAGAAGAGTACGCGATGGCGTGCTTCCGCTTACTAGAATTCGAATTGGCGAATGCTCAGAAGCTCGAGCGACAGCAGCTCAGCGGTGCACTGCTTCCTGTCACCGTCGAAACGGTGCAATTAGTTGTTCCTGAACTCGCAACGCAATCGGATTTTTACTATCACTTCAATCTCCAGGATGGCCAGCCAGCGCCAGAAAACTCTGGAGCCACGGGTGTGCAGACCTCAGAAGACAACTCTGGAGAGTTGACGTCAAGCTTGAGTATTTTCGTTGCGCAATCTCCTGCCCTGCGGTCAAGCCGACGGAAGCCTAGGAATCTTCAGTTCAGGCCGGGTGAAGAGGATCTCGCCGACATTGCGCGCAACCAAGCCTCCTTCGAACTAGTCGACCTTATACCGACACCTCGAGACGGCTTGGACACTCCTGTCCTTACTCCAAAGTTACATCCACAAAGGCTGAGCATTCCATCGCCTCGTCCGCAGTTGAGTCCATCCGTTGCTGAAGACCCTTCTCCGCTAGGCAGCATGCCTCCCACGGGGGTAACAACCGCAGGCCGCGAGGAGATAGACCAGGCTGCAGCATCTTTAGGATTAGGATTAACTTTGCGAGAGTATACCGCGCTCATTGCCAGTGTAATTTCTGCGAAGGCACTGGCCATGGCGCACCTCGAGCAGCTCCGTGATAGGCGACGGGAGCGTCAATGGAATGAGCTCCAGGATTTGCAGTCCCTCATCTCTCGCGAGGACTCACTTGTGGAAGATCTCGTAGCATCAGCAAGGAATGATGTGCGAAGCGCTGCAGAGGCGTATCCTGTCTTTGGTGACTCATCTAGCCTTATCGATCAATTAGCCTCAGAAGTCGACGTATTGTATCTGGAAGCTGCGGCGAGGGGTAAGGAAGTCCAGCGAGCCATCGAAGAACTGGAGGGTCTCTTCGAGGAGCTTGATACGATTATCGAACAACGCAGCCAGTGGGAGCTTTCACATCCAATTGAAGCTCACTGTTCGACGCGAGGTCTAGTTCTCGCCGAGGCATGTGTAGAATCACTGAATGCACACGCCGGTGTGCTGCAGTCTAGGTTGGAGTTGATGGAGCGTGAATCTCAGATTCGTAGTCGCATCGCCGATGCCCGGGCAAAGATTCGGCATCTTCGTGAAACCCGAATCCAACTTCTCTTAGAGACTCGTGAAAACATTAGTCGTCGCATCGACGAAAGGGTTCCTGCATTCATGGATGCATTGGCAGCAGAAGAGGCCGCGGCCCGAGCACGAGAAATGGAGGCACGGGAGCAAGAGCTCGCGAAACTACATGCAGAACGCCGTCAACTGGCTGAAAAGACGAGAGCACAAGTGGTTGTCATCAATAAGTCGAATTGGATGTATAGCTACGTAGCTAGAGCTCTCAAAGACCTGGTGCGAGATGCTATTGCAGCAGCTCAATTGATGGAAGCTGCTGTTCGAAGGTACTCACAAAGCGGCCGATTTTCTGGAGTCAAGGACCCCACCGATGTCCCTGTAGTCAGACTCCTGTCTGCAATCGCAAAAGAGGACGGTCCAGAACAGGAGGCACTTATCGAGCTCGTCCGTGAATGGCCGCTCGAATTGACGCAGTCCATCCTCTCTTCACGCAAGCAGCTCATTAATATGGAGGCGCATGATCTATTCGATCCATTTGTTGCTTTCACTTTCGGCTGCCTTTCACTTCCTCGATTGGGACTGAGCAAAACACCTCGTATCTTCGTAACAGTCGAACGGTTTAGGCAGAAGGTTTGGGAACCAGTGTTTGTATCCCATGTGATTGTTGGCAACCTGTCACCAGTGTTCCCTACCGAAATCGTCCGACTTCGGCTACTCTGTCTCGCGGACATAGACCGCCCTATCCGTTTCAGAGTATGGTGGAAGCAAGAAGGTAAGATGAATCATGTCGTAGGTGTGGCTGTGACTTCTCTCCTCTCTTTACTGAACATGTCGAAGCACAATATTCAGAACCAGCAAGTGTATGCGCCCAATGGTCTCGTAGCCGAAGCCGGGGACAGGGCAATGGGCTACGCACTCCAGCAGCGTCAGTATGTGAGCTATGACAACCTTGATCGTGCTGTCCCGAACACTTTCTTAGCCAATCGCTACGCAGCCTTGCTGCCCCTGAAGCACCCCGACACCATGCTCCCTCTTGGCAAGGATATTTCCATCGCCCTTCATCGCGTAGAATTATGTTACCAGACGACAGCTGCGGCATTATTGGTTCCTCGCCCTACCCTATTCCCTCCTTCGTTATCCGGAGAACGGCAGCTAACGCATTGTGTTGTAAGACTCACAATTCGAGCATCCAAGCTGAAGAGAGCACTGACCGAACTCTACGCCGAGCACGACGCTGTCGAGCTAGCTGGGAGAGAAAGCCGTCGTAGTTCGTTCGTTGCGCAGCTGTTTGATTCTCTACGAGGTAAAAAGACTGCCCCACGCATTCCGGTCGACGATCTTAAGGCCAGAAATGAGGCAGTATTGGTCATATCTGTTTATGAGAATAACGTTTTCAAGACAGTTTATGTGTCTGAACCCAAGAAGTATCGTAATGTCAATAAGAAACTGCTCGAAGAAACGGGTGAAGAAGTAGTAGACTTCGATGCAAAATGGCACCCGGCAGTATTACCCATGCGCTACTTTGTGGAAGACAGTTTAGACCGCCCCATCTTGCTTACGCTGCTTGATCTCAGAGAGTGTCCGCCACGCGTTCTTTCGTCTGCGTGTGGCCTGTCATCCTACGTACACGGAGATTCGTCCTCGCTCCGAGTTAAATCCAAGAGCAGTTTGCTGGCCTATCAACAATTCACGGAACACATTCCAGGTCTCAAGCTGCCAGGTGATTTCGAAAAAGCAGGTCTCATTGGTCACTACCTCACGACAGTGCGTGGACTGCTTCGAAGCAAGGGTAGCAAGCATTCGATCTTCCGCACATCACCTTTGGAGAAGCTTCATGAGCTGGCCTCCTCGCCGCTTACTTTTGTTCCACAACCCTACGTCTTTACCGCTGGCCAAGACGCTACGGATGCCGCGAAGCAGCAGTTCCTGAAAGAAGTTCAAGACGCCGCCGCACTACGTAAACGTGAGCGTCAGGCTCGAGCTGAGACTCGTTCTAAACGGCGAGCAGAGGCAGAAGAGAGGCGGAAACGACTGCGAGATCGTAACCAACTCATGGACGACAGCTCAGAGGAGGAAGAGAAGTATATAGAATCTGAGGATGAGTTGACAGGAAACGAGAGTAGTGATGACAGTGATTACGATATGCTTGACTCCGATGATGACCTCATCCAGGGTCATAATGCTTCCACCACGACTCCATACCGACCTTCGAGACCAAAGCAGCATCGTACTTCTGTAATTAGGGTACTTGGTGCTGGTATGTTCTCGCTCCTAACTGATTTGCAGCAAAGCATGGACATTACGTCAGCCGACGGAGTCCTTGAACGCGACAGGCTACTCCAGCAACTTGAAGACCGACGAGCTGAACGAGTTCGACAGGAGAGAGCACGTCAGCAAAGTGGAGTTGCATGGACACCGGAAGAGCTTGAGGTGCTGAAGGCCGAAGATCGCGCGGATGCTGAGCTAATCGATATTCTGGAAGGGGATAAAGCCCGCGATGACGAGGACTTTGCACAATGGAAGGAAGAATGTGCCAAACAGGGCCAGCCAATTATTGAAGAACCCGAAGGATTTGACGACCATGAATCTAACGAGGAAAGGAACGAATTCCGGCTGAGCCATGTCCTTCCTCATGATCCGCAACTCGGCGCTCTGAATTGGTTCCGTCGATATGCTTTCTTGCTCTACTTCGCACTTGGCATGCCAACATCAGCTAAACTATTTGAAAGAAGCATGTCACTTCGCAGAGACCATCTCGGCAAGTTGCATGTGCTGAGCCCCGCGGAACTCCTCGCGCTCGAAACGTCACGTCAGTTCGCACTCACATCCTCCTTTGTCACTAGCAATCCCACGTCGGCAGTCGCAGTGTCCCGGCTAGGAAGTGTAAGGCCAGCCCTAGTCTTAGGTTCTGAAGACGGTGCGTTACAGAACCCACTGTTGGCACGAATTTCTCAGACTCTTACAAGTCCCCCCAAGACTGCCTCAAAGGGTCGCCGCTTCTCGGTCACTGCTGGTAGTGAGAAAGAAGCAGCGTTACTGCTTGCGGCTGCGGCAGCTGCCTCTTCCATGACCGACAACCCTGACATCGAATCCGGCAACTCAAGACCATCGCTTCAGCTTGATATACCAGCGACCCCAAGGACCGCTCACACTGGAGGTGAAGGGCTGAACTCGCCAGAGTCTGCCAGAGCTCCATTCAATCGAGTCGGCTCAACACCATCGCTACTCCAAACTGCAAATATGGCCAGACTCGCAAGTCTTCAGTCGCCTTCTAACAAACCTGGTGAAGTCAGGCACTCACGCCGAGAATCCAAGCAGTTAGAAGAACTCATCACCAAGCAATACGAGGAAGAGCAAGCGATGATCAACCTGGAGCGCTTACGCTCGATTGCAATGTCCCCAGGCTCCGGACTGAAAACAGCGACTGCGACTTCGCCCACAAGTCCAACCGCTGCAGGTAAACGAGGAAGTAAATCAAGTACTGCTAACTTGAGTGATCCACCCATTGTTAGGACAGACCACACAAAAGGTCGAAGAGCTTCGATTGTCAAAACCGACAAGTATCTTGTTGAGCAGGGTGCTATGCCTCTTCCAGTAGGTATGTCATCCTTAGACCTGGAATCATCTCGCCTTGAGCCATCTACTAATCCCCTTGACAGTCGGCTGGGTCGCGTGCTTGCGCATAAGGGTACTGGCCCAGTTGAAGCTCCAGCATATCAGTACAAGTCCAGGTCCACGGCTCTGAAAGCTGAACTTGCTCAGCTAAGCGAGGCAAAGCATGTCCGCAAGCATTCTATGAAAGAGATGCGAGGCATCTTTGGTGAATCGGGTCAGAATCAGACCAGCGCACAGCAATGGGAAGCCCTAGCACGCTACGTCTTGCGAAAAGACGCCAATGAAACAATGGAGATCACATTCCGAGCCGAGGGACTCTCATCCCTGAAGTGGTCGCTCTTCGGCAGTTCTCCGTATAGCAAATTGGAAGTGTGGAGGTGGAGCCGTAGTAAACAAAAATGGATGAAGCTCTGTGTAACCAAGCCTACTCCCACGAAGAGCAAGACGCCCTTTTATGAGCCCGTAAAAATCCCAGTCGCAATTGCCTTTGCCAGGCCAGGTACCCTTCCTCAGCCTCCGCCCCGCTCAGTGATTGCAGCCGCACTTGCTCCGCTTAATGCAAGTAGCAATGCGTTAGCGTATACCTCCAAAGATAGCAACATCCCATTGGTGCCATTGTGTGCTATGCCCCTGCAGTTGCCTTCGACACAATCTCTGGTGACCGCTGATAATTTCATCTCGATTCTCCGTGATGCGTTGGTTGCAACCCGTGCGCAGCTGCAGCCCAATCCTCTTATGGCCGCAGCAACTACTTTAGCCACCGCTCAGGCTGCTGGTGGTAGGAGGTTTTCTACCACAGCACTACTTGGTAGACCGGACGCCGCCTCGCACGTTTCTCCAACGATGAAGTCTGCGGACATATTCGCCTTATTTGGAAGTTACATCCGAGAGACCGCACCCACGCAGGACGACCTTATGAAACTTTCGTTTTCAGAAAACATGTCAGATGTGAACTCGATCGTATCAGGACGAAGGAGTTCGCGAACGCTCCTGAGTCTCGTAGCAAGCGTTCCCAACGCCAGTGGCTTGACTTCGCCGAGTGCCCCCGGAGTCAGCTCAATTCGTACTGATCCTGGGCGTCCAACCCCTGGCCGCCGCAATAGTTTGTTCCTCTCGCCGACAGCTTCTGCGAACACGCCTGCTCCGCAGTCCACACCCTCACCAGCAGCAGCGGTCGGAATCAGCTCGATCAGCCGTGGAATGGTTGATCCCACACTCCCTGAGCAAGATCCCATGAATCTGACACATTTCCAGGGTCTACCTGCAACACCTTTGGGAACACCACTCGGACGAAACACGTCCTCGCAACCCGCACTACAGCGTGCGGCACTTAAGGCCGTCCCAAGGACTTTGGATGACAGTGATAACTCTGGAGAGGACGATTTGCACTACGATGAGCAGCCGAACGATGCGGGATCATCCCAAGTTGTAACGAAAGGGCGCCGGAAGGAGCCCGTCTTCTTCATGCAGCCGGAAGTTCCCTCCGACGTCTCGAGCGAGTATAGTCAGCATGAAACCAATCTTGTCTCACCCACTTCAAGTCGAAGAAACAGTAGTTTTGGTATGTTGCTTGACTCTCGCGCTGAGGGCCGGGATAGCTTCACTGGCAGCTTGCAGACACCAAGAACCCCATCCACGATGAGTGCTGCGACCGCAGGGCGCAGGGGAAGTATGGCTGTTGTCCAAGGACTTGCAAGTGGGCAGCTTGAATCGTCGGACATCGAAGGAATGGCTTTCGACCCATTCACACGTATTCTGATTCGAGTTATTGAATGCGACGCTGACGGCAATCCTATCAACGCCACCATGGCAAGCAAAGATGATCCCGAGTCGCAGGTGGCATCTCACATCGCTCAGGGAGATCATATCAGTCTGGCCGAGAATCTCAAAGTCATGGTTGACGGCTTGAACCATGCTTATCCGGATCGAAGTAGCTTGATCGGTGAAGTCGAAGTCAACCTTGAGCGAATGCGAGACGGTGGAATGACCCTCCCGCATATCCGAAGTAACGACCTGACCCCTCGCCCGGCAACTAATGCGGTCAGACTGCCCCTTACTCGCATAGATAAGAATGGCAAGGCTATCGCTGCGGGCCAACTTGTGATGCATCGGTTTATCCGAGTGAGCCGCAAGCTCCGCCTCTACAAAAAGCTTGAGCAGGGAGTGCAGGGAGAGCATGAGCAACGACAACAACACCTGAAGCGGATGCATCAGTTAAATCTTCAAGACCTGCGTGTCGACGAGGAGCCAGAAGATGTCGAAGAAGACGACGAGACTAAAGATAAGGAAAGTGCCCCAGTAGCCTCTCAAGATCCAGTGCGAGATTTCAAAACACTCATGCACATGGATCTGGACCACGTTCCAGCAAGCCCCCCTCCAGAGTCCCAGACAGAGACTAAAGATACTGCCACAAGCCGTAGATCCAACAACCGCAGCAGAGCCCTTGAAGACTCCGAAGATGATGACCTCGAGAGTCATGAAATTCGCAATCCTCCAGCTCACTTACGCTCTCAACGTCGAGGTTTGGCAGCACAAACTCGACAACATACGTCGTCGAACATTCCAAGCACAAAACCAACTTCGAGATCCCTCGAAGATTCCGACTAAGGATCCCATACTTGATGATTTGTTTCGTCTACGACTACGTCTTACAATAGCAGTAATCGGACTTTTTCGTTACGAAAACCAATCCCGAATGTTACGAACTCTGATGAGTATTTGTGTCCGTAGACATTACTATTTGATTTGATAGATTCTTTACCTACAACGTCCTCCCCTGCCTACATAGTTCCCCCCTTTTTTGCATGCATCTCTTGAATCCCAACGAAAACCAACTCCGTTTAAATCACCCACGTTTCGTCATCAATCAGAGCTTTGTGAATTTTTTGTGAATATGCTAGCGCACTATCCCCGCCGCCCTCTTGTTTCATTTTGAGACTGACAATTTAACATCAGCTATGTATTCGGCTGTAGCAAATTTCTTATTGATTACTTCAACCCGTTTCTGCAGGTTTGCTACAATAGTTCTTTGTGACGACAAGTGAATACAGTTGAACTGAATACTTTCAATCTTCCAGATTTGATTCTGAATCTCGTGGAACGATCACTGGCGATGGCAAGACTCTGGTAAATGGCACACTTACGGGAGGTAGAGGGGAAGCGACCGATTGATCAAAGAGGAGAGCGAATGCCTCGCCCAACGCAATCTCAATTGAATCTGGATGACTCAAGTCGACCTCGACGTACGCCGCATTGTTAATGTTGCAAAGGAGTTTCGCTGTGGATAGTGGAACTTTGGGAACTCTGTTGACTGAGCGGCATCCGAAAACTACCACAACCTGGTCTGTCGTGCCACGATAGTGGGATTTAAATGCACTATCAACAGATGGAGGAGGTACTGGCGGATCAGGAATTACATTTCCACCTCGTTGATCGCCAAACACACCTTTGGCGCGAGCAATGGCATCAACAATTGCTTGAGGTTCGGCCGAATCTACATCGACATTCACCAGAGCGATTACCATGTCGGCGCTTTTCAGTTGCTCAACCAAGGGTGGAATCAACCACAGGAAAGTGCGAGCGATGACTCTGCGAAAGCAAACGCGGCGTATGAAGAAATCGGTCCCACTTCGAGCCGATTCAGGCAACTTGAATAATATTCGACGGGGGCACGGAGTCGCAATATGATGAGATGGGGAACGGTGAGTCGTCGGATCTATGGAGAACTGACTCTGAATCTGTAGCGACGATGTGGAGTCTAGACGTGGCCCAGTAATGTTATATGACTGATCGGCTGGAACAAAAACTCCCCAAATCCGCGAGCGCTGTGTTTCTGCAAATGCTTGACGTAAGTTACTGTGACCAGTCACGCACACATGGAATGTGTCATCAAACTCCATGGGGTTGAACTTTGCGCGAACAAGCCCTCGGTAGACTTCACGCCAATCGTAAAGACTTGCAGGAGTCAGACCAAAAATGGAGTCAGATGTCTGCATGTGCTGTGTGCCCGGGCTTCGCGCCGAACTGGTCATGTCTTGAGTATGCTGTGATTTGGCCTCTGAGGATTGGCCTACTGCTGCTTGGCCACGAGGACTTGGTGCAGGAGGGCAGCAAACGGGGCAGATATATGGGTGACGCCCAGGACGGCTGCCGATAAACGGTGCCTCACACACCGAATCATGCACCCAGGCAGGAGATGCCAGGATGGTAGTTTTTTGAGCTCGCAGCGCCGAACGAACGGAGCGAAGCCAAAATACTGGCTCACGAACCAGCTTCCGCATCTCGGTACAGGTTTTGCCGAGGTTTATCAGCGATTGCAGATCCAAGTAGCTGCATATTTGAAGTTTCACCTGGATCGGCAAAGCATAAAAACCTTTGCGTGTACTCACCATAGTGATGCGCTCAGTGATGAGATCCCTCAAGTATTGAACCGGATAATGCTTTGACAGATCATAAAACCCTATGCTCCTCATGAATTCTCGCACCGAAATCATATCGTTGGGATTTAGTCTACCCAGCGAAAGCGTCCGATAATGTCTCATGGGTGGTGGTGAAACGACCACGCTGGTCCTCGGGGCACCAATTCCCGAAGATGCCTTTTGTTCGTCTTCGGAAGTTGGGCTTGCGACAGGGCTCCGCCCATACCCACTCTGAATAGTACTGCCCTCTGAGATGTCCAGATGAGCCAGTGAGTTCCTGGCCTTACTTAAGGAGTGATATGGATGGTTCGTATCCGAGCCGGCCAGCTTACACTCATCCTCGGTTACACTGTTTGCACCTCTCAAGCCCGCTTTCTCAGCTCCCACACTTGTGCGTCGCTCTGTCGGGTGCTCAAGGGTTGATTGAGCAGAGTCTCTTGCCGATGTGTCGTCGTGATCCATCGTAGTCTGACTTCCAGACCTAGCTCGGAGTGCTAATGGAACAAGACCTGGCGGCATGTCGTTTGCGGGCTGAAGTGTGACAACACCCTGCGGAATGACATGGGCCCAGGCTTGGGGTACGCCTTCGAAACGACTAGTTTCTTCATTCCATCGTACCGACACAACACGTCGTACATCGGTGGGTGCTGAGATTTCGCGTGGCTCCTCATCTGAGTAGTCTTGACTCATAATGTATGTCTCGCGTGCTGATTTTTGTGACAAACCGCCTTACCAGTGCGCTGCTAGCGACCAGAATTAGTTCTTATCCACTACCTCCAAAATCAAAAGATCGAAATTTGGGTCGTCGTGAGGATCGGAAACGACCGATTTACGGGCGATGCACCGGGTGCGCGTGGGGTGTGACGGCACCAGCGTGAACTTGGACTTGAACTTGAACGCAACCACTTACAGTGAATCCAACTACCCTGTTGTGATACTCACTTTCTAGACGTATGAAGGTCAGGCCAACTGGGTTCATTTTGATATTCTTTGCCCTGGCACTCCTGGCCCTGTGTGTAAGTGCACACAAAGTCAAGCAAAAATCGTTTTTACGCAGCCGCAGCGCATTCCTAGGCGCAGAGGCACTCGAGCTTACACTACGACCCCAGATCCGAGACTCACCTGATCCACTTCTCAAACTCAAAGTGTCTCCAGAGGAGCTTGAGGAGCTGGGGAGCGTGGAAGTGAGCTGGCAGGGTATTCCATACCCCACCACTAGAGACTATGTTACCTTCTCGTGTGGTCCGCGCGCCAATTTGACCGACTTTATTGACAAGGTCAATGTTACTACACCCAACAAGGGCCCTTCACCAGATGGGTCGGTTACCATCTGGCCTATCGTGGACATGCGCTGTAAGTACACGTTCGATTACATCCGGGTTACATACGACCCTCAGACTCACGCGGCTCGCCATGAGCGCGTGGCCACCTCGGGCGAGATCAGCATGCGTGACCCATATGGGTACCCAAGGCAGGGACGAGTTTCGCTCGGTAATGACCCGTACACCTCGCTCTGGATCTCCTTCACTTCGGCGTTTGGTCCAGACACACACGTGCCTGTAGTGCGATACGGCTACTCGGATCAGGCACTCGAGTTTGAGTCGCGGGTCTCAAACTCCAGCACTTACACAAAAGATGACATGTGCCAGAACCCGGCAACGCTTGTCGCACAGGTTTGGTATCGCGATCCGGGATACCAGCATCACGTGCTGCTCAGCAATTTGAAGCCTATGACTCGTGTTTATTACTCATTTGGTCTGCAGGACCGATCTGACCCTAATGCACCGACTCTGTGGTCTGATGTGTATTCGACCACTCCTATTCCATCGGCTGATTTAGCCGACAGCACCTCCTTCATTGCCTACGGAGACATGGGTGACGATCCTGAACCATCTTCATACGCCATTATGAAGCGTGCTGAAGAGGAAGTTGTTCGCAATGGCTACCAGTTCGTGGTCCACTTTGGAGACATTAGCTACGCCCGAGGAAATGGATTCGACTGGGATGTCTTCGGAAGCATGCTCTCAGGCGTTGCTACGAAAGTACCGTACTTGGTGTCAATCGGAAACCACGAGTACGACTATGATCGTGTGGACACTGATCCATCGCGCAAGTATGACATCACCGGAACCCCTGTTCCAGGCTTCCGACCATCATGGGGTAACTACGGACGTGACTCCGGGGGAGAGTGTGTGGTACCCATGCATCACCGGTGGCGAGCCCCCAACCATGTCCCGGGCTCGCATCACATCTATTGGTACGCATTCGAAGCAGGACCCGTGTATATCATTCAAATGAGCTCGGAGCATGACTGGACAAGGGGTTCGCTTCAATATAACTGGCTGGAGAAGACTCTGTCGTCAATCGATCGTAACCGCACGCCCTTTGTCGTTATCACTTCGCACCGAATGATGTACACGACGCAGCTCTGCGAAGATAACGACTATCGAGTGTCACTCTACATCCGAAAAGAGCTCGAGCCTCTCCTTAAGCAGTACAAGGTGAGCCTGATGCTGGTTGGGCACCAACACTCGTATGAGCGCACATGTCCGGTCTATGAGGGAGAGTGCCTGGATACGAAGTCATCGTCAATTTCAGATCCCACCTCGCGCCAGGAGGGTGTGGAGAAACTTAGAAAACTTGTTAGGGAGAACAAGATTGATCTTGATTTCATTTTCCGATCTGAAGATGTCCTAAGCCATCCTAACCAGGCTGCCTTTTTTGACGTTGAACGTCTTCGGTACTCCAAGAGCGCCAGTCTTTCGGAGAAGGTGAACTATAGCGCGACGAGTGAGGAGCTACAAGCACAGTACCCTTCGTGGAACCCACACTACGCTGAACGGCCTGAGAATGAGCCGCTTGTCGTGACGAAGCACGAATTATCTTTACTTAATCTCATGCCCGGCCCATCCACCTCGCTGCAAATGCGTCGCAAGCAGCAGCTCTTGGCGAAGTTTAGGAAGATGTTGACTCAATCCAAGTTGACGAGCTCCACCAGGAAGTCATTGGTTCGAGAAACATATGAGATTGAGAAGGTAACGGAGGCGTCGAGGCTTGGTCAGGACTCTATTAATATCTGGAGTCAGTTCGTTCCAGCTTTGATCGATCGTACGAAGGGCGTTAAGCGAAAGCTCAGTGTAGAAGATGAAAACGCAAAGCAAGCAATGGTGGAGGCGCTTCTAGACCCGAGCGATGTGATTAGTAGCGGCACCGTTCATGTGACTGCGGGAACGGCCGGTGCCGGTCTAGAAAAGTGCGGCTTCGATCCTAAGTACGGTCCGTTCTCACGTGTTGCGACAAATAGTTGGGGATTGTTGAAGGTTCGCGCAACCCGACAGCAAATGGTCGTCGAGTTTGTTCGTACAGTACAAGGCGATACTTATGACCGAATTGTTATCCTTCCCTGGACTGACTAACTCAAGCTATATAACTGTTCTAGGATCGGTCGATAATCCAGAATTGTATTTTTACATCCCAGCATCAAGTGTTTCCAGCACCTTGTTCGTGTTGCTCGAGCCATGCGATGATGGCGAGCCTGCATCACTGCATTCCATCCATTAGATTATTAGGCAGAGTCAAGTTTATTCCGTGACATGCTAGGTGGAAAGACTAGAGAATATGAGAATTTTGCTTTAGTAGTCAGAGTAATCGGATTCTTCTTCACTGTCAGAGATCACTAACTTGGGCTTCTTTGTCGCAGCCTTCGGCTTCGCTGCTGCAGCGGGCTTCTTTGATTTCTTGGGTAAAATGTCTTCGTCACTTGACTCAGAATAAAAGTCCTCGCTTTCTGAGGGATCTTCCTCAGATTCATCAGAATAAGCAGGCTTCTTTGACTTGGGTTTCTTCGGGGCTGCCTTGGTAGAGGCAGCACTTGCTTTGGCGCTGGTCTTCGTTGCTTTGGTTACTACTGATGCACCTACACCGGAAGTGCTATTGGTGGACTTAGCAGGTGCGTCCGGCTTCGCGGTTGCGGCAGCCTTTCGACTTAGGCGTTCCATCAATGACAGTCCCGCCAGCTCATCATCGTCGATATCGGCTGATGCTGATGCAGGCTGGAACGAGTAAATATCGCTGTTAAGACGTGATTTCGATTCTGTAGGTGAGGGTTCTTTGCTTGAGGGTTTGCTGTTCGAGGTCTTAGCGTTTGTGGGTTTGCTGGTGCTCCTGCTGGGCTTTGTCAGCATGTCGATGATATCGTCACCGTCTTCGGATTCCGGGACAATGCGGTGTCCTCCCTTACGCTTGGTGGTCGAACGGCTTACAGTCATGGCATCATCATCATCGTCGCCGTCATCGTCGTTGTCATCGTCAACGATGGTCAGGCCAACCTCTTCCTCACTCTCGTCGTCATCGAGTTCAACAATATCGTCTTCCGAGTCTTCGTCGAACTTGATATTCGCAGCAGCTGCTCGGCGAGGACGCTCTCGTGCGGGCTTTGCCTGGGTGCGAGAAGCAATTCGAGCTGCGACTTCATCGTCATCCGAATCGCCTAAAGCATCGGAGTCGAATGAGTCACTCGCATCGCTGCTCCAGCCTTCAGCGTCGCTCTCTGAGTCGGAAGCAGCCTTCTTGCTCTTCTTTGTCGTTGGCGCCTTTGCCGCCTTAGGCTTCGCTTCGCCCTTGGGCTTGCGCTCGGCCTTCGGCCTGGGCTCACCCCGAGGTTTCTTCGGTGCGGCTGATTTCTGCGAGTTCGCAGTCTTTGGTGCCGAGGGTTGGCCCTCGCCCATCAAGTTGCTATTACTCTCAAAGATGGCATCAGAACCTGCGCCATACTCGTCGTTCATGTCATTCGAATTTGACCGCGACTCGAAGGCAGGGAGATTTCCATCGAGCATCGCAATCACATCCTCGAAATCCTTCTCGGAGAAGTTCACCCCCTTGCCTCGCCTTCTTTCGGGCTCTTCGGTGATTTCATCTTCGACGATGAGAGTCTGCTCCTTGGGCCGCTCCTTTCGCACAAAGTCTGGCACAACGCTTTCGACGCGCTCCATTCTCGGTTTCTTTGGCTTCTTCTTTTTCTTCTTTGAGCCCCAATCATCCTCCGAATCCTCGTCATCGAAGTCGTCGAAATCGTCATCGCTGTCGGCTGCAGCACGGCCCCTGGGTCCCTTAGTCTTCGCAGAGCCCTTCTTAGCCGCCATGGAGAGCTTCGCAAACTCTTCGGCTTCCATGCGATAATGAACACTAAGCGCATCCTCAAGTGCATTCAAGTCCTTCTCCCAGAGAGCCTCAAGTGGAGTTAGGCGTAACTCGTCGATTTCGCGAACCTTTGCTGCGTACTCTTCCTTTAGTGCTTGAACTCTCTCCAGAGTCAGGGACCAGAGTGGCATACTTAGGAGATAATCGTAAGCCTTGCTATCCGCAGCGAGGCTTGCGTCACTCAACTCTCGCGACTCCTTGCGCTCGCTTGTGACATCATCTTCTGGTGCGGAGTCCTCACTCTCATCATTTTCGCTCTCCTCTCGGGTTTGGGCCTTGCCTAGCGGTTCGAAGCCCATAGCCTTCAGCTTTTCAAGCACGATAGATCTCTTCACATTGCGAATGACGAGCTTCTCCTCGACGACCGCAAGGATGAAGCGCATTCTGTTGCTCAAGCGCTTGAGCTCCTGTTCGAGCTTACCAAGGTGGAAATTCTTGCGCTTCTGGTAATAATCCATGCGGATATTATAGAACTCATCAAAAATTTCTGCAGGGTTACGGTAAAGCTTGAGTCTACCGTCACGATCGAAGAGCACCATGTTGGTTGTGGTAAGAGTACCCTCGAGTCGGAAGAACTTGATAAGGCCGACCTGCTCCGCAGCAGCCATGACCTGGGGGGTCAAGTTAACCACGAAGGAGACAGTGTTGTCTGTGTGATACTCCTGGAAGGACACTATCTTGCCTGCAAGTTGGAGCTGTTCAAGCCATTCCTTGTAGTCGCTAGTCCAACGCTCAATTGGCAACTCAAAGATGTGGACAGTTGTGTCATCGATCTTCTCGATCATGCCCTGAACAACGTAGTTGCCGCGACGGCCCTTGGCAATGATCTTACCGATAAAGCCACGATAGTATGGGTGAATTTCAGGCACTGGCTCATTGCGAAGCTTGCAACGAATGCACTGGATGATATCACGTGGGTTGTAGTTCGGAATCGTTGAACTCCAACCCGTACCGATACCGGAAGAACCATTCACTAGTACAGTGGGAATAACCGGGACGTACCACTCAGGCTCAATCGATTGGCCGTCGTCGTTGAGGAAGGTCAACACTGGGTCATCCGCGGGATGAAACAGAGCTCGAGTCGATGGTGAAAGATGAGTGAAAATATAACGAGCAGATGCTGCGTTCTTTCCACCTTGAGCTCGAGTACCGAACTGACCGCATGGCCAGAGATAGTTCACGTTGTTGGCGCCAACGAAATTCTGAGCCATGTTGATAATGGTGCCCGCAAGAGAAGCTTCACCATGATGGTAAGCAGTATGCTCAGCAATGTAACCCTGCAATTGAGCAACCTTGAGTTGCTTGGTGAGCTTTCGTTTAAAGCAGGCGAAGAGCACTTTTCGTTGACCTGGCTTAAGACCATCAACCATAGACGGAATTGCACGCTGATTCGACGCAATGGAGAAGAGAATCAACTCCTTGTTGATGAAATCCTGGTACGTAATCTTGCTCACAGCGTGGTTCAAGAACGTGCCCTGGACAAATTGGTTCATCCAGTCTTTACGCTGATCGGCCATCGTCTTGGAGAAGGCAAGTTCGATCATTTTCGAGCACTGATCGTCATGGTATGCAAATGGGATCTGGTGTTGATCAATGTTTGAGAAGTAGACCTTTGCTTCGGCAGCAGTTGAGGTACCAAGACCTTTATAGTACTTGATAGTCCATCCCTTTCCGTCATTGTTCTGTTCCCTCCATGTTTCATATTCTGGAATCGTGTAGAACGAAATTTCTCGATCACCCTTGGTAGCCTTGACGATAGGAGTGATAAACTCGGTCAGGAAACCCGGGATCTTTAGAAGCGATGGCCAGAAGGTAGCAAAAAGATTGATGACAAGACCCTTAATGTGCGAGCCATCATGATCCTGATCGGTCATGATCATGACGTGGCCATAACGAAGTGACTTGGTATCAGTATACACCTTGCCCTGCTGCAAGCCGAGGATCTGTTTAAGGTGCGTAATTTCAGCGTTGGCGGCGATCTGTGATGCCTTCGCTTCACGCACGTTCAGGAGCTTACCACGCAGTGGGAAAACACCATAGTAATCACGACCAACAACGCTGAGACCAGACATAGCGAGCGCCTTGGCTGAATCACCTTCGGTAAGAATGAGAGTGCAGTCGGCAGAGTGCTTGCTACCAGCGAGGTTCGCGTCTTCGAGCTTTTCAATACCGAGAAGTCTACCGCTTTTCTTTGAGCCATCGTTCTTCGTCAACTCACGGCTCTCCTTGAATTTGGAGAATGCCAGCACATTCTCTGTAATTTTCAAGGTGCTGAGCTTCTTCAGAGTAGCAGGAGAGAAAACGGGATCCGAACCAAAGCTCTGACGCTTGGAAGTAAGGTTGACCTTTGTCTGGCTATCGAAAGCCGGATTCTCAATCAATGAGTTGACAAAGATCCATAAGTGGTTCTTGATATGGAAGGGCTTGACAGATGTGTTCTTGTTCTTTTTCTGAATTTGTTCAAGCAGATGTTTCGTGAGCTGGTCCGCTAGATAGGTCACGTGTGTTCCACCCTTGATTGTGCAGATAGAGTTGACGAAGGACACTTGCTGGAAGTGACCATCAGAGTCGGCAATGACGACTTCCCATCGATCCGAGATCTTTTCATGAACTCGAGGTGCCTCAGGAGGTAAATACATCGCAACATAGTCTTTGAAGGATGCAATGTCAATGCGAGTATCGTTGAGGTACACCTTCAAGCCCTTGGAAGCACAGCCAGCAACATCGAAGACGCGCTTGCTGAAGAGGGCGATGATGTCGTCATCAAATCCTCTCATGCCAAACTTCGCAAGATCCGGTCGGAACGTGATCTTTGTCCAGGAAGGACCCTTGGCAGGAACGATCTTGGGCTCATCCTTGTTGCGCATGTTGTTGTGAAAACGCTGATAGAAACGGAGTTTGCGGTCGGAATCCTGCGTTTCAACAATGAATTCCGTTGAGAAAATGTTAGCAAGCTTGGCACCGTAGCCATTGCGACCACCAACGGTCTTCTTCTCGGTATCGTCGTAGTTCGACGAGGTCAGGAGGTGTCCGAAGATGAGTTCCGGGACGTAGATGTTATACTCGCGGTGGATTTGGACAGGAATACCCTGACCATTGTTGTAGACGGAAATGGTGTTAGTCTCGCGATCGATATTAACACGCAATTCGCTCATGTTAGGGTCACGCTGCTTATTGTCCGCAGCGTTCACGAGGATTTCATCGAAGATTTTGTACAGACCAGGTACGTATGTCACGTCCCGGAGCTGCATCTTGAACGGTTGGTCCTGACCATTCCCAGTAACAACCCAAATCTTATCCGTCTCGCTCTCCGTAGTGCCAATGTACGTGTCCGGACGCAGCAAAACATGCTCTAACGGTGACTTCTTCTGGTAGATCTTCTCCACTTCGCGCTGCTGTTTGGGCACGAAGGGTTCGTCGAAGAAGTCTTCTGAATCAGAACTCATTTTCTGCACTTGATCTTATATCGCTACAACTTAGTTGCTACGTGATTCAACCAGTGCTTCACCCGGAAATGATGAATCTAACTCACCTTCCTGCTCTCCGATTTTCCCGCACGAACGGTCACTTGCGTCCAAGTCGCAACATGCTGCGAGTTTGCACCTCCCACTCAGCACCAGCATCTCTGACCTGTCTTGACTACTCCGCTCAGCTATTCCAGCTGAGAGGCCCGGCCAGTGCGCACAACTGAAAGTCGCAGTATTTATAAGATCGCCCCTATGTAACTCTGCCTAGCGCCTTTTATGGTCCGACACTCACACTGATCCTTCCGTCATCGCCCCAAACCCATCCAATAACTCTCGGCAGTGATCAGGCCTTGCTGCTGTGAGTGATCTGTGGAGGCAACGAACTATCGGGATCACCCAGAGGTAGCCCATGACCGCAGTGCCTAGTTGCGCCGGGGACAACCAAGTCCTGCGGCTTCTGGAGCAAACAGAGTTGGTACGTTCAGCCAGGATATGCGCACGGATGAAGCATGTTACAAGGCATCTACACAGGATGGAGAGTGGCTCTGAGTCTGAATGTCCGGTGATGTATCAATAGTCGAGCAGTTGCACCCGCCGTCCCGCCCTTCATCTTTGCTGAGTGTGCTTGATGCTGCTATGGTCCAACACTCAGAGCTAGCTCTGCTCACGCTCACGCTCACGCTCACGCTCACACTCACACTCACTGTCTCCCTTCTCGCAACCATACAGGAAATCTCTTCACTGCCTAAAATCGCCGGTGAACTGCTCGCAAGACTCTCAACAATTGAGTCTGTCCGTGATCAAGGCGAGATCAACGAAATCTGCCAGCAATTCTTCTCGACTTTGACTGTACGTACTCCGGACACGGCCTGAATAGCCTAGCCAATACTCCGTCCCAAGGGTTGACCCTGCAACTTTCACGCGCACTGCACATGGTCTCTAGCCCCTCACATCGCATGCCCGTGTGTTCCCCTGCTCTACGTAATGTAGAAAATCGAAGCGTCTTTGCGAGTTTGCGAGGTCGCCACTCCTGCCCCTACTCCGTTTACAATGAACGCGAATGCCGAAATTGGATTGATGGACATCGACCGTGCGTGTGCTCGTCAGATCATTCACGGACTGCGTACGATCGCAGATGCACTTGAGAAACTGCAGCAATCCTCAGTCTCATCGGCAACACCCCAGTCCAACACCAGTGCCAGTGCCAGTGCCATGGATGCATTTGGGTACAGCGAATGAGCAAGAAGGCAAGTAACAGTATATATCCCAATGCATACCGATATAATCCCACAGTGGGCGCCTCCCTCCGTGCCCAGTTCCACCAAGCCCCTGCCTCCACCTGCCTTTTCATGATCCGCAGTCGCCTGCCAGCCTAGGTTGGAAAATTTTGCAGCCTTCGGAACATTTCCAGCGTATTCACTTCAAGTCCTTCCCGGTGTTGGATCTGCCTGAAAACCGGTTACAACGAAGTGTCAGCGCATTGCAGGCCGGGTCTCATACGTAAAAAGGCGTCGATATCTCTATATCCCGCCAGAATGGGAGGCTGCGTCTCCTGCCAGTCCATTAGACCCCGACGGAGCGTCGGAAGACCCGGTGAGGGCGACTCACCCTTAGCTACGCGACCTAGAAATGCCCGCGATAGAATATCGCGTGATCCTACGCAGGCTGATGAGTCACAGCGCGGCTCCGTAAGTATGTCTGGGCACGAACTAGACGGAAAATCCACTAGCGATGAGAGGCTGTCTGACAAACGACCTGCACAGTTCATTTTAGCAGAGGAGGGCTACTGGTACTATGATGCTAGCTTGCAGCAGTGGGGCCATCTGAGCTCACTTTCGTGTGTTATTACCATCAAGGACTACGTCGTCACAGCAGAAACCGAAAATGGGACCATCAAAGTCTGGAAAATCGAGAACTCAGCCGATGCACAGTCGGATAAGACTTCGCGCCCACAAAACTATGGGATGAATCCACCTCAAGCGGATGGTCGGGGCGCCACAGCATCGATCGCTTTGCGCCTTGTTCAGCAGCTTCAGGGTCACGCGCCTGACAAAGGCATCCTAGCTCTAGATGGGCTTGTGCTTCAGCCTCACTCCCATGCTGATCACGATGATGAGGTGCACTTGGGACGAGAAGATGAATATGAAGCTACGAACGCCACTACATGCAATTCACGTAGTACAACCCTCGCAGCCCCTCATTCAGATGATTTTGCAGAGCGAAACTCGACTTCGGAGGCCACAGACAAGTCCTCAGACAGTTGGACAACACATGAGCTTCTGCTCAAGCGTGGTATCCGAATGCTCCAACGTTGTAATAGCCTGATGGACGAAGGTGAGCGTATTCTCTTGGCCTCCTCTAGTATGGACTGTACCATCAGAATCTGGGATATTCTCAGTGGCAAGTGCGTTAGAACATTCTTTCGTCAGCAGCCAGCCCTCTCAATACGGATGATACAGGTGGTAGCACCTGCTGTACCACCGTCAATACCGCCACATCAACGTGGTAACAGCATTCTTTTGGTTTGGACTGAGCAGGCCGATCCCAGATTGCGAGTCTTTGCTTTCTCCTCGCTTGGCACAAGTCATGGGATCGAACGGCGCCGAAGCGGGAGCAAACAGCGCGCTGGTTCTATTTCTGTTCCATGTGTATCAGACGATACTTCGAAGACTGCTACGGGCACCGTCGACCAAGGAGGATGCTTAACTGGTCGTGCGAGTACTGCGGATCAGAGAGGATCAATTGAAATCTTGGCAGCTCATAGCGCACCGATCCTGAGCATACTGACAGTTGGTGGGAACTCTAGCGTTCAGGCCTCTGAGGTACATCTTGCCTCGACTTGTGAAGCAGGCGAGGTCCTTTTCTGGAATATGACGCTACAAGTCTGTGTAAGGAAAATGACTCTCCCCAACGGTGACTTCGCCCAGTCGATGAGTTCATGTTCCGACGATGCCACAACGATCATCATCGTGGGCAATAGTGGCAACATTTACATTGTGGATACGACACTCGCGCGCATCCTACGCATTGTTCCACCTGTAAACTCAAGCCTCGGATTACTCAACTGTATGTGCATAAGAAATGAACCGGTTTTTCTGTCCGATCTACCCCCTATAGCTCGGCCACTGTTTCCAGAAGGGCTAGACTTTGGTATCTTCACATCGGTGGATCAGGTGGCTGCAGCAGCATCCGCCGGAACCAGACGGCGGAGGTCAAGCACAATTGATCGCGCGAACTGTCAAGCGTTCGAGTCAATCTTTGAATTACCCGAAGAGCTTCACTCGATACTTACGTCCCAAGTTCCATTGCCAGACCACACAGAACGGATTTCCAGTGGCTTTCGGAAGCTTACATTGGTTCTTCTAACCTCATCGGGAGTCCTACAACGTGGCGTTTTTGTACCTCATCGGCCTCCAGTTCAGATGTCAGCTGATGTGGCCTCTCATGTCGTTTCTCAGTATCCTGGAGCTAGCGTCTCCCCCGATATATGTGAACTACCAGAGTATCACCAGGTGCCTTTACCAAAGCCGATTGCCATTTGGACAAGTGACCCAGAGGACTCGGCCCTAGCACTGGCAGCACCTTCTAGACAGGCTACAGTAGTGAGTTGGGCCTTCTATGGAGATGAAGAAGCAATCGCTGCGCTCAGGCTCGATCGCTCCTGTTTATACTAGTCAATTCCTGAGCAAACCATGGTAAATAAAGTTATTGTTTACTGCTACAATAGCAGCAACACTTGAGTGTATTTATTGGTACAAAGAATTACTGATTAACTGATGTGTGAGAACGCCCGGGTGCACCCGGCGTCGATTGCGAGGATGAATATTCTGTCTGCTCGCTTGGGTGTTCTTGGATAGTCATCTCGACTGACCCTTGTGGATAGCCCTGATGGTATATCGGTGAGACCAGCTCGGGCGAAGTCCTGGACGGGTGTATAGTCTCTAAGCTGGAAAACCCCGTTGGACCGGAAGTTGAATGAACTCCCCAATCATATGCTTGATCTCCGCTTGTAGATAACTCAAATGAGACGCTATCCGCGGCATCATCCGCACCCGTGGGTTGATACTGATAAAAACCAGCCCGGAAGAAGCGCTCAGGATGTGACGACGGTAGCCCTTGTCGTGAGCGGCTATCTGAATGTTGTGACGCAGATGCCCACGGGGACGCAGCTGTAGAAGAAGTTGTCGATGCAGGGACCGCTGCCGAAAGCTGTCCTGGAGGAATGTCAGTATGTGTGTGAGGTGTCTGAGCCACAGTACCGCCGGTTTGGCCTCCAGAGCTCGAGGCCGTCGATGATCCAGGGCGCACTCGGCCGCTTGCACTCCGACTTTCGCTTCCGCTTGCTGATCCTGAATCCGGGAAATAATCCGAAGACAGCTGGATTGGTTCCGTGGTAGTGGTCGGCCTCAGTACCTGAGTTTTTGATGTTGTTTCGTCAGATGGCATGGTCAGCTCGTTACTAAAGCTCGTGAAGTACTGAAGGAATCCCGTATGATGCCGTGCAGCCTCCGCATCGCGTGAATTTGCCAGGGCCGTCAGCTCACCCTTAATGTTGGCGAGTTCGGTACTAAAGTATGCACAGAATCTCTCTGCTAGGCTAGCCACCGTTCGCGCAGGGTCGTCCTTATATTCGTTGGGAGATACGAATAGAACCGCATGTACCTGCGGTGTTGAAGTCCACCACATTGCCATCGGGCACGAGCGAACTGACTGGAAAGATCGTGGTCGCATTGCAGCGGCCGTGGACGCGGCAACTGAACCTGTTGAAGAGGCTGCCGAATTGGAGTCGGCAGGTCCGCGCGACTGTCTATAGTTGACTAGATTGAGTCTGTTGGATGCATAGTTATGTCGGTTGCGAGCCTTCTTTGTCACTTCTGTAACAGCATCGAACATGATTCGCTGCACGGTTCCAGGATGTGTTCCCTGATTGAGCTATACGTGGTGTAAGGATGTGAGACAGGAAGCACGCAAACGAGCATGAGCCGAGTACAACCGTAAAAACGACGTCATGCAAGAGCGCGGCATTAAACCATCTGCGGATAGGGATACGTACTGTCTCAGAGAACTGTGTAAAGAGTTGAATCAAAACCGAAACGGTTGCGGGGTCCTGATCATCATCGCGCCATTGCCAAACCTTATCAAAAAGCGGGCAGAAGCTCGCTTTGTCCAGAATAGAGAAGCGCTGCATCGCGCTACCACGACAGCACACCTCCTTACTTCGCTACAGAAGGCTCACGAGTCGTTTCCAGGCCGTTTGGAGTCACGAGAGTGGAATTTACTAGTTTCCGCGTGCTGCACCGTTTCAGGGTGAGGCTTTGATATAATCACTAAATAGGAACAGAGTCATTGGTAGCAAACATTAGCCTTCTATCCGCTCCGGAGTGTTGCATGCTCAGAAAACCACTACTACTCATTCTGTCATAAGCTCTCTTCCTCCCATCCCCATCCGTCCTGGCCTGATTTGTTATCTCGGTCCTGGACTCTCGCGCGTTTCGCTGGTCCAGAGACTGATTCTGCATGCCAGTGCTGCGCAGAGCCGAATATAACGATGGTATTGGCGTGTGAAAGTCAACAATGAGCTAACCTAAGCACATTTTCCGGTTTATGTGCAAGCGTGATGTGTAAGGCGAAACCTGTTGCCAAGGGGTTGGAGTGTTAGAGAGCATCATTGATCACTCCAGTACTCACAGTACTTCATCACGATCCTTCTCTTGGAATGCACGCATCTTCGCGAGACGGGCCTCCAAGGTTTCTTTACCACTATTATAGATCTCACGGTTGATATCCTGAATAAACTTCGGTGCCGCTACACCATCCTTTTCGCCCTGTCGAGCCTTGAATGCGGCCTCCTCCTGGCTCGCAAGTTCATTCAGCTCGTTGACACGTGCCCGGGCCTCTGCCACTCTAGAAGCACCCGCCTCCAGCATTTCGGCGATGCGAAGGTTTCGCTCTTCCTCGCTGAGCTGTTTGGAAATCGAGGTGGCTTCGCTCGACTTGGAGGGCGGTGCTGAAGGTCGATGTCTTTGTGTTAAAGATGCATCACGTGATTGGCGCGGCGGAGAACGAGACCTTGACTTTGATCGTCTCGAATCATCGCGCCTCACGCGGTATCTCCTCTCGTCAGACCTAGATTGCGATCGTGAGCGAGAGCGGTCGCGAGATCTTGAGCGCGAGTAGGAGCGACTTCTTCTGCTTCCTCGTCGAGATCGATCTGAACTCGATCTGTGTACGTCTCGCGAATGAGATCTAGACCTAGACCTAGACCGAGAGTCTGACCGTGACGAGCGCGACCGAGAACGACTTCGATATCGCGAGCTCTTTCTTGACTGGTCTTTTGTTTCATTTTCATACTCGCTTCGGTATCGAGACCGATCATCGCCTCGAGAGTTTTCCCTGCTATCGTAGCGATCCCGGCTCCTTGACCGGCTGCGTCGGTCATGCCGATTATACTTGTCATGTCTATCGTACCGATCGCGTTTGTCAAGGTGATCACGTCTACTATGTCTATTCCGACTCCGTGATCGAGATCGGTCTCGACTACGCGAACGATCACGATCTCGACTACGCGAACGATCACGATCTCGACTACGTGACCGCGATCGGCTACGACCTTTCTTGTCACGTTTTTCTTTCTTGCCTTTCTTATCTTTCTTGTCTTTCTTGTCTTTCTTGTCCTTCTTCTCGTGCTTTGAGTTACCACTAGCGGCTGCCTGAAGCTCTGCAAGCATCTTGAGCGATTTCTCAATTTTGGCCATCTGAACCGGATTTGAGAGAAGCGCCTCCCTTCGTCGTTGCTCTTCACGCATGAACTGCATCAGCGGGTCTTCCTTTAGTCTAGACTGGAGATCATACGTTGTGAGCTCATTTTGGTCGGGTCCAGCTCGAAGGATCCTCTGTTCGCGTTCCTAGATGTGATGTGAAAGGGGAAGGAGTGCACCAGTGAGCGAGTTGATCGAGGCGTATACGCATACTCTACACATGAAATGGCAGCTTTGCATTCATACAAGCGCAATACAAGTACTATATCATTATAATCCAACGTTTACGTTAGAGAGCCGCAGAAGTGTCTCGTACTACCTACCTTGTTCGCCTTCTGATCAGCCTCGATATACTTCTTCTGCTTGCCCAGGAGGTACTCCTCGCGTTCTTGCTCTACCTGCATGGCATTCGAAGGGAGCATCCATTCCATGCGCTCAGACTCACTCCGGAGCCCAGCTCTTATCTCCAACTGGCGCATTTCCTCGCGTTGCCGCTGCTCAGCAGCCTCCTTCTGCAACTGGGCAATCTTTGCCTGCTCCTGCTGGTGCTGCAGCTCAGCGGCGGCGATCTTCTCGCGCATCTGCTTGCTGGCCGGGTGCCAGGCTTTCTTGCCAAGGAATGCAAGACCACCCTTACGCTGTCCCGCGGCCATTTTCACACTTGTTAATAATGTGACACCAAACGGTCCAATTGCAACTTTATGCGGCTCCTCGGGGTTTAGACCACGGATAGCCTCGGCTCGCACGCGGCATTCGCTCAACTCGCTATAAAGTCACTTGTCAGAGGAAGAATAGTCTTTTATTTACTTTCTGTGTGCAGCGGTGACTACATGACTACAAGAATGATGCCTATGGCAAGAGTTTGTGCTCCTACCATACTCTCGCTCTCCTCAGCTACTTTACTTGGGGAGGTACTTAGAGATGTTGCTCTCCTTGCCGGTCTTACCGTGCTGAACAGGGGTGTAAGTCAAGGAGAACTCACCGAGGTAGTGGCCAACCATGTTGGGCTATAGATGTGGGGGCGGGAGGAGGAAAGGGGAGTGACGAAATGAGTATGGGTTCGGAGTCGCTCTGGTTTGACAAGGGTAAATGCCTTCATCGACCGTTCTGTTCCCGATGATACGCCACGGAACGTGAAGGTGCTTGAGGACAGCATTGAAATACTTCATGGATGGACGTGGAATGTAGGACGCACCTTGATTTCAACGGGGTGGAAACCGAAGCCGTTGTAGATACCAACGTTGGAGCCAACCATCTCAGGGAGGACGATAGCGTTGCGGAGGTGGGTCTTGACGAAGTCGGGTCGGCCACCAGCAGCGCGAGCCTTAGCCTTGCGGAGGCGAGCAAGGAAGTGCTCGTAAGCGTCCAAGTTGTTACCACGCTTGAAGCGGCGGCGAGCGCGAGCGTGAAGGAGCTCCATGAGCTCCTCACGGGGGGTATCGACGAGGGTCTCAACCTCCTTTCCGCGGTAGAAGAACTGACGGAAGGGCTTCTTGACTTCTTGTTGTTCAGACTGCATGCGAGATAGGGGTACAAGGACGGTATATCGCCGTAGGGAGCGGAAAAACAAGTGAGAAAGCCGACTTGGGTAGGAAGCGAGAGAGAATCCTTCATCATATCTCGAATCCAGACACGCTTGGAAGGGTCAAACAAGGTCAGATAGCACAGGCCCGAGGGCTAGAACATAATGCAAAGATTATAATCGCACAGCAGGCACCCATTGCGCCAATACGTACCATCGTAGAACTATTCTTCGACTTTCTCGGATTACGTGCTTGGCCGCTCGCGTTTGGAACCCGCTGGGGCAGTCTGGAGCTTTTTTGGAACCAGGTTCCAGATTTTGGACCCGAGTTCCAAAAATTTGGAACTTCCCCCCAGCAAGTTTCTTTGAGCCTACCTTTTGTTGGAGGACGTCCGTCCAGCGTCCCAACAGAGCTCCCAGCGAATTCAAATTTGAATTTGAACTCCGCCCGCGCAACGACGACACTGAGAAAACCTGGCAGTGAATAAGGTTGGAAAAACAGCCAGATCGCGGCACAGGTGCGTTGTGGCGAGGGCTCAAGATGGGTAGGCGCTTGTGGCTGAGATTTTCTTCCATTATAGTATGGATATTTACGGACACATTGGCTGCGGTGCTAGTACCAAGAGGAAATATCAGGAACAAGTGCCAGTGAAACTCGACAATATCGAGGAAAGAACTTGAAAACGTCGTATAGAACTGATGGATTGACTTGAAACTTCTCCACTACTCTTCTAGCATCATGAGTTCGTCTGCGGACGAAGGCGCCACGCCGGCTCCCGTTAGGTCCTTCTCGGAGATGGTTTCCAGCACACCTGGGAACCTGGGAGATCCTATGATGATGCCAACACCGGCACTGCCTCCACCCGCGCTCCGCCTGGGTCAGCGGCTGAGATCAAATGGCGCTGCAGCCCCGGTTCCACCCTCTATGATCTCTTCCAAGCGCGTGCGACTTGATGTTGATGTCCTTCCGCCTGGACTTCAGAATCAGAACTCAGCTCTGGGAAGCATTTTGAGCTCCCCCACTCCACTTTCGGCCGGGCTGACTCCGGCAGCCGGACGTTTTTCAGTCGATGGGATGACTGAATGGGCGCGCAACCTGATCACACCGGATCTGTCAAGAGTTACAAGCTCAAATCGTGGGAAATCGCCTGGAACGGCAGTCCCGCGACAGTCTCCTACTCCATCAAGGAGGCAGAACCTGAGCCAGCCAGGGGCAAGTCCCTCAACCAGTGGATCGAACACGGGCGCAAATTCATCCGTACCAAGTCGATTCATCCTCTCGGTTGTGGAATTTCGCAATCGACAGCTGGTTGGGATTGCCGCGATCGATCTGGGCGATCCCCGAATCTACATTGCTCAATATGCCGACAACCCTATCTATACTACAACTTCCATGCTGATCAATCAATTCGATCCCGTGGAAATTCTGGTAAGTGATACTGCAGTGGAAACCACCTTGTACCGTATTATCCGTGAGGAGTTTCAGCTTGCCCAGATTCAGCACATTCGTCGAAAGTACTTTAATGAATCCTTAGGTTTGGAGCTTTTAGAGCGGACTACCTTACCAAGCGATTTTGGAAGGGCAGCCCTGGACTCCACAAAGTACCTTTGCTTGGCGGCTGCTGGATGTCTGCTCAAGTACGTGGAATGCATTCAACATATGTCGTGGGCACCCAAGTCGCTCAGCTTGCAGCAATCCGACTTGAACGGCCTCGTGCAAATCGATGCAGCCACTGCGCGTGCGCTAGAACTAGTTCCGGTTTATTCGCGCAAGCCTGTAACAGAGCAGCAGCGAGCGACAACCACAACAATGGGTCCTTATGCAAGCACTCCACGCACTCTCTTCGACGTCTTGAACTACACGCGAACTCGGAGTGGTGCGAGGCTCCTCAGAGCTACGATTTTGCAGCCACTAACAGATGTCCAAACGATCAGGATACGCCAAGCCTCGATAGCCACTCTCTTAAACAATGAGAATCTATTCTTCCAAATTTCGACACAACTCTCCGCCTTCAAAGAGCTGGACACGGTCCTCAATTCGATTGTTAAGGTCCCTCGAATGAAGAATGTGGCAACGATTCAAAATCAGGCTCTCCAATTAATGTTACTTCACAGAATCCTAACAGTAAGGCATGAGCTGGCTGAGTCCTGCCGATTGGCCGCTCGAATGAGTCAGTCGTCGAGCAGCTCTGCTAGCGCCGAAGTTCAATCGATGAACCCCCCAGCACCGGATGCGGCACCAGGTGAGAATGCAGGGTCACAATCGAATCCATGTCCTCAGTCAAACTCCTCAGCGGAGATCCAGAATGGATTTTTTGCGGCGATTGCGGATACCGTGGCAGATGAGATCGGTGATGAATTGATCAAGATCATCGACACGGTCATTGATCCTCAGATTACGAGCGCGTACGCTATTGGGAGCAAGTCGCAGACTCCAGAACAGATGCGTATCCAAGTCGTATACTCCGTTCGCCGAGGATTGAATTCTGTTCTAGATGTGGCACGGGAGACGTTTAGCAGTGCCATCGAAGCAATCCATGCAGAGGCCCAGCGCACAATTGCTCACTATGGTTTGCGAGGGGCCCGGCTTCAATTCACCTCCGCAAGAGGTTACTGCCTTTCAGTTCCTAGCACGCTTCTCTCCCCCGATCAATATGTAGATGAATTCGTTGGACGTGTCTATCGTGGGTCACGCGTACTCTGTACGACGAGAAACCTGCAGTCATTAAATGCCCGCCAACAGGAAGCTTATGAGGACTCGTGCTTCTTCACATCTCAAGTGCTTGAGGAAGTGACTGCTTCACAACTCAGACCAAATCTGGCATGGCTACACTCCATGGCTGAAGCCACGGCTCTTTTGGATCTCATCTGCAGCTTTGCGTGTGTTGCCTCTCTAAATGAGGGTTATGTTGCTCCCCAAATCCTGCCTCCGACTGAAGTTGGCACTTTAGCCATCAAGCAGGGAAGGCATCCTGTTCTTGACACTCTGCAGCGCTCCTGCGTAGGAAACAGCTTATTGGGTCCTGGCAACCTGGAGAATTCTGAAGCTCAACACATGCGCGGGTATATCGCAAATGACTCGTTTATAACTCAGGAGCGCCCTCTTGTCATTGTCACTGGCCCAAACAACTCTGGCAAGTCAACCTATCTGCGGCAGCTGGGGGTGTTAACTGTGATGGCTCATACTGGAAGTTTCATTCCTGCAGAGTTTGCAGCGATGCGTGTAGTAGATAGGATCGCCACCTGCTTTAGCAGTGACGTGGTTGCTGCGTCTAACAGTCTGGGACTAGGATTTGAAAAGAACTCAAGCTCTTTTTACCTTGAAATGGCTGGAATTGCAAGACACATTCTCTCGGTAACGAGTCGGTCTCTAATGCTTATCGATGAACTGGGTCGTTCAACCAGCAGTGTAGACGGAACATCAATTGCATGGGCAATATGCGAGGCCTTCCGAGAACTAGGATCGTTTACTGTGTTTGCGACGCATGCTCTCAAGCTCCCTGAGCTGGCAAAAGTGTATCCGAGTGTGCAAAACTTGTGCTTTCGAGCCACAATAGCACGCGAAGAGACCTCTCCGGTTTTACTACACTTCGACTACAAGCTCCGAATCGGATCTATTAATGACGCATCTCCCGGTGCAGAACAGCAGTACGGTATTGCTATCGCTGCGGCCTCGAGACTTCCCTCAGATGTAATTGCAAGTGCCACCTCATATCTAGAAAAGCTGCAGCCAACAGGATCGAATGAGCGTGTTTCAGAGATGAAAACCAAAGCTCTGTATGAGACATTAGATGAGCTTTTGCAATTGAATCTCCCTGATAGTAACGAACCGGACGAGAATGACTCTTCAAATGCAGATCAGCAGTCAGCGAGAACCTCGGATTCTGATCCGAAAAGCCGGCCAAACATCAGCATCAAGACCATCGCTCGCCTTCGAAAAATGGCTGATAACTTCACACGTAAAATGCATGAGCTTGCTCAATAGAAATGAGCCATAAACAAATTTGCATCTTTATGCACGGACATCTGTAGCTCGTCAAATATGTGCGAAGCTAGTTTACGTTGTCGATGTAATCCACTTGCCGTAAGGTCATGAAGATATCTACGGGAGGTTTAGAGACGCGGGTGGACGATTCATGACCTCTAGTGTGTAGGATGCATTAGATGTCAAAACAATGTACGGCCTAATCGTCGCAGTTGCAACGATCGAGCTCTGCCTCTTTTGTGCCGCAGGGAGAGTTGAAAGCGTTGCAAGAAACTCCTCGTTACGGAAGATATGGCACTCGCCTGTTTGTGGCTCATACAAGAAGCCGATACGGTCGCCGTCAGCCCATTTCGTGGGCGGGAACTCCGTAAGGTTCATCTCAAGCACTGAGTCACGTGTTGAAGGGGTGTTCGAGCCAACTAGAATGCCAAAGTTCTTGGGACTAACTTGGCTCTTTTCGTCAATAGCTTGGTATTGGAATCCGATGAGATCGCGCTCCTCAAAAACCTGAGACGTGTGGTATGTAATTTGCCAGTAAACATAGCCGGCGAGACCAACGACTGGAAGAGTCTTCTCGGTTGTGGCCACAATATCTGATGATGACATATCACGACGAACCTTGCACACGGTCCTGCCATCGTCCGTCTTGGCGGCCATCATGGAAAGCTGAGTAGGGACGAAATCTGCCTTCTCACTTGAAGCACCAGCTTTCTTTGGATCATCGCCGTATACAACTGACCACACGTATGTCTCTGGGTTGGAAATCTCACTGGTTCGCTCAAAACCTGAGAATCCTGCGACCGAGATTCTTGGCCTTGCAGCCTGACGCTCTTGAGGTGAAGCATTAGCGGGCAATGACTGGCGGAGATGACGTCGAGCTGCCTGACGATAGAGTGAAAGTGTCTCATAAGGAGTGAGTACATTCATGGGTACGACGTGTTGACTCAACTCCTCCATAGTAAGAAGGCCTAGACGGCAGGCATGGAGCAGTTTGTGAGAAATCGCATTAACAACCGTCTCCTCGAACTGTACATTTGAGTAATCATATGACTCCTTGAGTTCCTCACGCTCGCGGCGGGAGAAGAGCGCCTTAACAATGTCAGCCCGTGTGATTGAAGCTGCATCTGGGGGAGGAAGTGAGAGCATATCCTTCTTGAGATTCAGATTCTTGGCTATTCGGCGGCTATCATCCTCGAAATAGTAATCAGACGCTGACAATTTGACAACGTCGTAGCCGATACGAGTGGTTGCTGATGTCTTCGTAGGTTTGGTGCGTTCCTCTGGATGCTGCAGGGTGCCCTGGAACTGCGCCCAACGAACCAAGGCCAAGAACACTTCAACCTCCGACTTGACCTCAAGCTTGTCGCTATCGAGGATGGTGTGAAGACGAGCTGGGTCAAGGTACAGGAAGGCTGTAGTAGAAGCAACAGTGCTGAAGTTGCGAGCAATATGATTGAGGACTTCGTTCTCTCGGGTCCGGTTTTTGAGCCAGGCTGGAATCAGTCGAAGAATGTCGCATGCTGTTTCAGGGTTTAGTCGCGTGTTGATCAGGTATTCAATGCATGCAATCGCAGCCTCCTCCACCATGTAATGATTGGCTGCTGCAAGAAACTGCAAGAGATTGTCGTCATTGATTGGAACTCGCGTTCCATAGATCTCTCCAACGACAAATCGGAATGCTTCCGCGGTCACATCGTCGATCTTGACCTGAAGTTTCGTCGAGGTCGGGACCTGGCCCTCCTTAAAGCCGTCATAGAACATCGCTGCAAATGTGGGTGAGCGAAGTGAAAGAATCAGTCTGTGTGCCATCAGAGATGTGCCGTCACTTAGCTTGAACTCAACATCTACATGGTTCTTGGTCTTACCCAGTCTCTGAATACGAGACTTCGCGTCGCCGCTGCATTCTGACACCGCACGAGGATCCTCGGGACCAAAGATCGCAGAGAAGTCGGAGGCTGCCCTAGAACCGCACTCTGGAGCGGGAACGGCGTATTCATCCATCGCCTTGCCCCCTGTCGCGATGGCCATGGTACCCGTTCCACGAGTTCGGCGCTTTCGCTCTCGCGGCATGACTAAACAGACTGTGAAGATGAGGTAGCTTGAGAGTAAGTCAGTGACAGGGATAGGTGCAACACTAAGAGCCACGCAAAGCTGCACCATGATGAACGGTACTCGCGAATGGTCCCAAAGCATCGAGCCGAATCTGAAGAGCAATAGAGTTACGTTCAAGATCACGCATTGGCAGGGGATGCATCAGGTTTCACGGGGAACATCCCAGTAAAATTAGATAAGTCCCACCACGCTGTACCAAATCTCACTCGAGTCACACCCACGCACTCACTGCGTGGCCCGCAAATCACACCCAATCTACCCTGCCTGCTTGCTCACCTCAAAAAAGATTTTGAGGTCAGAACCGCATGGAGGTGGGATCCGGGCCAGGACGGGTCGTTCCCGATTTCGCCCTAGGTCGTGATGCCGGTGCTTGCTGCGCCGGCTGCGCTAGATCGCGAGGTTTTAGTGCAAATACAATCTATTTCTGCCTTCTCAAACCGGAACTGACACAGCCGCTGCGAGGAATGTACATTCCAGAGTTTTGTTTAAGTCTGATCTATCAATCAAATCAGCACTTCCCGCGTTCCGCGGATCATTATTCTCAGCAAGCACCTAGGTTCGCTCCTGGAGATGGCATTTCTACCCCTAGGCTCGTCTACTCAGGCGTCCTTGACCTATAAACACCTCGCTCGCGGCTCTGCGGCCAGGAGGAACAAAGCGAAAGGTATCAAGGAGAGCCTGTTTTCCGGACCAGGGGGTGCTAAAATGGGCTGAGAGCGAGGTTAAACCCACTTTGGACAGCTAGGGATATGTCACGACCGGTTGTGTTTTTGCAGAAATATATGGCTTTGTGGTGTACTTTGTAAGTCTTCGTGCTCATCGCGCCGCGTCAAAACTCGGCAGTTCTTGAAAGTCATGGGGATATTAGCCCAAACTCCTTCACTCTGCGGAGTATTCGAATTTGGTCCCTTAGACGGGGCCTCATCCGTGCTCCTAGTCAATCCCCCGCGGCTCATGCAGCCATGTGCAGATGTAACCTCATGCGTGTCACCTATTCATCCGAGATCTTGACCTAAATGCTTGTGGATGATTTGATCCGGCCCCGATCGTGGAATACCGACCGCGAGCGCATCCGTTAACTCTGTGTGCAGAGCTGCGGTAGGGTGCTGCAGTAATTTCTGGTTTGTGATGAAGAAGCACGGAATCTCGCTTCATTCTTATGTGTTCTACGACGTTTGGTCTCTTAATGGTCTGTGGCAGTTGAGCTACTGATACCAGTCGCAGGCCCAAAGCAGGAAAGGAGCGACCTAAGAGTTAGAGACCTGCTCGCTCCTGTGCCCATCGGCACTGTGATGAGGATCCGCGCTGGCAAGTACACTCACACCTCCCTATAACACTCCGTGCACCTATAGATTAAGATGAGCGCGGCACCTGGAGGAACAGGTGCTGCTTCATCGGCCCCCAAGTCTTTCTTCAAACCCCTGGCAGGGGTCGCCGCAGCGGCTGCGGCGTCTTCTAGTAGTAAGGCGAAATCCGACCAAGCTAATATTAATCCGGATGGGCCAGAAGGCGCGAAAACCGCCAACAGCAGCTCAACCTCGACCTCTGCAGAAGCACCTAAGTCATCAACAGCGTTTGTCCCACAATCGCGTAGCAATTCTACCTCAGGTGGTGCGGCAGTCTCCGCGGCTGTTGCGGGAAAATACGCTTCATTGCTTAACAGCGACATCTTAAGGCTATGGGATGAGTGTGCTTTGGACAACCCAACGCTTCTGGCATTGCTCGAAGAGCGAGTACCAGTCCTTGTTCTCTCTTTGCACTTCTTCGAGTCACCAACGGCTGCATCGAAGAAGAGCTTCGATGAAATTCCCAACAAACCCCCCGCACCTTGGCCGAGGTTTATTGAATCCTTTGCGGCACTGGTATCGCTAGACGAACGACAAGTGCTCAGACTGGCACAAACGTATTTAGCAACGCAGCCGGCTGGAACACTTCCCGGCGGCACCGTGGCTACGCTCATCCCCGCAACAGCACTGAACGTGGCATCCTATGGGTTGAGTGGAGCGGTAACAGGAGAGTCTCCTGCCGCATGTGCATCGACCGCTCTGACGCTACTCAAGCTGTATTTTGCAGAGCGCGCAGCAGTCTTGCGTCTTGCTCAGAGGATTATCACCGCAGCACATTCACCTCTTGATCCTCGCTATGATGTGGCAACAAGTATCTTTTCGCAGCTGAAGACTCGAGGATATACTGAGAGACTGGTAGATCTTTGCACGAATGCCTTCCTTGCAGATCCGAATACCTTTGTACCAAGACGTGTGGCTTCTAATTCTGATTTTGTGAAGTCGACACATTCCAGTGGTGCGGAGTTGTTAGCGTGTCATCGCGCCGATCAACACGTTCTGGAGTTGGTACTCATTGTCGAGAATATCCTGCTCCTGAACTTCCTTAAGCCAACGACTCCAAAGTGTGGCGCAAACTTCATGACACTTGCAGCAGTCTTCCAGGCGAACTCTCTCGGACTTGCGCCAAGCCTGATCAGCAAGCTCTCACCAAAAGGCAAGTTGCTTGCAGAACGGCTATCGCATCTTTGTGCTCTGACACTGGTTGAGCTCATGCGATTGGAGGAACTAACTCAGGTGATGGACCTCGCAGTTGAAATGGAGCAGTATCAAGTTCTCGTAAATCAACAGTCTCGGGCTATGAAACTGCGACAGAGAAGGGACTCCCTCCAGGCCGCCTCTCAGACCCAATATGGCTCATCAGGATCTCACAGTCCTCTCGATTTGGAAAATGTGCCAATGGCTGATGATGACGACCGCACGTCTTGGGACGGTCAGAATATGCCAACGCCGAAGTCATTGACTACGGAAGAAGGTCAACGACTTGAATCTGTAAAAGCGCAGTTTGCTCATGCCGCCAGCCGCGTGTTGAGCATGCCTCTTGCAGATTTTGCCAATATTCAGTATTTGGACGAAACCTACTTCCGGCTCGAATGGACTCAGACGCTCAGCCATGGGATTCTTCTCCTTGCTTGGGCCATCCATCTATCGCTCGTCTTTGCCATTGAGGAGATCTCTACAAACAATCCTGGCAAGCGAGATGCTGAGCGTGTAGTTGTGGCTGGACGCTTGACTCGGGCGCTTCAGCTGTTCCCCCTTGGAACGCTAACGGATATTGTTTTGGCAGCCAAAGACCGAGCACAGAAACTCGAGCTTAGTCCAGGCACCAGGATCGCAACTGAAATTCTCTCGACGTTCAAGGCGAGTGTGTTGCCAAAGGGCCATACGAGTGCATCACATTCGGATAGGAATAGTGCTTTGAACAGTGGAAGTATGAGTACGACTTCGGGAGAAGCCGCTACCTCGAATGGTGTTGTTAGCTACGAAGATGAACGGACCAACCTGACAGTGTTCAATTGTACTTCACGTATTATTGCGGGCATTGTCCAAGCCCTGCTGGTTTCCCCATGCCTCGAAGCTTTGCGGAGCGATTTGAATCGCATCCATATTGCAGCGCTTTTCCCACTCGTAGCTGCTCTTCCTCCTTCGAGTTTTAGTACAGAAAGTGTTCCCTCTGTGCTGCGGGCCTTGCAGGATGCTGAACGTCAGAAACTGGCATATGGAGGTCTTAGGGCCTTACCTGTCCCGCCATCCCAAGGAGCCAGTGCCAAAGCCCGACTTAGCACGAACTGTGCCTTCGGTTTGCTGGTAAAAGACTCAATGAAGCTGCTTCCCATGGCTCCACTCGTGGAAGACTCAAATCGAGGACCGCTGGTAGAACGATACTTTACGCGACGCTTTACGGGTCGGTTCAATCGTCTTTTCGTGCTCTTGCTCAATGCGTCAATTCCTGGGTTGAAACGGCCGGTGTGCTCGCTGCTCGCATACTCGCACATTGCTCCATTGGGTCCATCGGCACATGCGCTGCAAATGATGCCTCAGCATTCACTCCTTGTACCAAACGCAGGCTATTCTCCTGCAGGCTTATTCTCTCACTTCGTCTCGGTTTTGCAGAAGGACATGTCTGAGACTCAGAAGCGACGAGTACTGGAGCAATGCCTGCTCAGATTTGTAATGCCAATTGCGAGCGATGCCAACATTTCTGCACCATTGCAATCGCTCTCAACATCGCTCTCTCAAGCCGCTTTCACACCGGGCTTTGCCCTGCAGGCTGCTGCTTTATCGATCCTGACTAGGATGCTCAATCAAGCTTACCCTCGACTGACCAAGCCCAACACATCATCGAAGGACACTATGTCGTCTCAACCAGTACGACAAGCGGTCGTATCGACCCAACCGCCAGCAGGACGGCTAACAACGAACCTGACAAATCTACTCCTTTCGGTCTACGCATCGCTTATGTTAGATGCAAGTGCCGGTACTAACACGAAGACCAGTCTTGGTTACAATCTGCTCTCATCGAGGAATTTCCCTACACCTCTGTTAGCAGCGCTTGCCGGAGCACAGAATGTGCCAGACGCCCTGAAACCTGATCAAGATAGCGGAGACTCAGCGTCCTCTGGATCAGGCAATCCAGACCTCGTCTCTTCTTCGAGCTCTTCGATGAATGATAGTGTGAACCGCGCGAAAGATGCGGCGTCGAGCATCTTTGCCTTCCTCAAGTCCATCCCAAGCTATTGTAGCTTGATCCCGCCTTCGGAGTATCTAGAACCCGTTGACCGAAATCGAACCATGGCGCAAGCCGAGGACAATCTGGATCAATATGCCCAACTTAGAGCGGACTGGACCTACGAGCTTGGTGGAGTCGTTATCCCAGGAAAGACCGTTGGTGAGGGTATTCAAGCGAGTGAAGACCATTTGTATCCATCCCCCAGGGCGAAGGCGGCAGCAGAACAGGCTGCACAACAAGTGGCAGGATCAGCAAGTGGTCAAGGCTCCACTTCTCGAACAGACGTCTTAGTGCGATGGCAGATCGAGTGGTCTGCATGGCCGCTATTACTGCTTGACGCTCAGGATATAATCCAAGCCGCTCTCGAGCAAGGAACAAAGCTCGAGGTCTCCGAGTTGGATTCTCTGGCTGCAACATTCCAGCTGGTTGCTAGTATGCTTCAGGCAAATCCAGAGTTGTATCTGGAACTGGTCTCACATCTGGAGCGCTGCGCTACAAGCACTTACACTCCGGATGCTACCTCAGATGCAGAGAAACTGAACGAGTTGAGTCCAGCAACTTTGCTGAATGCCTCACTACGCCAGACACAGGCACGTGAGGCAACCGAAGTTGCATTGAGAATGGGTAGCAAACAGGAAATCGACACGCTGACGCTTACCCAGGGCGGTGTGTTGGATGTACAGGCCTCTGACATTATTGAGCATGTTTTCGAAACAGTGCAGGATAGCTTACCGAACGTTCAGCGCCGGATTGGTAGACCCAAGCTACAATATCTCAAGCGGAACGGCAAGCATACCCTCGATTTGGTCGATGCTGCCGTGCGGTGTATTCGCGCAGTGGTCGCTTTCCTTACATCCTACCAAGACCGACCACATGACGATACTATGCGCAAGAAACTGTCACCAGACTGCGACTCAGTAAACCCAGAGAACGGTCCTCGCCGCTCTCCAACCGATGTAACTCTAAAGACGGCACTCGAAGCCAGTTCTTTAAGTTTTGAGACCCCTATGCTTAAGAATCTTTTCCCTGCCTCTGCGGCGTCAGTATCTGCCATCACTACCCTTACAGCACTCGCCGCAACGCAGTCAGGATCACTCCTACTGTTGAAGGACCTAGGTGCTGTAACTGGCGTTGGTTCTACTGCCGCTCACGATACAACCGAACACATCACTCGATTGTTTGAAGCTATCGGTAACGCCAGTACCGCTGTGTCTCCCATTCCCTCCCTCGCCGCTGTATTTTCGGCGGCGCTTGCCGCAACGAGCGCCACAGCTGCAGCGACCAAGATCGCAGCGTCGCGTCAAGAAGGTGCTCACGGACCTGCAGGAAGGATTGCAGCCAGCAATGTTGAGGGCATTGAATCGAACACAGATTTCGGTCAGGGACTGTATGGTGTCCAAGACACTCAATATTCCCACCTAGGCTTGGGACCTATAGAATCTCGTGTCGAATCCGCTGCAGAGATCGCAGCACGCGCCGCAGAGGTTGTGGCAGCGGTACTCGCTCCTTCTCACATCCGATCGATTGGCTTGCGCATTCTCGCAGCCTGTTTTGACATTATCCGAGTTGCTGCTCGATTTGACCCTCTGCACGTGTCATCCGCCCTTGGAACTCACTTCATCTTCGATGGTCTGACCTCGGCTGTACCTCTCGTCGGAGGAATCGTTGATTCAAAGGGGTCTCAGGTAGAGATGACAAGCACTGTCCCACGGGCCTCGGGACATGCCGTTGCGGCCGCAGCGGCTGCGGCTGCTGCGACAATGCAGGTCACCCCAGCAGGTACAAGAGGATTTTTCTCGTCGATGTCAGCGCTTCGGGTCCTTTTGGAGGAACCTTGTGGTTATTTGCCAGTTACAAGCTCGATTGTCCGTCTCCTACATACTTTGCTCACTGAGCAGACGATTGCGTACGACCTCGCAACTAGATCGGCGCTGGAGGATGCTCAATCAGCCACCCTCGTCCTGACCCAACCCTCATTGCTCGAACAGCAACAGAAGTCACTCACCACCCTAGAGTTTACTCCTGACTCCAAGACTCTGGGTACGATTACGATTCATACGACCAAACCCTTGGTCTCTGCGGTCACAACGGCATCGACATCCATGCAGGGTAGCGAAACTGACTCTGCATTGTCTGCACATGCACGACTAATCTCGTCCGCGGTGACCAATTCACCCGAGCAACGGCCTTCTTGGAACAAATTGCCACCATTATATGAGCAGTACAAACTGCTGTCAGATCGAACTGAAAGCACTGGAACATCCCGAGCTCCGCGACTCATGGCGCGGGATTCTAGTCTTGTCCCTAAGCCTGTGTTACGACTTAAAGACCAGCTCGCCGCGGTGCGGTTCCTGACACAAGACTTGCTGACGCATATCGACAACTGGAGCGGAGTTCAGGCAATTGAGCGAAGGCGTGTCACTATTATGATCCTAGACACCATTCTATGCATTTTGTGTAGGCCGAATCCTATTGCGGCAGATCTGGCGGTGGCCGCGAAGACTCACAACGACAAACTTACTGCAGCAGAACGAGACGCAATTGCATCCCTCATTCAGGTTCCAGCAGCAGTACGGCAGTACACCTTCAATTTGTTCCTAACAGACCGTATTCTCCAGCACTCTCTTCTACGTCGTTTGGCTTCAGTTTTGCTTGCAGGTGCAGCATCTGGCCATGTGGAAACAGCTGCCTCGCAGGCAGCTAGCAGTCAGGCTGAGCTCAAGGATGGGCCCTTGCTTTCCATGCAAGCTGGAGAGGACGGTTCTGAACTGGCTGTCCTGGATCGTCAGTTTGCCATGACTACAATGAATCTGCTTCAGGTTTTGCTCTGCCTCGAATTGTCAGCTAGGCCATCAACCCCAGCGCAGCTAGAGCATGCCGCAGCACTACGTCGACGCACCGAAGGCGATATGGCCCAACAAAAATTCGCGGACCTTACGTCCGTTATCAACGCCCAAAGCCAATCTGCTGGAGATCAACTGACACTGCCAGCCAGTGGGCAACCTAATGACTGGAAGTTGAGTGAAAACCTAGATGAAACCGACTTGGGTCTGACTGCCAACTCAAGCTTCTCAGCAGATTGGGTTGGTTCAACATCGACCCCGCTGTTAACCGCAATCAGAATCCTCGATCTGAACGCCAGCGCGGTAACTGACTTTGCAGCGGATGGTGCTCAAAAGCCGGCGTTATCTGCAGTGTCACCCGCAACAACTCTTGATACAGCCCTTGGAATTGCGACTGTGTCTGCTCTGCGAAGTGGCTCAACAAACAAGGACTCGCGATTGCTGTTCGACGCGAGGGGCAGATTCACAGGTGCTGAAGGCATTACACTTCCTACAGCTCTGCTCATTTGCTTACTCCGAGGCCCATCTGCTCCCAGCCCTGAGTTTGCCCACCGAATTCTTTCCTTGCTAACACTGCTCGCCAAGCCACGGCCAGCGGGTGCTGGTGTGAAGGAACAAAAGGAGCAACAGCAACGTCAACGGATGGCAGAACAACAGCTTTACGCGCACTTCAGCTATCACACACCACAAGGCCAATCGAAAGGACCGGATTCTAACAACTCCACAGTCAGCCGATCTAATTTTGACAACCCAGCTCCTCCACATGAGTACGGATTCGCGTCACTCCTGAGCACGCCTGCTGCTGGTCGGCTTGGAGCCCTTCTGGCTGAAATCCTGCATCGTAGTTCAACTCCCTTGACGCTGAAGCTTGCAGCCCTCACCTTCATTGCAACAGTAGTGGCCCAGCAGCCGCTACTCGCTCTGACGCTGCTTGATCCGAATCCGCTGCCAATTCGAGGTTCTTCGCAGTCCTCAGCTGGATCCAGTCAATCTAATTCACAAGCGTCCAACGCTCCTGTCTTGCTTACAGTTCTATTGAACATCTTGCGCGATGGAGCACAATTGCCATCCGTCGATGAGGTATTGCGCCAAGCCTCTGTGAGCACCCCAACTGCGAGTCTTAGTGATGGACCGAGTGCCGAAGCCATCGTAAGGGACAGGTGCAGTGATCTCGAGATTGATCCGGATGGAAGCACAAAGTTCGGAGCGTCACCAAGCTCAGTGGTAGTTGTCACAAACATGGAAGCACCTGCAGTCGTGAACCACATTTACCAAGTCGCGTTGTATGCGCTCACGCTTCACATTCTGACTCACTTCTGGGGCGCTGGTACTGTTTCGGCACCTCTCAGTACATACCATCGTGACAAGCCCACACAAACCACAGGTGTTTCCGGACCTCAGGCAGGACACTCTGACAGAGCTGGGACTGATCCAGGCCAAGTGAAGCCGGTGAGCTCACAGCTAGCTCTCGAAGGCGAGATCGCACGCGCCCGTTGCTTTGCGGAAATTCGCGCGGCGGTCCTTAAGGCACCTTTGTTCTGGACTCATGTCACGGCTGCTCTAGTAACCACGGATGGCTTCGGTCAGCCCGACAAGGTCTCACAGAAAGCACCAATCTTTGTTCATGGCGTCTCGCATCTCGAAAGTGTGCCTGGCTCTCTCGAATCGGAAATCCTCACGGACCTTCGAGGCAAGCTTCATGTGATCAGGCTTCAAGCGGCTCGATCGGCCTTTTGCCTCATTACACAGCAGCTCATGATGAGGCCTTCCCCTACAGACTCTCCCAATGGCATTGCTTCGCCGGCAGAAGCGAGCCAGGTCCCTCCTGAACTAAAAGAGCGCCTTCAGGCCCTAGTCTCGTCTGGTATGCATGGAGAGTGGTTGCGTGTGTTTACGCAGCTATGGCTTCCCGCGGAACCTCTCAGTGCAGCAGTCGTAAGTTATGCCAAGGCACTTGGCCTGAATCTTCCGGCATTTTATGTCACTACCCAGCCGGTCTTCGCTACAACGGCTGCGCCAGCCCTAGTCTCGAACACTGGAGCTGCGGCTCCCAAAGGAGAAGTCAACCGAATTGCCGCGTTCATGCCCTCGCGGTCCGCCGACGCGGCTGTTATTGGGTCTCCTGTTATCAATGAAGACGCACTCTGGTCATACCTCGAGCGAGACCTGCGTGAGTATGCTAGCGCATTGGACGCCTCAAGAAATGCCGCTGTGGCATCAGTGCATGCTGTAATCTCTCAGCAGGCCGATGAAATGAAGAGATGGAAGGAACGAGCTCGCCGAGCAGCACTCCAGCGATGCGCACGTCGAGCACGCCGTGTCGCACGCCGAAGGCGCTTGCTGCTTCTCTACCGTACTGCCAGTCAGGGCGTATCTGATCATGCCTCTGCGTTAGATCAGATCCCGACCTTGTCGGCCATCGACTCCCTTCAGCTGCAAGACCTACCCCAACCTAATGAAGATGAGTTGTCGGATTCGGAAGAGTCGTTCGACAGCATTTCCCCAGAAGAAAGGGCTCGGGTGCAAGCCGAATTCGACCGAATTCGTCTGAGCGTCGACGAGGAACCCCTCGCTGAAACGAATGACTTTGAAGTCAGGTTGACCGTACAGGGCGAGGTCGAAGACTTGACCGCTCACCCCGTTGCGACGTCAAAGCAGCAGTTCTCCTTGGCTGAAATCCTAACGGGCAAAGCGAGTGTAGAATTCGCTGATGTCCTTGCTTCCCGTCAAGCTGCGCTTAGATCAGGTGCATGGCTCAGTGGCTCGTGGATAGTAGACGCGCAAGATCTTGTATTCGCAGAACTCAGCGATGCTGACCTGGTATCTCCATCCATAAGTTCACTTTGGGCCGTCCCGACAAATGCGACCAAGCCTTCGGCTATGAGTAATCGTAAAACAACTGCGTCTGAGTCTAATCAAAGGCATCAAGACAGGTCTTCCTCTCCTATGTCATTATCGAGATCTTATTCCGACCGCCACGATGCAGGCGTGAAAGCTCAGTCGACAGCCTCGTTTGACTCCTTCTCAAGCAACGAGAGCAAAATACTGCCTCCCCTGTTCTCGCAACCGTTCACACCACATCCATCGCTCAATTTGGGGACGGGAGATCACATGACAACCTTGGAGGGTCGTTCCAATGCAAACGCAGGGCGTGGTCGCTCATTACACGGATCTTTTGAGGGTGTCGAGCCCATGGCTACTGTCTCGACTAGGCAACTGAAGCGATTGTATTCGCACGTCCATGTGGATGTTTCCGATGATGAAGTAGAGCATGTCGAGGTTGACGACGCTTCGGATACCGACTGGTTGTCAGATAGTGATCTAGAGCCTGATGAAATGAACACCGAAGATGAGGTTAACCGTGCCCGCACAGCCGAAGACCGTGAGTTCCGCCAGCGCAGACGACGAGGCATCCTTGCGAATGGTACACGTGATCTCGAAGTATATTGGGCGTATGAACTCAAGCAATACTACAATGCCTTGGCCAAGTGGCGTCGATCTCGCTTACGAGCTACCACGGCTCACAGTGATTTCGATCGAGAGCTTTACGCCGCGGTTCGTCCGCCAGGAGACGTCCTTGCTCGTCGAGCCCCGCAACCCGGGCTAGTTCCCTTCTTCGCCGCAGTCAGACAGAAACAGGTTGAAGATACACTCAAGCGTGTGGAACTTGCCGCGAAAAACCCTGCAATGGTGCAGCCCAAGTCGGCTCTGGGATGGTCTGCAGAAACGGCGGTTCAGCATGTCATCGATGCTCAAGTGGATGCAATTGTCCTGCGACAGTTTGTGAATCACAGAACTCGAACCTCATTGACCAGCGCAAGCACTCCACAGCCGACGCAGCCCCTCTCAGAGATCTCTGAGCAAACCCGTGAGGGTCAACTCCTGGCACAGTTGCGAGCACTTCATCAGCGTGAGAGTGAACGACTCGGAACTCAATTTGGACCCAGCGAGCTGGCAACCCAAGTCAACTTGGATCTTTTCGCTCGCGCCGAAGCGGAGGAAATCGCATGTGGCATCGCACTGCGTCGTGAGCTCGAACGGTTCTTGTTCGACTCGGGATGTGGTGCGACAAATGGTGCAGGGGACTTAGTCAATGCATGGGACTCGCCTGCGACCGAAGGCCTTGAAGATGTTCAGGCCATCGAAAGTACGTTCGCCCAGTTACTAAGGGCTGCATGGACTCCCACTACCTTTGGCAAACCTGTTCTGCATTCAGAGGAGTACGACTACTTCTCAGCAAATGATCCAGCGACGGATCACCTTTCAGGCTCCATCGACGCGACTGTTGCGGGTAGGGTATTGGCACGTCGGCGCATGCGCACAACTGCTGCGGTAGCGCGATTTTTGACGGATCCTAACTGCCCTCTCTGGCAGAGAAAAGCTGCTATTCGAGTGCAAGTTGATCCGACCTTTATTCGTCCAAGCCACATTGCTGCTCTCTACTCCGCTGCGGGTGCAGATACACTGTACGTTCTGCAGCGCCTCGAAATGATGGGAGTGACAGTCGCGCATCCATCCGTCCTGGTCCGTGTGGTGCGTCGAGCAACGCTTGCGCTCAGGTTGCGTTGGTTGGTACGACAGATGTCGCACAGATGGACAGTCGCGGAGACTAGTCTAGGATTAGTGTCCCAATGGAGGCTGTTTACGCGCGCGAGCATGGCTCGCGCCGGTTTTGCCCTTGGTATTGGGTCGCTCCAGCACCCTCGCTCGACAGTTACATCACTACCATTTAGGTACATCGCTCAGATTTCTGAAGTTCTCAGCGGGGTCGTTCGAACTGCACATCTTGATGCACTCACATGTGCAGTTGGCTCACAGCTGTCGCAACTTCTCTATGATCTCTTGAGTTTCTTCATTGCGCCAGCGGATCCCATGGCTGAGGTGCCCACAAGTACCTCTGCCCTCTTCTATCCGGCCCTAGCACGACGCGATGCGAGCGGTCAGACTGCCTTCAGCACTCTGCCCAGCAGTCCCGCATCGCAGATCATGTACATGCCACGGTTCAGGCTGCTCCTTGAGTCACTTCATGAAGCCCAGCGGGAATCCAACTTGCTGATCGACGATAATCCGCCGAAGCTTGTGAGCGCATTCGCCGAGCTCACTCTCGCGGTCGTCACCATTCTCAACGCACTTGCTGCTCAGAGTGATGAGATGATCCATTGCGCAGTTTCCCCCTCGCTTGTCGCACTAGCCCGAATGGAAATTGCCGATGATGTGCGTCAAGCCTCTGTTGCTCGAAGTGCAGCCGCGTTCTCTGCCTTCAAGGCGCTTCAAAGTGCTACCCCGTTGCAGCCAATGCATGGCCTTGTATCACACCCTGTAGCTGCAAACGGCAGTGCATCGCATGCAGTGCCTTCTCTATCTGGGCCTGGACAAACTGCTCCGTCATCAGGTGAAGTCCACAGTTCTAAATCCCACGCCCTCACCCTGGCATCGCCCAGCTCACTTGTAGAGGTCCCCCAACCTGTCACAAGCGTTGGAAAACATGCAAAGCTGATGTGGAAGGCCCCATCAACGTTGTCACAGACAGTAACCACAGCCGCAATGAAATCCGCTATTGCTGACTCGACTTTCCGACGTGAAACCTTGACAAACGCGTTTAGGTCCGCATGCGCCGCAAGTCCCCTCGGAACTCTTGTCGCTGCTCGCGTCGGAGTCGATGTTGCAGGACTTAGCACTGCGGAGCGGCTTGCCTCATCAGCTATGTCGACTGGTAGCTCGATTACCGCAACTCAGCTGGAAATGTATGCAGGGCCTGGTGCGCGCCCGCTTGCAGCACGATATCTTGCTCCTAGTCTTGCAGCAGGTGATGTGAGTGGTGCAGTGGCTGCGGCCGAGAAGCCGTTAATGAGCCTCGCCCCATTGATCTCGATCCTTCGCGATGCAGTAGCTACCTTGCCTGGGTACAAGGCTTCGGTAGACCTGAAGGCTATTGCAGAGAGCTATGTCACGGCGATTACTGGAGGATCCGATGGCAGCAATAAGACGTTGACGGGAACTTTGATTAAGCCTATTTTCGTGTATTCGTCCGAGCACCCGGGCACACTGGCCTTCAAGCCCTTACTCTCAAGCACTGTGCTGTTAGATCTTGCTGTAACCACGCGCTCTGCTCCTGTGGTGGCTGCTCTTATCGCGGGTTATGCGGCTCCCACGCCAGCGACAACATGTGCTGCAGGAGCAGAGGTCGAGGATGTGCTTCAGCCCCACACTGCTTCTTCCGGTGGAGAGCCAACTCTTGCTGCCAATGCCGTATTAGAGTCAACCGAGCTCATCCGCCAACATGCATCCCGGCTTCTCGTGCCGTCTAGCGTCGCTGCACCAGGTAGAACCCAGAGCGCTGATGAAGGCACCTCCTCAAGAGCCCTGGGTGAAGCTGCCCAATTCGCTTTCGAGAGCGTCACGTCAGCGCCCTTGTACTTGTCCTCATCTACTGCTCACGAAGCTGAGCAGATGATGGTGGTTCCGACTGAGGCCTCTACGCAAGGACGTATGGTCAACTTTGGCAAGCAAGTCGGTGCACCATCAGTAAATCCACTGAACGCGTTGGCGAAGTCTATTGCTGCGGCGGCCCCAATCCGAGTTGCGGTTGCAGCCGACGCTTCGACCATGCTTCATTCCCTACTGCACTCGAGTTTCCTCCTCGTTCAAGCCTTGTCACACTTGCAATCATGTGTTTCTTACGATGCATTGACCTTTGCAGCTCGTCGCGGGTGTAAGTTGGCCGAAACGTCGCTTGTTTCTAAAGCCGTCGCTGGAGGCCCTGTCTCTCTAGCTCGGTTCTCCTCAGGTCCGAACGTTGAATTGTCTTTGCCTCTGGCTGCAATGTTGCGTGGTGAACGTGCTGCTGGGCCCGCAAAGCGCAAAGGTTTCCGCTCGCGATTACACAGCGAAGGATTGAGTTTGCTTGACAACGAATCCAATGGAGGCGACTCTGACAATAGATCGCTTGGCATTGATGAAGCCGAAGATGACATTGAGCTCACGAGCGCTCGAATCGGCGCATCGCTCGGTGGTCTTGCTGCTGAGCAGGTTCGCTCAGCCTCGTTAGTGAACGCGGCCGCGGCCCTCATTCCGATTTGCGCATCCGCAGTTACAAAGCCTGAATTAACAGACGCTGCTTTACACTATATGCCTGTCGTCCTCCGTGCACTGCAGGGCTCGTTCACATTTGCTGACGTCCTAACTCGCGACTCCTTCAAGTTAACCCAAGGAATCGCAGAGAGCATTAACGCTACGAACTTGTCTGCAAGTGACTCTCAAGTCCAATCGGCTCTGAGTGCGATTATATCACGCGACGACATGCGTACGTACGAACATGAGACCCGGGCAGTTGCACGTCTTCATGCCATCCTCATGGCTTGCCGAGTAGAGGTGGCCTCCATGTTCCCATGCCTGCTGTCGCTTTTCGCATCCACTTCTCCTGCGCGAGGTCATCGAGTTGTGGCACTTTTAGATCTCATCAACACGCTCGTCGCGGGCACGAGTCCTGCGGCGGATGCTGCAACTCCAACCGCCAATATGCAGTACCAAAGCACTGAGACAGCCACAAAGGCGCGTTACGACGAAAGCGAGAGCGAGCATGCTGCAAGTCTGGCGAGACTTGGGGCTTCCTCTGTCCTGACCGAAGCCGATATGACGACGTTGTTCTCGCACATCAATTCTCATTCCATGTTTAGAGCCGCAAATGACGCATTAGGGTACTTCCAGGCTCTGTATTCGACGTTTACCCAAAAGTCTACCGCTGGGCCGGGTTCGAAAAATGCAGCCGCTTACGTATCAATCGTGGGCTGGTTGAAACACGGTTATGGAGGTCAACTGGGATCCGACACCGTCGGCTTTACTTTCAGCCCTGAGGATCCACACTGGAAATCAGGGCTGACCGAGACAGCGCGAGCAGCAAAGATCTCAGATTCGCAAGGTGGTGCGTCTGGAGTCGATGCTTCTGCGGGTGCGACCATCCAATTTGCTACATCGCTGCAATTGCCACTCATCAACGTTCAAGATGATCCACGACTGCCATGGTTGTTCGCGGTCAATCCGGCAATGGGTAAGGTCGCCACGTTCTCGAGCGATGGTAGAATGACAGCAGATGGTATGGACAATGGAGTGCGCGAAGGCATATCTCCTGTATCCGAAAAGTCAACCGGTACGTCTGGTATTATCTGTGTAACACTGGAGTCAATGGCGTACACAGGTGAGAATGAACAAAACCCTTGGCAAATTGCCTGGTGTAGAGTCTTGGAGCTCGTTATTCTCTGCCTGAGAAGACGTCTTGCTCATCCCGAGTCGCTCTTGCGATTCATCTCCCTGTATCGCTATCGACTTGCGTTCGCGCTCAGAGTTGCAAACCTTCGAGTCTTGACCGTGGGCTCACTTAGGGAAGTAACAACAACCATTCAGCTCTTCACTCAGTTTGAGCGTTCTATGCCTGCGTGGCGTTTGGCTGCACCAGGCTTAGCTGCAGTAGTCGATGCACGACTTGCCACCTTGCTGAGGTCTGCGACGTTGATTCTGAAAGATGACGCATTGTTCTCTCGTCTAGCTCAGGCCGTTTCTCCTGCGGAAATCGATCTTGCAGAAGATCCACTCGTCGATGTCGCAGCTGGGGACGAATTTGGTGAGGGTGGATTAGGACGGCAACACCGTTCCCCATCTTCTGGTATGAACCGGTCAGTGCTAGGTGGATATTTCTATCGCAAAGCAAACGGTAATCGTGGCTCAGCATATCTCGCGACGCCACGTTTCGGTACACGTAGCGTGTTGCTCTCACCTCCAAGCGGTCCGGATCCTGAGACTGTTAGTAAAGCCAACTTAGCTCGACAGCTCTCCAACGTCTCCACAAAGACATCCATCGTTGATGGTTCAGTTCAACCTGATGGTGGGGCCTCAGCATCAACCGCAGGTGGAGACGGTCAAAATATGGGCTTGTTCGCCTTCCAGAAGTCTCCGTTTAAATCTAAGACTCAGGCTTCAGGGATGACGAAACTAAACCTACCTGCCGCTGCAACCTCTGTCAGCACGAGCCGGCCAAGCACCGGCCCACCAGCGCCCCCAGTCCTAGGGGATCGAAGCAGTGAGTCAAGTGCAGACGCAATGCCTGGGTTCATCCGAACCATTACTCGCATGATCTCATCTCGCATGCCCTCGGGCGCCGTCCTTGGTGACGCAGATGAAGCGCAACTTAATGCAAAGGGTTTGCAGGCATTCAATGACAACGCTAGTGACTCAAGTAGTGCATCCACTGTTTCGACACTGACGCAGCAGTCAAAGACCCATTCGGTCGTAACAATCTCGGCTGGAAGTTCACTCTCCTTGGGCTCCGTGGGGCAACCCACCGGTCAGCACCTTGCGCTGAGAAGTATTGACTCCTTATTGGATCATCCAGATATCCTTGTAACTCGTCCAGGACCAAGTCACTTCGGATCGATTGTTCAAGCGATGCTGTGCGGTGTCCTCAAGGCATCCTCAGCATACCTACGAACTATGATCATGCAGCATAAGGCGTCACGCGCTGCTCTTCCATTTGATCTTCGTCTAAGCCCGCCAGGTTCGGCTGAGGACTCTGTCACAGAGGAGGCGCACCACTGTGCTGTGGAAGAACTGCTTGTTCACCAGGTCCCAGTCACGCTCGCACCAGCGTTCCTTAACTCAGGTATGACGTCACAACTTGGACGAACAGCCGATGAAGCTTTCTTCACATTCTTGGGTACCTCTAGTGGAGTGAACTCGGGTATGGATGTTGCCAGCGACGCAGATTCGACCGGCGTGCAGAAACTGGTTCAGGCTGCTATCCAAGCCGCGGAGCCACTGCGTAAATCGATTCGTCCTGCCCCATCGCTTTCGCTTGTACTTGAGTTGTTTAACTTCTGTCTGATTTCTTTGATTAAGTTCCAGTCCCTTCCAGACACTGTTCCCTTCTCACTAAGCAAGTTCTCGCGCCTGGACCCCGCACGATTCACAGTCGATGTGACAACGACTAGCGGCCTCACGAAGGCACTCGCCTTGGTCGCTTCTCGACCTCAGAACAGTAGTACCGCAGGTGGTGCAGCCAACACTGCATCACCGCAAGTACGAATGGAGTCACCAATCACTCCTACTCGCGCTTCAAATTCGAACACAGGCTCAAGTACCACGCCTTCCTCGCAAGTTTCTAGGAGCCCTGCCTCAGGCTATAGCTCAACTGGCATGAATGGTTCTAATCGCCTGGCCAGGCTGGCCTTGGATCCACAGTCGTACTCAGGTCTGTATTCCATGGCTCATAGCCTTCTCAACTGCACAGATACTGAACGTCGGCATATCTTCCCGTCGAATGGCTTCACAGCCCCTCTGGCGCAGAAGGGTATGTCCGAAATGTGGCAGACGGTGTCGTTCCTATTCGAGCACACACTCTTCTTACTCCATGTTCACATTCAGCATATCCTCTCGATTGACCTCTTACCTGTGGCTGTGCCAAAGCATGTCCTCTCCTACTTCAACGAGTTGCTCTTCCAACAGGAGCGCTACGAGAGCCATCTCATTGAAAAGGCGCAGAAGCTCGCAAATCAACAGCAATCCTACGCCTCTCCTGATCCGTCACATTCGGATCATGGGGATTCGCATGGAATTCACACACGAGGGCATCCCAGCAAGGCAAGAGGACAAGACGTCACACCCGCGATGGCAGCCTCCATTCTGGGTGTGGATATCCGTCTCCCGGGCAACATTGTGGCTGAAATCACATCAGAGTTCCCATTGGATTCAAGCCAGCTGCGAACTGGAGTTAAGGCTTTAGAAGCCCAGATTCGCATGCTCGATTCGTATCATGAAGCATTCTCTGCCCTCCGAAGTCGTGAACTCAAACCGCTGCTTTCACAACGCTCGAAAGGTAAGGGTTTTGCAAGCGATGCCTTCGTTGAGTCACTCATCCAATCGATCACTTCGCAGGTCGAAGAGATCAAGCTCCGCTCGCAGCGCTTGAATTTCTTGCGAGGCACGCTGGTGTCGACCTTTAGTGAACTTCAAACAGTCAACTCAATGTAGATCAGCTAGATTAGGCTTTGATGTATTATAGTATCCAGAAGAAGTCCCATTATCTGACAAATAAACGCATAGGTCATCGTTTAATTAACACATAGCACTGAGGTGTGCGAGACAGTTAAACACTTTGAAAGGCTCTTACATCGTCTGAGCGGCCTCGCGAATAGCCTGTTCAAGAATCTCCAAGAACACCTTACCATGCTTGGGCTGAAACGTCAATGCGGGGCGAAGGCGGATGGTCTGAGAGCCGCAACCACCAATCTCAACACCAAGCTCACGCAGACGCTTGATCATTGAGCCCTGGAGTGCAGGGGTTGCGCAATCGAAAGCGATGAGCGTGCCCATACCGCGAGTTCGGGAAATGACCTGAGGGTAAGCCTTTTCCAAAGCCTCGATGCCCTTCTGCACGTAGTTACCAACGATCGACATGCCCTGGAGCAAGTTGTCCTTCTTGATGGCCTTGACAACTGCTTCGAGCTGAACGATCTTGGTGGGATCACCCATCCAGGTGTTAAAGATGCGGTAAGACTCCTTGGGGCGAAGGTGATCAGCATAATAGAAGCCACCCGTGACCATCTTCTTTGAGAAGGTGACTGCATCAGGAGGAGTAGGGAGGTTCCACGACTCGTGAGTCCACATCAAGCCAGTGTTACCACCGGAGGTCTGAACTTCATCGACGATGAACGCCGCACCGTGTTCCTTGCACAAGCGCTGCAGGCCCTGGAAGAACACGGGGGAAGCATGGTTGTCACCACCCTCGGCCTGAATAGGCTCGACGACAAGCGCTGCAACGGGCCGCTTCTGCTTCCACTCGCGGAAGAGGCGGTCGACTTCAGCAAGACAACGCTGCTCTTCCTCGGCGTTCTCGCGAGCGTACTCAGACAAGGGATACTTTAACTTAGGGAAGGGTGCCATAGGCCAGTCGAACGCAGGGAAGTCTAGCTTGTGGACTGGCTTGGAGCGAGTGGTCGAAAGGCAGCCGAAAAGTCGACCATGGAACGCTCCATTGAAGGACATGACCGAGATGTTGGGGGAACCCGGAGTCGTATTGAGCATGCAGGTCTCAAGCTCCTCCTGGCTTGGAGCACGACCGTTACGCTGTACGCTCATGTACCAGATCATGGCCTGCTTGTAGGCATTCTCGTTGGAGCACGAACCGCACATCATGGTTTGCACTTGCGAAAGGCCCTTGGGTGCGACGGCCAGGAGAGTCCTCTCAATACGATCAACCCAGTCAGCGGGAGGGAGGTTGCCGAGTGAAGGTCGGTGCATCAACAGAGTGAAGTTCTTAGGATCAAGGATCGCCTCCTTCATCGCGGGATGGTTGTAGCCCAGGGGAGAAGAAGAGATTTGCGAGAAGAGGTCTAAGTAGGTGTTACCATCCACGTCGCAGAGATAGTTGCCCTGGGACTTCTCATAATCCACAAAGAAATGAACCGCACCGGATTCTTGAATCTTCGAGATGCGCTCAAGCGCTGCGACCGACTTAGGGCCAGGGATAGTGCTCGTAACGATCTTCGGCGCCTCGGGTTCGCCAGGGTGATCCGGCGTGGGTGACGTGGGCACAGGGATCTGCGACACGATACTGGACATGGGAGCAGCGCCGGCGGGGCTGCGCACGGCAAGACGCTTGACTGCGCGAGAAGCGATGGCAAACATGCTGCGCGTAGAGTATACAGACCAAACGAGTGGGTTCGGGTAAATCGTGAGCGAGGGAAAACGTTTGAAACTCATGACACACACATGCATGCACAGGTAATAAAAGATAGATCGGTTGGCATAGGCGCGCCAGACTTAAAAACGTTGTAGAGCCATGCGTGCAGAGCGTGTGAGGCGGAATATCCAGAGCGAAAATCCACTCGAGAACACGAATTGAAATCAATCTTAAACACGATTTAGTAGGTGTAAATGCGGGTACAGTGTCCAATTTGATTGAAGCCTTGTGCGTTCTAACGTTAGCCTGTGGTATTTTACAACGAATTAGCACACTATAAGTGCTTCAACACACCCACACATATCCCAAGGCGACGAAATGGAATCCAAGCGAGTCGACCAGGAAGCAATTGCGCCCCCGATGTGGGCCACGGGCCAGCCAGTCAGCCAGTCAGCCCCGCGAGCCAGCCCACCGCAGCCTGCCTATGCTGCATCCCAAGCCACAGGGCTGCCGCCCGCTTCCATACTTGAAGCCATGGGTGTGTCCACTGACGAGGAAGGGGTCTTCTCCAAGTTGTTGATCCTGAAGCCGAACATCGCGGACGTGCGGCCCACCGCATCCAGGGAGACCACCGTACCCGGCACCTCCGCTACATTGGCGATTGCTTTTCGGGGCGATGCTGGTACTGACGCCTACCTACAACACTCCACAGCCAGCAGAGACGGATCCGACCAGGGAGACAGATCCAAGCAGTCTCAGACGGGGCTCAACCAGCAATCGCAATCCACGACACAATACTCGCAGCAGTCTCACCCCTACTACCAGTCAGGGCAATCTCAGGGCCAGATCTCCATGCAGCAAGCGAAGGCGAAGGATCAGGGCTCTGGACTGGGTCTGGGACTGGAGGCTGCTGCGGCTGCCGCAAGGCACGCATTGGAGCAGCGTGAAGCGAACTCGGCACTGCGAGAGTGGGCAGCAGCACGGCGAACTGTCCACGAATCCATTGAGAAGCGCAGTGAGTGGAATCAGCTGCAGACTCAGCGCATGATCGCCCACTACGAAGAGTACCAGCGAATCAACTCTTCGAGTTCAACCCGTGACAAGGAACAACCACAAGTAGGTGATGAAAGCCAAAGAGACTCGGCCTCTCGAGCAGCGGAGCAAAGTCGGACCACCAGCTCAGTGAATGGGCGTAAAGCGCATCGTCTCGCAGCAGCGGTGGAGACTTTACTCGCGCAACGACCACCTCCCCAGCGAATCAGTGCGGCTCCTAGTGTATCGGTACTCGACCCAGATGACGTCGCAGCCATCACACTAGGTTTGTCAAGTCGACGCCGAGAAGAAGATGGCGCTCTCCGTACGCTTAGATCTCGACAAATGATGTCATGCCCAGAACACGAGAATCAGGAAGGAGTTAGTTCCTCGCAGTCCTTATCTTCCTACTCATCGGCCCATCTGCTCATGACAAACACAGAACGACCGATCCTTCCATCAGAACCTGTGCCAATTGGTCAACTGAGACTCGTCATAGCTTTCGCTCGTCATCTCACCATCGACCCTGATACGCCAATATTCGCTCGAGTAATCGCTCCTTCGGCTCCGCCCCCTGCGTGGTCAAAGTCTGGGAGCACCAGTAGCGAGAGTTCAACGACGATTTATGGCCCCGCCCTGGCTGGGAGCGCTGGCCATGCACACGTTGAGTCTTCGCAGCCCACTTCAAATCCTGTTGGTCCTTCTGCGTCAGCATCCTCATCCAGCATGAGCACCACTGGCTCTTATAGTTTGAGTGGAATTATGACACAAGGACAGAATCAGAGCGCTGGCTTGAACCTGCCTGGCTCGGCCATTTTTGGCGAGCCTCATGTTGCTCAGACGCATAGTGTCATAGGAAGGAAGGTGATTATAGTATCAAACTCAGCTGATCCTCTTCGACAAGACAATCAATCAGCTCGCTTTATTGTAAAGTATATCTCACCCCAAAATGCCTCAAATGAGAGTCATAATCTCGAAGACTCGAACCAGGACAAGCCCACCGGAATCTTCAGTATGCTCAACAGCCCAGCCGGAGAAGCCACGCAGGCTGATACTATTTGGCCATGGTTACCCGCAGAACTAGCTGCCCTCCCCCCGCAGACGTTCTTCCATTCTCAGGACTTCATCCGGATCAGCGGTGAATCTAGTGTGGAAGAAGAAACCGACAGTGCTTCGGAAGCTCAGGAGAATGCAGACAAGGGGTCGCAGCCAGCGTCACCGCAATCCCTCTCACCATCTTCAGGATCAAAGAAGCATCGTAAATCGCTGTCACGGGATCGACTAGGGTCATCTGATACTGGAGGTCATGGTTTCATGACCAAGCTAGAGGAGTCTAGGACTAAAGCAGGTAACGTATCATCTTCAGCGTCAGCGGCATCTGCATCTTCTTCGTCTTCAAGCGAATCAGAGGATGAGTCATCAACCCAGTCAACTTCGGATGCGGAAACAACTCGAGCGGAAAGTGACGGCGAACCCGAACTAAGTGGGATTTTAGATTCGCATCACGCATCGCGTTGGCGCTATGATCACTATGGTGTTGATTTTCCGTGGGAAGAAACGGATGACGAAGAGACTGGATCGAATGCAGACTCTGTCACAATGCAACCCTCCCTGAGGTCTCGATCCAACCATCATTTGGGAGTTTCACATGTAGTCTCAAGAAGACGTAATCCACGTGATGAGCAAACAAGGTTTCAAAGCTTGAGTGGCGAGGATTCTTCAGATAGCGAGTCTGAGTCGGATTCCCGAACAAGGACCGAAACGCGGACCGGCCTGAAGCGACCGCCACTGCGCTCTCACCACAGGAGCAGTCGGTCCAAGCGTAAAGTCGCCATTGACCAAAGCACAATTGGATCCGACCTCATTCCTTGGCCCGAAAATGTCGCATCTCAGCTTGGAGTCGCTAAGTCCACCCATGCTGACCGTTCTGGAGGACCTCAGACTGAGTTGACTTCAGGATCTGATGATGAAGGGGGAGCTGTAATGCCTCAGTCCCGACCTCTCTCTGATAATGAGAATCTGCCGCAGTCACCGGAGTGGAACGACGAAAAAACGGCGGCCGTGCTCGATGCTGAAATTGGAGTGGATGACGCCGGGGACGGTAACTCAAAGGAGAGCCCCCCTGGCACAAATGAATTGTTGGACTTCCACGAAATTTTCCGCAGAATCTTTGAGTCCCCAGAGGAAGAAGTTCGTGATGCCATCCGAGACATGGCTCCTTACGTAGATCCCGCACTCATTGCGGCACTGCGATCCATCCCAGGGCAAGTACTAAGCCGCAAGTTCCGCTTGAACACTGCGAGCGAGATCGTCTCCTTATCGAACCGGTGGACCGTAGCCGATGTAGAACCGTCGTCTCCCCATGCACCTGCCGACAGCTCTCTTCATTCTCCGCTAACGGATGCCTCAACGAACACATCTGCAACCGATGATGAAATAAGTGAAACAGACGAAGATGCACGCCTTGTGGGCCTGCTCGAGCGTCTGAAGCAACAGCTTCTGGCAGCGCACGCGACTTACCATACTCGTGGAGAGGCATACGAAGATGAGGAGGGCGAGGGTGATCATGATGATGGCGGATTCCGTCCGGGTTTTCCTTCCAACATACCAGGACTTGCATTATCCCAGGGCCCTTCGTCCAAACCAAAGTCGTTTAAGCTTAAACATTGGCTCCGATCGCTCTTTGTGCGCTTGAATGCCTTCGAGGTAGCGGATCGAGGGATCACAACTTCAAGCAAGAGTGCAATCTTTGAGCATGATCGCGTATGCAAGCGTAGTCAAGTCGAGTTAAGGGGTCCCCACATCGTCCCTTCGATTGAGGCCCGTTTTCAAGCAGCATCGCTCGCTGAACCGATCATGGATTTGCGTTCACTTCCTAAAGGGGCTACTAGAGCCGCTGATGTGATTGTTTCGAGCGCTCCCGCCACCCAAGTTGAGGAGCCGAGCTCGAGCGGTTTCATCAGTGATGTCATGGGAAGATTCAGGAGTCGAGAGCGTGTTACCCCGCCTCGGTATGAGTTTCTTGTTGACATCTACGATGTCTCCCACGATATCATTATTGCATTTTATGCGCAGGCTGATTTCATGCGATCTGAAAAGGCATTAGGACGAATCATCATCCCGGTTTCGCAGATGCTGGGATTAACATCACCACTCCCCCCCAGTTTTCAGTGGTACGAGTTGCTCCCTGAAAACCAGGAAGAAGAGCCGTCGTTGTTCTCTCAAGTCGCTATGTCAGTCGGAGGTGGTGCACCGTCTGCAGCTATGAGCGCATCCTCTCAGTTGGATGTCCCGGGAAGGGTTTCTCAAACTCCGGGCAATTCTGCAGAAGCTAGTTCGGGTTCTCAGACAGGTGCGAATGTATCTTTGCAGATAGGAGGTCAAAACGACTCAACGTCCGGGGGTAGGGATAGTTCGAACGACACTGCCATGAGTACGGGCAGAACTAACGAAGCTGGTCGCGGAACGGAGAATTCAAGCCTGGCGGTTCCTGCTGAAGTCTTTGATGGAGTTGGTGCATTTCAACAGCTCAAGTTCCTTGCATCCGACCCGAGGATTTCGCACAGCGGCTTGCCTAGGCCTGCTCGTTCACTAGGATTCGTTTGTATTGGGACCCAGCTCAAATTGTTCGCGCCTGTCTTTGAGCTCTATGCTGCTCCCAAAATTCCAAATCCGGCCAACCTGACACAAGTTCGCCACTTCAGTGCCAGCTTCTTCAAACGTGCAAGCTCAAGGCTGCAAACACGTCTCCTCCGCCCCCCGCTATTGGCCCCGGTCTTGTATCTCTGGGGTTGGGTTAATCCCAAGGCGTCATTGCTTTTCGACGCGCTGGTTCTTTTTATGGTTGCGTTTGCACCTGCCTGGGCAATAGGCCCTCTGTTGGCCATTATCTTCCTGTGGCTAACGATCATTTCGGGGCAGACGAAATCAGTGTATGAAACCAGCTATGCGTATGAAAGTGCTCTGGCGAAAACAAAGCGAAACACTAGTCTGGCAGCCAAGCTTCACAAGACACATCGCACACTATGTAAATATCAGTCGTACTTCGAATACGCAGCCAGTGCCTTAGAACGACTCGATAATTTGGTTTCCTGGACAGATCCCCGCATCACCGCGATGCTTCATGTGATCCTTTTTGGCCTCTCGATCGTTTGGGCTGTTTTGCTGCTTTGCTTTGAATTCCGATCAATTCTTGCGGTTGTTGCGACCTCAATCCTGGGATTCCCGATTGTGGCGAGGATTTATTCAGGCACCTTCGAGTCCCCACTCTCATCAAGCTTTTCATACTTTTCAATCTTCACTACCCCGCCACTGCATCATCATGACGATCACAAGGCAAGTCAACTCACATATCTCTTAAGCTCAGTCGATAGATCCGATCTTCCATTTTCAATAGTGCACATTCCTGAAGTCCATTTGAAGCCAAGGGCTCCTAATAGTCATCGCAAGAGTTCCGGACTTTCCACCCTGGTAAACCTCCTTCATTCAGGAGGGCTAGATCGCCATAACTCCCGTATCGTACGGCTGACTCTGCGCACGCTTCGGGCCTTGCTTGAGCTTGCACTCTCGATATTAGAATGGTTTGGTGGTTCTCGACTGATTGCGATCTTGACTGCATTACTGCTTTTGTTCACTCACCTCATCGCAACGAGTCTGGCGTACGCCATACGGCCAGTGGCATACCTTCCGCTTCGAATGCTCCTAGCATATTGCTATGGGAAGGGTGGTGATGGCATTCCACAGCAACGCGGGCAACCCGTTCTAACTCATCTACGAAAACTGCTTCGGTGGACTGGTGCTCGAGTGCCATCACCCAAGTCTCAGAACGCTGAAACCAAGGCTAAGGCCGGTATTTGCTGTGCTGTACGAAAGCAGCGCATGACGCGTTTCCTGAAGGCTCTTCGATTAGCTTTCTCTGGAGCGCCGCAGAAGCTGAATAATCGACCCCGCGAGCCTGGCATGAGAGAAGCGTTAGCACCTCTTACATACCCATTGTGGCTTACTGTGAAAGTATTCGTCGCAGGGACTATGATCCAGCTGCGAATCTGCACTAGGTGGGGTCTTTTGTGGCTCAAAGTCTTCGGAAGATCCATCATCAACACATTCAATCGCGTGCCAGATGGCCCGGAAGCAGCCCATCGAACTGTGGCCCGCAGACAGCGTGTGCCAACCCTAGCAGATCTTGAAACTCTACCGAGCGACTTTGCGGGGTCGGGCTACCACTCCGAAGCAGAGCGAGGAGACTATCAGTGGTTAGGCTTTTTCACTCGCCCTGCACCAGTGCTGACGCAATCTTTACTTGTCACTGAGCGCAGGTGAATTTATTTGTACATACAATACCCAACTTTGCACGTTACACACTATGAAGGTGTAGTGTGGCGTTTTGCCTTCCGCCAGGTCGGTGTCTACCTTGATCCGAACTGAGGTGGACCAGCCTTTATCAATGCCAAGAGAGAGGAAAAGGCAGATTGTTGAGAAGGGACTGTTTGCGAACGTGGTCGCATCGACTGAGCCGCTGTTGTACTCTGTGGCGGAGGAGGTGGCGGTGGTGGAGGTGGAGTTGCATTCTTCGAAGTGATCAACACCACTGGCGACGATGTTGTTGAAGAAGGCATTGCAGGGGATTGACCTTGAGGATGGGATCGCGAGTGGGTAGTAGTCGGTGCAGGAACCCCAGGGGCTAACGGAGGAAGTGGAGGCTGTAGAGGGGCAGTGGCATGGACTGCAATCGTCACAGGAGATGCAGAATGTGCCGCAGAATGATCGACGCTCGCCTCATTCGTTAGGTTTGGCGAGGTATTCGCCTGCGCCGGCGAATATGTGTGGCTCGACATGCCTCGAAGCGATGGAGAAGTAGGACTTAGTACAGGAGGCTCACCAAATGGCCACATTGTAGAGGAAGGGCTACTCACAGCTAATCCACTCGTGCTCGGTCGGCGTGAAGATGCAGAGTGGTTAACTGGGTGCTCCAGCAACGCCTTGGGTATCGCGATTTGATGCCGTTGGACGAGAGGGCCTGGAGGAGGTGGATGTGGGCTCAGCCCACTGATAAGGAAAGACCCTGTGCTCACCACAGTTTGAGGGACTGGCGGACCTGCGCTGGTTACCAACGACGAAAGTTCCTCAATGCGCTTGGCTGTGGCGGTAGTGACTTGAGTGTCGAAAAGTGCTTGATCTGCTGGGCTTGGGGTTTCAATGCTAAATGTGAAAGCAAACGGCATTTCCGGCCCGATTGTGTGGTATTGTTGATGCAGCCCTTGTTGTTTAGAGTATTGTCGGTCGGGATCCAGGACCAGTAAGGAGCTAGGGATCCGCGGAGCAGGGGGAATTGCATTCTCAGACAGGAATAATCCCTGAACACTTGTATCGTTGTTCAGTTTACTCTTTGCCGCATTAGACTGCTGAGCCTGTCCACTAGATGGAACCGGTGCCGATCCTGGAGGAAGTGGTGGCAGCTGAGTTTGAGGTGAAGGAACATGAGCCAAGCCTGCGTGCTCAATTCGCGAGCAAGCGTCGGCGATGTACTGAGCTATATGGCTCCAATCAAACACCTGCGACTTGGAAGCAAACTGTGAACTCACTAACGCCGCCACCGAGTCGACAGAATCGAAGAATGCTGTATCTTCTTCTGACTCGGAGCACGAATCCTGAAACTCATGGTCGCTGACCTCCTCCGCTGAATCGGCACCTAAGCCCTGCATTCTGTCGACTTCGTCCTCACCTTCCTGGTCATCAGAAAAGGTGTCATCAAAGAGCAGCAAGTATTGCTGAGACTCGGGAGTCTGCGCCGCTCGTGCAGCTAGAACTCGGCGTAGCCGAAGCTCCCGCATGGGCGACATAATAACGCAAAGCGGTATCCTCCATTGCTCCCAGGTGTGAGTTGCCTTGGATTCGGTTGTTAGGAACCCAAGCATTCGTGACTTCTTAATGAAGACTTCAGTCTTGAACGCCAGTGTGCAGACTCTGTAGATCATGGCGTACTCGTTCGCCGTCTGTTCGAACGATCTGATCCTCTCCTCAACTAGGCGGGCAATAGCTTCGTCTGAGCACCGAAAATACGTGAAGGAACCCGAAGAAGGCAATCGTATTGTTGAGCTCGAGCGGGATCTCCCCGCGAGGGTGTGTTCAGGTCCTACGGTGCACAGAACGGGCTGAACGTGGCTTAGAGCTCGATGAAAAAGAATCGTATGAATGATCGCAGACAGTGCTCCGTGCAACTGCTCGTGAGGTATGACAAGGAGATCCAGTTCAAACTCGTGAGTAGTGAGAGAACCTTTTTGAGTCTGACTCACTTGTTGTGGCTTCACGCTGTGTGAGCCGGGCAAAAGTAACGAGGCAAACGATGATGGGGCTGTTGACTTTGACCCCAATATCGAACTGTTAGTTGAGGATGCTGACCCTATGCCCGTGGCTGGGCTTAGAACTTGGCTGGACGACATACTCGCTGGGTTCGCTGTCATGACAGAGGGAGTTGATGCGCCGACAGACGGGGCTGAGGAAGCACCCGACCTCGGGGATAGTAGAGCAGCAATAGGCGAGAGTTGTGGAGTGTTAGACGTCATCTGTTGCGCTCTTAGAGTAGCTGTGATGTCAGACTCTTCAACAGCAAGGATCGACCGAGCACCAGCCTTGGTGACGCGTACAACGGCAGAATTATAGCGACCTCTCACTCTCTTCTCAGATTACCCCAGAGTATCTGGCATGGCAAGATGTAGTAGGGATAGTTCAAGTGATTGTGAACGGAGTCTCGACGTAGGCGCAGAGATAAACACGGGAATCGTGGGAACCGAACGAGGAGCCAAACAGTAAACGTCGCAACACTACAAATACGCGGATGTTCCCTGGAGTCTAACCTGCGTAATCACCAACGCACATCACTTACGCACTCGAACCACACAAAATCTAACTTGAACGTTTATCCAAAGGGCCAATTACGACGGGGTGAAAGTATGGATGATGACGACCGTTTGAAGTAAAACCATCCATCCCAGAGGGTCCAGTTGATCGTTTAGCCTGATCGGGTTACTCTCCCGGAGCACAATGAGCTTAGGTAATAAGGCTAAGGCCAAGGGTATAAAAGGCATGTATTAAACGAATGTGGAACGAAAGACATCTACGGCAATCGTTGCGAGACCATTAACGTGTGTTGGATACGTAGCATAACGTATTGGGTGGTTACGTTCAAATTGGTCGCGCAAAGCGTCGAGCGGTATGGATGATTTAGTTAACCAGTGAGAAGGGAGAAGGGCAAGCAGGTAGCTCGTCATTAAGCAATATCGGGAAGAAGAAGAGGAACCAATGGAGTATTAGTTCGAAGAGGAGAGAAAACCCTGAGTGCAGAAATATGATAACTAGTATAAGAAAAATGGCTAAAAGGATGACAGACTAAATGGGGCCAGGTTGCTTGTGTGCTATGTATACCATGGATTGTTGACGCCCACTTTACAAGCAGGTGAGGCAGCAGCCGTAGTTATCAGGACCATCGCAGCGTCCACGGAGGCAGAAACCAAGGCTCTCGGGGTCCTCAGCGGAAGTGGTCTTGAAGTCGCGAGCCTCCTCACTGGTCAAAGCGAACATATCCGAGAGAGTAAGCTTAGTGTAGGGGTGGTTGCAGCTGCGGATTGCGGCCAAGCAGCGACCTTTTGCACCAGCGATGGCAGGAGTGCAGATACCGCACTGGCACTCGCGATTGCAGAAACCAATCTTCTTGCAGACATTGGTGGGAGTATCACCCTTGGTAGCCCAGTTGATCACACGCTGGCAGATGTTGCTGTTCTCAACGAACCACTGGCAGATAGCAGAAGCTGTGGGTTGCTTAATATTTTTGCAGATACTAGGGCAACCCTTGCTGACAGCCTCGGCAGCGGATTTGATGAAGGTGCCAATCAAGGCATTGCAAGCACTGCACCATACGTCACCGAGCTTTGCGACTTCTGCGGCTAGTTCGGGATTCTCACGTTGCAAGATACCATAAAGGAACTCCTCCTCGAACTCCTTCGCAGAGGACATATCAATAGAGGTTGAGACCTGAGCCTTAGCCGAGCCAATGAATGCGACTGCGAGAAGCGCGGCGAAGAACAAGGCAAGAGTAACAGCTCGCATGGGATAAGCGGGCGCCTAAGGTGTTCATTTGGGGTTGAATCAATCGTATTGATGGAATAACATTGAGATCAGGTGTGTCAAATGTTTGGAGTGTGTTTCGCGGTTCGATAAGTAGGACAAAGTTGAATGAGGGGAAGGGGGATTCTCACAAGTGAGCGGGTGAAATGGCAATGTTCTGTGTGGTGTAGTGCGGAATACGCAACAAAATTCTCACTTTTTGGCAATATTCAAGTCGTCTCTACTCACTCATGAGGACAAATAGAGCAACGCACTTGATTGCGGATCAGAAGTAGCACTCGAAGACGAAGTGAGTTGAGGAAGAGGACCTGGATTTCCTAACAAGTACGTCGTTGACGCCGACCAGGAGCTCATGCACCGCAGTTTGTAAGTCAAAACTGGCGTGCGCTTGAGAAGCGAGCCATTATCTACTCATTCACGGTGCGAAACGAATGTATCATGCTGGGAGCACATATCCCAAACGCGTAATTTCGGATGCGCTCACAAGTGCTGAGACTTCATGCCGTATATTCCACGTCTGGGTGGGAATTCAGTGAGTAACAATGCGTTATTTGGACGAATAAACACTGTTCAAAGCATAATACCACATTATCTAACGCATAGCACTCTGTTACATTCCAATATACTCTCCCGAAAGTCGTGCCAGCGAGCTGTAACCAAGGCCCACACGTGGTTGAGGTTGAGTTGATTTTGACCGGATGCGGTTAAAATTAGTTATCAATCATACGCACGGCATGCGGGGAAATGTCTTCGGGCATGCTGGATCATTCAGATATATTATGTCCTGCCATATACATACTTGCTTGCTTGATTGATGATGAAGATGACGCATGTGTTCATACCTCATGTATTCCTTCAGTCTCAGTCTCAGTGTCGCTCGGTCTATATTCACTCCCCCCCTCCGAAACCTGAATCGCCCACCAGTCACACTTTGCACAATTTTGGCAAACCAGAAGATTTTTGACCACTTTTCGTTCAAATTTGGGTTATCTGAACGAGCCGTCAGGTCGTGACAACGCGTGCAACTGTGATATTCTGCCACTAGTGTATCCTAGTTATGGATTGTATCAGTGGGATCTTCAATTATATCTTCAAACTATTGCCATACTGAATGCCTATTATTGTAAATGTATATGCAAATGTGGCCCATTCTGACCAGATTTGAACAAGCCAGATTCATTGGAAAGATTCTCGAGGAATACTGGTGTGTACACACAGTGCGCGAGAACGATCCGGGGGCTATTGTGGGTAGCACGGTGTGCTGTCACGAATCATGGGATCGGATCTGCATTGCACTGTGTGTGGAGGCTCGCAAATGATGAAAAAGTGTCCTTTTGCTCGAGCCAAGGACGAAGAAACCGCTGCAGATGTGTTGTGAGCAAAGTGTGTTCAGACGAAGCCCCAGTGCATTTTCCTTATTGTGCGCCCAACTTTCACCCCTGCTATAGAATAATCGAAATGCGCGATAATTCTTATCGTCGCATAACGACTAACGTGCTAACACTATGCATTATATACTCGTGGATGTTCGTCTTGGAAAATGGTAGGTCGCCTAGTTCATTGTCTCCCTGCGCCTTGCGGATGAATGCAGTTGAAAAAAGGCGCGTGTTTTACCATGTCGCTAACAGCATGATCCCATAATTCGCCTCGTTTTCATCTAGCTGCTATGGTATGGCAATATCGGCTCAGTGAATCCAACATCAATGCCTGCAAGGCATTCCCAGGAGAGCCTTTGGACGGACAGCTGTTGGAGTTCGTCTGTGTTAACGACGTAACCAACGAAATCTCTGATGAAGAATCAGATTGCGGCTCCAAACCCACCAACGTTGCTTTGACCTCCGATCAATGCTTCACCTATGCGTACAATCCGGAGGTGAATGACTGCACGCATCTCTTCCCCTACGACGAAGGTCTCGGCTGGAAGCTTAACTCGCCCCGGTGCTATGACTGGGTGGAGTTGGGTAACTGGTACTCCTGCACCTACTGATTGCCCTGCCCTCAAGGTCGTAGTTGAAGAACAGGATTATTTCATGTACACGCCAGATCCAGCCTCTTCGTCAGAGAAGGCCGAGCAAATCTGCATTGTCTACGAGGGCGAAACTGCTCCAGCAGATGACGACTGCACTGCGCCCAAGACTCCCGGTGCATGCAAGCTGCTTGCCCAGGGCGGAGAAGATTTCAAGTACACGCTCGACGGTGACACAACGCTGTCTGACAGCGGCGCTCACTGCATGCAGCTCGAGGAGAGCGCTCTCTATAGCTTTGAGGGTCGTGTAGAATGTACTGGTACCATTGCTTGGGACCAGGTGTGCACTGCGAACTATGCGGTGACCCCAACTACTTTCCTCACTACTGAAAAAATCGTGAAGTGCTTCTTGAAGCGCGGGGAAGATGATAATGTTGAGCTGGACGACAAGTTCTGTCAGGTGAATGTGGAGGGCGACAAGCCTACTCCTCAGCTGTGCACAGTCCAGGACATCCCCACAGATGACTTTGTCTCTGAGAACAATTTTTCTTGTGTTGATGTGTTCTCCACGGATCTTCTAGGAACCACCGAGGAGACTGCGCGATGCCTGGTCAAGTCGAATGTA